>Ga0187844_10000441_pt1 | contig 32215 bp, 41 predicted proteins | sample SpaLakP09_SKY_50_FD_134517 | JGI IMG/M metagenome (GOLD analysis project Ga0187844, IMG submission 134517) | Oligotrophic lake water microbial communities from Sparkling Lake, Wisconsin, USA - SP09_SKY_50 | ecosystem: Environmental > Aquatic > Freshwater > Lake | place: USA: Sparkling Lake... | reverse complement strand
GTTCAGGTGCTGGCTGTGGTGCTTCTGCTGGCTGTGGTGCTTCTGCTGGCTGTGGTGCTTCTGCTGGCTGTGGTGCTTCTGCTGGCTGTGGTGCTTCTGCTGGTTGTGGTGCTTGTTGTGGTGCTTCTGCTTGTTGAGGTGCTGGCTGTGGTGCTGGTGCTTGTTGAGGTGCTTCTGCTGGCTGTGGTGCTGGTTGAGGTGCTTCTGCTGGCTGTGGTGCTGGTTGAGGTGCTTCTGCTGGCTGTGGTGCTGGCTGTGGTGCTGGCTGTGGTGCTTCTGCTTGTTGAGGTGGTTTAGCTTTAAGTATACATGCTTTTACTTGATCAGTAGTTATATTTCCGTGTGAAGCATCTACTATTTCCTGAATTCTCATATCTGTTATTTCTGTCTTTCCATTTCTTTCATCTCCAGTTAATTCAGAATATACAAAATTTACACAGGAATTAAATGGATCTTCCAGTTCATTAAGTTTTCGTTTAATACAATCTTCAATTTCAGCGGGAGAGAAATCTCCCTGCTGTCTTAAAGCACTACGCAAATATTGTTCCAATTTTGACCTGTCCGTTACTAAATCTTTGTTTTCTCTTAGTACACGTTGGTAAATCTCATCACATCTATTTAACAGACGTATATCTTTCAACACTGTTTCAGCATTTTTCAAACAGTTTTCATCATCTTTTAACAATTCTAATTTTGTAATAAGATCTTTATTTAACTCTTTTAATTGCATAGATAATCGACGTTCATTCTTGTAAGAATTTAAGTTTGTTTCTAATCTAGTTTTACGTTGTGTATAATCATCTATATCAGCTTGAATTCTACGTTTTAGATTTGGATCTAGACGTCTATCTCTTTCTTTCTCTGTTTTCTGTATAGTTGTTTTAAGTTCACTAATTGCATCGGACATGGTTAATAGAGAACCGTTTATACCCTTTGTTGCCTTTTCGGTGATTAATTTTTCATATTTTTCAAATTCCTTATCAATACGCTCTATTTTTTGAATATTTTCTTCTTTGAATTTTTTACAGAACGCGATGAGAAATTTCTTTCTTTCTTCTACGGGAGGTTTAGATGTAAACCAGGTTGTTATATCTGGAATGTACTTAGCATACCATGATGCACCTGTAGATTCAAGTGGTGTTTCTGTTTTAGATTCAAATTTAGTTTTTTGAAGTTTATCAAGAATTCTACGCTTAATTACACCTTCTAATTTTACAACTTTATCTAATTCTGTTTTGAATAATACATTGGAGAATGCTTTGGGAATAGCTTTTAATCTGTCCGAATCTGTAAAAAACGTATGCCATGAAGTAGAACGTCCTTCTAAAATTCTTCGTTGTGTGGAATCTAACTTCTTAAATTCTTCGGTAGTTGTATCTCCAGAATTTTCCAAAAATGTTTTTGATTGCTGAATATTTCTTTTTACAACTCCACTTTTTTTATTAAATGCATTAGCAAAGATTTCGATATAATTTTTTGCCGTGTCATCTTTAATGAGTGTCTCGTAATTACTAAAAAAATAAAACACTTTATCTAGAACTTCTCCATTATACGCAGAAAACCCCTTTGTAGTCACAAAAAAATTATAATATTTATCCATATTTACAACGAACGATTTTGCGTCAGAATCTAAAGACATTAAGGTCAACATATCAAACACCTTGCGGAAATCAGTATTATCAAATATGGAAACACCTTTAACTTTCCGATCTTTTAATTGTTTAATAAATGTATCAAGTTCATTCAATGCTCTAACTTGATTTGTTTGATCTATGGATCTTCCTTCAATTTTTTTAATAATATCTGTTAACTCAGTTTTTAAGGTCTTCAATTCAGTCTTTAATCGGTTATAAATAGTATCATTACTTAATGTACCGTCAGCCTGAAGGTTTGAGGATAATTCGTCATCAATTTGCTCTTGTTTTTGTTTAATTTCTTCTTGTTTTGCTTTATATTCGACTAGAAGTTTATTTAGGTCTTCACCTGAAGGTACAGTTGATCTAAGAACTTCTGATTGTTTTGATTTATCCCAAAAAGAACTAGGAACTTTATACTCAGAAAGTTCTTTTAACAAAAGCTCTTTTTTTTGTTCTGAACTCCGTATTTTATCTAATATTTCTCTAAATTTTGCTCGTAAGTCTTCAACTTGTTTTTGTTGAGTTTCAAAATTAAATTTTAGTTTATACAATTCATCTTCGGCTTCTTCAGCTCCTTTTGTATATGTCTCTTTGTCGGTGAATAATTTATCTAAGTCACTACTAGAAACCTTCTTAGAACTTGTCCCTGAAGTTATTTTTGTCCACCATGCATTTGCATTATCTCCTGCAAGAGGTTTTAATACATTTCCATCACCTAGTTTTGATGCTTGTTCGTATGCATCTTTTTTCCATGCTTCAAAATCATCGACATCTTTTCCTTCTTTCCCTTTTCTTGTGAACTTAGGTGTACCATCTGGTTTATTTCGCGGAAATTCTAAAAAGGCTTTATCTTTAAAATTTTCAGTAGATTTAGGTTCTACTATCGATGTTAACTCTCGTTCGACAAGTTTTAGTAAATTCTTATTTCTATCACGTTTATTCACTTGTTTTGTATAGTTTCCACGAATTGTTGTGAACGTCTCTGTTTTACTAACAAGGTCTTCTTTTGTTAAAAATTCTTGTGTTTTTAACGATCTTAATTGGTTATCTACTTCTACTAATTCTTGTTGAATTTGTTGAGGTGTTTTAGAACCAGTTACGGTAGCTAACACATTTCCTGCAGTAGAACCCGGTTGTACATTTAAGGATTGAATTAAAGAAGTTCCAGAATTTAATGGAGCCCATGTAGGACGGCCATATCCACCACGTTTTCCACCAGCCATAGTCTCTAGTTCAGGTAAAGTCGGAGCAACTGCTCTATTTTCTTCTTGTGGTGTTTCGGGTTGTTCAGTTGGTGGTGTTACAGGTTCTGCAACAGGTTCTGCAACAGGTTCTGCAACAGGTTCTACAACAGGTTCTGCAACAGGTTCTGATTCTTTTGGAGTAACATATTCAGTAACTTGTTGAGTAGCTTCACTTACTTTTTCTGTCACAGCAGAAACAGTGTCTTCCATTGTTTTTACAATTCCAGTAGGAGCAGGTCCTGAAGTTCCTTGTAAATAAAGACCTAAGCCCCCAGCAGCTATACTCCCGAGCAATACGGTTGCTGGGATCATTTTATTCACTTACTTACATAGCAAGATGTTTAATTTAGTTGAAGAAACGTCGAGATTACGCTTAGAAAATAATTTAATCAAATCTGCTCAAATCAGAGATTCGTGGTTTTCTCTCGGATTTAACGTAATTTCATTGGTTATTGTTGTAGGTGGATTTATTTTCTTTTTGTATTCATCATATAACCCAAATCCACCTGAAGCTCCACCAAATATTGAATATACATCTGTTCCATGGATGAATGCCGTAAAAAATGTACCTTCAGGAGTACAATATGGACAACTTCCTCAAACTGAAACTGGAAGTAGTGTACAGGGGTTTGAGTATCGATCAAGCACGTCAACGTTTTAATGAATTAAAAGCAGGTCCACAACCTGTAATTAAACCTAAACGAAAACTAAAGAAGTAAGATGTCTGCTTCAGGATATACGAATCGACGCAGAGTTATCACAGTTGCAAAAGCTACAAAAGTTCAATATACAAATCATCAAGTTTCTGTTGATTCTTTAGTGAGTGGTGTACTACCATGTATTTCTAACTTAAATCAACTTGTCTTTGTACCCAATCGTCGTTGTGGTGGAATATGTACTCATGTGGAACATATGGTCGAGAATATTGATGGTGGAAATCCTAGTTCATCTTATCCAGCCTTAGATGGAGGGTTTCCTGGTTCTTCTGGACGCGTAATAGATTGTGGTACTATCTAAATAATAAGAATGCTGTCTCTTCTTTGGGTATTTGGTGGATTTATTGTCGGATTATTTGTTGTCTCTATTTTTGATCCACCCTTTCGCACTGTACCATCTTTACCAAGTCCAGGCGATCATGATATATTTAGAGTACAGAAAGGTGGATGTGTCAGAATTATTTCTGAAGAAACGGCATGTACCTCAGATGCTATTTCTTTAGGTGTAATAAATGATTCAGAACGTCTTGCATAATCCTAAATCTGAGTTCTTCTTTTCTTTTTTAGTTGGAATTGGACTCTCTGTCATGTTGTTTCATCGTCCCGTAAAATGGCAAAAAATGTTAGCAATGAAACCTTCAGAGGTAGAAGGGCGCGTTGTTAAGTCGAATGGGCGATGCGTAACCTATCGCGTAGAAGATACCTCATGTGAAGTATAAATGGACGCCACAGATTTATCGGACCTTCTAGGAAACGCCCCCGTTCAGCAACAATTTGCTCCAATGACTACAGGTGGTGGTGATCCATTTAGTAGTCCTATACCACAACAAACAAAACCAGCTCCTGATTATACTCAACAATTTTCTGTGCTTCGTTACTCTATTCGAGGTCTTCTCAGTTATATGTCATACTTTTTAGCTGCATTCACTATTTCTTTATCTACACCTCGAACTCTCCTTCTTCAATACATTCCTCATGCATATACCGCAGGTGGAGTTGTTTCATATACAGGTGCAGCAGTTCTAGGTGGTGCAGCAGTAGTTCTGTCGTACGTTTTTACTGCTGTTTTTCACACTCTATTCTAAATGGAGAAGATACTTAGGTTGTATCATTCAGTATCACGTGGTCCTCTTATTGATTCTCCTGCAGTATTTCATCCTAAAATTATCGTAGGATCTGGTTCTATGATGACTCCTGCATTTATCTCTCGTAATACTATTACTCATGTGATTAACTGTGCATTTCCTGAACATTCACCATCTTGGTGGAGAAATCGATTTCCAGATCAATATGTTTGCTTACAAGCAGAAGATACATTACAAAGAAGCATTTTAGAATGGTATCCAAGATTCAAAGAAGTTTTAGATACGTATTTAGATGATCCTTTATGTAGACGTGTATTTGTACATTGTCAAATGGGAGTGAATCGTAGTGCATTTTTAGCTCTAACATATGTATGTGAACGATATCATTATCCTTTACGAGAAACAATGATCTCTACACTAAAGCAGAGGCCGTGTTTATACCAGAATTCAAGATTCTTAAAAGATGTTTCTGATCTATTAAATAATGGATAATTCACTATGGTCATCAGTAGCGGGAGGAACTGGCTCATCATCAGTTATGGGACCATCCTACAGTTATGTAGATAATATTCAAAGTCCTTCATCTTTAAATGTAGGTTCAGATGGTTCAATGTCCCAAATTGCTCGAAATATAGGAGGAATTACAACATATATTCAATATTTAATTAGTGGCCCAGCATTAGGAAATCGGTTCTTTATCAAAACTGGTGGAACATGTAAAGCACCCGATGGCTCATCTGTATCACGATCAAATTATGTGAACAATGTTACTGATGCAGCAGAAGCTTTGCCAGAATCTATGCGACGTGATCTAGGTGGATTAGCATCAGATTTTAATGGTCTAATTCCTGGAATGATTCAAGATATTGAAGGGTTAAATCCCGTATCATTATTCAATTCTTTATCAGCAGATTCTGTACCTACATGTGAATGTTATTCATGTCCAGTGTCTTCGGGGGCGTCAACGGGATTTTTGAATACAACTCTAAGTCCAGATTATGATCCAGATTTATGTCAAAAAGTAGATCCATCTGCATGTAAAAGCGTAGAAACGTTCTCTGAACAAGAATCGTTTGTACCCATATATTTTGCGTTAGGATTTCTTTTAGTGCTTCAAGCTATTTAATGAATATTTTTTAAGTAGTATAAAATATGAGCGATACATTTCGTGTAAAGCGTTCTCGTGAAATTAAACAGGACGGTTTAGGCGGAACATTAGACTCAGTACATCAAACGATGTTATCTTCATTAAAAGACTCTGAAACAGATAAAGAATCCTTAGAACATCAATTGAGAACCTTAGAATCCTCTTCTGAAACAGATACACTTATCTGTGTAAAAAATTTTACAGAGATTCAAAAAATAAAACAAAAACTTTCAGAGCGTGATTCAGTGTCAACCTATTTCTTAAAAAATACAGATATTTTCTTAAAATATTACGATGAAACAGAAACACATTCAACATCTACATCCGTAAATGATTCAAATACATTTATGAAATATGTTGTTCAACAATCTTCGAGTGGACCAACGCGTAAACAAATTTTTGATGAGTATTTGTCTCGTATGAAACTGTTTATAGGTTCTGAAAAAGTGTGTATGGAATCTGAACATTGTATGACATGTAATGTAGCAAGAGAAGAGAATTTATCAGAGGGTATTTTAGTATGTCCAGGATGTGGATCTGAAGAATATATGATGGTTGTTTCAGATTTTGCTGGATTTAAAGATCCTCCAAAAGAACGAAATAATTATGCATATAAAAAGATTAATCACTTGAATGAAATTTTGAATCAATTTCAAGCAAAAGAATCTACAATCATTCCTGAAGATTTAATGAATGAAGTTATTCTAGAAATTAGAAAACGCAGAATTAAGAATGTAGCTGATTTATGTGAAAAAGATGTGCGCGAAATCCTAAAGAAACTCAATCGCAGTAAATATTACGAACATGCCGCGCACATATTATCTCGACTCAACGGAAATCCCCCACCCACAATCACCCCGGAAATTGAAGAAAAAATACGTACAATGTTTAACGAAATTCAAGCCCCATTTCTTCTTTATTGTCCTAATGATCGTACTAATTTCTTATCTTATTCCTACATCTTATACAAGTTTTTCGAGCTTTTAGAATTAGATGAATACAAAGTCTACTTTCCTCTCCTAAAATCAAGAGATCGTCTAATTTCTCACGATCAAATCTGGGAAAAAATCTGTTAATATCTTCATTGGGAATTCATCAGAAGTGTCTAATTGTATAAAAAAAATACATTCTACATTAGTTCTTAAGAAACTTGACAACAGTGTCTAGAAATTCACTGTTATCTTGATCACACCATCTTGCTTTAGCAATGGCGTATTCAGAATCTTTCAGTTTTGGTTCATTTAGTTTATCTAGAATTCCCTTCAGAGCTTCAAGTTCAGAAAGAATACAGATTTTCTTTTCTCCAAGTGTTTTTTCCATCTGATCATAATTGATTAGAGTTTGAATCGTATCAATTCCGTTAGAATTCCTGAGAGACTTGTCAATGTCATAATAATTATACAAGTTGTCCACAAGATCTGTAGTTTGCTTTTTTGTTAGAAGACGACTTTTAAAGAGAACATACTCTGACAATGTAAACGTGTCGATAATTCTGACTAGGTTTTTCTTTGTTAGACGTTGTTTCTCTTGAAGTTCTTCAAGCTGTTCTTTTAGCATCGAAAGTTCTGAGGAAACATAGTTCATATCTGACTGAATTTCTTTGAAATTCTCATTCACGCGCTTTACAAAGCGAGAACAGCAGAACATTTTTTTAGTTTCTTACCTATTTTGAGAAAACAAATTCGTTTTTGGCGAATCAACCTCTTTTATTGTAAAAAAGTCTTCTTTTGGAGGTTCAATACTAAGTTTAGGTTGAATCTGTCCTTTGAGATACGTAATGAACTGTTCGATTCTAGCTAAATTATTCAAAGCAATTTCTTTTGCGCGAGGAGATCGTGGATCCATTTACGTTTATTGCAGTGGTAAATTATAAATGGGTGCATGTTCTTCAAAAGATATGGCTATATGCCTCGTCTTGTTTAATCCTGCAAAATCCAAGAAACTTCTTCACAATTATTTTGTGATGATAGAATATCTTAAAGAGTTACCTGTATTTACGTTAGAATTAGTATATCCAGAGAGAGAACCAGAAATTCCTGAAGCTATTCATATTCGTGGAACATCTATTTTGTTTCATAAAGAAAATTTATGTAGAATTTTGGAAACTCAGATTCCTAAAAAATATACAAAGTTAGCATTTATAGATGCTGATATTCTGTTTGAAGATTCAGATTGGTATGCAAAAGCTTCACATGCGTTAGAAACACATGATGTTGTACAATTGTTTACAAAAGCTATATGGTTAGATTCGGATGGAGATTCTATGTTAGAACGTGAAACTGTATTATCCATGAAGGACAGTGTATGGAATTCAAAATATCATCCTGGATTTGCATGGGGATTTAAGAGAGAATGGTACACTAAAACAGGATTTTTTGATTATGCGGTTTCAGGATCTGGTGATACATTATCTGCTATAAAATGGCTGAAAAAAGATTTACCAAAAGGATTTAAATCTTTACCTAAACCATTAGAAAAACGATATGCCGAATATTGCCCTATACCACCAAAAATAACATGCTTAAGTGGTACAGTCAAACATTTATTTCATGGATCTCGTGAAAACCGTCAATATACAGAACGTCATAAACGTTTAGATGTTGCAGAAGATATCGATGATCTTCTTGAGAAAAAAGGTGGATTATTTGAATGGAAAGATCCTAAATGGAATTCTATATTCCTTGAATATTTCGTATCACGTAATGATGACTCGATAGAACTTGAAACCTCGTAATACTTTATTAACTAAAGTATAAATGAGTGATGATTCTGAAATGACATTATCTCAACCTCCAACACAAACACAAGCTCGTCCACCTACTCCAGGATTTGGAACACCTGCTCAACCTCTTCTTCAAAGAGAACAACGAAGACCTAAAAAATTACCAAACCCAAGACCCATGCAAATTTCTGAAAAATTTGCACAATTTGATGATGCACTTGTTGAAGCCTTTGATACATTTGGAGATTTAGTAAATACTGGATTAACATTATCTAAAAATGCAACAGAAGATAAAGTATTTTATGATAGATTGCAAGAATTAAAAGATGATTTTGATCAATTAATTATTCTTCGTCATGGTGGTCGGAAAAAAAAGAGTTCAGCTTTATCTAGGACTAGACGTCACCGTAGAAGTCGAACATAGGTTAAATACCACTAAGAACAAAACCCATCTCCACATATTTATTGTGTTTAGTAGATGTTTTTTATACCAGCGAAAACCGTTTTTAGTCTAGTAATAGTATCTATTTCTATACTTGTTAGCATATGGATTGAATGGCCCAAACAATGGATCATACAATTCAGCTTGACCCGTTGAATTATACAGTACACATCCAAGTGCTTTCCATGATTGTTCACGTCCCATACTAAGAAACTCTTCGATTGTTTTATTACACTTGTTCGCAAGATAATTCAATGCTTGTTCATGTGTTATTCTCTTGAGTTTACACCCACGATTTTTTGCAACAATCCGAGCACGTGGTGATGGCCATACATGATGGTTATACGAAGCACGCAAATCATAAGGATCCATTCTTCTTTTTAACAAAAAAAAGGAATACTGTTAAATATTCCGTTTTAATCACTGTCAAAGTCAGAATCACTGTCAAAATACTTATCAACTAAGCTCTTCTTTGGTTTAGCGTTTATCTCGACATCTGGCTTTACCACTTTGATTTTTTTTACTTGCTTGGGTTTCATCATTAATCGAGAGGTCTTGACTCGATGGCACATTATACAAAGTGCCTGAAGATTACTGTCTTCATTAGAACCTCCATTACAAAGTTCTACAATATGATCAATCTCGTATCCGGACTCATCAAAAGGTTTCTTATCCAGTGGACAGTTATACCCATCCACATTTGCTGAACAGCAAAAGCGTTGCCTTCCAGCAATCTGCTTCTTTTTTGCTTGAGTAACTTTACGTTCCATTCTTCTCTTTAACAAAAAAAAGGAATACTGCTAAATATTCCATTTTACGACTTAACTACTTCTATTTGTGTTACCATAATGCATTGGGTATACGTATTACAATCAAGTGAAACTGGAAGTATTTATGTTGGAGAGACAACACGTTTATTTAGAAGATGGCGCGAACATTGGACAGGGCGAGGTGGAAAAATTACATCGCAAGATGAGTATGACAGTATAATTGGGTTGTACAGTGTTGGTGCTAATTATTCATTTTTGGCTCATAGAGAAAATATCCTGAATGGTTTCGGAACATTTAACTGTGAAAAGTCTTGGGGACTGGATGAAAATAAGCAAACTGCTCTTCTTATTGAAAATCATATCACAGAACGATATATGATTGACAGAGGAGTTATCAAACTTGATATAATGGGAGGCAAATATTTAACTGACAACATTTGTGAAAAGTTTCCGTTTAGCAGTGAGTGTAAGGAATATGTGAGAGATAGACCGACATGTTTCTGTTCATATCCGTGTGAAGTTAAACTTACAAAGGCAGGTGATAAAATATACTTTTGTTGTCCAGTACCTGATTGGGTAGATGATGCTCCTGAAAAATGTAAGTTTTATCAAGAGTTTGAACCGTACAAAAAAGTTAGAGAAGCAAATATACTCGCTTTTGAAAATAGAACAAAACGACTAACAGCATTTGATGTTTTCACAGCAGAAGTGTAAAAACGTTGGATGTATTTACTTTAAGACGATAGCCATCTCTGAACTTGTTCGCACAGAAGTCTATCTCCGTTAAAAGCTACAAGTTGTTTACAAACATTGTTAATGGTTTTTCCAGATCTGTCATTAATGTCAATTAGATTTAACAGATTAATGAAGTTTGTGTTAGTAATGAATTGCGTGGCTCTTCCGATAAGTTGAGCCTTTTCCCCGCCATTCATGCCTGAAAGAACACTACTAACTTGCTGGTTCATTCTTTTCTTGAGTATTGTGGAAAAAGTGTGAATAAATCCATTTTCACTTGTTTCCATAAAATCCTCGCAGAACGTCACCATTTGAAGACTTCTCTGCTATTCTTAGTTGCCAAAGAGCTTCAGTATATTCCCGCGTAGCTTGTTTCCGATCTTGTTGAAACGTAGGTTGAATTCTCTTTGCTTCCTTGAGAAATAGCATTCCTGCATTATTCCCAGCCTTGAAAGCATCCGAAGACGTCTTGCCTGAAATACGATTACGACCAGACATTGTTTTGTGAGAATTCAACATGTAAAAAAACGTTTCCGTTTTAAAATTTAACGCTCATTGAAATGCCTTGGAGCATCTGAATCAAGAAGTCGTGTTATCATTTTTTTATCGTTTGCAACATCCATGCTTCTATTTTCAGCAATGTGTTTGCGATAATAATCAGCCGTACTGCTTGGACACTTAGAGAGTATTTCTTCGATTTTTGTATCAAAGCTGGTTTTCTCTTCTGCAAGAAGTTTTGGGACCTCTTGTTGTTTTTTATGATGATCATAAATTGCCTGTTTGTCAGAAACAGACCAATCCATACTTCCTCCATAAGTCAGAGGGGGGTATGGCGCAGGTTGATTGGTAATATAGTTAATGCTCCCACATTTTTGCTTGTAGTTGCTCACGATTGGAGCAAGCTGTTCAAGCATATTGTAATGATTCAGCCTCGAAATACGTTGTCTGCGAAGAGCCAGCTTTTCTGCCTTTTTACGAGCATCTGCTTCTCTCTGCGGGCGAAGTTGTTCCTCAAGAAGAGCATTTTGACGCTTAAGTTCTCTTAGAATCTGTGCTTGTGTATCATCTTGTTGTGACACTTTCTGTTCAACAACAGCATAAGGCAACTTAGGATCTTCCATCTTCTTCTTTTAACAAAAAAAAGGAATACTGTTAAATATTCCGTTTTCTTGTCGCCAAAGTTTTACGACCAATCAATGACTATAAAATCTTGATTGAACTGGATATTGATGAATGGTTTCATCCGATCGTCAATGTCTGATATGTTATACATTTTTCCATCTTGGCCTCTAGATAGAGGCTTGAATTCAACATTTGAATCTGGAAACAGACTTTGAAGCCTAATCAGAATATCAGGCATGATGTCTGACATAACGGTTTGACCGTGATGATTGTGTACTTGATATTGAAAACGTGTTTGCGTAGTACTTGTAGCGATATTCTTAACTTGACCATAAACTGAAGTAACATATTGTTCAACAAGTCTAATCCGATTCTCCTCATCAGTCTGAGCCTTTAGTCCCCGCAAATACGCACGAGATACTGGCTCCATTCTTCTTTTTACCGAAAAAAAGATTCTTGTAAAAGTTTCCGTTTTTATACGTTACATGATCATCTTAATCTCTTCATGTGTTAGTCCAAGATAGTTGTAGAGGCATTCGTCAGTAATTTCAGGCAAGTCTTTTTTAGAGACATGTCGAACATCAATAATATAGTCAAATGATCCTTTATCTAGAAAATGCTGTCTATAGCGTGTATTATTACATACTAGATTTGCTAGTTTCGTCTTAAATAATCCAAGAAGTCTTTCCAAGTTATCTCCAACAATATAAAACTTATCTGAACCAGTCATCCCAAGCTTACCTTCATCAATCATACATCCAGCAAATCCCGATTTATTTGCAATAATTAGCTTTCGTGTTTTAGTATCGGGATGTTTCTCTTTCATTTTCTTCACAAAATATCCGTCTTTTACACGATACGTATCAACAGCTAACATATCATTTTCTGAAACAGTTGTTGGCAGTTTAAATGATTTTCCTTCACTTTTAACTGTTGTCGTATTAATTTTAAGTTTCAATTCTGGGTTATCTTCTATTTTCTTGGCAATTTTTGCAAAGATAGAATGATATGCCAATGGAATAGAATATTTCGGATTTAGATATAGTCTATCAGTTGTTTTTAGATTCTGTCGTTTCATGGTTGAAATAACTTCTGTCATGTTGTTTGCATGTTCGATATTATGCAATACATATATAGAAAGCGGAATATCTGCAGAAATTGTTGATTTAGACTTACCATCATCCCACAACATTAACCATTCAATATGTTTATTAAGAAGTGTATCGTGTTGTGAATGACTCGTTTTTAACCAACTAAGTGGATGAATAAATGCTAGATAACCACCACATGTAAGAAGATCAAATGCCTGTTCAACAAACTTAGGCCAAATTGTCTCATTTTTCTCCCCAAGTTTTGCACCAGTTGATGAACGAATTCCGCCAGAATTGTATGGCGGATTTCCAATAATAATGTCAAATTTCTTAATGTTCCATTTAGCAACTACATCTAGGATTAATGTATCACCTTCGTGAATATTAGCATTATCGCCAAATACAGTTTTGCAGATAAACACATTTTTGACATTCATTTCACTCATGTATAACATATTTTCTATAATGTGTATTTTGCGTTTAGAATGATCAGGAATACTAGGTTCTAGTCCATCCATTAGACGATAATATACGCAGACCATAAAATTTCCAATACCAACAGTTGGATCAAACCATTTAAGATTTGGATTTGACCAAACATCTGAAGGTAGCTTATCCATCATCTCTTCAACCAATTCAAGTGGAGTGAATACTTCTCCGTTCTTTTCTTTTTCAATCGCCTTTGGTTTGAGCATAGAATTGATCATAATTAACAATGATTTTTTATCGTCAAGAAGACATGTCATTTGTTCCTTTAGTATCTCAATTGAAGAATTAATCTGTGTTCGTTTCTCATTTGAATAATACTCGTTTACTAGATAAATCAATAGATCTATAAACCCATCTGTATTTTGAATACCCCACCATGTTGTACATTGTGTAAGAAAGATACTCTGAATATGTAAATCTACATTCAATGATAACAAAATACTTACAATATCAGTTTCTTTACTTGAATGAGTCAACAGTCCTGCAAGATATGGTATGGAAGTTACCAACTCTTTACCATAATCTATGATAACCTCTGATTTATCTTCAATAGTTTCTGAACCAGATGATTCAGATCTAGCATCAGGAATTACATCATCTTTATTTAGTTCAACTTCTTCACGAAGAGTTTTTCGTGTAGTTTTTCCGACAGTCTTCATATACTGTTTAATTTTTTTGAGATCTACGTCTTTAATTTCAATGGAACCAATACTAGCAAGACGAGAAGCTACAAGATCTAACTTATTAAGATTAGACTTATTCCAAATATTCATAAATAGTTCTGTCTTGTCAGAAAATTCCATATCGTTATCGCAAATATCAATTACATTCAACGCACGTTCAATTGTAGAACGTACACTCCCATGATATCTACTGCTATATAGAATACTTTTAAGAACTCTCTTTTGGTTCAAATCAATAACAAACCCATAATTCTTATGTTTACCCTTGTGTTCTGTCATTGATCGCATAAGCATTTGACGGATTTGATCCATTGATTCAACATTATTCAATAGGAATACCAAATCTGCTCTAGGCAGACTGACACCCATTGAACACATAACACCAAGTAGAATAATCAGTCCATCTTTTCCGTTAGTTTGTGCAGATGTTTCAAGATCGCATATATATTTTTCAAGATCTTTGTCTGATTTATTATGTTTGGAATTTAGAATTTCAACAGCAAAGTTACGACCAAATTTATGTTCTTCAATAGAATGTTTGATCTGTTCGGAACATTCCATTAATCCACCAGAAGTACATGGTAGAAACCACAAATGTGTAAACGGAGTGCGTGTATCTTTAACCTTTAGTTGTTTTAGGATCCCTTGAAATTGTGTACCATTTCCAAAATAATAATTCAGAAGATGTTTAACTTCCAGTTCATTATTAAATCGACCATCTGTTACTCGCAGTAATTCTGAAACATCAAAGGAATATGAATCATCTGTATTGAGATGTTTAAATTCAGAAACAAATTTTGCAGTATGTTTCAACCCTAAGTAGGATAAAATTGGCATATATTTGTATTCTTCTTGAATATCATGTGATTCCAAACATTTCTTTCCAAACTTGTTAGTAAGTTCGTACACATTTTTTTCTTTACAAAATCGTTCATCTTCTAGTTCCCAGATAAACATCTGAGAATCTGGTATATTCCATTCTGACCGAGGTTTTTCGTATGTTGCAGTCAAAAGAATAAGCTCAGTATCAGTTTTTTTATATGTCGAAATGATTTCTTTTGAAAGTGTAGTTGTTCCTCCATGATGATTTTCATCCCAGAAAATCGCATTAAAATGATTCTTATTCAATTCTTCTACAACTTTATGTTGAAGAATTTGTTTTGATGCGATAATAATCATTGGTTTCCCTGAGCTGGTAATTTTCTTATCTTTCTGATAATGAATAATATCATACGTATCGAATTCAATAATTTCTTCAAACATCTTTATCAGTGCAGAAATTGATTCATTTGGAATTGGAGTTATGATAAGCGTAGACGTAAATGATTTAGCAAGTATGTATCCTGCCATAATATACGATTTACCACTTCTACATTTCAATCCCCATAGAATTGGGAGTCTGGGATTCATATGAAGTGTTTTTTCGATACATAATTCTTGATGATAAAACAGCTGAATAGATTTTTTTACTTTTCCAAAGTAGTATCGATCAAGACGATCAAAATCGTAGTCATATTTGTTAAGGATTTCTTTGACAGAATCAATAGACGTTTTAAGATCATTCAGATCATAAACAGCATATACATCGAAGAGATGATTTGTAGTTGCACGATCATATTTACGTTTAAAGTGTTCTTTTGATTTCGTAAAGATAATACATCTAATGTTTTCTGATGGATATTTTACCTTCAATGTTGAAAGATTAGTTAGATCCCAACGATCCAAGTTCTTTGTTGAATCATCATCAAAGAACTTAGACGAAGAAATATAGAGATGATCTCCAGATCTGAAGGTAATATCACTAAATCCAGAAGCACCGCCATTAATTTTTTTGCAGAGAAAGTCTTTCTTGAAGTCTTCAAGCGTGAATAACTGTTCATTTGGATTTGATTTAATATGAGTATCAATACCTATATTTGGAATACAGTTGAATTTAGCAACAATGTGCCACAGTGCTTCAAACATAGTACCTTTCTTTCCTTGATCAGCACAACTGTCAATCATAGATACAAACGTATCCATACGGAGTTTCCCGATCAATTCTTTAAACGTCATAGTTAGCTTTCGTGCCATCCTTTCTAGAAAAAAAACGTACTTCACTCAAAGTCCGTTTTATATCCAAGTAAAATCCATGATACCTAGAACAAATTTTAGTTCTTTTGCTCGTTTGTTAGTATTTATAGAAGTATCCAGATCTTCAAGTTGAGAATCATTAATTTCACGACACCGCAAAACAAATTCTTGTGGAGTTGTTTTTCAATCTACCACATGACGTTGAATCAAAGCTTCGCGTACACGGTCAGATGACAAGTACGGTTTATTTGTCTTGCCGGGCTTGATCAAAGGTTTTTTAGGATCTTTGTTAAATTCCTTGCATAGAAGACTGACAAACGTGTTTGCTACCATAACCGGATCTTCTTTCCATAGAATAGATTTTGTCTGATTCAGAATCTTGAAATAATGAATAATCTCAGACTCATCTTGAAACGAAACTTCAATAACAAGAACATCAAAATCAATGACATCTAAAGCTTCAAAGTATCGTTTCAAAACAGCAATTCTATGTTGACCGTCAATGACGAATTTTCGCTCTTGACCGTCTACCTCAATTAGAGCAATAGTATACGGTTGTTTATCCAAAGACTTTACAGTATCTAAACTATTATTGATTCTAGAAATATGGTTATCATCGCGAAGACGATTACCTTTCCAAATTTCAATTAGACATATAGCACTTGCTTTACAGTGTTTGAGTACAGCCCCATCGTTAAATCTGAACATTGTTTCTTTCTTCTTTTTCTAAAAAAAGTTGTTTGGGTAAAATTCCGTTTTACTTCTTGTCAAACTCTTTGCGACGTTCTGAAGCGTTATAATATGCTTCCATAAGTGCATCAGCAAGTTTACTTTGATTATGATGTACCCATTTGTACTCATTTACTGCATGACGCAGATCAATCGTTTTTCTGTACTCAACATATCTATTCCATTCTTCTCGTGGTTCTGCATTGGAACATACAAATGTTTCAGGTAGACCGGATGTAAAATCTTGATGCCCATACGTTCGAGCACTAACAACTGAATTAACCAAATCACGAATATGTTCTTCCATGATGTGGTTTAGTGTAGGTTTATTACTAATTTAATTTAAAAATCGTTTTAACCATTCAGAGGTGTAAATCCACGTTCAATCATTGATTCGCGTGTAAATCCTAGCCCTTCAAATTCAATATTAATTACATGATTTAATGACCATCCTGAACTTAACAAATCTTTTAACACTTTTCCACAATCATAGTTCCAAATTGAAATTATTTCACGACGATCAATATTTACTAAGTAAAAATCTGACATTTATGTATGTCAAATCAGAAACGCGTAAATGACAATAGGGTTTGGATCGCCCGTTCATCTTGTTTAAAGAGTTTTGTTGTCCATCTATCTGATGCATACGCTCGTGATTTCTTTTGATGACAACCACGACATAAAACTTGTCCATTTTCTAAAGTAGTTAGACCACCCTTAGAAAATTCTAGTATATGATCAGTTTCAAATGCCCAAATTGGAAAGTGCGGATACGCAGATTTCCAATGACATTTTTTATTCGCACATTTATTTCCTTGGCGATTTAAAATCGCTCGTCGAGTATTCAGTGGAAAAGATCGTAGTCTTGGATTAAGTTTCATGGTATTTTGTTACTACTCGTACTTCTCCAGAAATTCCGTTTTCTTTGTTAACGAGGATCATGAACATGGGTAGATAATTTACAATCTCCAGATGCTGTATGAATATATTTAGGACCTGCTGCAATATGATCAGCCGGGCAAGGAGGAAATGTATTAGGATAAATATCGAATCCTTCACGACGCATAAACATATATAAGCCTAGAGCGCCTAAAAGTACTGCTAAAAGAATCTTCATCTTCATTTATTATTATAGAATAGATTAACTACGCATTGCTTTATGCATAAAGCAGTGTATTGCTGCAAACAATAGAGCGTGAACAGCAAGAGGAGGAAGAGGACCAACGCTAGGTAAGCTTACTACGACACCAGGAGAACACAGATAGAAGGTTAAGGCAGTTAGCAGAAGATAGACCCACATTTGTTAAATACTCTATAGAATATTTTTTGTTTGGTTGGAATCGACTGCGAACAGTCAATTGAACGCATCTAGCGAGTTGCTTCAAATCCTGGAGGATTCTGACGAGTACCAGCTTTTGGTAAACAAGCTTCTACACCAGCATGAGTTAATCCGGGATAGTGAGTAGGAGGGCATCCTGCTGGGCCGTGATTCCCATAATGTTCGTAACGTATATATTTCATCGCGTAATAGAGAACGACTGAGAACAAGATAGCATGAACTACATGTACAGTCATCTGTGATGCTTTAGGAGGTAGAGTAACTAGAACACCAGGAATAAATGCATAAAAGAGCACAGCGGCAACAAACAGTCTAGACCACATTTATTTAGACTTCATATAAGTTTTTCTAACCCAGTTTCTATCGGCTTTAAATGTTTTAGATGCTGAAGGAGCGCTTCTCTTATCGTATACGGCTACAGCATTTAATTGTCTAAATACTTTCAGAGCACCTTCTGCCTTGACAACTTGACGCAGAGCAGATCGCCGTGCAGTCTTAGATTTAGAAACAGAATAGCCTCGAGATGTCAGATCTCCTTTATGTAAAGGTCCAATTCCCTTCGAATGACGTTTTCGACTTGAACCACATAGTGTAGGCATTTATTTATGCCAGAGAAGATGAATTCCAATTGCTAGAACACAAATATAGGTAGCATCACTCCAATAATGTTGACGTGAAAGACCAAATACGCGATGACCCGTCATATCAGCATATCCACCTAGCGAAGATAATACGATCGAGAACACTAGAAGAAGTTGAGAAATCTTCACTTGTTAAACTTCCGCAATTTTTTCCAGAGAATCTTTAGGTTTACAAATAAAGTATTCTTTATGGAAGTAAAGTTCATGATCAGGATCATAATAGGCAGATTGCCAGATATCCGGCATATGATATCCATCATACCCTAATTTACATATTTCTTTTCCGAACGTTTTGTGACCATATTCACCTTCAACACTATCTAATACTTGATCGCAGATCATTGGTTCAAATGCTTTTTTGTTTTTGTAGACACAAAGTTCTTCATCTGTTTCTTTATCCCAAATACGTAAAGATCTCAGCCCGTACCCGGTAAATGCTCGAAATGTATCGTATACTGGAGTATGTTTGAATGCTGTATCCATATACTCGAATGTTTTAATATCAGAAAAATCAATTAATTTTAATGGTTTTTTTGTTTTGAATTTATAGATTTTTGATGAAGATCCTTCAAAATGATCTAGATACATTCCGGCAACTGATTTTGTAGAATAAAAATGTCCATAAATTCCTGTTTCTGTTAATGAAGAAGGAGTTCGATATAAGATTCGTCCCTTTCGAAACTCAAGTTCCATTATTAATACTCATGTTTTTTGGACATTGAGAACATCCGGGTTCTTTCTTAATGTGTGAAAACACGTACAGCGCAACTAGGATAAACAAAAGTAATAGTGCCCACTCCCACATTTGTTTTATATAGCGTTTTCATATTACGAGAAAAATACAGTAATGGGTATTCCGTTTTATTATGTAAGTTTAATTCGACAACATCCTGAGATAGTTCGTCCTGTAACCAAACTTGAAACAGATATTCTTGCATTAGATTTCAATTGTTTAATTCATAAATATCTTGTAGATTCAGATCCTATCGAAAGTGTTTTACGTGGATTAGAACGTATTCTATCAATATGTTCTGCATCCCGGATATTATTATACTTCGATGGACTAGTCCCGTACGCAAAAATGGTCCAGCAACGGTATCGCCGTTTCCGAAAGACAGAGCCGAGTTTATTCGATCGTACCCAAATCTCGCCAGATACGTCTTTTATGCGAGAACTTGAACAAGCGTTAACAAAATATCCAGTAGAAATTTCAGGTACTCTAAAAGCAGGTGAAGGTGAACAAAAGTTATTCAGAGATCTTAAGAAAAATCAAGGAAAACGGGTAGTTGTGTATGGATTAGATGCTGATCTTATCTTACTTTCTGTTTATCATTCGCATCTTGCATCTGAACTGTGTCTACTTCGCGAATCACAAGAACTCGGATCTCAAGGTGAATTTTCTATTCTTTTATGTACAGAATTGGCTCGTGTATTACCTATTGATCGTGAACAATATCTTTATCTCTGTATTCTCTGTTTTGGTAATGATTTTATGCCAAATTTAGCTCTTTTTTCATTGCGTGAAGGTGGATATCAACGTGCTCTAGATATCTATGCTCAAGTAAATCCAGATTTAACTACTGAACAAGGTAGATATGCATTTCTCAGTCATGCTGCAAAACAAGAATGGAACTTTTTACAGAGAAGACGTAATGAACAAGTCATTATTGGAACAGATCGAAAAACAGTATCACGAAAATATGGATTACACATCTTAGATGGGACAACAACTATGGAACCTGTTGTCTCAGCATTCTGGAAAACATTTCATTGGACACTAGAATATTTCCGTGAAAATAAATCAGGAAATTGGAATTGGGTATATCCATATCCTGATGCTCCACTAATTCAAGATATCTTAGAGTTTTATGAAACAGTATCTACTCCTGAAAAACATTCATTAACACTTTCAAAACATTTAGCATTTATTTTACCTTCCAAATCGTTACTCAAACGACATAAGAAATTTGAAGATGAATGGTATACTGAAACTCGACCATTATGGATCAAAAAATATGATTGGGAATCAAAACCGTTTATGTCATTACCATGGCACCCTACTGACGCACTAACTTCGATACAGCCACTATAACTTAATAACGTCCTAATCTTAACTTCCCACCCACAAACCCAACCTTTGGCCGAGGACCAAATGTTGGAACAAACCCACTCGGAGTCTTTCTCATACCAGCTTCAGCAATATATTCTAGAACATTATCTTCATAAAAAAACTGTACATAAGATGTTTCTCGCAAACACCAGTATTCAGTATTGATTTTTTCCAACTCTTTAACCTTTTGACGAGCAAATAACGAGTCAGCTGTTGAATCAGATCCCCAGATACGTTTTAAATAGTCTATATACTTTTTGCGATACATAGCAGGAGTTGTTAGAGCTGTAGCTTGTTGTAGTGTTGTCAATGCGTCTGCCACCGTTTTTATGGTGGGTTTATCTAATCGTTTATTTACAGTATTGTGTGCACGAACAACAAAAATAAAAAAATCCTGTTTTGAATTTAGATACTCGGGATGAGAATGTCTATAGAATTGTAGCATACGCAAAAAATGACCCTTGCAAATATGACATGTTATAGATTCAGCAAACAAGTCCAAAAATCGTGAACAAATTTTCTTGTCGGCTTCTACAGGATTATCTGGATAATTAATACTTGCAGAATGTAACATCATCCACCCCAAAGGGCCCCAAATTGCAGTCATTAATTAAGGTAGAGAAACAAATCCAGCAGAAACAGCATTATCTAATAATTTCTTAGAGATGTGTAACGGTGTTTCAGATTTTAATTTAATATCAGTTTGTTTATCAAAAATTTGTTTAATCTCATCTGACTTCAGTTTAGAAATTCTATGTTTAATTGTTTTTCTATGTTGACGTAACCCTTTAGATGTCAACATACGTATAGTATGTTTACGCATATTTGATTTTGGAGGAGGTGATTTGGCGGGATCACGAACTCCTTTAATTTTTGATGTCTTTTTTAAAATACTACGTTTTGGAATTTTTTCACGATGAAGTGGACCATCCATTTTTGTAATAACGATCTTATCCATCTCTTTATTAAAAACGGATGGGAAACAATTTACGGAGATTTCTAGTACAACATTATGGACTGGGAAGCTGTTTCAAGTTTCTTTCGAAATGAAGGTCCACGTAAACTCGTAGAACATCAAATTGAATCCTTTGAAGATTTTATTCAAAATAAAATTCCTCTTATTGTGTGTTCAACAAATCCTATTGTAGTGTGGCACGAACAAGATCCCGAATCTAAAAAATATAAATATGAATTTAGACTATCGTTTGAAAATGTTACATATATGAAACCACGTATTCAAGAAGCTACTGGTCGTGTAAAACCTATGTTTCCGCAAGAAGCCAGAATGAGAAATTTTACATATGCAGCTCAAATGTTTGTAGATGTTCGATTTGTGACACGAGCATATTATGGTCCTAATCTATCACAATTTGATGAATCGTTGAGAATCTTTGAAGGTATTTCTCTAGGTAAAATCCCAGTTATGCTTGGATCTTCGCTATGTATCATGAAAGATTATCCTCTATCTCCTGAAGAACTTGGTGAATGTTCACAAGATCCATTTGGATATTTTGTAATTCATGGTTCTGAACGTACAATTTTGTCACAAGAAAAAGTTGCTGATAATCGTATTATGGTGTTTACAGGAAAGAAAACTGCAACCAAATATAACTATTCAGTAGAATTCAAATCATTGCATGAATCGTTTACTATGCCACCTAAAAAACTAGAAATTAGACTTTCTACAAAATTTAATGGGTACGGGTTTCCACTTCATGCATGTCTACCTAGATTTCGCGAAGAATTGCCTCTTATCATTCTATTTCGTGCTCTAGGTATGGAAAATGACCAAGAAATTGCTCAACTTGTTTGGGGGACTCAACAGGATCAATATGATACCTTGATGGCATCCTTTTCTGAATGTGCTGATATCAAAGTCTATACACGCGATGATGCTCTAGAATATCTATCTCATCACCTTCAATACGCAACACCACAAGAAGATAAGAAAGAATATGTTCGTCAACTATTGGAGACTGAACTACTTCCTCATGTTCGTCTAGCAGGTGATCATTCTTCTGTAGAAGTCTTAGAAGGACGTAAAACAATCTTGATTTCTGCAATGATTAGACGTCTAATGCTAACAAATCAAGGAAAAATTACTCTAGATGATCGTGATTCTTATCCAAATAAACGTGTAGTTTCTACAGGTGCTCTGCTCACACATTTGTTTCGTCAACTGTTTCAAAAAGTATGTAAAGATATTCGTGGTAAATTTGTTCATGAAATTAACAATGATTCGTGGAAAAAAGGTACACCAAGACCAATTGAAGTTCTCAATCTGAATAATTTGTACAAGATTCTAAAAGTTTCAACAATTGAAGGAAAACTAAAACAAGCATTGGCTACGGGTAATTTTACGGTACAAGGTGTTGGAACTGGCTCTACTGCAACAAAAATGGGTGTCTCACAAGTTCTTAATCGAATTTCGTATTTGGCTACACTAAGCCATCTAAGAAGAATTCAAACACCTGTAGAAAAATCTGGTAAACTTTTGGCACCACGTAAACTTCACGGTACTTCCTTTGGATTCGTGTGTCCTGTAGAAACACCAGAAGGTCATTCTGTAGGAATTGTAAAATCATTGTCTATGCTAACTTCAGTGTCTCAGCACACTCCTTCTCTCGTCATTATGGAGAGACTTAAAGAGCATCTTCAATGGATTCAAGGTTCTAAACTATATGAAGGTATTCCTGTTTCTCTAAATGGTGTTATTCTAGGGTATACACGAGATCCTAAATCATTGTACGATTATCTTAAAGAATGTAAACGAACCTTTATTTTGCACCCTCATTCAAATATTGTATGGAATATTTTGGATTCCGAATTTGCTATTGAAACAGATGGTGGACGTATTGTTCGTCCACTATTTCGAGTTCAGAAAGGAAAGATCGTAGATAGTCCTGTAAACAAAGATGATTGGAATGCATGGATTCAATCAAATATTGAATATGTTGATGCAGCAGAATCAGATACGATCAGAGTATCAATGTTTCCTAATGAAGTTGGTCCTGAACACACACATTGTGAAATTCATCCAACTCTAATTCTAGGACATATGGCATCTACAATTCCAATGTCTGATCATAATCAATCACCCAGAAATACATATCAATCTGCTATGGGAAAACAAGCTATGGGATTGTATGCAAGAAATTACGCAAAACGTCTAGATAAAAATGGCTATATTTTGTGTAACCCTATGCGTCCATTTGTGGAGACACGAATGATGAGTGTTCTAGGAACTGAACAAATGCCGTTTGGATATAATGCTATTGTAGCAATTGGAATTTATTCAGGATATAATCAAGAAGATTCTGTTATTTTGAATAAAGGTGCACTAGATAGAGGCTTATTCAGATCTCTGTATTACACCATTTATAAAGATGAAGAACATCGTAATCTAGCTTCTGGAAAAGAAGAGAAATTTTCAAAACCACATCGAGACGTAACAAAAGGATTTAAAAGTTCATCCTATGAAGCTGTTCAAGAATCTGGTATGCCAAAACAACATGCATATGTCAATGAAAATGATATTCTGATTGGTAAAGTTACAAATTTGAAACATGATCCACATGGATATAAGTATCGTGATTCATCTACAGTCTACAAAGGATCAGAAACTGCTCGTGTAGATGGAGTCTGGCAAGATAAAAATTCTGAGGGGTATCCCTTTATTAAAGTTAGATGTGTATCTGAACGCGTTCCTGAAATTGGGGATAAAGTTTCATCTCGTCATGGTCAAAAGGGTACATGTGGAATTATTCTGAATGAAGAAGATATGCCATTTACTTCTACAGGACTCAGACCTGATATTATTATGAATCCACATGCAGTACCTTCACGCATGACAATTGCTCAATTGATGGAAACTATGTTTGGCAAGGTATGTACAGAAACTGGTAATCTGGGAGATGGTACTCCATATTCACACTTGAAAATTGAAGATTTGCGTGAACATATGTTGAAACTTGGTATGCATCCTTACGGAAACGAGATGCTGTATAATGGACAGACTGGAGAAATGATGCAAGCAGAAATCTTTATGGGACCAACCTTCTATCAGAGATTGAAACATATGGTTGCTGATAAGAAACATTCTCGCGCAAAAGGGCCTATTGTTTCTCTTACTCGTCAACCATGTGAAGGAAGAGCTCGTGATGGTGGATTGCGTGTAGGAGAAATGGAACGTGATTGTATGCTCAGTCATGGCACAGCAATGTTTACTAAAGAACGACTAATGGATGTTTCTGATCCGTTTAGTACAGGATTCTGCAAAAATTGTGGAGTTATGGCGGTTGTGAATAGAGAAGCTGGTTTGTATGAATGTGGAACATGTGGAGTTCGTACTGAATTTGAAGTGAAAACAATTCCATATGCAATGAAATTGTGGACACAAGAACTAGAAGCTATGCATATTGTTCCTCGTCTAGTATTTGAATAAGTTTAAAGAATATTCAATCATAAATGTAAATGCCTGTATATCCAATAGGGTTTTCTATACCAGAGTCCAAACTTGTTTCTGAAATTCCTTTAAAAACTAAACGAATTTCTAATTTAATTCCTGGTAATCTGTCTACGTATATTTATCAAACAGAGACTGACTATTACGACGAATATAAAACTTCTGTGTTCGCCAAAACAACTAAAAAAGCAGGATGGGATTGTATGCGTCATTATGAAATTTTATCACAAGGGTGTATTCCTTATTTTCCACATCTTGAACAATGTCCTCCGAATACTATGACATTTTTTCCTAAAGATTTAGTTTTAACAGCAAATAAATGTTATGAATCGAATTTGGATCCTGGAAATTTAGCATCTGAACTTTTAGAGTATACAAAGAATCATTTGACAACTAAAAAAATGGCTCAGTATATTTTAGATAAGTCAGGACATCCTGAAGCTAAAAAAATCTTATTCCTTTCAGGCGATGTTAGACCTGATTATTTGCGATGTTTAACTCTACAAGGATTGAAGGAATTACTTGGATCCGAATGTCATGATTATCCTAAAATTCCACACGTATATAAAGATGCTGGCCCGTATACCATATATTATGGAAAAGGAATTACCTATACAGACAATATCTCTCAAGAAATGTATGATCCATCAAAAGATGCTCGTGTTGCCGTAGATATTATTCAACAAACGTATGATTTGATTGTTTATGGATCATATCATCGTGGTCTACCTGGATTTGAGTTAGTTAATAAGTATTATCCTCCGCATAAAATAGTTTTTTTATGTGGAGAAGATTTACATTCATGTGATTATGAGAATTTTTCATCAAAAGGGTATCATGTATTTGTTAGAGAGTTATAGGGGGTTCACTAAAATTAACTGCCGGAAACCCTTCAACTAACCACAAGTTTGACGTCATGGGTTTAATATCAATTTCATTTGAAGCTGGAATACTTGTAAACAAGTTCTCATTCATAATAAAATCAAAAATAGGTTTATAATCATTCTTTATAGTTGTATTGTTTGGACTATTGTTTAATGTAAACAAAAACGTCCGATTGTCTAGATGTTTATAGTATTGTGTTACACGTTGATCAGGAATTATGAAACAAATAATATATAAAATGCCAGGATATTTTTTATCGATAACATCTTGTAATTTTTTATAGTGATTTACTTCATCTTCATATCCCTTTACCAACGCCCGTAAAAAAATACAATTATTTTTTTTGATTTTTTCACCAAATCTTACGATTTTTCGTTCAAAACTTTCAATGACAGTTTTATCCAATAAATTATGGTAAGTATGATAAAATCCAATATACTTGCCAATAAATCCGACCCATCTTGTGTTGCGTTCAACTTTTTTGAGTTCATCTGGAAAAAAATGCTGAAAATCATGTTCAATACAATCTATAATCCCTTCAATAGAAGATCTTACACTATCAAAGGGTAGAGATGGTTCGTCAAATAAACCCAACTCCTTAAGAGCAATTTTTGGTCCACACCAACCACCAAGAGAAATAAAATTCATTTATTTAAACGAGGAGAATTACAATCTAAAAACGATTGAATGTCTTCAGCACATAATTTTTAAATTCTGGCTAGAATGGTTAAACCATTATTATTTGTATATCGTTTCTCAAGTTTCCATTCAGGATGTTCTTGTAGAAATTCTTCAATTGCTGGCCAGAGACCTTTGGTAATTTCAGCAACTGGAATTCCAGTTTCTTTAGATTGTTGATTAGCATCCCATCCTGCTCGCAATGTTTCTCCAAGAAATTCATCAACTGTCGTATCATGCATTATAATATATTTACGAACACTCGAATGCCAATAAGCTAATTCACGTTTGAGATGTCCATATACATGCCATGTATCAATAAAAAGAAGATCAGTTTGAACAAGAGGACATTCAAGATCACTTTGTTTTACAAATGTAGCGTTAACTCCTTCTTGTTGACACATCTGCAAAAAAGTATCTATTTGATTTGATTTATATGGATCTACCATTGTATACGTATTTGGTCTTCCTTTTAGACCTGTAGCAAATGCAAATGAGCTTACAATATATCTAACTCCACATTCAACTACCGAATCACATTTTAGAGTGTATTCGCGAAGAGTGGGAAGATGTTCATTAATATCAGAAGGAGTCATAACGCGCTGTCTATAGTGTTCTTCCATTTTTATTGAATACGTTTCTAAGTATTTAAACTACAACTTTTTGGATACTTCCATATGTATCAATAATAAATCCTTTGAATCCAAGTTGGGGAAACTGCTGTTTTATAAAGGCTTTTAGTTCTTGTAATTTTTCAATATGAATTGCAGGATCCTTATCTTCGGTTAAGTCGAGTGTAGCTTTGTACATTCCACAATCTAAATGATCAAATGCCCAGATTTCTTTGATGTTGTGAAGTTTCAATGCCAAGTTTACATGATCTAGAAATGTAGTTTGCCACGATCCATATGTTGTTTGTAAAACTCCAAGAGAAGCTCCAGCTAATGCAATTAAATCATAATCATTAATAACGTCTTTATGATGAGTTAAATACCAGGCTAAAGACGCTGTAAATCGCGGATCAATACATGCTAGAACAAGAGCAGAAGCTGCACCAGGTCCTTGTTGTTGAGTAGGTTGTATCTGAGCAAACAGATATCCCGCTAAAGCAGAACATAGAACTACAGCAATAGCAAGAAAGAAAAGTTTTTGTTTCATTATCTTTGTACTACACTAAAGAAATGATTCCTGAACTTTTGGAGTTTATGGGTGTTCTTCTTATTTGTGCGACAGCAATGTTTACACACGGTAATCCATATTTTATTGGATTAGCGTATACATCAGGAATGTTAATTGCTCCTGAATCTCTTACTCATTTTAATCCTTTATTTGTTTTGTTACAGTATTCATTAGGTAGAGTATCATTATACGAATCGTTAAAAGTTCTTGTAATTCAATCGTCTGCAGTACTTTGTTTTTTGCTGGCATATAGATTTTAACACAATGGTATATATGAATATAAATGTCTTTGTACATTCAAACATCTAATCCTGAACTACGTAATCGTCTACAAGAACAGATTAATACACGTCGTTCTACAGATTCTGGATTTGATCTTCCAATGATCAATCAATCACAACCTTGGGCTAAACAACTGACGTTTGATTTAGACGTCACAGTAGCTGCAACTGATTCTCAGGGAAATCCACAACCTCTTCTTCTTGTACCACGATCATCTATTGCAAATTCTCCATTTCGTCTTGCAAATTCAATTGGATTAATTGATATGGGGTATCGTGGTTCTCTAAAAGCAAAAGTTGATGTTATCGATAAGTTTGATTACATAATGATTCCAGATGGTACTCGCCATTTTCAACTGTGTAGACAATCTTGGATGCCATGGGAAACTGTTGAACTTGTTGATACTCTTCCTACAGCACCAGATTCACGAGGATCAGGGGGATTTGGATCAACGGGGCATTAACGAAAGAGAGAAAATATCATGTACAATAGTAGCCCAATAGGCATTATAGTAAGAAACATTAAAAAGGACTAGACTTATGAATACAACAAGAGAACGCAAAAAAGTATTCACGAGAAGGTTCGACGTCGGGTAGTACCAGAACATTAATTCTTGTGCATATTTTTTTCTCGCATTAGGACATAAACAATGGCAGGTGGTCTTCTACAGTTAGTGGCATATGGTGCTCAGGATATCTACATTTCTGGTAATCCCCAGATTACTTTCTGGAAGATTCTCTATAAACGCCATACTAACTTTGCCATGGAATCTATTGAAGTGACCTTTAACGGTCAGGCAGATTTCAACAAGCGTGTAACTGCAGTGATTAATCGTAATGCTGACTTAATGTTCCGCACGTATGTACAGGTTGTACTTCCTCAGGTTGACCTAACTACTGCGCAATTAGGTGCTGCAAATTATGGATTCCGTTGGCTCAACTTTATTGGTCACCGTCTGATCAATCAGGTAGAGCTTGAAATTGGTGGTCAACGTATTGATCGTCAATATGGTGACTGGATGCAGATCTGGACTCAGTTATCTACCAATGCCGGTTCCGTTGCTGCTCTTGATTCTATTATTGGTAATACCCACGATCTAGTATTATTCAAGGCCCCTGGTGGTGGAGGTGCAGATCTTGATGCTACTTGTTCTTCTACTGAAATTACTCAGTCTTGCGTATCTCGTAATGGTTGCCCTGCAAAGACCTTATATATCCCTCTTCAGTTCTGGTTCTGCCGTAACCCTGGTCTAGCAATTCCTTTAATTGCTCTTCAGTACCACGAAGTGCGTGTGAATGTAACGTTTGAAACTTGGGAGAACTGTACCTACGTAGAAAATGCAGAATCCACTCCCGTTCGTGGAATTACCCAATCTCTAGCTGCTTGCTCTCTCTATGTTGACTATGTATACCTAGATACTGAAGAGCGTCGTCGTTTTGCTCAACAGTCTCACGAGTACCTCATTGAACAGGTACAGTACACTGGTGCTGAGTCTATTACCAGCTCTTCTAACAAGATTCAGCTCAACTTTAACCACCCTGTAAAAGAACTTATGTGGGTAGTACAGCGTGATTCTTTTGTAGATTGCTCTGCCCCCGAATGGCTAGCGACTGTAGGCGGCCAACAGCCGTTTAACTACTCTGATGATTTCTCTACGGAAGGTACCATTATGGCTCTACTCTCCGCTGCTGGTACTAACGCTGCATCTACTGCAGGAACTGTGGGTCTAGGTGCCAACAATAGTGACAATTTTCCTTCTGCTGGTGGTGGTGCACCAGGTGGCACTGATACTGATAAAGATGAGACCGTATTTGATTCTGGTGTGAATTATTTACTTGCTAAGGTGATCTTAGCATCTGGTGTACGTTGCGAAGGCAAGAACCCTGTAGAAGTTGCTAAACTACAACTCAACGGCCAAGATCGTTTCACTGATCGTGAAGGTTCTTATTTCGATCGCGTACAGCCTTACCAACACCACACTCGTACTCCTTCTACGGGTATTAACTGCTACTCTTTCGCTCTACGCCCCGAGGAACACCAGCCTTCTGGAACGTGTAACTTTTCTCGTATTGACAAGGCCACTCTACAGCTCACTGTATCCGTGAACACTGTACAGGGAACCAACACTGCCCAGGTTCGTGTATACGCTCTGAACTACAACGTGCTTCGTGTGATGTCTGGCATGGGCGGGTTAGCATATAGCAACTAGAAAGTATGTGTAAGACCACCCACAACCTACCCATTTACACGCTGTGGTATATATACTAGTATAACAAGATGGCTTATGCAATTCAAGGTGAAACATTTGCTAAAGCAGGTAAACCTCCACGTCCAAATCAATTTCATGAAACTGAAACATGTGTTGAAGGTGTTTTAATTTCAAATGGTAACGAATTAAAATTCAAGTTTGATATCAATGATCTCGAAAAAGTAAAATCACGCCATTGGTTTGCTGCGACTGGAGGAAAGTATATCGCAACTTATGTCGTGATTAATAACGAGAAGAAAACGCTTTATCTTCATAATTTCATTATGAATCGTATCATATTTCCAGGTAAAGGTGCAAAAGAAAGTGTCGATCATATAAACAGAGATGGTCTAGATAATCGCAAAGAAAATCTACGTCTAGTTACCCAAACCCAACAGAATATAAATCAGAAGAAAAAAGATCGTAGAGTAAATTATCCAGAAGGAATTACTGAACTACCAACACATGTTTGGTATGTCAAAGCAAATGGTGCTCATGGAGATAGATTCTGTATTGAATTTAAATCTGAAAACTTTAAATGGAGAGGCACTTCATCTAAAGCAATAACTATCCATGATAAACTTAAACAGACAGTTGAACAACTAGTTGTATTATACGAACAGTACCCTCATCTTAAAAAAGATCTAACTAGATTTTTAGAGAAAGAATAAAAGGGGAAACCCACTTCTTAGGGTAAAAACTTACTCTAAGAAGTATAAATGGTAACTAAGTCTTTTCTAGCATTTATTATCTTTTTGATTATAGTTGGTGGAATCTTAGTCTTTGTTACAGCAGATAAATATGATAAAAATAATTTTTCATTGTCCAGTGAAATTACAGGAATATATTTAGTGATCGCAGGACTATTATGGGGTATGTCTTTAGCAGTATATGATCGATATACAGATGGAAATATGCTAGTATCAATTTTGTGGTTTGGACCTTTATTTAGATCAATGATTTCGTTTATTGTGATTCTTATTGCTGCGTTAGTTGGTAAATAACTTACCAAGCCATTACAATATCATCTAGACGACATTCACCTTGTTCTCGATCCTTTTCTTCTTGAGAATGTACAAGTTCATTTGCATGCTTCAAATCAGCTTCAGAAACATCAACTTCATCATCACCTTCAGGTAATCTAGATTCATCGACTAGAATATCTACAAATCCTGTTCCACATGGAGGAACTTGTCCAAACATAATGTTGGCAGAAACACCACGCATGGTATCAAATTCTCCTGAGACTGCAGCTTCAAACAAGATTTTAGAAGTTTGTTCAAAGGAAGATTTAGCAAGAACGCCGTTATCTAATTTCGACATACCAAAACGATTAATTTCTACAAAATGGCCATGATACGTCATTGCATCTACAAGCAAACATACATGGTGATAATTAATATATTCTGTAACGAATACTTTCATTAATTCTTCATACAAAGTCATACGAGCAGTTTCAATGCCAAAGACATCAAGAACTTCATGAATATCATCAGAAAATGTACGTGTAGCATCTACATTTTCTTTAGTGAATAATTCTAGCAAATTAGAACCTTCAGAATCCAATACATGTTGTTTCATAGGACGGTATCCACCAACTTTTTCATCATACACAAGTTCATCATTAACTTCACGAGGAAATACTCTACCAATTCCATCAACTCCAGTAAGAATAGTATCAAGAAGTTTATCTTCAATAAATC
>Ga0187844_10000439_pt1 | contig 32287 bp, 27 predicted proteins | sample SpaLakP09_SKY_50_FD_134517 | JGI IMG/M metagenome (GOLD analysis project Ga0187844, IMG submission 134517) | Oligotrophic lake water microbial communities from Sparkling Lake, Wisconsin, USA - SP09_SKY_50 | ecosystem: Environmental > Aquatic > Freshwater > Lake | place: USA: Sparkling Lake... | reverse complement strand
CAGCAGGCCGATCTCGTCGCTGCGGTCGACGGCGATGCGCACCGTGAGGTCGCCCTCGGCGATGCGCACGGCAGCGTCGCGGGCACTGACGAGCGGACGGGTAACGGTGCGCTTCATCACGGTGTGCAGGATCGCCGCGAAGATCGCCAGCGCCGCGAGGCCGATGCCGATGTAGGTATTGCGCAGGTGCGCCGCTTCCTTCGTGATCTCGTCCTCGTACGTGCCGCCGGCGATCAGCCAGTTCCAGTCCTTGAACAGCCGGTAGGCGGCCACCTTCGTGCGGGGGCTCGTCTCGCCCGCTTCGGCATTCATCCACGGATAGGTGATCAGGCCCTGTTTCGTTTCCAGCATTTCCCTGATGAATTCGCGGCCGCTCGCATCCCTGCTGGCCAGGATGTTCTTGCCTTCCTTGACGGGGTGGACGACCAGGTCGCCGTAGGTCTTGCCCTTGGCCGCGTCGAGCACGAAGTAATAGCCGGTGTCGCCCACCTTCATCTTCTTGATGCGGTCGCGCAGCGCGGCGATGTTGGCGTCGACGTCGAGGCCGACGTACAGGATGCCGATGACCTTGCCGGAAGCATCGCGGATCGGTTCGTAGTCCGTCATGAACTGCTTGCCGAACAGTCTTACCAGGCCGACGTACGGCTTGCCGGCGCGGATCGCGGCATACGCGGGGCTCTCGTGCGCGAGGATCGTGCCGACGGCGCGCTCGCCGTTTTCCTTCTTGACCGACGTGCTGATGCGGACGAAGTCATCGCCGCTGGCCGCGAAGATCGTCGCGTTGCCGCCGGTCTGGCGCGTAAAGCGGTCGGGGAGCGTGAAGTCGAGGTTCAGGGGCTTGCCACCCGATTTCAGGGTCGGTACCTGCTTGTCGCCGACGGCCACCGGCGCGTCGGTGTCGAGCGTAAACTCGCCTTCGAAATGCGTGGCGAAGATGCGGCCGAAGCTCGTGGCCTGGTTCTTCATCACGCCGTCGAACATTTCGACGGCGTTGACGACGCTCTGCAGTTCCGAGTTGACGTTGGCGATGGCGCGCCCATGCAGCATCGACGAGGTGGTCCACGTGATGGTGAAAACGAGGCCGGCGAGGATGACGGAGACGAGGGCGAACGTGAAGGCGGTGATCTTGGTGCCGACAGTCCAGTTCGCGATGCTGAACGATTGTTTGTTCATGAAAATAGGGGATGAGCTGACGTTGCGTTATGGTACGTCAGCTATCCACTAGGAAACAAAAATGTGGCGCGATTCCGATGTCTTCAAGCAACAAATGCTTGGCGGAATGGCATCAGCCGTTGCGAAATCAGTTACAGCGTTGTCGCCCCGCCAACTCAATGTTCGACATGGACGTTATGGAACTGTAAAGCCGCCAGGTTCGCATAGATGCCGCCCAGCGCCACCAGCGAGGCATGCGTGCCCGTCTCCACGATGCGCCCGTCTTCCATCACGATGATGCGGTCGGCCCGCTGCACGGTGGCCAGGCGGTGCGCGATGATCAGGGTCGTGCGGCCCACCATCGCCGCTTCCAGCGCGCGCTGCACGAGGCGTTCGGATTCCGCGTCGAGGGCACTGGTCGCTTCGTCGAGCAGGAGCAGCGGCGGATTTTTCAGCAGGGCGCGTGCGATCGCGATCCGCTGGCGCTGGCCGCCCGACAGCCGCACGCCGCGCTCGCCCAGGTACGACTGGTAGCCCTGCGGCAGGCGTTCGATGAATTCGTGGGCCGCGGCCAGCTTCGCGGCGGCGATGACTTCCTCGTCCGTCGCGTCGGCGCGGCCGTAGCGGATGTTTTCCAGCGCGTTGGCCGAGAAGATCACCGTGTCCTGCGGGACGATGCCGATGGCGCCGCGCAGCACGTGCAGGTCGAGGTCGCGGATGTCCACGCCGTCGAGGCGGATGCCGCCCGCCTGCGGATCGTAGAAGCGCAGCAGCAGCTGGAACAGCGTGGTCTTGCCGGCGCCGGACGGGCCGACGACGGCCACCGTTTCGCCGGGTCTGACGTCGAGGCTCACGTGATCCAGCGCGGCGGTCTCGGGCCGCGACGGGTACGAGAACTGAACGTTCGCCAGCTGCAGCGCCGCGCCGCCGGCCGTGCGGTTCGGCAGCGGCGTCGGATGCGCGGGGTTGCGGATATCGGAGCGTACGGCCAGCAGTTCCAGCAGGCGCTCGGTGGCGCCGGCCGCGCGCTGGGCCTCGCCCATCACTTCGGACAGCGCGCCGATGGCGCCGGACACGATCGACGCGTACAGGATGAACTGGCCCAGGTCGCCGCCCGTCATGGTGCCTTCCAGCACGGCGTGCGCGCCCAGCCACAGCACGAACACGATGGCCCCGAACACGAGCGCGATGGCGAGCATCGTGAGGACGGCGCGGGCGCGGATGCGCCGCATCGCCGTTGCGAACGCGCCTTCGACGGACGCGCCGAAGCGCTGCGCCTCGATCTTTTCGTGGGTGAACGCCTGCACGGTGGGCATGGCGTTGAGGATTTCGCCGGCGATGGCCGACGCGTCGGCGATGCGGTCCTGCGAATCGCGCGACAGCTTGCGCACGCGCCGGCCGAACAGCACGATCGGCACGACGACCAGCACCAGCAGGCCCAGGATGATCGACGTGAGTTTCGCGCTCGTCACGAACAGCATCGCGAGGCCGCCGATGAACAGCAGCGTGTTGCGCAGCGCGAGCGAGATGCTCGTGCCTACGACCGTCTGGATCAGCGTGGTGTCGGTCGTCAGGCGCGACAGGACTTCGCCCGTGCGTGTCGTCTCGAAGAATTCGGGGCTCTGCTCGACGACGTGACGGTAGACGGCGCTGCGGATGTCGGCCGTCACGCGCTCGCCCAGCCACGACACGGTGTAGTAGCGCGCCGCCGTCGCGACCGCGAGGACGGCTGCCACGCCGAACAGCGCGAGGAACGTGGCGTTGACGCTGGCGGCATTGGACGCGCCGCCCTTGGCCCCGAAGCCGTGGTCGATCATCTGCTTGAACGCGGCGGGAATCGCGAGCGTGGCGCCGGCCGCAACGAGCAGCGCGATGCCGGCGAACAGGAACTGGCGGCGGTACGGCCGCAGGAAGGGCAGCAGGCCTTTCAATGCGGCGAGGGCGCCTTTGCGGGATGTGGAGGGGGTGTCGCTGGTGGAACCGTTGGTCATGTCGTCTTCGTTGTTCGTTTTGTTGCGGTGCTATCGCTTCATGGCCGCTTACAGCTTCATGGCTGATACATAGCCGGTCAGTTCGAGGTAGCCAAGTCCGGCGGGCCGGCCGTCGCGCTGCACGGTCACGGCGCCTTCCCAGTACACGGCGCCGGTCGAGCGGCGCGAATCCAGTTCCTGGTCCGGCTGCAGCGGCTCGATGCGCCATTGCGTCGTCCCCGTGGTGAGGAGCGTCGCCACCGGGTAGGCGGCATTCGTGCGGGGCGAGGTCCAGGTCCGCTGCGGTGCGAAGCGGACCTGGTCCGGACCGTATTGCGTCGTCTTGCCGGCACCGTCGCGCCAGGTCGCGTGGGCCCACAGTGTACTACCATCCCTGGCGCGGATCCGGAAGGCCATCAGCGCACCGCCGTCGTCGAGGTTCACGCCGGTCCAGTCCCAGCCCGCGGCATTTGTGTCGAGCACCTGGCTGGACCATTCGTGATCGAGCCACGCGGCCCCCGTCACGGCCTGCTTGCGGCCCGCTTGCACGACCTCGCCGTCGACCTGGAGATGCGGCTCGCTATAGTAGTAGCTGGCGTGACCCGCCTGCGGACCCTTTTGCGAAAAGCCGGCAACGCCCTGCAGCAGCGCGGGTTGCGTGGGCGTGAGCCGCAAGGTGAACGAGAGGTCGCCGGACCGCACGACGACGCGGTAGCGGCCGTCCGGTTCGCGCCGCATGCTCCAGTCGTCCAGCTTCACGTCGGTGGTGCCCGTGTTCGCGTAGGCGAGGCCGAAGCCGGCGCGGGCGCTTCTCTGGTCGTGCACGAGGTGGCCCAGTGCCGGGTCGGACAGCGCCGCGTGGCCGATAATGAGCTGCTTCGGCGCGAACGCGCTCGGGTTGGCGGGATCCGTCTCCGTGCGGCTGCGGAAGAACGTGACTTGGAAGCCGAGCGGCTTGCCGTCCGGCGTCTTCAGCCAGCCCGTCGCGTACCACCATTCCGTGCGGTAGTCGGGATGGGCGCCGTAGTCGGCAGGGAAGGTCAGGGCGCGTCCGGGCGTCACCGTCGCAAACGCCGGAGGCGCCGCGTGGACGCATGCCGCGACGAGCCACAGCAGCAGGATGCGCAAGACGATCATCACCAGTCCTCCCGCACGGCGCGCACGGGCCCGCCGGACAACGCGTACCGTCCGGACACGAGCGCCGTCGCGACGGAAGCCGCCACCAGCACGGCCGCGACGCTGCCCAGCAAAGGCCACGGCAGGTGCAGCTGCATCGTCCAGTGGAACGACTGCGGGTTGACGACGTAGACGAGGATCAGGCTGATGACGAGGCCCAGCACGAAGCCCGTGACGACGCCGAGCGCCGTCAACGCGCCGCCTTCGACGGCAAGGATGCCCAGCACCTGCCTGCGGGTGACGCCCACGTGGCGCAGCATGCCGAACTCCTTCGCGCGCGCCAGCGTCTGCGCGGAGAACGTGGCGGCCACGCCGGAGAGTCCAATGGCGATGGCGATCGCTTCCAGCAGATAGGTCACGGCGAAGCTGCGGTCGAAGATCTTCAGGCTCATGGCGCGGATGTCGCCAGGTCGCGCCATTTGGAGTGCCGCGCCGAACGGCAGCTTGCGTAGCGCCGCCTCGACGCGCGCGACGTCGGCGCCCGGTGCGGCCCACAGCGCCGCATCCGTCACGGTCGCGTCGCCCGTCAGTGCGCGGTAGTCGTTCAGGAGCACGACGGCGGACCCGGTCTGGTTGGCGTAGTCGCGCCACACGCCGGCGATGAAGAATGGTTGCGGGCGGCCGCCCAGCGGCATGTTCAAGGTCTGGCCGGCTTTTACCCGGTACAGGTCCGTCATCGCTTCCGATACCCACACGGGACGGGCGCCTGCGGGCACCGGTGCTTCGTCGCCGACGAGGGCCAGCATCCGCCCCGGATCGCGCGCATCGAGGTCGCGCGCGACGAGCACGATGTTCGGGCGCGCGGGATCCAGCGACAGCGGCCGCGTGCGCAGGAACGCGGCGCGCGCGACACCGGGCACGCCGGCCAGTGCCGCCTGTTCCGGCGCACCGAAGCCACCCGTGTTGCCGCCAGCGCTGCTGCGCACGTACAGATCGGCCGGCAGGATGTGCAGGATCCAGTCGTCGACGGAGACGCGGAAGCTGGCGACCATGATGCCCATCGCGACCATCAGGCTGAAGCTCGCGAGCACGCCGCCGAGCGCGATCGATGCCTGGCCCGGCGCGTTGGCGAGGCGGGCGAGGGTCAGCGCCAGCACCGGCGAGTGATTCTCCGGCCGGCGCAGCAGGCGGTCCAGCAGTCGGAACGCGGACGCGGCCACCCGCGGCATCAGCCCGATGCCGCCGAACAGCAGCAGGGCGACGGCGATGTAGCCGAACAGCGGCAGCCCGAACACGGGCGGCGCGAACGCGCAGGCACCGGCGAGCAGCAGGCACGCGAGCGCAGGCCAGACGCGGTTCAGGCGGGCCAAAGCCGTCTCGTCGTTGCCGGACTTGAGCGCGATGGCGGGTCGGGCTCGAGCCGCTTCCAGGGCGGGCGCGGCGCAGCCGAGCAGCGCGACGCCGAGGCCCAGGCCGAAGTACAGGAGGGCCGCGCCGGGCGCGAACTGCACGCGCGGCTTCACGCCCGGGAAATAGCCGGCGCCGAGGTCCCCGCCGAACAGCGACAACGCGGCGGCCGCGAGGCCGTAGCCCGCCGCGATGCCGAGCAGGGCGCCGAGCACGCCCAAGGTGGCACCTTCCAGCAGCACTTGCCGCAGCAGCGCGCGCCGCTCCAGGCCGAGCACGCGCAGCAACGCGAACTGGCCGCGCCGGCGCAACACGGACAGCGCCTGCGTGGAAAACACGAGGAATGCGCCCGTGAACAGCGCGACGAGCGCCAGCACGGTCAGGTTCACGCGGTATGCGCGGCTGAGGTTATTGCTGCGGCTTTCCTGGTTGGCGTCGCCGGGCCGGCCAACGGTGAAGCGGCCGGGATAATCGCGTTCCAGCTCCGCCGCCAGCAAGCGTTCGAACGCGGCGCGGTCGACGCCGTCGCGCAGTTTCAGGTCGATGCGCGAGAGTTTGCCCGTGAGGTCGAAGCGCCACTGCAGTGCCCCGATGTCCATCACGCCGAGGCGCTGGCCGCTGCGCGCGCGCAGGATCGGACCCGCCACGCGCAATGCCAGGTCGCGCGTGCCGGCGCGCACGACGATGGCGTCTCCGCGCGCCTTGCCCAGCCACGCCTGCGCGGCCGGGGACAGGAACACGGCGTCGTCGGAGAGGACATCGTACGGCTGCGCCGCATCCGGCACGCCCATCAGGTCGGGTGCGATGTACCCGGCGCGGAAGGCGTCGAGGCCGACGAGCTTCAGGGCGCCCTGGCCGTCTGCCCGCGCGGCGTCGACTTCCAGCACGGGCGAGGCGAGGGCGACGCCGTCGTGCGTGGCGAGGCGCGGATAGATGTCTTCGGCGAACAGGGCTTCGCGTCCCGTCACCTGGACGTCGGCCTGTCCGGACAGGCTTTGCACGGCCGCATTGAATTCGTTGAAGGCCGCGGCGTTGATCAGGTGGATGGCAAAGCCCATCGCGACGCCGACGGCGATGGCGACGACGGCCAGCACGGCGCGCATCGGGTGCGCGCGCCACTCGCCGAACAGCAGCCAGCGTGACAGCTGGTGGGATTGGAAACTCAGGCCGGACATTCCACCGCCAGCGCTTCCGTCGCCCGTTTTGCGCGGCGCAGCGCCGCCACTTTCGCGCGGCCCGTCAGGCGGGCGGCGTCTTCGTCGGCCCAGCGCCGGCGCAGGTTCAGGCGTGCGCATTGCTTGCGATGGGTGGCGGCGGCGCGGGCCTGGCGGGCGTCGGCCTTGGCTATGCGTGCCTGTTCTTTCTCCCGCGCGATGCGCAGCTTTTCCAGCTCGACGAGCGTGCGTGCATCACGTGTCGCCACGGATTCCGCGCCTTCCGGGCGGATGCCGACCGCTGGCGGCAGCTCCACCGAGTTGCCCTGGGCGCAGGGCCGGTCCGAGTAGCTCGTCTTGCCGTCCTGCGTGCATTTGTAGACGGGATCGGCGAGGGCATTGGTCGACAGGAAGGCCGCCAGCAGGGGAAGAAAGCGCATCATGGGAGTCTCCGGTTCACAGGATTTTACCGGGGTTCATGATGCCGAGCGGATCGAGCGCGGCCTTGACGGCACGCATCAGCTGCAACTCGACCGGCGACTTGTAGCGCGGGAGTTCGTCGCGCTTGAGGGCGCCGATCCCGTGCTCGGCCGAGATCGACCCGCCGTGCGCCGCCACGCTGTCGTGCACGAGGCGGTTGATGCGACCTTGCTCGGCGAGAAAGTCGTCGTGATGGATGCCTTCGGGCGGCGCCACGTTGTAGTGCAGGTTGCCGTCGCCCAGGTGGCCGAAGCAGACGACCTGTACGCCGGGATAATCCGCTTCGAGCTGCGCGTCCGTCGTCTCGATGAAGTCGGCGATGCGCGAGATCGGCACGGAGATGTCGTGCTTGATGTTCTTGCCGGCCGCCGCCTGCGCGAGCGGGATGTGCTCGCGGATCGCCCACAGCGCGCGCGACTGGGCGATGGACGTGGCGACGACGGCGTCCTGCGCGAGCCCGTCTTCCAGCGCCCGCTCGATCGCGCGTTCCAGCAGCGCCACGCCGTGCGCTTCCGAGTCGTGGCTCGACAGTTCCAGCAGTGCGTATTGCGGATAGCGCTCCGGGAACGGCTGCGGCAGGTCGGGGAAGTGGGCGGCCACGAGGCGCAGGCTCACGTCGCTCATCAATTCGTAGCCCGTCAAGGTGGGCCCGCATGCCGCTTCGACGAGCTTCAGCAGCGCCAGCGCGTCGCGCGGCGTGGCCAGCGCGACGAGCGCCGTGATCGCGGCCTTCGGCTGCGGAAAGAGTTTCAGCACGGCCGCCGTGATGACGCCGAGCGTGCCTTCGGCGCCCACGTACAGGTCGCGCAGGTCGTAGCCGGTATTGTCCTTGCGCAGGCCACGCAGCGCATCCCACACGTCGCCCTGCGCCGTGACGACTTCCAGTCCGAGGCACAATTCTCTCGTATTCCCGTAGCGCAGGACGCCCGTGCCGCCCGCATTGGTCGACAGGTTGCCGCCGATGGTGCAGCTGCCCTCGGCCGCCAGCGACAGCGGGAACAGCATGCCGTGTTCGGCCGCCGCGTGCTGGATGTCCTGCAGGATGCAGCCGGCTTCCACGGTCATCGTGCGGTTGAACGTGTCGATAGCGCGGATGCGGTTCAGGCGCCGCAGCGACAGCACGATGGCGTCGCCCGCCGCATCCGGCACGCTGCCCAGCACGAGGCCCGTACGGCCGCCCTGCGGCACGACCGGCACGCGCAGTTCCGCGCACAGGCGCACGACGGCGGCTGTCTCCGCCGTGCTGGCGGGACGGACGACCGCGCGGGCGCGGCCCGTGAAGCGGCCGCGCCAGTCGGTCAGGTACGGGGCGGTGTCGTGCTCGTCGACGAGGACGTTCTTTGCGCCGACGATGGCGGCGCAGCGTTCGATAAGGTGATCAGACATGCGTGTCAGTCATGCGGTACTTTGACCTTGTCGAGCAATTCCTTGGCCAGCTTCTGGGCCTGCTTCTTGTACGGACGGAGGTACAGCAGGGCGAACAGGAAGTACGAGACCACGAGCAGGGCTTCGCCCAGCGCCATCATGCGCGAGATGTCCGTCTTGTCGCTCCAGGCGCGCACGATGCCTTCGACGAAGTAGATCAGGATCACCATCGACGACCACTGCAGCGTGTACAGGTCGCGCTTGAGGACGCCCCGGAGGGGCAGCAGCAGCGGCAGGGCCTTCAGCGCCAGCAGCGAGCCGCCCGGATGGAGCGGCGCGACGACGATTTCCCAGACCAGCAGCCAGGCGAACAGGATGACGAGACTCGTCACCGCGCCCGTATGAAACACCCTTTGCGTTTGCATTGCCTATTCCATCCCCTGCAGTTTTTTGGCCGCCAGCGCGAGGCGCCGGCCGAGCGCGATCGCGAGCCGCTTCTCGTCGTCGGTCACCGGGCGGTTGCCGTCCACGCCCGACCAGTGGGTCGCGCCGTAGGGACTGCCGCCGCTGGCAGTGGTCATCAGTTCCGGCTCGGTGTAGGGCAGGCCCATCACCATCATGCCGTGGTGCAGCAGCGGGATCATCATCGACAGCAGCGTCGATTCCTGGCCGCCGTGCAGGCTGCCCGTCGACGTGAACACCGCGGCGGGCTTGCCGGCCAGGGTGCCGGACAGCCATTGCGCGGAAGTACCGTCGAGGAAATATTTCATGGGCGCGGCCATATTGCCGAACCGCGTGGGCGAACCCAACGCCAGTCCGGCGCACTCCGCCAGGTCCTCGAGCTCCACGTAGGGCGCGCCGGCGCGCGGGATGTCGGGTTCCGTCGCTTCGGCCACCGTCGATACCGCGGGAACAGTCCGCAACCGGGCTTCCAGGCCCGGCACGCTGTCGATGCCCTGGCCGATCAGTTCGGCCAGCCGGCGCGTCTTTCCATGACGCGAGTAGTACAACACGAGGATAATCTGATTGGTTGGGTTCATCGTTGGTATTATAGGGCGCTTTACAAGATGACACGCTCGCCGTCGGCGCTTTTTCGATGCTTTCCAAGACCGTCACCAATCTTTCCCGCAGCACGACCGAGATGATCAATATGGGCGTCGACCGGGTGCGCGGATTGACGTGGAACGAGGCGCGCGACCTCGTGCGCTTCGCGCGCCGCCGCCTCACCGAGGAAAAGCTGCCGCAGGTGGCGGGCAGCCTCACGTTCACGACCACGCTCGCCATCGTCCCGCTGCTGACGATCGTGCTGGCCATCTTCACGACCTTTCCGATGTTCGGCAAGCTGCGCACCGCCCTGGACAATTACTTCGTCCAGATGCTGATGCCGAAGGCGATCGCCAACACCATCACGTCGAACCTCACGCAGTTCGCCAGCAAGGCGACCGGGCTGTCGGCCGTCGGCGGTATCGCCCTCGTGTTGACCACGGTCGCGATGATCGGCACGATCGAGCGGGCGTTCAACCAGATCTGGAAGGTGCGCCGGCCCCGCCCCCTCGTGCAGCGGGTGCTCGTGTACTGGGCGCTCGTCACGCTGGGGCCGCTCGCGTTCGGGCTGTCGCTCACGCTCACGTCGCAACTGTTTTCCGCCACCAACGGCCTGATGAGCCTCGTGCCGTTCCTCGGGGCCGTGTTCTACACCGTCGTGTCGGTTGCGCTGACGACGGGCGCCTACGTGCTGCTGTACATGACGGTGCCGAACCGCGACGTGGATTGGCGTGACGCCGTCTGGGGCGGGCTCGTCGCTGCGATCGCATTCGAGATCGCCAAGCGCGTGTTCGCCATCTTCATCCGCCAGGTTCCGACCTACGCCATCATCTACGGGGCACTGGCGGCGCTGCCGCTGTTCCTCGTGTGGATGTACCTGTCGTGGATGATCACCCTGGTGGGCGCGCTGCTGACGGCTGCGCTGCCCATCGTCAAGTACGAGCGCTGGTGGTACGAACCCGTGCCGGGCGGCGCCTTCGTCGATGCGATGGCCGTGCTGAAAGTGCTGCATGGCGGGACCCGGCTGACGGGGACGGCGATGGTGTCGAGCGCACAGATCCGCACGTGTACGCGCATCGGCTACGACGAGATGACGGAGCTGCTGGAGCGGATGGTGGCGGCCGGCTGGGTCGGGCGCGTGCACGTGGAAGAACAGCTGCCCCTACGTTGGGGCAAAAATGCGCGGGCCGGGACCGATTGCTGGGTGCTGCTCGTCGATCCGTGCCTCGTCAAACTGGCCGACGTCTACCGGCTGTTCGTGTTCGGCGGCGTCAGGAGCGAGGCCGGGCCGCCGGCCGACGGCGCGCAGTCGCCGCTGGCGCTGGACACGGCCGCGCTCGCACGCCAGGTCGAGGCATCCGTCGAGCGGGGGCTGGACGAGACGCTCGCCGAGCATTTCGAAGGCGTCACCAACTGAGCTTGCCCGTCAGCATCTCCCAATACATCACCCAGTCGGCGCGGAACGAATACCACGGGTAGCCGAACGTGGCCGGGCGGTTCTTTTCGAAAAAGAAATGGCCGATCCAGGCGCCGCCATAGCCCGTCACGACGGCGACGACGAGCCACCACGGGTTCAGGCTGTCGATGTATTGCGCGATGCCCGCGATGGCCGACGACGTGCCGAAAAAATGCGCGCGCCGGCACATGCGGTTCTCGTGCTGGGACAGGTACCACGGATAGAACTGCGCGAAGCTGTCGTAGCGGACGGCGGCCATGCTGGTCTCCTCGGGTCTTCCTCTCCAGTGTAGATCATTCCAGAGCGCGCACGAAGTCCGCCAGCGCGGCGCTCACGCCATCGGGCTGTTCCGTCATCAGCGCATGTCCGCAATCGAACGCGACGACGCGCGCCTGCGGGATCGCGGCCACGAGCCCCTGCGCCGAGCGGGGCGGTGTCATCACGTCGCGCCGTCCCTGCACGAACAAGGTCGGACAGGCGATGGCTTGCGCGGCGGCGCCCCCGTTCGCGTACGTATTGCACGCGACGAAGTCCGTGTGGAACAGCTGATCCGGGTTCAGCAGCGACAGGCGCTGCATCAGCCGGCGCGACGCGCCCGCCAGCCAGACCCCTTGCGGCCGGCCCGGCGCGGCCGGCGCGATGGCCGCGTGCGACCACAGGTTGACCATGTCGATGGCGGCCGGCTCGTTCGTGCGCGCCGTCTCCAGCAGTGCATCCGACACCTTCATCGGCCACGTGCTGCCCACGAGGGCCAGCGCGCGCACCTTGGCGGATGCCCGGGACGCGGCTTCGAGGGCGATCAGCGACCCCATGCTGTGGCCGACCAGCACGGCGCGGTCGACGCCGGCCGCATCGAGCAGGTCGAGCAGCCAGCCTGCCATCGCCTCCACCGTCGCCAGCGCGGGGCCGGCGCTGCGGCCGTGCCCGGGCAGGTCGACCGCCAGCACGTGATGGCCCTGCTGCGCGAGGGCGCGGGCCTGGGCGGTCCATACGGAATGGTCGTTCTGGGCGCCGTGGATCAGCACGATGGCGGTGCGCGCGGGCGCGCTGCCGGCGGTATGGGCGTAGGCGGTCTTGCCGTTCACGTCGAGCAGCATGTCAGGCTCCTTTCTGCGCCAGTTTCAGGGCGCGGACGAGGTCGTCGAGCAGGTCGTCCGGGTCTTCCAGGCCGACGTACAGGCGCACGGCGCCCGCGCCGGCGCTAGTCGCGAACGAACGGGGGCCGCCGGGCGAATCCGCCTGGCCGAAGAGCTTCAGCGCGCCGAGGAAGCGGCCGGCCGCGCCGCCCTGCAGCGTGAACGGGACGACGGCGCCGCCGCCGCGCGGCAGCAGGTCGTGGTGCGGATATGCGACGTGCGCAACGGCCGGGTGACCCGCCAGCGTTTCCGCGACCCGGCGTGCGCCGGCCACGTGGCGGTCCATGCGCATGCCCAGCGTCTCGAGTCCCCGCAGGATCACGGTCGCATCGTGCGCGCCGAGTGCGGAACCGAAGTCGCGGCCCACGTGGCGCGCACACAGGGCGAAGGCGCCGACCGTCGATTCTTCGGCGAACACGCGGCCTTCGCAGGCGGGGTTCGGCGCGCACAGCTCGGCGTAGCGGCCCGTGCGCGCGTGCGCCGCGTGCCAGTCGAACGTGCCGCCGTCGACGAGCACGCCGCCCGTCGCGCCGGCGTGTCCCGCCAGGAAGGCGGCGTCGTGGATGACGAGGTCGGCACCGTGGTCGAAGGCGGACAGCAGCCAGGGCGTGGCGAGCGTCGCGTCGACGAGGAGCGGCAGGTCGTGCTCGTGGGCGACGGCGGCCACGCGCGGGAGGTCGAGGACGGTGCCGTCCAGCCCGACGGCCGTGCCGACCAGCACCCGCGTCTCGGGCCGGATCGCGGCGCGCCAGGCGTCGGGGGCGCGCGGGTCGACGAAGGTCGTCGTGATGCCGAAGCGGCGCAGGCCGTGTGCGAGGAGGGCGCGTGCGTCGCTGGTCAGGTTGTCCGCGGCGACGACGTGGTCGCCGCTGCCCGCCAGCGTGGCCAGCGCAAGATGCAGCGCAGCCTGGCCGCTGGCCGTGGCGATGCCCGCGACACCGCCTTCGATGGCGGCGCAGCGTTCTTCCAGTGTGGCGACTGCCGGGTCGGCAATCGGGGCGCCGGCTGCGACGTGCAGCGCGAGTGTATTGAAGCCGGGGTACCGTGGACCGCTCATGGCGTGCTATTCCTGAAAACGAAGACGGCGCATACTAGCATCCGATAGCGCTAACCGTTACATTTAATCATCATGATGGTGCGACGTGCACGGTTGCAAGGCAAAAAGGTGGATTTTTTGGGGAGCTTAGGCTAGAGTCAAATTTATGAAATACACAACGCAGCACGCATCTCCAATCAAGGGGGTCCAAATGAAGGTATCGGAAATCCTGCAGGTCAAGGGCGACATCTTGTACACCGTGTCGCCGGACACCGACCTGGCCAACGCCGCCGCCACGATGGCCGAGCGCGACATCGGTTCGCTCGTCGTGATGGAATATGGCGACCTGGTCGGCATGCTGACCTTCCGCGAGGTCATCAAGGCCTTGCACGCGCATGGCGGTTCGCTCGAACCCGCGGGCACCGTGCGCAAGCACATGGACGACAGCCCGATCACCGTCACGCCGGACACCGAAGTCAACGAAGTACGCCGCATCATGCTGGAAAAGCACGCGCGCTACCTGCCCGTCATGAACGCGCGCACCCTGCTGGGCGTGATCTCGTTCTACGACGTCGCGAAGGCCGTGCTCGAGGCGCAGAGCTTCGAAAACCGCATGCTCAAGGCCTATATCCGCGACTGGCCTGCCGAGCAGATGGCCGAGGATTGATCGGCTGTATGGTGATTATGCGGCGCGCGTCAGCGCGTCGCTGCCCAGCCACTCGATGAGTGCCTCGGGTGCGAGCGGGCGCGCGAACAGGTAGCCCTGCGCGAGCGGGCAGCCGAGCGCCTGCAGGATCTGCGCCTGGACTTCGTCTTCCACGCCTTCGGCGATGATCGACAGGCCCAGGTTGCGGCCCAGCTCGATGACCATCTCGGCGATGCTGCTGCCCCGTGCCGCGTCCGTGATCTCGGTGACGAACGTGCGGTCGATCTTCAGGCGGTCCACGCACAGGCGCTGCAGGTAGGACAGCGACGAGAAACCGGTGCCGAAATCGTCGATGGCGATCGACACGCCCGTGCGTTTGATCTCCGCGAGGCGTTCGATCAGCAGGTCCGGCTCTTCCATCGCCATCGATTCCGTGATCTCCAGTTCGACTTTTTCCGGCGGCGCGCCCGTGTCCTCGAGCGCCTGGCGCAGCATGTCGACGAAATGCGGGTGGCGGAACTGGACCTGCGAGACGTTGATCGACATCGTGAAGTCGAGATGGCCCGCCGCGCGCACGCGCACGAGTTCCGCGCACGCCTCGCGCAGCACCCACGCGCCGATGTCGATGATCAGGCCCGAATATTCCGCGATCGGAATGAACCGGTCGGGCGGGACGAAACGGCCGTCTTCCGTGCGCCAGCGCAGCAGCGCCTCGGCGCCGAACGCGCGGCGCGCGGCCAGTTCGACCTGGGGTTGATAAGCGAGAAACAGTTCGCCGCGCGCGAAGCCGCCGCGCAGCGCGTGCATCAGGCGCACGCGTTCGCGGATCTCCACGCCCATGCCGCGCGAAAAATAGAAGTGGCCGCCGCGCCGCTGGCTCTTCGCGCGCTTCAGCGCGATATCCGCATCCTTCAGCGCGTCGGCCGCGGTGCCGTCGTGTTCCAGCAGGCGCACGAGGCCCAGCGTCGCCGACACCTGCACGTCCTGGCCCTCGATCGAGAACGGCGCCGCGAACAGGTCCTGCACGCCGGCCGGATCGATCAGGCCAGCCTCGCCCAGCAGGCAGAAGATGTCGCCGCCGATGCGCGCCAGCGCCACCCGGGCATCGAGGCGCGTGCGCAGGCGCTGCGCAACGCCGACCAGCAGCGCGTCGCCGAACTGGTGGCCGAGGGCGTCGTTCGTTTCCGCGAACTGGTCGATGTCGACGAGGCACAAGGTGGCGTCGGCGCGCGACTGCAGGCTGTCGTCGATGAGTTCGACGAGGCGCGTCCGGTTCGGCAGGCTCGTGAGCCCGTCGTAGAAGGCGGCGCGGTGCAGGGCGGTCATCAGCGCGACGTTGTCGAGGCCGACGGCGATACTGCTCGTGAAGACGTCGATGAGGCCGCGGCGCAGGGCGTCCAGCGGACGCGCCAGCTTCAGCCAGGCGGCGAAATGGCGATGGGCCTTGCCGCTGAAATACAGGGCCAGGTGGTCGGGTTCGTACAGGTTGCGGCGCTCGGCCAGCGCACGGGCGATGGGGCCGGCCGGACCCTGGCTGCCCGCCGGGAGCATGCCGCCGTGGGCAAGGTCCGCGCTGGGGCCGCAACTGGCTAGCACCTGCCAGCCGACCGTGTCGACACCCGGCGGACAGGAGCACAGCAGGCCGTCCGCAGGTTGGCCGGCGAGGACGGCCACTTCGCGCAGGATGCCGAGGGTCATTTCGCCGACCGAGTGGAGAGCCATCAATTCCGTGTTGGCGCGCACGACTTCGGCGAGGCCCGTGCGGCTGTCTTCCAGCGCGTGGATCTGTTCGTAGGCCCGGATCGCGGCGGCCACGCTCGTGTACAGCTTCGTGCGGGTGAGTTCGGACTTGGTGCGGTAATCGTTGATGTCGTAGCCGCGGATCGCGTCCATCTCGGGCGCATAGCCGGGCTGGCCGGTGCGCAGGATGATGCGCACGTCGTGGCGGCCGAGCGTGTCGCGCACGTGGCGTACGAGGTGCAGGCCCGCATCGGCCTGTTCCATCACCACGTCGAGCAGGATCACGGCAATGTCGCGCTCGCGCGCCAGCACGTCGATGGCTTCGCCGGCGGAGTAGGCATGCAGGAATTCCAGCGGCCGTCCGTGCATCTCGAGCGCGCCGAGCGCGAACGTGGTCGTCGAATGGACGTCGGCATCGTCGTCGACGATCAGCACGCGCCACGCGCCGCCGTCTTTGACAGGCGCGTCTGCCGGCGTCTCGTCTGCGAACACCAGGTCATCGTCCTGTGCGGCGCCCGGGGGCGTGTTCGATGCGGGCATTGCTACGTCTCCAGGTTAAGCTCGGTCGTTGCGTACCAGTATATCTGGAATGGTATCAAGTCAGGTAAGTAAATTCCACATGGAAACATTTTTATTGATGCAACCACCCATTTCACCGGCGACTTGTCCATGCTGGTAAAATCTTCCATTCCATTCGCACAACCCAACGAGATTCCATGTCCGGCAACACTTTTGGCAAGCTGTTTTCCGTAACCACTTTCGGCGAGTCGCACGGTCCCGCAATCGGCTGCGTGATCGATGGCTGTCCGCCGGGGCTGACGTTGTCCGAAGCCGACATCCAGCCGGAACTGGACCGCCGCAAGCCGGGCACGTCGCGCCACGTGACGCAGCGGCAGGAAGCCGACCAGGTGAAGATCCTGTCCGGCGTGTACGAAGGCGTGACGACGGGCACGCCGATCGCGTTGTTGATCGAGAACACGGACCAGCGTAGCAAGGACTACGGCAACATCGTCGACATGTTCCGTCCCGGCCACGCGGACTACACGTACTGGCACAAATACGGCGTACGCGATCCGCGCGGCGGCGGCCGCTCGTCGGCGCGCCTGACTGCGCCCGTCGTCGGTGCCGGCGCCGTTGCCAAGAAATGGTTGCGCGAAAAGTACGGCACCGAATTCATGGGCTGCATGAGTCAGCTGGGCGATATCCCAGTCCCGTTCGAGGATTTCAAGCACGTGCACGACAACCCGTTCTTTGCCGCGACGTCCGACGCCGACCTCATCGCGCGCATGGAAGCGGCGATGGACGAGTTGCGCCGGGCCGGCGATTCCATCGGTGCCCGTATCGACGTCGTGGCGAAGAATGTCCCGGTGGGCCTGGGCCAGCCGATCTACGACAAGCTCGACGCCGATATCGCTTACGCCATGATGGGCATCAATGCGGTGAAAGGCGTGGAGATCGGCGCCGGTTTTCACTCGATCGCGCAGAAGGGTTCGGAACACGGCGACGAGCTGACGCCGCAAGGCTTCGTCGGCAACAACGCCGGTGGTGTGCTGGGCGGGATTTCGACGGGCCAGGACATCACCGTGTCCATCGCCATCAAGCCGACGTCGTCGATCCGTACGCCGCGCCGCTCGATCGACAAGCAGGGCAATCCGGTCACCGTCGAGACGTTCGGCCGCCACGACCCGTGCGTGGGCATCCGCGCGACGCCGATCGCGGAAGCGATGCTGGCGCTGGTGCTGATCGATCACGCGCTGATGAACCGCGCCCAGTGCGGCGACGTGCACGTGGATACGCCGCGCCTGCGTTAAAAGACGCGGCACTTGAACCGTCGCCCCCGGACTAGCCGTCCGCCTTGGCGGGGGCCTAATTTTGTATGCGCTGCTACGGCGCCCGGAACTTGGGTCCCTGCCTTCGCAGGGACGACGTTCAGACCCGGCTCGCCACCGCTTCCACGGGCTGCCGCCGTTCGACGCTCTTGACGACGAGCGCGCGCAATTCGTTCAGCAGCGAGAACTCCGTCTGGCTCAGGTAGACGGACGGGAAGCGGTCGTCCCAGTCCCCGTAGATGAACCCGACCGGCTCGCCGCGCGTGCACAGCGGGATGATCACGAAGCAGCGGGCTTCGGACAGCGTGCCTTTCCACCAGCCCGGCAGCTTGCTCGAGAATTTCGGGTCGCGTGCGTTCTCGATGAAGATCACGCGGTCGCTGCCGAGGGACGCGAAGAACACGTTCGGGTCGTACGCGTCGTCGAACGACAGCTTCGGCACGAGTGTCTTGGCATTGTCGCCCAGGCCGATCTTCGCCGTGTAGCGGCCGTCGCGGCGGTTGCGCAGGAAGCCGAACGAGCGCGTGAACGACAGGCCGTGGTACGCCGTCTCGATCGCCATCGACACCATCTGCCCCGGCGTCGCGGTGGCTGCCGCGTCGCGCATGTCGGCCACGCCGTTCAGAAGGATCTTGTTGCCGGCCTCGCGCATGCGCGTGACCGCGGCGGCGCGGGCGCGCTTTTCGGGCGGGTTCGCGAGCGGTGCGATCGACAGGTCGGCGGCCGCTTCGACCTTGGCCTTTTCGATGGCGCCGACGATGTTGTCCGGCTCGATGCCGATCAGCGGCGCGAAGCCGGCCGCAAGCAGCCGGACCTGTTCCGCGCCCGCTTCGTCGCCGTGCCACAGGCTGTCGGCGCACTGCGACGCCATCGTGCCGAGGGCGGCGAGCCAGTCGTCGTGGCCGAAGTCGTCGCCGCGCTCGCCCGGTTCCACGCGGCGCATGCCCGCGATCAGGTTGCGCGGCAGGCCCCAGTGCTCGGCGGTGGCGCGGCCGATCTGTTCGAGCGACAGGCCGAGCTGCGCGATGGCGACGGGATCGATGTCGGCGGCGCCTGCGGCCTGCTGCATCAGGATCCAGTGTTCGGGCAGGTAGAACGTGACCATCATCCGGCCCAGCGAGTGCAGGATCGAGCACACGACGGCTTCTTCCGGGTCGCGCGTGGCCGCTTCGGCCGCGATCTGGTGCGCGACCATGCCGGCCAGCACGGCCTTCTCCATCTCGATGTGGGCCTGCAGCGAATCGGGCGTCGACCTGGACAGTTCCTCGATCAGTTTCAGGCCCAGCGCCAGGTGGCCGATGGCTTCCGTGCCCAGCACGAGGATGGCCTTAGACACCGTGTTGATGCGCTGGCCGAAGGCCGAGTACATGCCGCTGTTCGCCAGGCGCAGCACCTTCTGGGTGAGCACGGGGTCGGACAGCACGGTCTGGGTCATGGAAAAGTCGCGCTCGTCCTCGCCGCGCATGGAGGCGAGGATGGCGTTGATGGCCCGCGTGAAGCCGGGCATGTCGCCGCGCCGCCGGATCCGCTCCCACAGCAGGGCGAGAGTGGCGTCGGCTTTCGGCGATCGTTCGATGGTAGCAGTCTGGTTCATGTGAGGCCCGCCCGTAATTCGTCCGGCAGCAGTTCCGTGTACAGGTTTTCCTTGAGCGCGGCCATCGCCACGTGGGCCGGCATCGGCTTCCCGGTCAGGTAGCCTTGTACGTAGTCGCATCCACGCGACTCGACGTAGGCGAGTTGTTCTTCGGTCTCGACGCCTTCGGCCACGACCGACAGGTCGAGGTGCTTGGCCAGGTCGAGCACGGCGTTGCAGATGGCCGCGTCCTTGGTCGAGGCGGGCAAGTCCTTGATGAAGGCGCGGTCGATTTTCAGTACGGAGATCGGAAACCGCTTCAGGTAGGCAAGGCTCGAGTAGCCGGTGCCGAAGTCGTCGATCGCGATGCGCGCGTTGCGTTCGGCCATCTTGCCGAGGATGGCCTCGGCGTGGGCCGGGTCGACCATCAGCGTGCCTTCCGTGATCTCGAGCACGAGCTTGTCGCCGGGCGTGCCGGAAAAGGCGAGGGCGTCGTCCAGCACGTCGAGGAAGCGGTCGTTGCGGAACTGGCGCGGGCTGATGTTGACCGAGATGTACAGGTCGCGCTTGGCCACCTCCTCGAACTGGCGCAGCTGCACCAACGCCGCTTTCAGCGCCCAGGCCCCGAGCAGGTTGATGAGGCCATTGGTCTCGGCAATGGGAATGAAACGCACCGGCGGCACCATGCCGAGCGTCGGATGCTTCCAGCGCATCAAGGTCTCGAAGCCTTCGATCTGGCGCGTGCCGCTGGACACGATCGGCTGGTAATACAGCAGGAACTCGCCTTCGCGCACGGCCTGGAACATCGCCGCTTCGAGCGAGATGTCGTGCTGCGGCATGCCACTCTCGCGCACGCTGTAGACGACGGCGCGCCCCTTGCCCGTTTCCTTCGCGCGCCCCATCGCGGCGTCGGCCAGCGCGATCAGGCGGATCTCGTCTTCGGCGTGGTCCGGATAGATCGACACCCCGACCGATGCGCCCAGGTACACGGTATGCCCGTCGACCTCGAACGGCGATTGCAGCGCGGCCAGCAGGCGGCCGCTCACGAGCTTGATCTGGTCCGGCGTGAACGTGCCCGGGAGCACGGCCACGAACTCGTCGCCGCCGACGCGGGCCAGCGTGTCGCTGTCGCGCAAGGTCTTGCGCAGGCGGCCCGAGGCCTGGCGCAGCACCGCGTCGCCGACCGGGTGGCCGAGACCGTCGTTGACCTTCTTGAAGCCGTCCAGGCCGATCGTGGCGACGCAGAAGCCCTGGCCCGAGCGGCGCGCGCTGGCGATCACCATACGGATCCGGTCGGACAGCAACAGGCGGTTCGGCAGTTCCGTCAACGCGTCGTGCGTGGCCATGTGGCGCAGGCGTTGCTCGGTGGCGCGCTGGGCCGACATGTCGCGACCGACGACCAGCAATTCACCGCCGCCCGGGAGAGCGGCGATGCGCATTTCGAACCAGGCGTCCTTGCCGGCGCAGCGCAGCCGCACTTCGACGAGCACCGGCTCGCTGGAGGAGCCCGCGTCGACGAGGGCATTGCGCAGAGCGGCCTGGTCCACGTCGACCGCAAGCGTCGTCAATACCGTGCCGGCCAGCACCTGGGTGCCGAACGCGCGCTGGGCGCGCTGGCTCGCATGGCGGATCAGGCCGGAAGGGTCGAGGCGAAACGCGACGTCGCCCACCGCCTCCATGAAGGCGTCCGGGCTTGCCGCCGGGGCCCCATGGCGCGGATCGTTCGGTACTGCGGGTGAACTGGCGCGCATCGTCGAATATCTGCTTTCAAATCTTGGCAGTAACTGCCGTCATGCTGGAGTGTACCAAATCAACAAGCAATGTATCACCGAAAGATTCCAAGGGGCACTAAAAAGCACAATGCCAGGCGACTTTCGCCCCCTGCTTGATGCGTCGCAGTTCCAGGATCGGGATGGGTCGCGCTTGCCCGGCACATGGCTTTACGCTAGCCTTGTTGCCTAACCGATAACCTGGCGCATTGGCTCAAAGGGTTATTGTCGCCGATACAGTGCAAAGTAGAAACTTTCGCGACTATCATATGATGCTCAGTTGCAACAACTCGGCCATTCCGGAGGGGACGCCATGAACCGTTTCGATACCCACGAGGTTTTCAACCAGGCGCCGCCGTTCGGTGACGTCAACCTGTTCGCGTGCGATCCCGCCCTGCGGGAAGGGCTGGTGCGCGAGGGCGCCGGCTGGGCGGAGAGCGAACTCGGGCGGCTTGGCGGGACGCTGGGCGCCGCCGGCGTGCTGGACCTGGGCCGGCTGGCCAACGAATTCCCGCCGCGCCTCGTCAACTTCGACCGCGGCGGCCACCGCGTGGACGAGGTCGAGTTCCACCCCGCCTGGCATGAACTGATGCGCCTGCTGATCGGGAACGGTGCCCACTCGCTGCCGTGGGAAGCGCCGCGGCCCGGCGCCCAGGTCGCGCGCGCGGCCGCCTATCTGCTGTTCGGCCAGGTCGAGAACGGCTCGCAGTGCCCTGTGACGATGACGTACGCTGCCGTCCCGGCACTGCGCCAGCATCCGGGCATCGCCGCGCACTGGCTGCCGAAGATCCTGTCGCGCTCGTACGACCCGCGCTCGCTGCCCATCGGACAGAAGCAAGGCGCCCTGATCGGCATGGGCATGACGGAAAAACAGGGCGGCACCGACGTGCGCGCCAACACGACGCGGGCGACGCGCATGAATCCGTCCGTCGCAGAGTCCCGCTTCGGCGCCGACTGGTGCGACGCGTGGAGCCTGGTCGGTCATAAATGGTTCTTCTCGGCCCCGCAATCGGACGCCCACCTCGTGCTGGCGCAGACGGACGAGGGCGGCAGCGCGGGCGAAGCGTCGCCCGGACTCTCATGCTTTTTCGTTCCCCGCTTCCTGCCGGACGGCACGCGCAACGCCATTCGCGTGCAACGCCTGAAGAACAAGGTCGGCAACAAGTCGAACGCGTCGTCCGAGGTGGAGTTCTGCGATGCCGTCGGCTGGATGATCGGCAAGGAAGGGCGGGGGATCCCGACCATCCTCGAGATGGGCAGTCACACGCGGCTCGATTGCGTGCTGGGGTCGGCCGGCATCATGCGCGCGGCGCTGTGCCACGCGCTGCACCATGCGCGCGCACGCAGCGCATTCGGCCGGCACCTGGCCGAACAGCCCCTGATGCAAAATGTGCTGGCCGACCTGGCGCTGGAATCGGAGGCGGCCACCGCGTTCGCGCTGCGCCTCGCGCGCTGCTTCGACCCGGGGCCGGAGGGCGCCGTCGATCCGCGCGAGGCGCTGCTGGGCCGGCTCCTGACGCCGGCCGGTAAATACTGGCTGTGCAAGCGGGGACCCGGATTCGGCGCGGAGGCGATGGAAGTCATGGGCGGCAATGGCTACGTCGAGGACGGCCCGCTGGCGCGCCTCTACCGCGAATTCCCCGTCAACTCGATCTGGGAAGGATCGGGCAACGTGATGTGCCTGGACGTGCTGCGGGCCTTTGCCAAAGGGCCCGAGACGCGCGCTGCGCTCGCCGCGGAATTGGCGCTCGCGGCCGGCCGCGATGCCCGCTTCGACGCGTATTGCGGCCGCCTGCTGGACGGCCTCGATGCCCTCGCGGCCGACGAATTCGGTGCGCGCCGCCTCGCGGAACACGTGGTCGTGGCCGTGCAGGCGGGATTGCTGCTGCGCCATGCGCCGGCGTTCGTCGCCGATGCGTTCGTGGCGTCGCGCATCGCCGTGGACGTCGGCGGCGCATTCGGCCGGCTGCCGGACGGGGTCGACTGCCACGCGATCCTCGCCCGCGCCCTGGTGGATCAGCCGCGATAAAACTTCGACAAAAGACGGGACAAACTGGGATAATGCACGCCATTTACCAGATAACCACGCCGCTGCCACAAGCGCCGGCCCCGAATATGAAACAAGATCCGCGCTTCCCGAACCTGTTCATCCTGAACCATCCCCTGATCCAGCATAAGCTGTCGCACATGCGCGACCGCGGCACGTCCACGCGCACGTTCCGCGAACTGCTGCGGGAGATTACCTTGCTGATGGGTTACGAGATCACGCGCGACCTGCCGCTGACCACGCGCCAGATCGACACGCCGCTGATGACCATCGATGCCCCCGTCATCGCGGGCAAGAAACTGGCCATCGTGCCGATCCTGCGGGCCGGCGTCGGCATGAGCGACGGCCTGCTGGAGCTGGTGCCGTCGGCGCGGGTCGGCCACATCGGCGTGTTCCGCGACCCGGACACGCACCTGCCCGTCGAATACCTCGTGCGCCTGCCGGACACGACCGAGCGCACGTTCATCCTGTGCGATCCGATGGTCGCGACGGGCAACTCGGCCGTGTACGCCGTCGACGTGCTCAAGAAGCGCGGCGTGACGGACGACCAGATCATCTTCCTCGCCCTCGTCGCGGCACCGGAAGGCGTGGCGGTGTTCCACAAGGCCCATCCGGACGTGAAGCTGTATGTCGCGTCGCTCGACAGCAACCTGAACGATCACGCCTACATCGTACCGGGCTGGGCGATGCCGGCGACCGTATCTTCGGTACGAAATGAGCGACGCGACATGAGCTCGACTGCGGATGCCGACTTCTTTGCGCGCCTCGCGGAACTGAACGATAAATTCGCGTCGAGCTTGCCGCTGACGCTCGGCCGCCTGTCCGGCGCGCGCAACGCGTTCGACCCCAAACGGCCGCCTGCGGCGCTGATCGAGCAGATGCACGCGGTATTGCACACCTTGGCGGGTTCGTCGGCCACGTTCGGTTTCCGCGTCCTCGGGCAGCAGGCACGCATGCTGGAACAGCGCCTGCGTGTCCTGACGACGTTCGACGCCGTCGCCCCGGAAGAATGGGAGGCGTGGCTGTCTGAGCTGGACGTATTCATTGCGTGGGGGAGCGCGGACCCCAAGGCTGCTTACCCGAACGACGAGTCTGCCGTATAGCGCTACGGCAAAGCACCTGTCCCGAAATCGTTTGATTTAGGACAAACTTTATCCGCATCCATGCCCTATATTTTGCGTACTGCCGACGCAAATGGGATCCGTAAAAAGGTTGGCTTCAGGAATTGTTACGGGCCCCGTTTTTATTTTGCGAAAACCGTGTACGTTCGGGTTTATTCGGTATAATTAGGGATCGTTGGATTCGCGGTTGCAGTGCAGTTAGTCTGTCATTTGTTTCTTGCTTCTTCAAACGATCGTAAACGGACTTCGGTCCACTTCAACTGAAATAGGAAATTGTAATGGCAACTGGCATCGTTAAATGGTTCAATGACTCCAAAGGCTTCGGGTTCATCACCCCGGACGAAGGCGGCGAAGATCTGTTCGCGCACTTCTCGGCGATTCAGAGCCAGGGCTTCAAGTCCCTGCAGGAGAACCAACGCGTCTCGTTCGACGTGACCTCCGGTCCGAAAGGCAAACAAGCATCGAACATTCAGCCGCTGTAATCTGCTGAATTGATGACAAAAAATCCTCGGAGTTTCCGAGGATTTTTTTTTGCCCAGCAGTTTCACGCCGGGTCATCCCGGCTTGCGCCAGTAATCCGGTTGGGAATACGCGTGGCGCAGGAAGTCCACGAATACCCGGATGCGCAGCGGCAGGTGCCGGCGTTGCGCGAATACGGCATAGATGTCGTTGCCTTGCGCCGCAAACTGCTCCAGCACCGGTACCAGCAGGCCCGCTTCGATTTCCGAACTCACTTCCCACATCGACCGCCACGCCAGCCCGCGTCCCGCCATCGCCCAGTCGTGCAGCACGGCGCCGTCATTGCACACCATATTGCCGCTCACCTTCACCGTAACGATCTTGCCGTGATCACGGAAGGTCCAGCCGCGCTGGCTGCCCTGGCTGCTGATCGCCAGGCAGTTGTGCTTCGCGAGGTCGTCGAGGGTCTGCGGTGTCCCGTAGCGTTTCAGATAGCCCGGCGTCGCCACGACGACGCGGTGATTGTCCGCAAGCTTCACGCCGACGAGATTCGAATCCGTCAGGCTCGCGATGCGGATCGCAATGTCGACGCCCTCGCCGATGACGTCGACGACGCGGTCGGACAGGTTCAGGTTGACGCTCACTTCGCGGTGTTCGGCCAGGAAAGAGGGGACGAGCGGTGCCACGTGCTGGCGTCCGAAGCCGGCCGGAGCGGACACGACGAGGTGGCCGGTGGCGCGGGCGCTCCGTTCCGACACGGCCGCTTCCGCTTCTTCCAGCTCGGCCAGGATCCGCTGGCAATCCTCAAGGAACACCGCCCCTTCGTCCGTCAGCGCCAGCTTGCGCGTGGTACGCTGTAAGAGCTTCACGCCCAGGCGGGCTTCGAGCGCGTCCAGCCGGCGTCCGATCATGGCCGGCGCGATGCCCTCCGCGCGCGCGGCCGCGGACAGGCTGCCGCGCGCGATGACTTCGACGAAAGTTGAAATTTGACGGAAATGGTCCAACGGTAAGCCTCGATTCTGTTCGTCATCTGTGACAAAAAAGCATAAATGAATATATTTTTTGTCTCGTTTAGGCGATTAATAGTGAATATACTGGAAGCAATATCAAACGCCAAGCTGGCTTGTGCCAAGAACCTCGGCACGATGCAAATTTCATACTAGAACAGGAGAACGCAATGACCATCGCCACCCCAGCCGGAATGGAAATCCGGGCCGAGATCAAGCCCGGCTATGAACAGATCCTGACGCCGGAAGCGCTCGCGCTGGTAGCGAAACTGAGCCGCGCATTCGAGCCGCGCCGCCAGCAGCTGCTGGCCGCCCGCGTCGAGCGCGCGAAACGCCTGGACGCCGGCGAGCGTCCGGACTTCCTGCCCGAGACGGCGCGCATCCGCAACGGCGATTGGAAGATCGCGCCGATCCCGCAGGCGCTGGAATGCCGCCGCGTGGAAATCACGGGTCCGGTCGAGCGCAAGATGGTCATCAACGCACTGAACTCCGGCGCGGACAGCTACATGACCGACTTCGAGGATTCGAATACCCCGAACTGGGACAACCAGATCACGGGCCAGATCAATATGCGCGACGCCGTGCGCAAGACGATTTCGCTGGAACAGAACGGCAAGCAGTACAAGCTGAACGACAAGGTCGCGACCCTGGTCGTCCGTCCGCGCGGCTGGCACCTGGACGAGAAGCACGTCCTCGTCGACGGCAAGCGCATCTCGGGCGGCATCTTCGACTTCGCCCTGTTCATGATCCACAACGCGAAGGAGCAGCTGGCCCGCGGCGCCGGTCCGTACTTCTATCTGCCGAAGATGGAATCGCACCTGGAAGCCCGCCTGTGGAACGACATCTTCGTCATGACCCAGAACGAACTGGGCCTGCCGCAGGGCACCATCAAGGCGACCGTGCTGATCGAGACGATCGTCGCCGCCTTCGAGATGGACGAGATCCTGTATGAACTGCGCGAGCACAGCGCCGGCCTGAACGCGGGCCGTTGGGACTACATTTTCTCGTGCATCAAGAAGTTCAAGCTGGACAAGGACTTCTGCCTGGCCGACCGTCCGAAAGTCACGATGACGGCGCCGTTCATGCGCGCCTACGCGCTGCTGCTGCTGAAGACCTGCCACAAGCGTAACGCACCGGCGATCGGCGGCATGGCGGCCCTGATCCCGATCAAGAACGATCCGGAAAAGAACGAAGTCGCGATGGGTGGCGTGCGCAACGACAAGGCACGCGACGCCACCGACGGTTACGACGGCGGCTGGGTCGCGCACCCGGGCCTCGTCGAGCTGGCGATGACCGAGTTCAAGAAGGTGCTGGGCGACCGTCCGAACCAGATCGACAAGCAGCGTCCCGACGTCGACGTCACGGCCAAGGATCTGCTGGACTTCCGCCCGGAAGCGCCGATCACGGAAGCGGGCCTGCGTTACAACATCAACGTGGGCATCCACTACCTGGGCGCCTGGCTGGCCGGTAACGGCTGCGTGCCGATCCACAACCTGATGGAAGACGCGGCCACCGCCGAGATCAGCCGGTCGCAGGTGTGGCAGTGGATCCGTTCGCCGAAGGGCGTGCTGGAAGACGGTCGCAAGGTCACGGCCGAGATGGTCCGCGCCATGATCCCGGAGGAGCTGGCCAACGCGAAGGCGGCCGCCCCGAACGGCGACAGCCCGACCTATGAGCGCGCCGCGCAGATCTTCGAACAGATGTCGACGTCGGAAGACTTCGCCGAGTTCCTGACCCTGCCGCTGTACGAAGAAATCTAATTATCTCTCACACGCAACCGCCATCGACTGGCGGTTGCGTCGTCACTTCCTCAAAACACGTTCTTCCACTCGCGCAGCGTCGCGAATACCGTGACCGGATCCGCGCCCGGCGCGAGGCGTCCGGCCGCCGTCAGGCTGCCGATGATGGCGGGCTCGCGCGTGCGCAGGAACGGATTCGTCGCCTTTTCGATGGCGATCGTCGACGGGATCGTGGGCAGGTGCGTGCCGCGCAACTGGCTGTCGTGCTCGATGCGCAGCTGCAGCGCGCGATTGCCCGGTTCCAGCGCTTCCGCGAAGCGCAGGTTCGACAGCGTGTATTCGTGCGCGCAATACACCAGCGTATCGTCGGGGAGCGCGGCCAGCTTCGCGAGCGAGGCCATCATCTGCGCCGGCGTCCCCTCGAACAGGCGGCCGCAGCCTCCACCGAACAACGTATCGCCGCAGAACAGCCAGTGCGCCCCCGCGTCCTCGCGCACGTACGCGATGTGACCCTTGGTGTGGCCGGGGACGTCCAGCACGGCCAGTTCGAGCGCGAGGCCCGGCACCTGTACGCGGTCGCGTTCGCCCACAGGGTGATTGACGACGGCGATGCCGTCGTTGCGCGGACCGTAGACGGGCACGTTGCTGTGTTCGAGCAAGCGCGTCACGCCGCCGATGTGGTCAGCATGGTGATGGGTGAGTAGAATGGCGGTCAGGGTGAGGCCATTCGCCTGCAGGGCCGCAAGGATCGGTTCGGCGTCGCCCGGGTCGACCACTGCAGCATGGGTGCCGTCATGGATAATCCAGAGATAGTTATCCTTGAACGCCGGTACGGTCAAGACAGCAAGCTCGGTGGACACAGGAATCATATGGGTATCGATAAAGGTTGGGCATGGACAGTGCGGCATCCGAAAAATCCATTATAGCGCTCGACCGCTGGCTGCAATCGCCGGCGGGTGCGTACGTACGCGCCTGGGAGCAGGCATGCCTGGACGAGCTGACGGTCGATATTTTCGGCTTCAACGCGGTCCAGATCGGCGTGCCGCAGATCGATGCGCTGGCCGCCAACCGCATGCCCAACAAATGGCAGGCCGCGACGCGCACGTCGACGGCCGACGAACTGATTTACGCGGCGACCGGCAAGCAGATCGCGGTGGCGCTGGACTTCGCCGAGCTGCCGTTCGCGTCGCAGAGCCTGGACCTCGTCGTGCTGCCGCACGTGCTCGAATTCGCGGCCGAGCCGCACCAGGTGCTGCGCGAAGTGGAACGCGTGCTGATCCCGGAAGGGCAGGTGATCATCTGCGGCTTCAATCCGGCCAGCCTGTGGGGCGTGCGCCAGGGGATGGGGCGCATCACGAGCAGCGACTACCTGCCGGCGGCGGGGGAGTTCATCTCTATGCCCCGCCTGAAAGACTGGTTAAAATTGTTGAATCTCGGTGTGACGCGCAGCCATTTCGGCTGCTACGCGCCGCCGTTCCGGACCGCGCAATGGCTCAACCGCTTCGCTTTCGTGGAAGGGGCGGGGCGGCGCTGGTGGCCCTATCTCGGTGCCGTGTACATGGTCCACGCGATCAAGCGCGTGAAGGGTATGCGCATCATCGGCCCGGCCTGGAATAAAAAGCCGAGCAAGGCGCCGCAGGCGGTGCCGGCGGCGAACCGCAATGAACATCACAAGTAATGCAAAGGGAAGACAAGCAGCATGACCAAAGTTGAGATTTTTACCGACGGCGCCTGCAAGGGAAATCCGGGCACCGGCGGCTGGGGCGCGCTGCTCGTGGCCGATGGCGGCCACGAAAAGGAAATCTTCGGCGGGGAGCCGAACACCACGAACAACCGCATGGAGCTGCGCGCCGTGATCGAGGCGCTCACCGTCCTCAATCGCCCGTGCCAGATCGTCCTGCATACCGACAGCCAGTACGTCCAGAAGGGTATTTCGGAATGGATCCACGGCTGGAAGGCGCGCGGCTGGAAGACGTCGGCGAAGGAACCCGTCAAGAATGACGACCTGTGGAAGGCGCTGGACGCCGCCCAGCAGCAGCACGCTGTCGAATGGCGCTGGGTGCGTGGCCACAACGGCCATCCCGGCAACGAGCGTGCGGATGCCCTGGCGAACATGGGCGCGGCCTCGGTAAGGCGCTGATTTTGTTATACTTGTCGGTTCTTTTCAACGCTTTTTGAGTCCTCACGCGCATGCGCCAAATCGTCCTCGATACCGAAACCACAGGCCTGAATCCGCGCACCGGCGACCGCATCATCGAAGTCGGCTGCGTCGAGATCTTCAACCGCAAGCTGACCGGCAATAACTTCCACCGGTACATCAATCCCGAGCGCGACTCGGACGAAGCGGCACTGGCGGTCCACGGCCTGACGACCGAGTTCCTCAGCGATAAGCCGAAATTCCACGAGATCGCCCACGAGCTGCGCGATTTCGTGCAGGGCGCCGAGATCATCATCCACAACGCGCCGTTCGACCTGGCGTTCCTGAACCATGAGTTCGAGCGCATGGGCCTGCCGCCGTTCATCGAACACTGCACGAGCGTGATCGACACCCTCGTGCACGCGAAGGAACTGCACCCTGGCAAGCGCAATTCGCTTGACGCGCTGTGCGACCGCTACGGCATCTCGAACGCGCACCGCAAGTTGCACGGCGCATTGCTGGACTCGGAGCTGCTGGCCGACGTCTACCTGGCGATGACGCGTGGCCAGAACACGCTGTCGATGGACGTCGAGGTCGAGGCGAGCGCCGGCGGCATCGTGCTGGAAGCCGGTCCGCTGGGCGACATCCTAGTGCTGCCGGCCGCGGCCGACGAGCTCGCCGAGCACGAGAATGTGCTGGCCGCACTCGACAAAGGCGTAAAGGGAGAATGTGTTTGGAGAAAATATTCTCCGCAGGGGTGACAAAACGCAAAAGTCCCCCTATAATGCTCGTCATTGCAGCGACGCAATCGCAGCAAAGCAGTAAAAAGTAGGGCGGTTAGCTCAGGGGTAGAGCACAGCATTCACACTGCTGGGGTCGCAAGTTCGAAACTTGCACCGCCCACCAGAATTTTAGGTTTCGATTCAAAGACTTAGATTCCATCAGCGAGTTGAGCAAAACAGCTTGGGGGGAATTTGGGGAATTGGAACAAAAAAGAAAGCCAGCGATAAGCTGGCTTTTTTCGTTTCTGCCGTTCGGGCGCGGTTGTTCGTAAATTCGGAGTTTCTTCGTTCTAGCCGAACCGAGGAAATTCGTTCGCCGCGTCCATATCGGTTCTTGAGTACAGGCGAAGCAGGCGTTGCCGCTTGTCGTTGTTCAGGCCTGCAGCGATCCAGCGGCCGTACGTCCGGAATACGAGCGTGGTGTCCACGTGCCCAAGCTGCGTCGAGACGTAAAGCGGGTTCGCGCCGAGCATCAAGAGACTTGATGCATAGGTATGCCGCGTCTGATACGGGTTGCGGTAGCGGACGCCAGCTGTCAGCAGGATGCGTCCCCAGCGCTCGCGTATCGGCTTGTCCCCCGCCCACTGCTTGCCATAGGTGGGGTTCAGGAAGATGAGCTGACCGGCGAGTTTCGTGTATGCCTGCTGGGCTTTTAGTGCCTCCAGTGCACCGTAACGCATGTCGATCTTGCGCAGGCCCGCCTCGGTCTTCGCGCTCGTCTTTGCTTCTCCATCGACGAACGCTCCTGCCACCTGCAACTGATGCATCACGAAGTTCACGTTGGGCCACGCCTGTGCGATGTATTCGGACGGTCGCATACCTGTGCAGAAGGCGAACTGGAACATATTGCGTTCCTGGTCGCGGTGGCAAGCGTCGAGGATGGCCTCGATCTCGTCGATGTCGAACGGGTCCGCGCGGAAGCTCGACTGCATCTGGTCCCGCGCGAGGATCTTGTTCAGCCTGATACTGTCGAACGGATTCGTTTCGATCAGCTCGTCGACAAGCGCCTGTTCGAGGGTGTTACGCAGCGGCGTGAGGATCAGCTGGACTGTCTTACGCTTTCCTTCGAGCGTCATGATCCAATTGCGCAGTTCCCGGGTCGTGAGCTCGGCCACGGGTTTCGTGTCCCACATCGGGAAAAGATGGTCGTCGGCGATTTGCTGGTAGCAGTTGTAGGTCGACAGCGCCAGGTTGCGCTTGGCGACCGCCAGCTGCTCGCGCAGAAGGACGCCGATCGTCACGTCTTCTTGTGCCGCAGCCTCCACCGCAGGCGTCGGCGCAGGCGGGCAGAACAGCTTGGCACGGGGCGACTCGGGGAAGAACTCGCTGTACACGAACGTGCCGCGCTCGATCGCATTGATCACCTCGCCCCTGCGACGTATTGCGTATGCGATGTTCTGTTTCGTGTGTGCCAGCCTGAGCGGTTCCCGACAGTCGACGCCACGGTAGGTGAAGTAAATCCTGATCGATTCGGAGCGCGCGCCTGTGCGCAGCTCTACCCCGGTGCTGACTGTCTTGGTCCCCATGTCGCCACCCATTTCTGTGCCTCCGGTAAGCTAACCCACAGCAGGTCATCCGCGATGCGGCAGTGCACACCGTCCAGCCATTTGCCGCTGCGGCGTCGTGCATGCACGGCCGCGGGCGTGTCGCCGGTCAGCTCGCAGTACTTCTTCAGTTTGACCCATGTGACAGGATGACCTGCTTCATCCATCTCAAGTTCCCTCCTGTTGCGCGCGCTGTGGAGTTACCCGCAGAACCGAGGAGTCGGACGCGCCAATCGACGTCAGCGCGCGTGTTCTAGTGGCTGCAGCAGGTATCGAGAATCGGATTCCCGTTACATGAGTCTGTCGGTCCTTTGAGAATGACCCGCCTCTGGCGGCATCTATTCGAGTCGGGTCCGGCGATAAACGTAAGACTAACTCAGCGAATTTTCGAGGCGATGTAAGAGCTGGTAGGGACATTCGTGTTTGCCTTCCTTGAGCGCTGTCGGGTAAACGTTCTGAACCGCCCCGGATTTGGTGGAGGCTCCAACTCTTGAGAGAATGGAGCTATGAACAAGAAGCCAAGCAAATTTTCGCCGGAAGTCCGGGAGCGCGCAGTCCGTCTGGTACGGGAGCAGCGT
>Ga0187844_10000438_pt1 | contig 32292 bp, 30 predicted proteins | sample SpaLakP09_SKY_50_FD_134517 | JGI IMG/M metagenome (GOLD analysis project Ga0187844, IMG submission 134517) | Oligotrophic lake water microbial communities from Sparkling Lake, Wisconsin, USA - SP09_SKY_50 | ecosystem: Environmental > Aquatic > Freshwater > Lake | place: USA: Sparkling Lake... | reverse complement strand
GTGGTGGCGTCGGTGGCGTCGAGGCCGATGACGTCCTCGATTTCCTGCTTGGCGCGGTCCGGATCGGCATGCGGCAGGTCGATCTTGTTCAGGATGGGCACCACTTCCACGCCCAGGTCCAGCGCCGTGTAGCAGTTGGCGACGGTCTGCGCTTCCACGCCCTGCGACGCGTCGACGACGAGCAGCGCGCCTTCGCAGGCGGACAGCGAGCGCGACACTTCATAGCTGAAGTCGACGTGGCCCGGGGTGTCGATCAGGTTCAGGTTATAGGTCTGGCCATCGCGCGCCTTGTAGGACAGCGCGGCGGTCTGGGCCTTGATGGTGATGCCGCGCTCGCGCTCCAGGTCCATCGAGTCGAGCACCTGCTCGTCCATTTCACGTTCCGACAGGCCGCCGCACAGCTGGATGATGCGGTCCGCCAAGGTCGATTTACCGTGATCGATATGGGCGATGATGGAAAAGTTACGTATGTTTTTCATTAACAAACTCAAAACCAAAAAGAGCGGCACACGGCCAGGCCGGCAGGGTTCGATCCTGCCGGCGCAATACGAAAAAAGCGCCGCGTCTGGGGGACCGAAAGTTCCCAGGGCGAGCGCCTTATCGGGCGAATCGCGGCTCATGAAGGCCGCGGCTTGACCCGCAAGCTGCCCATTTTACCGGATTTCGAGCCAGAAAGCCCGGTTTCCGGGGGACGACCCCGATTCAAGTTGGGCAAGGTCGCGCCGTTAATGAGTCATCGGCGGCCACCGCCCCCCTTTTTTCGCCACCATGATCTACACGTCCGAACCGCAGCAATGGCGCGCGCAGCTTTCCTTGCCCATCGAGCAACGCATCCTGTCCTTGCCGGATGAGGTGCGCGATGTCGTGCACCAGGTGAACATGGCGACCGGCCTGGACGCCGTGCCCGCGCCCTGCGCGCCGGACGCCGCCCTGCAGGCGGACGTGCGCGCCGCGCTGACGGGCATGCCAGCGGCCGTGCGCGACCTCGTCGCGCCGCTGCTGCTGGGCATCTGCACGGGCCGGGGCCTCGGATCGTCGGGCATCACGGACATCGTGGCGGATGCCGTCGACGGCCGCATCCTCGGTTGCATCGTGCTGCTCGACCTGGATCTGCTGGAATCGCACACGGCCAATTCCTGGGCCACGTGGAAGGAAAACCTGCCGTTCGGCGGTCCCGGCTTCTCGCTTGCCGCGACGATCGCCGCGCCCCACGACGACACCCGCGCGCACGCGCTGCAGTTCCTGCTGCTGCACGAGTTCGGCCACGTCGTGACGGCGGGCGGATCGTTCTTGCCGCGCTGGTGGGAGCCGGTGCCGGCCACCGTCTTCCCCTACCTCGACATGAGCTGGCACGTGAATGCCGCCGGCCGCTGCGTGCCCTGGAACAGTTCGGATTTCGACCTGCGTGGCGCGGTCGATTTCTACGGCACGAATCAATTGCACAGCGACGCCATCGTGACGGCGTACGCGGGCCTGGAAGGCAGCGACTTCCCCAGTCTGTACGGGGCGACGAATCCGTACGACGATTTCGCGGAATGCTTCGCGAGCTATGTCCACACCGAACTGCTCGGGCGGCCGTACGTGTTGCGCGTCGATTTCGACGGCGTGCCGCAGGCGACGCTGGACAGTTTCTGGGCGAGTCCGCGCAGCGAGGCGAAGCGGGCGTTCATGCGGGAGTTGCTGGGTGAAGACTCGGCTGCGATTGTGCCGAATGATGCGCATTTACTCGTTGCCGCATGATCCGTCGCCCCCGCGAAGGCGGGGGCCCAATGTGGAGCTGCCGCGACGCGTCTAACTTGGGGCCCCGCCAAGGCGGACGGCCAGTCCGGAGACGACGTTGTTTTCCGGTAGCCCGATGCAACCTAAGCCGCCTGCTCCTGGCCGAGATGGCGCCGCAACGCCCCCTCGTCGAGGAAGTAGTGGCACAGCTCGGCACCGGCCGGCTCCGCGACCAGCACCGGCACCAGTTCATCGTAGCGCGCGACGAGGGCCGGGTCGGCATCGACGTCGACGACGTCCACCGCGTACGCCCGTCCCTGGCGGGCCATGAACGCCTGCAGCGCCGCCAGCATGTCCTCGCACAGGTGGCAATACGACCGCGAATACAAAGTAAACCGTGGACTCATTGGCGCGGACGGATGACGAGGTAGCGCGAGACATTGTCCCTGCGCACGAGCAGCGCGACGGGCTTCTTCACGTCGAGCTTGGCGACGAGCCCGTTGAACTGGGCCGCGCCCGTGATCTCGACATTGTTCATCTGCAGGATCACGTCGCCCTGGCGGATGCCGGCCGTCGCGGCGCGTCCTTCGGCGAACTCGACCAGCACGCCGGCCTCCGTCTTGAGCTCGCGCTTCTGTGCCGCGGTGAGGTCCGAGACGTGCAGTCCCAGCGCGTTCGGCGCCTGGTCCGGGGCCGGCTTCTTGGGCGTCGCTTTCGCCGTCGGCGATTTTTCTTCCTGCAGTTCGACGATGGTTACCGGCACGTCGAGCTGGCTGCCGCGGCGCCACACGGTGACGCTGGCGCGGCTGCCGACGACGCTGCCGCCCACGAGGCGCGGCAGGTCGGAGCTGCGCTCGATGTCCTTGCCGTTGAATTTCAGGATGATGTCGCCTGTCTTGATGCCGGCCTTGTCCGCAGGCCCGCCCGGCTCGACCATCGCGACCTCCGCGCCGCGCGCGCGGCCCAGGCCGAGCGATTCCGCGACGTCCGTGGTGACTTCGCTGATCTGCACGCCGAGGCGGCCGCGCGTTACCTTGCCCGTCTTGCGGATCTGGTCGGAGACGCGCATGACCTCGTCGATCGGCACGGCGAACGAGATGCCGTTATAGGCGCCGGACAACGTGGCGATCTGCGAGTTGATGCCGATGACCTCGCCACGCATGTTGATCAGCGGGCCACCCGAGTTGCCGGGATTGACTGCCACGTCGCTCTGGATCAGCGGCAGGTATTCCCCCGTGTCGCGCGCCTTGGCCGAGATGATGCCGGCGGTCACCGTGTTCTCCAGGTTGAACGGCGAGCCGATGGCGATCACCCACTCGCCCACGCGGATCCTGCTGGAGTCGCCGATGCGCACGTTGGGCAGGTTGCGCGCGTCCACTTTCAGCAGGGCCACGTCGCTGCGGGCATCCGAGCCCAGCACCTTGGCCTTGAATTCGCGGCGGTCGGTCAGGGTCACGACGACCTCGTCCGCGCCTTCCACGACGTGCGCATTGGTCAGCACATACCCGTCGTCCGAAATGATGAAACCGGAACCGACGCCCCGCTGCACGCGCTCTTCCTGCGGTTGCTCCGCCGGGCCGCCGCGGCGTCCGCGCGGCGCCATCTGGCCGCCGAAGAAGCGGCGCAGGAATTCCTGCATTTCCTCGTCGGGACCGCCCTGGTCGAGGCGGACGCGCTCGGTGGTGCGGATATTGACGACGGCCGGGCCGACCTTGTCGACGAGGTCGGCAAAATCGGGCAAACCGGTGACGGTCGGGGCGGCAACAGGAGCGGCCGCATGGGCCGCCGGGAGGGACATCAGACTCGCGCCCGCAAAGACGAGGGCGGACAGGATCGCGCTTCCAGTTTTGCTTGTCATAGGATCGGTAAGGTCGGTGCTTGAATGACTCGTATGGTATGACAAAAGCGCATTGTTGTCGCGTTGGCACATCCATGGCGAACGGAGCGCGCTGCCCGCGCGGGCAGCGGACGGCGATTCCGCAAACGCGCGCGGATCAGGTGGGATCGGCGGCGACGGTCGCCTGCCCGGCGGCGTCGGTGGCGATCGCCGCGCGCTTGCCCGGCAGCGTCTCGGCCGCGAGGCGCGCCGCCATGCGCTCCGCGAAGCCGGGCGACACGTCCGGTACGGGATCCGCGCGCAGGATGTCGCCGATCTGGTGAAAGCGTGCCCAGGCCTGCCGGCCTTCGGGCGTATCCAGGGCGGCGAGCGCCAGTTCCTGGTCGGCATCCGGGATCTCGCCGTCGCAGAGCGCCGAGATGAGCTCACGGTTTTTCTTGTTCGTGTCCATCGTCATTCCATCACGCCGGTACGTAAAACTTTGTCTTCATATCGCTACCTACCGACGTTTGTCCGCCGAGATATCGAGCAGGGGCCGCAATTTCTCGGCGATGACTTCGCGCGCCCGGAAAATCCGGCTCCGCACCGTCCCGATTGGACACGCCATCACTTCGGAGATTTCCTCGTAGCTTAAACCTTCTATTTCGCGCAGGACAATTGCCGTCCTTAACTCCAGCGGCAAGGCTTCCATGGCCGCATTCACGGTATAGGCGATCTGCTTGCTGGCCAACATCGATTCCGGTGTATTAATGTCTCGCAAGCTATCCGCGTCGTCAAATCCTTCTGCACGTTCGGCATCGGCTTCCGTCGAGGTCGGCGCCCGTCTGCCTTGCGTAACCAGAAAATTCTTTGCCGTATTAATTCCTATTCGATATAGCCAAGTATAAAACGCAGAATCGCCGCGGAAATGGCGCAGTGCACGGAAGGCCTTAATAAAGGTCTCCTGCACCACATCTTCCGCCTCGGCCGGATCGTGTACCAGACGCGACACGAGTCGCATCAGGCGACGCTGGTATTTCTCCACCAGCAGGTCGAACGCCCGGCGATCGCCCGCCTGGACGCGCTCAACCAGCAGTTGATCACATTCGCGTTCGGTCGTCACTGCAATGCCCCGTTGGCTGCGGCGGCGTCCCTGTTATACGGAAACGGTGTGCCACGTTTCCTTAAGAGTTGGTCCGCTGCAATGAGTTCGTCGTGTCTTCGCATCCTTCGTCTGCATGTCGGCGCCGGCCGACCACCGCCAGCGCCACGGCCAGCGCGCGCCACGCGGCGGCATCGACGCCGTCGCGCCACACGCACAGGACGCGCGGCCCCGTGCCCGGCGCGGCATGCCGCAACACCATCAGCATCGGCCAGATGACCGATCCTGGCAGCAGGACCGCATTCCCCTCCGGCGGCAAGCCCACGCCCTGTTGTACCGTCACGCGCAAGTCGCCGGTTCCAGAAATATCAATCTGGTGCGTCTTTGGATGAAGCCCCCCCGCGTGCAGCACCGCACCACCGGCGGCGGCCAGCGCCGCCGCGATGAGAGGAGCGAGGCGGACATGCCCGGGCGCCGCCGACCCGATGGCCAGCGCCGCCGCGAGGCAGGCCAGGCCGCAGCCACCCCATACGAACCGCTGGATGCGCGACGGACCGACGAGCGCGGACACCGCGATCGACATGAGTATTTCCCGTTAGAAGTGGCGGAAGTCAGAAATGACAAACGCCCATTCCTTGGACAGGAATGGGCGCTTGGTAGTTTCGGCTATTTCGAGATCGTTAGATCTTGGCGAAGACCAGGGTACCGTTGGTACCGCCGAAGCCGAAGGAGTTTTTCACCGCGTAGTCGATCTTCATGTCCCGCGCCGTGTTGGCGCAGAAGTCCAGGTCGCATTCCGGATCCTGGTTGAAGATGTTGATCGTCGGCGGCGAGACCTGGTTGTGAATCGCGAGCACGGTGAACACCGACTCCAGGCCGCCCGCGCCACCCAGCAGGTGGCCCGTCATCGACTTGGTGGAGTTGACGACCAGCCTGTTCGCGTGGTCGCCGAAGGTGCGCTTGATGCCCTTCACTTCCGCCACGTCGCCCACGGGGGTCGACGTGCCGTGCGCGTTCACGTACTGCACCTGGTCCGGGTTGATGCCTGCATACTGCATCGCGGCGACCATGCAGCGCGATGCGCCGCTGCCGTCCTCGAGCGGTGCCGTGATGTGGTTCGCGTCCGCGCTCATGCCGAAGCCGACGACTTCCGCATAGATCTTCGCGCCGCGTGCCTTGGCGTGTTCGTACTCTTCGAGCACCATCACGCCCGCGCCCTCGCCCAGCACGAAGCCGTCACGGTCGCGGTCCCATGGACGCGACGCGGTGGCCGGATCGTCATTGCGCGACGACAGCGCGCGTGCCGAGGCGAAACCGCCCAGGCCCAGCGGCGACACGGTCGATTCCGCACCGCCGGCGATCATCACGTCGGCGTCGCCGTACTCGATCAGGCGGGCTGCCTGGCCGATGCAGTGCAGGCCGGTCGTGCAGGCGGTCACGATAGCCAGGTTCGGGCCACGCAGGCCGAACTTGATCGACAGGTCGCCCGAGATCATGTTGATGATCGACGCCGGGACGAAGAACGGCGAGATGCGGCGCGGGCCGCGGCTGTCGTACTCCGCCTTCGTGTCTTCGATCATCGGCAGGCCGCCGATGCCGGAACCCACGAGCACGCCGATACGATCGCGATTGTCGTCGGTGACGACGATGCCCGAATCCTGTAACGCCTGGATGCCGGCGGCCATGCCGAAATGGATAAACGTATCCATATGACGGCCTTCCTTGCCCGGCAAGTATTCCTCGACGTTAAAGTTCTTCACCTCGCCCGCGAAGCGGGTCGAGAATGGCGTTGCGTCGAACTTGGTGATGTTGGCAATACCCGACTTGCCTGCCAGTGCTGCCTCCCACGCGTCGGCAATCGTGTTGCCGATCGGAGAGATGCAACCCAGGCCGGTCACTACGACACGACGGTTGCGTGAACTCAAGCGCTTCTCCTGAAATCCTGAAAGCTTAGGCCTTGACGTGAGCCTGTGCGTACTCGATAGCCTGGCGAACGGTCGTGATCTTCTCGGCCTGCTCGTCCGGGATTTCCATTTCGAATTCGTCTTCCAGGGCCATCACCAGTTCCACGGTGTCCAGCGAGTCAGCGCCGAGGTCGTCAACGAACGAGGAATCGATTTTGATGTCTGCTTCGGCAACGCCCAGTTGCTCAGCGACGATTTTTTTAACGCGTTGTTCGATATCCGACATGTTATGGCTCCATTAGGTATGTGTTGCGGAAAGTGCGCGCATTTTATCAGGGTTTGCGCGTTGAAAAACTATTTTCAGCGTCTGACGCTAAAACCGCTGAAACTACTGCGAACTGCTGAGATCTCTATTTAAAGGATGCCCATCAGTTCATGTACATGCCGCCGTTCACGTGCAGTTCGGTGCCCGTGATGTAGGCGGCCTGCGGACCGGCCAGGAAGGCGACCGCGTACGCGATGTCTTCCGGCTTGCCCAGGCGGCCCAGCGGGATCTGCGTCAGCAGCGCCTCGTGCTGGCCTTCGCCCAGTGCCTTGGTCATGTCGGTGTCGATGAAGCCCGGCGCGACGCAGTTGACGGTGATGTTGCGACTGCCGATCTCGCGCGCCAGCGCGCGGGTCATGCCGGCCACGCCGGCCTTCGCCGCCGCGTAATTCATCTGGCCCGGATTGCCGGCCGCGCCCACGACGGACGTGATGTTGATGATACGCCCCTGCTTCGCCTTCATCATCCCGCGCAGCACGGCGCGCGACAGGCGGCCGACGGCCGTCAGGTTGGTGGCGATCACGTTGTCCCACTCTTCGTCCTTCATGCGCATCGCCAATTGATCCTGGGTGATGCCGGCATTGTTGACGAGAATGCCGATCGAGCCGACGTTCTTCGTGATGTCGTCGATGACGGCGGCGCACTGGGCGGCGTCGGTGACGTTCAGCACGACGCCCTGACCGCCGAACTCGGCGAGGTAGGCGCCGATGGCTTCGGCGCCGGCTGCCGTCGTGGCGGTGCCGACGACCTTGGCACCCTGGCGGGCCAGTTCGAGTGCGATGGCCTTGCCGATGCCGCGCGAGGCACCGGTGACGAGGGCGACTTGGTTTTGCAGGTTCATTGAGTCCTCTTTTTCTCTAACGGGGGATGCGACGGCGCTCAGCCCTTGACGGCGGCGAGCACACGCTCCAGCGATGCCTGGTCGACGAGTGCTTCGCCCACCAGCACCGGATCGATCCGCTTGGCCATGCCGATCAGGGTTTTGCTCGGCGCGCATTCGATCACTTGCGTCACGCCATCGGCCGCCATCTTTTGCATCGTCTCGACCCAGCGCACGGGACCGGCCGCCTGGCGCACCAGCGCGTCCTTGATCGCGGCGGGATCGTTCAGGATAGCCACGTCGACGTTGTTGATCAAGTCGATCTGCGGCGCGGCGAAATTCAGGTTCGCCATGTAATCGCGCAGGCGGTCCGACGCCGGCTTCAGCAGCGACGAGTGGAACGGCGCCGACACGGCCAGCTTCATCGCGCGCTTGGCGCCCTTCGCCTTGGCGATGTCGCACGCGCGCTCGACGGCGGCCGTGTGGCCCGCGATCACGATCTGCGTCGGCTCGTTGAAGTTCACGGCTTCCACGACTTCGCCCTGCGCTGCCTCTGCGCACACTGCGCGCACGTCGTCGGCCTGCAGGCCGAGAATCACGGCCATGCCGCCCTGCCCGACCGGCACCGCGTCCTGCATAGCTTGCGCACGGAAGCGCACGAGCGGCACGGCATCCTTGAAGTCGATCACGCCGGCCGCGACGAGCGCCGAGTATTCGCCGAGGCTGTGGCCGGCGACGACGGCCGGCCTGGGGCCGCCCGCAGCGATCCACGCACGGTAGACGGCGACGGCGGCCGTCAGCATCACGGGCTGCGTGTTGGTGGTCAGGTCCAGGTCTTCCTTCGGGCCTTCGGCGACCAGCTTGCCGAGGTCCTGGCCCAGCGCTTCGGACGCCTCGGCGACGGTCTGCTCGACGACCGGGTTGCCGGCGAAACCGTTCAGCATGCCGACGGCTTGCGCGCCCTGGCCGGTAAACAGGAATGCGAATTTGCTCATCAAGTCCTCCTTGATCTTGTTATTGGTACGGAGCGGCCGGCGTCACATGCGCGCGAGCACGGCACCCCAGGTAAAGCCGCCGCCCACGCCTTCCATCATGACGTTGTGGCCCGGCTTGATGCGGCCGTCGCGCACCGCGACATCGAGTGCCAGCGGGATCGACGCGGCCGACGTGTTGCCGTGTTCGTTGACGGTGACGACCATCTTCTCGGTCGACAGGCCCAGCTTCTTGGCGGTGCCCGCCATGATGCGCAGGTTGGCCTGGTGCGGGATCAGCCAGTCGATGTCGCTAGCCTGCATTTGTGCATGGGCCAGCGCTTCGTTGGCGACCTTTTCCAGCACGGACACGGCCAGCTTGAAGACGGCCGGGCCATCCATGTACAGGAATTTCTGGTTCGAGCCCTGGTTCGACGGGTTCGCGGGGCCGCACAGGATGCCGCCATGGCTGCCGTCCGCATGCAGTTTCACCGCCAGCACGCCGGGCTCCTCGGACGCGGTCAGCACGACGGCGCCGGCACCGTCGCCGAACAGCACGCAGGTGCTGCGGTCATCGAAGTCGAGGATGCGCGAGAACACTTCCGTGCCGATCACGAGTACGTTCTTCGCGTTGCCGGCCTTGATGAACGCATCGGCCGTCGACAGCGCGTAGACGAAGCCCGAGCACACGGCGCCCATGTCGAACGCGGCGCTGTTGTTGCGCATGCCCAGCTTGTTCTGGACGATGCAGGCCGTGCTCGGGAAGCTGCCGAAATAGTCCGGCGTCGACGTGGCGACGATGATCAGGTCGATCTGCTCGGCTTCGAGACCGGACGCTTCGAGCGCCCGACGCGCCGCGTTGACGGCCAGGTCCGACGCGTTTTCGTCGGGCGCGGCGTAGTGGCGGGCGGAGATGCCGCTGCGGGTCACGATCCACTCGTCCGACGTCTCGATGCCCTTCGTGGCGAGCTGCGCCGCGAGATCATCGTTGGTCACACGCCGCGCGGGCAGGTAGCTGCCGGTGCCGATAATTTTGCTGTAAGTCATTGCTAACCCTGCTGGATAGTTGAGCCTGGCGCTTCCGGATCGGGAGCTTGCGGCAACATTTCGGCGATCAAGGTCGAGAGTTGCGCTTGCACATTATATTTCGCCGCGTCAAAAGCGCGTCGAAGTGCCCACTCGTAGGCGTAGGCATTGGCACCGCCATGGCTCTTGAAGACCAGGCCTTTTAGGCCCAGCAGGCCGGCGCCGTTATAACTTTCGGGATTCAGCTTCTTGAGCGACTTGCGCGCGAACAGGGCGCCAATCTTCGACATCGTCGTTTCCAGGAACACCGATTTGACGAAGCGCGACAGGCCCTCGATCGCCTTCAGGGTCACGTTGCCGACGAAGCCGTCGCACACGACGACGTCGACCGTGCCCTTGAAGATGTCGTTGCCTTCGACGTTGCCGTAGAAGTTCAGCACGCCGCGCTCATGGTCGGCCCGCAGCAGGGGCGCGGTAGCCTTGACCACTTCGTTGCCCTTGATCTCTTCCGTGCCGACGTTCAGCAGGCCGATGCTCGGGCGGCGGTGCTCCATTGCCTCGAACAGCACGGCGCCCATGATGGCGAACTGGTGCAGGTGGTGCGGTTCGCAATCCACGTTGGCGCCCAGGTCCAGCATGTACGTCGGGCCGCCCTTCGAGTTCGGCAGGATCGAGCAGATGGCCGGACGGTCGACGTCGGCCATGGTTTTGAGCACATAACGGGAGATGGCCATCAGCGCGCCCGTATTGCCGGCGGAGACGCAGACGTCGGCGCTGCCGTCCTTGACGAGCTCGATCGCCACGCGCATCGACGAATCCTTCTTGCGGCGCAGGGCGACTTCGATGGGATCGTCCATCGCGACCACTTCGGTGGCGTTGCGGACGGTCAGGCGCGGGTTCTCGCCCGCATGATGTTTCTTGAGTTCAGCGCGGACCAGCTCTTCCTGACCGACGAGGATCAGCTCGGCGTCGGGTTCGCGCTTGAGGAATGCGAGGGCTGCCGGGATGGTCACGGCGGGGCCGTGGTCGCCGCCCATGCAGTCGATGGAAATTTTGATTGTCATTTGTCGGAATGAACCGCGGGCTCAAGGTCGGCCGGCGGCGGCGTGATCTCGGCGGGGTACACAGCGGGCCGAGTCAGCGGGATGGTAAATGACGGACTTACCGCAAAAGAAAAAGCGGCGCCACGCATTCGACATACGTTGCACCGCTTTCATGGAACAAAACAGCAAGACGTCGATTACTCGTCGTTCTTGGTCTTGAGCACTTTACGGCCACGGTAGAAACCGTTCGGGCTGATGTGGTGACGCAGGTGCGTTTCGCCGGTGGTCGGCTCGACTGCCAGGTTCGGGGCGGTCAGGAAATCGTGCGAACGGTGCATGCCGCGCTTCGACGGGGACTTCTTATTCTGTTGAACTGCCATGATGACTCCTAAACATAAGTTCTAAAATTCTAACACATTCGACTTGCAAGTACATGCGCATCGAGTATCCCAGCGGCAATAACGTTGGGACTGCCATTGCCGACATGTTTAACGCTGCCTTACAACGATGACTCAATACTCGAGCTGCACGCGTTTGACACGTTTTGACGCTGCGAATGCTACCCGGAGGTAGCACCCACTGCAATTCTTTTATTCAGATTTGAGGCTCTTCAGTGCCGCGAACGGCGATACCTTCTCGGACTTGATGGCGTCCAGCAGCTTGGTATCGGGGCACACCTCGTGCTTCGGTGCCTGCGGCAGGGCCAGCAGGGCTTCATCTTCCAGCAAATCGCGGATGTCGCAGGTGTGGCTGCCGACGATCACATCGATACTTTCATCGTCGAGGATTTCCTCGATCTCGTCCGCTTCCGCGTCGTCCTTGCCCAGCACCAGCACGGTCGACGAATCGAGCTCGTAGCCAAACGGGGTCAGGCAGCGCTGGCAGACCAGTTGCACGGTACCGGAGACGGACAACGTCAGCATCGGATACCCTTGCCGGGTCTGGCCGCCGTCGATGGCCCATGCGATCTCGCCGGACTTGTCGGCGCAGTCGGCCGCCAGGCGGGGCATGTCCACCACCGGCGTGACGCCTTCACGATGGCCGTTGTTCCGACAAAATTCAAAGGCGTCGATGACAAAAGCGCTCATTTGGAAAAACATCCCCGGAAAACCTGCGATAATAGCAGGCTTCTGCCGGCGTAGTCAAAGACTTCCTCGCAAAACGCTATCTTCCTGTTTTATTTACGAAAATCGATGCTGAGCTCCACCCTTCCGCGCCTCATCCTGGCCTCCAGTTCCGCCTACCGCCGTGAGCTGCTGGGCCGCCTGCAACTGCCATTCGAGGCCATTGCTCCCGACATCGACGAGACCCCGCATTCCGGCGAAACGCCGGAAGCGACGGCGCTGCGGCTGGCGCGCGAGAAAGCCGCGGCCGTCGCCCTGCAACACCCGGGCGCGCTCGTCATCGGTTCGGACCAGGTGGCCACGCTGGACGGACTCCAGATCGGCAAGCCGGGCGACCACGCCCGTGCCCTCGCCCAACTGCAGATGATGCGCGGCCGCCGCGTCGTGTTTCATACGGCCCTGTGCTTGTGGGACGGCCGGACGGGCACGGCGCAGATCGAGAATGTCCAGGTGTTCGTGACGTTCCGCGACCTGCCGGATGCCGAGCTGGACGCCTACCTGCACATCGAACAGCCCTACGATTGCGCCGGCAGCGCCAAGAACGAGGGACTCGGCATCGTCCTGCTCGAACGTATCGAGAGCGGCGATCCGACCGCCCTCACCGGCCTGCCCCTGATCGCCCTGACGGGCATGCTGCGCCGCGCCGGCATGCCATTTTTTATGACCCAACAATAACAACCATGCCCGGTACGCTCTACCTGATCCCGAACACCCTTGGCCCGACCGAGGCCGCACCGCACGCGCTGTCCCACATCCTGCCCGAACAGGTGCAGGACATCGCCAGCAAGCTCGACTACTTTGTCGCCGAGAACGCCAAGACGGCGCGCGCTTTCCTGAAACTGGTCGCCATCGACCATCCGCTCGCGCGCCCGCTGCAGGAAATCGAAATCGCCGAACTCAATGTGAATACGCCGGCGCAGGCGCTGGCCGCCCTGCTCGCGCCGCTGCTGGAGGGCCGCGACGCGGGCCTCGTATCGGAAGCGGGCGTGCCGGCCGTCGCCGACCCGGGCGCCGACCTCGTCCGGCTGGCGCACCAGCACGGCGTGCCGGTGCGTCCGCTCGTTGGGCCGTCGTCGCTGCTGCTGTCCGTCATGGCGAGCGGCCTGAACGGCCAGAGCTTCGCATTCAACGGCTATCTGCCGACGGACGCAGGCCAGCGCACCAAGCGCATCCAGCAACTGGAGCAACGCTCGCGCAGCGAGAAACAGACGCAGTTGCTGATCGAGACGCCGTACCGCAACGGCGCGATGCTGGAAGCCCTCGTCGCGAGCTGCCAGCCGGGTACGCTGGTATGCGTGGCGACCGACTTGTCGCTCCCGACGGAAACCGTGCGCACGCAGACGGCCGCAAAGTGGAAGGCACAACTGGCTGCCGGCAAGGCGCCGGATTTCCACAAGAAGCCGACCGTCTTCCTGTTTCTCGCGCAGTAAGAATCAGTGCACTTCGGCGCCCAGTTCGCGCACCCAGCCGAACGCGGCCAGTTCGATGTCGCGCACCTGTTTCACCGATAGCCCGAGGCGGTCCAGCGCGGCGGCCAGGTTGCGGCCCGGCTCCGCGTGCTCCAGCGCTTCCGCCACGCTCAGCATGGCACCATAGTCGCCGTCGCGCTCCAGCAGCGCGGCGCGCACGTCGCGCGAGAGGTCGACCTTGTCCAGGATCTCGCGCAGCGGCAGGTCGAACAGCGCATCCATCAGCGACATGATGCCGACCGTGAACGCCGTGTTGGCGCCGGCCACGTCGCCCGGACGCAGGGTCAATGTCATCAGCTCGAGCAGGCGGCCGCGCGTCGTCGCCATCTGCAGCAGCGGCGAATTCAATTCGACATGCCCTTCCGGACCGCTGTACAGCAGGATCTGCACCCAGCGCTGCAACTGGCTGCGCCCGAGCTGGACGAGCGCCTGCGGGATCGACTCGACCTGCGGAGCACCGGTGCCGGCCAGGTGACCGTTCACGAGCCGCAGCAGGTTCAGGCTCAGCAACGGGTCGCGCTTGACGGCCGCCTCGATCGCATCGTTGTCGGCTTGCGAATGAATGAGATCGAACAGACGCAGCAGCACCAGTTCGGACGGCGTGATTTTCTTGCCCGACAGGATCGCAGGGCGCGCAAAGTAATAGCCCTGGAAGTATTCGAAGCCAAGCTCCAGGCAGAGCTCGAATTCCTCGATCGTCTCGACCTTCTCCGCGAGCAGCTTCTGGTGCGGCCCGCGCAAGTCGCGGACGAGTTCGGCGAGTTCGTCGCGCCCGATGCCCTGCAAGTCGATCTTGATGACGTCGACAAGATTCCTCAGCTTGCTTACCTGCTCGGAATGGCCTATAACATCGTCGAGCGCGAACTTGAAGCCGAGCTCTTTCAATTCCCGCACGCGGGCCAGCAGGGCCGGCGTGGGACGCACGGTTTCCAGGATTTCCAGAATGACCTTATCGGGAGGCAGGAAGCGGACGAAATCGCTCATCAGCACGACCTCGTCGACATTGACGAAGGCAACCTGGTCGCCCACGACCTGCCGCATTCCCAGCTGTGACGCATGGGAGATCACGGCGGCGGTGGCGGCGGCATAATCGGTCAGCTGCGCGTCCTCATGCTCCGGTGCGGCGCGAAACAGCAACTCGAACGCCACCAGTTTCTGGTCGCGGCCAAGGATGGGCTGGCGCGCCAGAAAAAATTCGTCGGACGGCGTGGACGTGGCTGCCGTTGCTACCGCATGCATGTAAAAACTCCTGAAACGACGGCACGCACCATGCGCGCCGGGACCGGTCTGGCCGGAATACCGGTCCGACTATACTACAGACGGGAAGTCTTTACATTTCGACATCGTATCAAAACGTTTCAGACATAGATGTGCTTAACGGAAACGTTTAATGCAAACCGGGTCAGGAACGGCCCGATCCGCTGCGTTTAGCGGGACCGCGCGGTGCCGGTTTGGCCTCCGTGCGCGGGCTGCGCGGAGGACGCGGCTCGGTGCTTTCGCCTTCCTTGCGCGCACGCGGATCGTCGCCGAACGGCTGCCCCGGCAACCGCAGGCTGCCGCGGCCGGACAGCGGGCTCGCGCGGCGCGCATTGCCTACCGGCTTGCGCGGACCGCCCTGGGTGGGCACGGTACCCGTGGCCTGCGTGCCCTTTTCGATACGGAACGTCGCACCGGCATCCTGGCCCAGCACCTGCACGAGGTACGGCATCGTTTCGCGCAACGTCGCTTCCAGCGTGTAGGGCGGATTCAGGATGAACATGCCGCTGCTGTGCAGGCCGTTGCCGTCGGCGCGCGGGCCGGCCACGCTGAGGGTCACATGCAGCCATTCCTTGGCCGGCAGGCGCTTCAGGCGATCGGCAAACTCGCGCGATTCCATGCGCTGCAGCACCGGATACCAGACCGCATACATGCCTGCAGGGAACCGCTTGAGCGCTTCCTCGAGCGCGTCGCGCACGTGCTTGTAATCGAGCTTGACCTCGTACGGCGGATCGATGAGCACCAGCGCCCGGCGCGACGGCGGCGGCAACAGCGCCTTCAGGCCGTGGAAGCCGTCCGCATGGTCGACGAGGATGCGGCGGCCGCGCGCACGCTCGCCCTGCTCCGCGTGATGCGCTTCCAGCTTGCGCACGTTCTCCGCCAGCACCCTGATGTCGGCCGGGTGCAGTTCGAACAGGCGCAGGCGATCCTCCAGGCGCGCCTCGGCATCGGCCACCCACGGCGAGCCCGGATACCAGCGCAGCTTGCCGCTCGGATTGAGTTTGCCCACGAGGTCCACGTACTCGGCCAGCGCCGGCGGCAGGTCGTCGCGGCCCCACAGGCGCCCGATGCCGTCGACATATTCCCCGCTCTTGACCGCCTGCGCACTGTCGAGCGCGTACACGCCGGCACCGGCATGGGTGTCGATATACGTGTAGGCCGTGTCTTTCTGGTTCATGTATTTGTGCAACTGAACCTGAATAAAATGCTTCAGGACATCGGCGTGATTACCCGCATGGAAGGCGTGGCGGTAGCTGAACATAGAGATTCCAATCTGGTTGATGCGGTGCCCGCGGTGCGATCGCTGATGCGGGCCAACCGCCATTATCCCTCAGATACGCCTTCCACCCAACAAACACCGGGGTCAGACCCCTTTTTTAGGAAATTGCCCAAAACCGGGGTCTGACCCCGGTTTTGGGCAATAAAAATGCCGCAGCGGCTTGTGGCCGCTGCGGCAGACCATCCCCGAGGATGGGTGGAGGATCGTTATCGGCGGGCGCTCAGGCGACTTTCTTTTCGTCGAAGAATTGTTCGTCCTCGGTCGAGCCGTGCAGCGCCGTCGTCGAGCTCTGGTTCTGCTGGATGGTCTGGGTCACGGCGTCGAAGTAGCCGGTGCCCACTTCGCGCTGGTGCTTGACGGCCGTGAAGCCCTTGTCGGCGGCGGAGAATTCCGCTTCCTGCAGCTCGACAAAGGCCGACATGCCGCGCCGCGCATAACCGTGCGCCAGGTTGAACATGCTGTAGTTCAGCGCGTGGAAGCCGGCCAGCGTGATGAACTGGAACTTGTAGCCCATCACGCCCAGCTCTTTCTGGAACTTGGCGATCGTCGCGTCATCCAGGTTTTTCTTCCAGTTGAACGACGGCGAGCAGTTATATGCGAGCATCTTGCCCGGGAATTTCGCGTGGATGGCGTCGGCGAAGCGCTTCGCGAATTCCAGGTCCGGCTTGCCCGTCTCGCACCACACGAGGTCGGCATACGGCGCATAGGCGAGACCACGTGCGATCGCCTGGTCGACGCCCGGCTTGACGCGGAAGAAGCCCTCGACGGTACGCTCGCCCGTGCAGAACGGCTGGTCGTTCGCGTCGACGTCGGCCGTCAGCAGGTCGGCCGCTTCGGCGTCGGTGCGGGCGACGAGGATCGTCGGCGTGCCCATCACGTCGGCCGCCAGGCGGGCCGCCGTCAGTTTCTCGACGGCTTCGCGCGTCGGCACGAGCACCTTGCCGCCCATGTGGCCGCATTTCTTGACGGACGCCAGCTGGTCTTCGAAGTGCACGCCGGCCGCGCCCGCCTCGATCATGGATTTCATCAGCTCGAACGCATTCAGCACGCCGCCGAAGCCCGCTTCCGCATCGGCCACGATCGGCGCGAAGTAATCGATGTCGTCCTTGCCTTCCGACCACTGGATCTGGTCGGCGCGCTGGAACGTGTTGTTGATGCGCTTGACGACCATCGGCACTGAATTGGCCGGGTACAGCGACTGGTCCGGATACATCTCGCCTGCCAGGTTGGCGTCGCCGGCGACCTGCCAGCCCGACAGGTAGATGGCTTTCAGGCCGGCCTTGACCTGCTGCATGGCCTGGTTGCCCGTCAGCGCGCCCAGCGCATTGACGTACGGCTCGTTGTTGATCAGGTCCCACAGTTTCTCGGCACCGCGGCGCGCCAGCGTATGTTCGATCTGCACGGAGCCCCGCAGCCGTACGACATCTTCCGCCGTGTAATTGCGGACGATACCGTTCCAGCGCGGGTTGGACTCCCAATCCTGTTGCAGGGCGGCGATTTGCTGTTCACGAGTTGCCATAGCGATCTCCCGATGAAAAAACGAGGTTGGACAGTGATTCCGTTAGAAACATGATAGCGCCGGTTGTGCGCAGCACCAATACTCTTATATAAGACATATGACGATTTTTATTCTCTTTAATATCAACAGATTACGATCCAAATTTCATGATGCGATAACATATTTCTTACAATGGAAACCCTCGGGCGTGGCCCTCTCGTGCACTTTTCACATCTGCAAACAAGTTTTCATAATGTGAGATGCGCAGCTTGTTGCCAGAAAGTATTTCGTAAATACTGCCGCAAATCTGACAATTTTGTCTGATTAAACAACACAATGCATTTGATAAATAATCACAAATTGACGATTTGCATCAAAGCGGGCGACAATAATTTCCAAGAACCATTAATACATTCTCAAAAGAAATTTATCCATAGCCCGAAAGAGACCACCCATGAAACTGCGATTGACCGCACTGGCCGCCCTGTTGGGCGCAACGACGCTGACGGCCCACGCCGGCGTCCTGACACTGGATGGCGTGACGTTCACGTCGAACTGGAGCGGCAACGTGCTCACGCTGGAAATCGACGCTGCCAAGCGCAGCGGCGGCTGGAGCGCCGCCACCGGGCTGGCCGCCCTGGCGATCAAGGGCGTGGGCACCTACAGCAGCGTGAGCGTCAGCGGCGGCCCCGGCGGGACCGGTGCATGGAAACTGTCGACCTCCGAGCTGAAGGCGTCCGGCTGCTCCGGCACGAGCAACGGCGCGGCCGGCAGCCGCATGTGTTTCTACGGCCAGCAGATCGCGCTGGCCGACGACATGGTATTCAAGTTCACGTTCAACGGCGCCAGCGTCGCGACGAACGAGCCGCATGTGAAGGTCGAGTTCGTCGACGCCAAAGGCAACAAGGTGGGGTCGTTGCTGTCGCAAGTCCTGCCGGCATCGACGGCGACCACGCCATCTGCACCGGCCGCGCCCACGACGCCGACCGCGCCCGCCGCGCCGGCCGCACCGACGGCACCCGTCATTCCAGTGATCCCGGCCGTCCCGACCACGCCGAGCACACCGACCACGTCTACCGGCACGCAAACCGGCACGACGGCCGACGCCACGACGCCTGTCACCACGCCGCCCAAGACCGACACGAAAACGCCGACGGGCACGCTTGACGTCGCACTGGGCAACGAGAACGCAACGCCGTCGGGCACGCCGGCCACCCTGCCGCCGCAGGAAGACTTGCCGTCGACGCTGCCCGTCAAGGGTCCCGACGTTGTCCAAACCCCGGCCGGCAACGCCGCCGCGCCGGCGCACGTGCCGGAACCGGAGAGCATCGCCCTGCTGCTGGGCGGCCTGGGCATGATGGGCCTGGTGTTGCGCCGCCGCTCGCGCTAAGCGCCACCTTCTCCCCAAACGCCCCGCCCGGCCACGCGCCCGGCGGGGCGTTGTTGTTACAACTGATGAGTTAGTCGGCTAACAGAGCCATATCGGGCCCCCTTCTACCCTTGCGGCACGGATCTGATCCGTATGTGCCCGGCGGTCTCGCAGGACGCGAGCCGTCGGGTCTTTGCATTCTGGAGAAGGAGAGAACATGACATCACGTATCCGCACTACCCTGTTGGCGACGCTGCTGGGCGCCGGCACGATCGCGTCGGCCCAGGCCGGCACGGTGACGTTCCAGGGCGTCGACTTCACGTCGTCCTGGTCCGGCAACGTGCTGACCCTCGAGGTCGACGCCGCCAATCCGGCCGGCGGCTGGGCCGGCGCCACCTCCCTCGGCGCCCTGCAGCTGAAGGACCTCGGCAACTTCGACAGCGTGTCGCTCACGGCCGCACCGGGCGGTGCGGCAAACTGGACCGTGTCCAGTAACGAGCTGAACGCGAACGGCTGCTCGGGCGGCGGCCATGCCGGCACCTCGCTGTGCTATTCCGGCGCGCACATCGCCCTGGCGGACGACATGGTGTTCAAGTTCACCTTCTCCGGCAGCAATGTCGACCCGACCTCGCCCCAGCTCAAGGTCAACCTGTTCGGCGCCGACGGCAATAAAAAGGTCGGCAGCCTGATGGGCGAACATCTCGTCGTCTCCGCCGTGCCCGAACCGCAGACGTACGCGATGATGCTCGGCGGCCTGGGCCTGATGGGCTTCATGGCGCGGCGCCGCAAGCGCTCGTAAAAAAATGCCCTGCCGGCATCGGCCGACAGGGCATTCCGTTTCCCGAAGACTGCTTACTTCGCCAGCTCGACGGCCGGTTCCTCGCCGAATACCAGCTGGCCGCCGCGCACGCCGACCCGGATCGTGTCCTTCGGCCCGAAGCGGCCCGCCAGGATTTCCTTCGACAGCGGATTCTCGATCTGCTGCTGGATCGCGCGCTTGAGCGGCCGCGCGCCATACACCGGATCGAAGCCCGCTTCCGCGATCTTCTGCAAGGCCTCCTCGCTGATGTCGAGCGCCATTTCCATTTTCTCGAGGCGCTGCTCCAGGTTCTTCAGCTGGATCTTCGCGATCGCGCCGATGTTCTTTTCGTCCAGCGCATGGAACACGACGATCTCGTCGATCCGGTTGATGAACTCGGGACGGAAATGTCCGCGCACCTCGGCCATCACGGCCAGCTTCACGACGGCCGGATCGTCGGAATCCATCGACTGGATCTTGTGCGATCCCAGGTTCGACGTCATCACGATCACGGTGTTCTTGAAGTCCACCGTGCGGCCCTGGCCATCCGTCATGCGCCCGTCGTCGAGCACCTGCAGCAGGACGTTGAACACGTCCGGATGCGCCTTCTCGATCTCGTCCAGCAGGATCACGCTGTACGGCTTGCGGCGCACGGCTTCCGTCAGGTAGCCGCCCTCCTCGTAGCCGACATAGCCCGGCGGCGCCCCGATCAGGCGGGCCACGGAATGCTTCTCCATGAACTCGCTCATGTCGATGCGGATCAGCGCATCTTCCGTATCGAACAGGAAGTTAGCCAGCGCCTTGCACAGCTCGGTCTTGCCCACGCCCGTCGGGCCCAGGAACATGAACGAGCCGTACGGCCGGTTCGGGTCCGCGAGACCCGCACGCGAGCGGCGGATCGCATCGGACACCGCTTCGATCGCCTCGTCCTGCCCCACGACGCGCTCGTGCAGCTTCTCTTCGATGTGCAGCAGCTTGTCGCGTTCGCCCTGCATCATGCGCGCGACGGGAATACCGGTCGCGCGCGACACGACTTCGGCGATTTCCTCGGCACCGACCTGGGTGCGCAGCAGGCGCGGCTTGCCATTGGCATCGTCCGGCTGATCACCCGCAGCCTCGGCATCCTTCAGCTGCTTCTCGAGCTCGGGCAGGCGGCCGTACTGCAGTTCCGACACCTTCTGCCAATTGCTCTGGCGCTTCGCTTCATCCATCTGCAGGCGGATACGCTCGATCTCTTCCTTGATGTGCGTCGTACCCTGCACGGCCGCCTTTTCGGACTTGAGGATTTCCTCGTAGTCGGCGTACTCGCGCTCCAGGCGGGCGATCTCTTCGTTGATCAGCTCCAGGCGGCGCTGCGACGCCTCGTCCGTCTCCTTCTTGACGGCTTCGCGCTCGATCTTCAGCTGGATGAGGCGACGGTCGAGCTTGTCCATCACTTCCGGCTTCGAATCGATCTCGATCTTGATCTTCGAGGCGGCCTCGTCGATCAGGTCGATGGCCTTGTCGGGCAGGAAGCGGTCGGTGATGTAGCGGTGCGACAGCTCGGCCGCGGCGATGATCGCCGGGTCCGTGATCTCCACCTTATGGTGCAGTTCGTACTTTTCCTGCAGACCACGGAGGATGGCGATGGTCGCCTCCACGCTCGGTTCGTCGACGATGATCTTCTGGAAGCGGCGCTCCAGCGCGGCGTCCTTCTCGACGTACTTGCGGTATTCGTCCAGCGTGGTCGCGCCGATGCAGTGCAGCTCGCCGCGCGCCAGTGCCGGCTTCAGCATGTTGCCCGCATCCATCGCGCCTTCGGCCTTGCCCGCGCCGACCATCGTGTGGATCTCGTCGATGAAGACGATCGTCATGCCCTCGTCGTGCGCGAGTTCCTTCAGCACGGCCTTCAGGCGTTCCTCGAATTCGCCGCGGAACTTGGCGCCCGCGAGCAGCGCGGCCATGTCGAGCGACAGCACGCGCTTGCCCTTCAGCGAATCCGGCACTTCGCCGTTGACGATGCGCTGTGCCAGACCCTCCACGATCGCGGTCTTGCCGACGCCGGGTTCGCCGATCAGCACGGGGTTGTTCTTGGTACGGCGCTGCAGCACCTGGATGGCGCGGCGGATCTCGTCGTCGCGGCCGATCACCGGGTCGAGCTTGCCGTTACGGGCCCGTTCCGTCAGGTCGAGCGTGTATTTCTTGAGCGCTTCGCGCTGGCCTTCGGCATCCTGCGAATTCACGTTTTCGCCGCCGCGCACGGCCTGGATGGCCGATTCGAGCGCCTTGCGGGTGAGACCGTGTTCGCGCGAGAGGCGGCCGGCTTCCGACTTGTCTTCCATAAAGGCCAGCAGCACCATCTCGCTCGACAGGAACTGGTCGCCGCGCTTCTGCGACTCGCGGTCGGCCAGGTTCAGGAGCGAGACGAGTTCGCGGCCGACCTGCACGTCGCCGCCCGTGCCGGACACTTTCGGCAGGCGGTCGAATGCCGAGCGCAGCGCCGTTTGCAGGCCGCCGACGTTGACGCCGGCCCGCTGCAGCAGCGAGCGCGCGCTGCCGTCGCTCTGGCCCAGCAGCGCGGCCAGCAGGTGGACGGGTTCGATGTACTGGTTGTCGTTGCCGACCGCCAGGCTCTGCGCGTCGGCGAGCGCTTCCTGGAGCTTGGTCGTCAATTTATCTTGTCGCATATATTGATCCCTGTGGGTTGGATTTTGGATTGACATGAAGTTAGGGATGACGTAGCGACTTTTCAAGATGTGAACACGCGGCAGGGGCATTAAATCCTGCTGAGATAAAATGTCCGCCATGGAACATTCCTTCTTGTCCGAACAACGCCGCCTGCTGCCCTACATGGGTAAATGGCTGCTGCTCGCCCTCGCCGTCGGCCTGCTGTCCGGGTCCGCCTCCGCCTTTTTCCTGTTCGCGCTCGAGCTGGCGACCGGCACGCGCAACGCCCACCGCTGGCTGATCGCGCTGCTGCCGCTGGCCGGCTTCGCCGTCGGCTGGCTGTACCTGCGCTTCGGCAGCTCGGTCGAGGCCGGCAATAACCTGCTGATCGACGAGATCCACGACCCGAAGCAGGTCATCCCGCTGCGCATGGCGCCGCTCGTGCTGGGCGGCACCGTGATCTCGCACCTGTTCGGCGCGTCGGTCGGGCGCGAGGGCACGGCCGTGCAGATGGGCGGCGCGCTCGCCGACCAGCTCACGCACGTGTTCAGGCTGAAGATGGAAGACCGGCGCATCGTACTGATGGCCGGCATCAGCGCGGGCTTCGCCTCCGTGTTCGGCACGCCGCTGGCGGGCGCGATCTTCGGCCTGGAAGTGCTGGCCATCGGCCGCCTGCGCTATGACGCCCTGCTCGCGTGCCTCGCGGCCGCCATCGCCGGCGACCAGGTCTGCCTGCTGTGGGGCCATGCGCTGGGCCTCCACCACACGCATTACGCCATCGCATCCGTACCGGCGCTGGGCCTGTGGCCGCTGGCGGCGGTCGCCGTCGCGGGCGCGCTGTTCGGTCTCGCAGGAAAACTGTTCGCGGATTGCACGCACGCGCTGTCGGGCTGGATGAAGCGGCGCGTGCCCTACGGCCCGCTGCGCCCCCTGCTGGGCGGCAGCGTCGTGGCGGCCGTCGTGCTGGTGTTCGGCGCGGACCGCTACATCGGCCTCGGCATTCCGACCATCCAGGCCGCGTTCGCGCAGCCGCTGGCGCCGTGGGACTTCGCGGGCAAGATGGTGTTCACGGTCATGTCGCTGGGGAGCGGGTTCAAGGGTGGCGAAGTGACGCCGCTGTTCTATATCGGGGCCACGCTCGGCAATGCGCTGGCGCCGCTGCTGCACCTGCCATTTTCCCTGCTCGCGGGCGTCGGCTTCGTGGCCGTGTTCGCCGGCGCGGCCAACACGCCGATCGCATCGACCCTGATGGCCATCGAGTTGTTCGGCGCGGAGGTGGGGGTATATGCGGCCGTCGGGTGCGTGCTGGCCTATCTGTTTTCCGGCCACACGGGAATCTACCGGGCCCAGCGCATCGGCCACGCCAAGCCCGGCAAGTCGTGACGCGTTACGCCTGCTGCGCCTCGGGCACGTCGCCCGCGGCGGCCAGGTCACGCACGTTCTTTTGGACGGCAATGATGGCGAACAGGGTCAGCACGAACGACATCGCATAAAAACCCTTTTCGCTGAGCATCAAGGTCGCATTCCACAAGCCGACCGTCAGCAGCACGACGGCGGCCATCAGCGAGGTCCAGCACAGGCCCACGTACATGCCCGTCACCGGCAGGCCTTCGGCGCGGTCGCGCACCGTCTTTTGCAGCGACACGGCGGCAAAGCAGCCGTACAGCAGGATCGTCAGGTAATAGCCCTTTTCGTTGAGCTGCATCTGCGCATTCCATAACCCGATGAGGTACGCGAGGAAGCCGACGATCATGGCGCCCCAGGATGCGCCAACGAAGGCAGGGCTCGGGCGTGCAGGCGATTGCTTGGTCATACTGGTCTCCGGTCAATGAAAATTAGGACATTGCCAGATTGCAGCCCAAGCACTTTGCGCGCAAGCGAACGACGTGACGGTATCAGCCGATGGCACGCCAGGTCGCATATCCCGCGACGCAGCAGCCGATCGACCCGAGCAGGTGCACGGCCGAATGGGCCAGCGCCCAGCCGTAGTGACCCCGCTGCAGCAGCACCATGGCTTCGGCGGAAAAGCTGGAAAACGTGGTCAGGCCGCCGAGAAAACCCGTGATGACCAACAGGCGCCAGGCCGGGGACAGGGCCGGCATGGCGTCGAACAAGCCCAGCGCCAGCCCGATCAGGTAGCCGCCGACGAGATTGGCGACGAGGGTCCCCAACTGGATGTGGGCATGCATCTGCCCGAGGAAGACGGTCAGGCCCCAGCGCAGCCAGGCCCCGAGGGCCGCCCCGACGGCGACCGCGATCCAGCTCAGCGGCTGGCCCACTTGGCCCGGGCCGTGTCGTCCGTCACGCGCGCATCGACCCAGCGCGCACCGTCCGGCGTCTGCTCCTTCTTCCAGAACGGGGCGTCGGTCTTGAGGTAATCCATGATGAATTCGCAGGCCGCGAACGCTTCGCCGCGGTGCGCGGACGTGCAGGCGACGAGGACGATCTGGTCCAGCGGCCGCATCGGCCCGATGCGGTGGATCACGAGGACGCCGTACAGCGGCCAGCGCGAGCGTGCCTGTTCGACGATGTCGTGCAGGGCCTTCTCCGTCATGCCCGGATAATGTTCCAGCTCCAGCTCGGCCACGTCGGCGCCGTCGTTCATGTCGCGCACCGTGCCGACGAAGCTCACGACAGCGCCCACGCGCGCATCGCCCGCGCGCAGGCGCGCGATTTCCGCGCTCACGTCGAAGTCCGCGGTCTCGACCCGGACTTCCGTCACATCCTTCTTCACTTGCCCTCCTTGGCCACACGCAGCGCGAGCTGCTCGATCCGGGACGCCGTACGCGCATCGACGAGCGCCGGCAGCGCGCACAGGTCGCGCAACTGCGCCGTCGCGCCATCCTTGGCGCCGCGGCCGCCATGTCCTGATTTCAACGACGATTGCAGCACCTCGACCTGGAGCTTCAACCGCTCGCGTGCGAACTCCGGCCCGCTGTCGATGCCGGCGCCGATTTCCAGGCGCAGCAGCTCGTGCAGGAGCTTGCCGCGGTTCTCTTCCAGGGTGCGCGCATACGCGGCCTGTTGTTCCGCGCTCCCACGGAGCGCGGCCAGTGCGGCGTCGAAACGCGCGCGCAACGTGCGTTCCATGTCGGCGTCGAGGGGCGGCAAGGCGGACCAGCGCACCTCCCAGTCGGTGTCGCTACGGTCGCTCGATGCGACCGCCTGCTCCAGTTCCTGCACGAGCCGCAGCTTGTCGCGCAACATGCCCGCCTGGGCGACGCCGGCGGCGCGCTTCGCCTGGTCGGCATGCTGCTGCACGAGCGCCACGGCCGCGTGGTAGCGTTTCTCCACGCGGCCTTCATGCGTGCGCGGGACCGGGCCGATCGCCTGCCATTCCGCCTGCGCCTCGCGCAGCAGCTTGCCGACCGTGGCCGGCGTCACGTCCGCGGCCGCGGCCTCCAGGCGCGCGCTGACGGCTTCCTTGGCGGCTTCGTGGGCGCGGCGTTCGATATCGGCCTCGTGCATTGTTTCCTTGCGGCGGTGGAACACGTCGTCGCACACGGCGCGGAAGCGCTGCCACAGCGCCTGCTCGTTCTTGCGTTCGAGCGGCAGCGCGCGCGCATGCTCCTGCCAGCGCTGCTGCAGGGTGCGCATCGCGTCGATCGCGTGGCGGTCGTGCGGATCGATGGCCGCCGCTTCCTCGATGATGGCTTCGCGCTCGGCCATCTCGGCCTTGCGCTGCTCTTCGAGCGGCCCCTGCAGTACGTTCAGCGCATCGGTAAACAAGGTGTCCAGCCGCTTCTTTTCCTTGCGGTCGATGGCGCCCAGGTGGCTCCACGCGAGACGCAGGCGCTGCACGGTGCCCGCCACGTGCTTCCACTCGGCGCTGCCGTCGCGCAGGCGTGCGATCTCGGCTTGCGCTTCGTCGACGAGCGCCTGGCCGCGCGCTGCGTTCGCGTGGCGCTCGTCGGATAGATGGCGGAAGTGGGCCGCGGCCGGCGCATAGGCGGCCGTGCAGGCGGCGTCGAACCGTTCCCACAGGCTCTTGGGTGCGGCGCCGGACAGGCTGTCGAGGGCCTTCCAGCGATCGCGCATGCTGCCGACCTTCTTGGCCAGCTCGCTCATCGCCAGGTTTTGCGTGGGCAAGGCCTCGACCGTCTTGATGAGTTCCTCGCGCGACACGTTGCCGCCCCAGCGCGCCCAGTCGGACAGGCGCTTGAGCTCGGCCCGCAGATGGGCCAGGCGGTCGGACTGCGCGGGCGTCAGGCGCATGCCTTTTTCGCGCGCGTCTTTCAGCACCTTGTCGTGGTCGGCGGCAGCGCCCAGCGAACCCTGTTGCAGGGCGGCTTCCATCGCATCCATCGTGTCGATGAAATGCTGGTCGGCGCCGCGCGGCTTGTTGTCCTTCGTGCGTTCTTTCGTACCTGCTTCGTGGGCAGGCCTGGGCTCGCGCGGCTCCTTCGGCTTGCGCGGCTCGGGCTGCGGCACGGTGGCCAGCAGGGCGTCGAAACGGCGCTGCAGGTCGGCCGACTGTTCGTCCTGGGGCAGATGCGGCAGCGCTTTCCATTCGCGCCGCAGCGTCTCCGCATTCAGTTCAGCAGCGGGTTTCGCCTGCTGGGCGTCGATGAACGCGGTGCGCGCCGCCAATGCGGCCTGGCCGGCTTCCTGCACCTGCTGGCCGGCACGCAGCCTGTCCATCCCGGCCGCGAATTCGGCCACGAGGGCGCGCGGCAACGACGGGTGTTCGGGCGAGCGCAGGGCTTCGTCCTGTTCCTGTGCCAGCGTGTCCAGGCGCTGCCCCAATTCCGCGGCCGGCAGGCCGGCGCCCCCGAGCTGGCGCAACGCGGCCACGCGGTCGATCATCGCCCGCTGCAGGGCCACCTGGGCTTCCAGGCGGCGGGCCAGCGCGGCGCGCGCGGTCTGGAATGCCGCATCGAGCTCGGGCGCGGAGATCACGGACCACCTGCGGTCGAGATCGGCCACATGATTCGGGGTCAGCAACGTGTCCTTGAGGAGGGATTCGGCCTGCTCGACCGCGGCCTGCGCGCGCCGGTGCTCGGCTTCGCGGTGCCGGACCGCATCGAGGCGCGACTGCATCAGTTTGGCGACGCGGCGATCCGTGTTGCGCATCGCGGTGTGCACACGCTCGAGCTGCTCCGGACTATGGACGAACTCGGCGGCGGCGAGCCGCAGTTCGGAAAATTCGCATTGGAGGATGAATTCCACCGCGGCGGCTTCATCATTGCCGATCCGGCCCAGCTTTTCAGCCTGGGCCGCGCGTTGATGGTTGGACGAATGCGTGGCGGCGGGCGCGGACGATTCCGCTTGCGCCCCCGCCTGTCCTCCCTGCCCGGCCGGCTTGTCGCCGGGCTTGTCGCCCGGCCGCTTGAATAGGAACTCGAACATGATGAAATCGCACTTCCAAAATCGCCATCATAGCAAAGAACCTGATAAAACCCTGATGGCTTCGTGACACCAGCCTGGCGCGTGCGAGCAACATGTTCGTCATTGCCCACTGACAATCCCGAGGATATCAATGGACTGCCGTCAGCGTCGCGTGCCGTCGCCCATGCCCATCGTGGCCGGCACGCCCAACCAGCTCGTGGCGCAGGCGGCGCGGATCGGCCCGGCGTTCCTGCGCATACGCGTCGTGGGCAAGCATCTGGTTGGCGATCGCAAACCAGGCATCGCCGCCAACCGCGGTGCGCGCCAGCGGAAACAGCTCGTGTTCCTCGCGCTCCAGCCGGCAACGCAGGGCGCCGACGCAGCACTCGACGGCGTCGCAAAACACGTCGCGCGGGACCGGGCGATCCGCCGCGCCCACGCAAGCCTCGGCCGTGCCCATCGCGGCGGCGGCCTGGCCGCTGAGCCTTTCGAGTTCCTCCAGCAACCTGTCGGCCGCCGCCGTGCTGCGGCGCAGGGCCGGCACGAGGAACTTGTCGAGCTTGCGCCAGTGACAATTGTCGTACACCTGACGCAGGGCGCCGCACAACTGTGCCGCCCGGCCGGCGGCGAGGGTACTGAAGTCGCCCGGCAGCGCGCGCAACTCGTCGAGCAGCGACTGCAGGGCCGCGCGCACCGTCGTCTGTTCGATGGACAGGGCGACGAGGGTATAAGTCGATGTCAGCATTCGGTCTCCACCTTTTTCTCACGAGTGAGTCGACAAATCCGCTCCGATCGAACACCACCCCGCCGCATGGCATGCGCGGCGCTATGCAGGATCCGGTGGGAGCGTTGTTGACAGGCCCGGGACACTCTCGAATCGCGAGTCTCTGATCGCGAGGCGTCCTCTGGTTGGTTTCGGCCTGAAGGAAGGTCTAGTGTAAGGAGGCCGGCCGGGTGGCCGTTTGATCTACAACAAACGGCTACCCGGCGTCAGGCGGCCGCCGCCAGGGTCCCGCCCAGCGCGACCGGGAGGAGCGCGACGAGCTCCGACGGCTCGGCATGGGCCAGCACCACCTGCGGACAGCCGTGCCAGCGCGCGCAGCGGGCAAACGCGGCGGCGAGGTCGCGCACGAACCGGTCGCTGACACGTATCCCCGGCTCGAGCACGAGCGACTTCAGCTCGAACACCCCGGTCTTGCGGTGCGCCTTGGCATCCACGCGGCCGACGAGCGCCCCGCGCCGCAGCAAGGGGAGCGTGAAATAACCGTAGCGCCGTTTCTCGGCAGGCGTGTAGCACTCGAGGCGGTAGTCGAACCCGAACAGGTCCAGGGCCCGGCGGCGGTCCCACACGATGGGATCGAACGGCGACAGCACGCTGGTGAGCTTGGCCTGCAGCGCGCCGTCCACGGCCTGGCCGAGCAGCGCTGCGTGGTCCGGGTGGACGTACACCGGTTCCTTCCAGCCGTCGACGCGGGCACGCAGCAGCAGGCCTTCGTCGGCCAGCCGCGCCGGATCGAGGTGCGGCGGCTTCGTGCGGTAGTAGTCCGGGATCCAGGCCGCCTTCGCCACGCCCAGCGCGCGCACCGCGTCCAGCACGAAGCGGCGCCGTGTCGCCTCGATCGACGGCATGTGCGAATCGTCCCAGCCGGGCAGCACGCGCTCGGCCAGGTCGTACACGCGGTGGAACTGCTGGCGGCGCGCGATCATCAGCTGCCCCGTCGTGAACAAGACCTCCAACGCCCGCTTTTCCGGCTTCCATTCCCACCAGCCGCCAGCCTTGCCGTCCGTGCGTTCGAAGTCGGCCGATCGGGCCGGCCCGTTGGCGCGGATGTGCGCCAGCACGCGCTCGACCTCGTCCCGGTGCGACGCCAGCCACGTCCCCGCGTATTTCCAGCCGAGCGAGCCGGGATCGACCATCCGGTGCCGGTACCGCCCGTAATCCTCGATCGGGATGAAGCAGGCCTCGTGGGCCCAGTACTCGAACAGCTTGCCCTCGGCCAGCAGCTGGTCGAGCCAGTCCGGATCGTAGTCGCCCACGCGGCTCCACAGCACGAGATAGGGACTGCGCGCGACGACGCTGATGGTGTCGATCTGCAACACGCCCATGCGGCGGATCGCGGCCAGCACATCGGCCTTCGTGGCGCGGGCACGCTTCGCCTGCAGCATCCCCTGGGCTGCCAGATGCAGGTTGCGTGCGACAGCAAGAGTGAGAATTGGTTCGCTCATCCGCACATTCTAGTGACATCCCATCAACATTTGTACAGGTCGCCGCGAAAAAGTACTGGTTTTTTTTACAGTGTCTCGCGCCATGCGATATAGTTGGCGCCCAGGTTCAACCACTGTTGCGGATTTCTTAACGACCATGCGGCTGCTGCACACATCGGACTGGCACCTCGGCCAGACCCTGCACAATTTCGACCGGACCTACGAACACCAGTGCTTCCTCGACTGGCTGCTCGACACGATCGTCGCCGAGGAAGCGGACGCCCTGCTGATCGCCGGCGACGTATTCGACAATTCGAACCCGTCCGCCGCGTCGCAGCGCCAGCTGTACCGCTTCCTGCAGCAGGCCCGGGCACGCGCGCCGCAACTGGACATCGTCATCATCGCCGGCAACCATGACTCGCCGGGCCGCCTGGAAGCGCCGGGGCCGCTGCTGGAAGCGCACGGCACGCGTGTCGTCGGCCACGTCGTGCGCGATGCCGACGGCGGCATCGACCTGGAACGCTTCATCGTCCCGCTGACCGGCAAGGATGGCACCGTCAAAGCCTGGTGCGTGGCGATCCCGTTCCTGCGGCCTGGCGACGTGCCGCGCGTGGCCGCAGTGGCCGGCGCGGCGCCGGGCGACGATGCGTTCGACGCCTACCTGTCCGGCATCCGCCTGCTCTACCAGCAGGCCTGCGACCTGGCGCGCGCCCGCGCCAACCACGGCCAGGCGATCCTCGCGATGGGCCACTGCCACATGGTCGGCGGGGATGCGTCACCCGATTCCGAACGGCGCATCGTCATCGGCGGCACCGAAGCCCTGCCTGCCTCGATGTTCGGGCCGGACGTCGCCTACGCCGCGCTCGGCCACCTGCACCTGGCCCAGCGGGTCGGCCAGCAGGATCACCTGCGCTACAGCGGCAGCCCGCTCCCCCTGTCGTTCGCCGAGGTCGGCTACCGGCACCAGGTGCTGCGCATCGACCTGGACGGGGCACGCGCCGCCGCCATCGAACCGCTGCCCGTGCCGCGCGCCGTCGAGCTGCTGCGCGTGCCCGCCAGCCCGGCACCCGTCAAGCAGGCGATCGCGGATCTGGTCGCCCTCGACCTGCCGGACCTGCCGCGCGATGTCTGGCCCTACCTGGAAGTGCGCGTGCTGCTCGACGCGCCGGAGCCGGGCCTGCGCGCGCAGGTCGAGGCGGCGCTGGAAGGCAAGCCCGTGCGCCTCGCGAAGATCGAGCCGACGCGCCGCGTCGTGACGACGGCCGGCGTGGAGCCCGCGCTGAGCCTGGACCAGCTCGCGCAACTGCAGCCGGACGACATCTTCCGCCGCCTGTGGCAGCAACGCTTCGGCGAGGACGCGCCGGACGACCAGCTGGCCGCGTTCACGGAATTGCTGCTGCCGGCCGACGGCAGCGCGAAGAACCGGGAGGCCGCATGAAGATCCTGCGCATCGGCGGCAAGAACCTGGCCTCGCTGGCCGGCGAATTCGAGGTCGATTTCGAGAGCGAACCGCTCATTTCGTCCGGCCTGTTCGCGATCAGCGGCCCCACCGGCGCCGGCAAGAGCACCTTGCTGGACGCCCTGTGCCTGGCCCTGTACGACGCCACGCCGCGCCTCATCAAGGGACCGCGCGTGGGCAACTACCTGCCGGACGTCGGCGACGAGACGCTGTCGGTGGCCGACCGCCGCACGCTGATGCGGCGCGGGACGGCCGACGCGTTCGCCGAAGTGGACTTCGTCGGCAACGACGAGCAGCGCTACCGCGCGCGCTGGAGCGTGCGGCGGTCGCGCAACCGCGCGGCCGGCGCCCTGCAGCCTTCGACGATGAGCCTGCAGCAACTGCCCGGCCTGCAACCACTGGGCGGCACGAAGACGGAGGTGCTGGCCGAGATAGAACGCCGCATCGGCTTGTCGTTCGAACAGTTCACGCGCTCCGTGCTGCTGGCGCAGAACGAGTTCTCCGCGTTTCTGCGCACCGACGAAAACGAGCGCGGCGAGCTGCTGGAAACGCTGACGGGCAGCGCCGTCTACAGCGACATCTCGCGCCGCGCCTACGAACGCTGGCGCGTGGAGCAGGAAGCCATGCGCCGCCTGACGTCGCGCCTGCAGGACCAGGCGCCGCTCGGCCCGGACGCACGCGCCGAACTCGACGCCGACCATGCCGCCGCCCAGGCCGCGCTGACGGCGGCCGAGACGCGCCGCGCCGCACTGGAACGGCAACTGCGCTGGCACCAGGAACTGGACCGCCTGCGCGCGGCCGAAACCCAGGCGGACGGCACGCTGGTGCGGGCCCGTGCCGAGGCCGATGCCACCGCCGACCGGCGCCGCCGGCTGGCCACGCTGGACGCCGTGCAGCCGGCGCGTGCCCTTGTCGCCGACCTGAACCGCCTGGCCGGCGAACAGCGCCAGGTGCAGGCGCAGCTGGCCGGCAGCGAACACGAACTGGCACGTGCCCTCGACGCCCAGCAACAGGCCGCGCGCGGCCTGATGGAGGCCGAACGCAAGCTGGAAGCGGCCGAGGACGCGCAACGCACCGCTGCCCCGCAACTGGACCGCGCGAAAGCCCTCGACGCCACGCTGGAGACGCTCGCG
>Ga0187844_10000435_pt1 | contig 32393 bp, 25 predicted proteins | sample SpaLakP09_SKY_50_FD_134517 | JGI IMG/M metagenome (GOLD analysis project Ga0187844, IMG submission 134517) | Oligotrophic lake water microbial communities from Sparkling Lake, Wisconsin, USA - SP09_SKY_50 | ecosystem: Environmental > Aquatic > Freshwater > Lake | place: USA: Sparkling Lake... | reverse complement strand
CCTGCGCGAAGCCTCGCCTCACTGGCTGCGCCACACCTTTGCGAAATCGGCCTTGCTGACCGGGCAGGATGTCCGCCATGTCGCCGCGCTCCTCGGCCACCGGGATCTTGCCACGACCATGGTCTATACCGAGCAGGATGCATTGGACTTGATCCGTGCCACGAATATGGCCAGCCCGGGCTTGCTTGCCGAACAGGTGACAGTTTCGGGGGCCTAGGCGTCCGGCACGCCAGAGGGGCGCCCGACCGGCATAATGCTTTCAATCAGGCAAAGCTGATGTGAGGAACGGCCGGGATGCGTGTTTTACGCCCAAGTTAGTTTAAGCCGGTGATTTAAATAGGGAATCTCGATTTTTGCGACTATCCGTTTTCGCTCATTTCAGTCACACCGACACTTGAATGTATTGCGGCATCAACGTAACGGTCGATATCGTCAGCGGCCATCAGTCTTCTGCCCTTTTGCAAGAAACCGTGGCAGATCGGGACCACGTGCAACTATGCCATCGGGCAACATGAACACGAACTTATGCACGAAGAGCAGGCAGGATCCGCCCCCCCCGGCTGGCGATCCGAACTTCAGCCTCCGCCAGCTTGAATTCGCCGACCAGCGCAACCAGCGTGGCCGCCTGCTGTTGCAGGCTTTCGGCGGCGGCGGCGGCCTGTTCTACCAAGGCGGCATTTTGCTGCGTTACACCGTCCATCTGCCCAATAGCTTCATTCACTTGGCCAATACCCATGCTTTGCTCGCCGCTGGCGGCGCTAATTTCACTGACGATGTCCGTCACCCGGCGCACGCTAGCCACCACTTCGTCCATCGTCTTGCCCGCATCGGTCACCAACCGGCTGCCAGCCTCCACCTTACCAACAGAATCACCGATCAACTCCTTGATCTCCTTGGCTGCCGCCGCGCTGCGATGGGCCAGGTTGCGGACCTCGCTGGCGACCACCGCAAAACCGCGCCCCTGTTCGCCGGCGCGCGCCGCTTCCACCGCCGCATTCAGGGCCAGGATATTGGTTTGAAAAGCGATACCGTCGATCACGCTGATGATATCGACCACTCTGCGCGACGACTCATTGATCGAGGACATGGTGTCGACCACTTGCGCTACCACCGCGCCGCCCTTCACTGCCACTGCCGACGCGCTAGCCGCCAATTGGTTGGCCTGGCGAGCGTTGTCCGCATTCTGCTTCACGGTGGTGGTAAGTTGTTCCATCGTCGCGGCGGTTTCTTCTAGCGCGCTTGCCTGCCGTTCGGTACGCGCCGACAGGTCGGCAAAGCCTTGCCGGATTTCAGTGCCGGCCGTGGCCACATTGTCGGAGCTGCTGCGCACCCGCGCCAGCACCGAATCGATCTTAGCGACAAAGGCATTGAAGCCGTTGCCTATCACGGCCAATTCATCCCTCCCCTGCACGTCCAGTTTCACACTTAGGTCGGCATTGCCGCTGGCCAAGTCGGACATAGCCGCCCCCAACGCACGTAAGGGCTGGGTCAAACGATACAACACCAACACGAGGATGAAGCCCGTGGCCGCCGCACACACCAGCGACACCAGCAAAGTGTAGGTCAACAGCTCGCGCGACGATGCCGTCGCAACCGCGCGTGGAAAACTCATTTTTACTGACCATGGTGGAATGTCGGCATGCAGGTGCATCGGTTGTAGCAAATGCACCATGCCCCCTTCCTCGTATTCGTATGGCTTGCCTTGCTGGATAGCATCCAGCCCCGCTTGGGGGATGTCGGCCGCAGGCTTGCCATTCATATCGGAGCGCGGATTGCTGGCATAAAGGCCACCATTGGACACTAGCGCCAACTGGCCGCCCGCGATGGTCTTCATCTCCATCAGGATCTGGCCCAAGCGGGTCAGCATAATGTCGCCACTGGCCGCGCCCTTGAACGTGCCATCGATCATGATCGGCGCCACCAGCGACGCCATCAAAACGTCCTTGCCATTTAGCTGATATGCATATGGCTCCGTGAAGAACACCTTGCCCGTCTTCTTCGGAATGTCATACCAATCATTGGCGCCGGGCTTCGGATCAAACACGATGGGTTCGACATTGAAGCCGCCCGCGCTGCCACGCGTGTAGTACGGCATATAGCGTCCGTTACTATCGAATTCCGGCTTCATGCCCGCAAACTCAGCATCGCGCCCATCGAGTGCGTTTGCTTCCCAGGTAACTGCGGCGCCCAGCAGGTCCTCAGCGCTGAGCAGAGTGGATTTGGTGACTTCGCCCGTCTGCTCGCGGCTCAAGGCCTTGCCACTGCCACGTGTCGCGCGCTGAGTGGCCGCGAGCTGGATGATAGTCGACAGGCTGCTGCCAATCCGGCTCTGCAAGGCCAACGAGGCCGCGCTGGCGGACGTGCGCGCCAAATTCATGGCATCGGCTTCGGCCGTGCGACTGCTCTTGATACCCGTGACCGTCGCGGTGATTGCTAAGCTCAGCACCACCAGTGTTGTCGCAGCGATGCATATCTTGGCATTAAGTGAAAGACTAGATAACAGCCGCCCCATGATCCGCTCCTTAGAATGATTTTGCTACGGTGATGGCCCAGGTGGTTTTCTCGGCGTTCGAATAGTCCAACTGCCCGGCTGCGTTTGTCACACCGCTGGTGTATTCGCGATAGACATTTGTAGCGCCCTTGCCGCGAGTAACCGCCCCCGCCACCGCCCACCCGCCATCGAGCGCCTTTGTCACGCCAACTTTCACATCGCGCCAATTCCAGATGTCGTTGCCAGTCCCGGCCACCCGTCCATCGCCAGCGTGCAAGTTCAGGGTGTAGCCCTGGCCTATGTCGTAATTGACGCCCACGTCGAGATAGCCTGTGCCACGACCATTGATAATCCCAAAGAAGTCCTTGCTGAGTGTGTAGTTGTACTTGATGTAGGCGGCCCTCCAAGTCAGGCCCAATGCCAGTTCCGAATAATTGAAACTGGTATTGGTCGCGCTGATCCTTGCACCGGGATAAATATATTGATACAACAACACGCTATAGCCGATCTCGCCAGCCGTTGCCGAGTACCCACCATACAAGTCCCACTCGATGCTGGAATTTTCTACGAATTTATCGCTAACCGTAGAGGCCCAGGTACCAGCCGACCAACCGCTGGGGTGGACATAATCGACACCCACTTGCATGGCCGGGTGCCCCCAGGTTTGTCGTATCCCACGTGACACATACTGGCTGGCTAAGGTGACTGTGGTTGTCAGCGTTGGTGCCGGCGTAACTTCTGCCTGCGCCAACAAAGGAAACAACGCGACTACCAGGATACGCTTCATATTACCTCCGTTGCTCGATGGGTATTAATGCAGTACTACCGGAAATCCTCTGCGTGCGAATAGATCAGTCCAGTCCTGCCAATTAGCGATGGACCAGCGCGGTGATCTCCCGGAGGGGAACTTGGCCACGAAGGTATCAACGTCGACTGATGTCAGTCAAATCGACGTCGGTCCCTCTAACAGACAGCCCTTTCGCAGCTCACAGCCCGAGGACCTTTCTATACTTTGGCACTAACATGTGCCCCGCTTTGGCAAGACGGTTGAACAATGCTGACCTCACAACGCCAATCACCGGGAGATGCAAGACCCCGGTGTATCGGCCAATCGAAACTGCCATCATTGGATTGCCCGTCCTTGGCTTGTAACTCTTGAGCTCAAAGTCCATATTCTTGCCTGCGAGTACTTGCCGAATATTGTTGCTGGCAACTTTCACTTGCGACGTAATGTGCCAAGCCATTTTGTTTTCTGCCAAATCTGTGATATCCCCCAGCGCGAACACAGAGTTCATACCTATCACCCGCAGTTTTGGAGTGACGCGAATGCGACCTGCAGAATTGAGCAGCGTTGCCTTCTTCGGCTTCATGTAAGAAGTATTCGGGATGCCACCGACGCACCAAATAATCAGGTCGTACCCTAATTTCCGCCCGCTACTGGTAACTGCCTCTCCCGCAGGGCCAAATACTTCGGCAGGAAGGCTAGTGGCACGTTCAAGACGTTCATTGCAGATGATATTCACACCCCGCCTGGTCAGCACATTTGCGGCATGTGACGCCGCCTGTTCCGATGTACCGGCAAGAATACGTTTTCCACCTTCCAGAATTGTGATGATTTTGTCTGAATAGGTATCCGTGATCTCGCCTGCCACTTCAACCGCGATCGGTCCGCCGCCGACAAGCAGAATACGTGTGGCGGAATCAATGCGCGTCCGGAACGACTGATAGAACTCCCTACGCTCTGACGAAGTAGCACCAATTGAACGCATTAATGGATTCGAGAAGGCGCTGCCTGTTGCCAGAACGGTCACGCCACTCATCAGGCTCACGTGACTGCCATCCGTTCGTTGGACGACACCATGTTTACCGTCAAACTCGATCAATTTCCCCCTGACCAGGGATACATCAGGCAGTGCCTTGGCGAAGGGAATGATGGACCCATCCGCAAATTCTGGCATGACCAGACTACGAGGCGCAGCCATCGGGACTTCAAAGTAGTCATTCGGATCGACCAGCGTCACCTTATAGTCAGTTGACAAGTCCTTGGCCAGCATTGCACCGGCCATACCTCCACCATAAATAAGGATTTGCGAATCGTTTTTCATTTTTTGCATAGATTTACATTTCAAGAAGAGCGCTGCCGCGCATCAAACAGCTTTAAGAACGAGTGAACATTCGCCTGCACTGGAGAAACCCGATCAGAGAACAATGCAGGCATCGAAACCTGCGTTAGCGGAGAGCGCAAATTCAAGCCCACGACATACCCGAGAAAAACGTCGCAAAACGTCCCAAGGGGCAGTTCACTACCGTATAGCTCGCGGAAGTCTGGCGAGACGAACTGGTCTTCGATCATTTTGATGACCACTCCGACACCCGACTCATGAAACGCCTGGATCCTTCGCTGGTCGCCCAGGACCAGCAAGCAACGATATAAATTCAGGCGTCGCTCAGACGTCACCAGTTTCGAAAGACAACTGGCCAACTGCTGAAGGCGTTGTTGCACGCATCCGATCCGGGCCACCATTTCTAACTCTTCAGTCCGTTGCTCGGCCTCTCTTTGCACCAGCGCCATCAATATCCCGGGTTTTCCGCCATAAGTTGCGTAGATCGTTCGTACCGCAACCTGAGCCTCACGCGCGATTCTTCCCAGACTGACGCCGTCGTAGCCATCGGACAGCATCAATTCTTCAGCGACATCCAAAAGCCGCTTATTTCGATGCATGACTTCACTGGCTTTGGTCCTGCCCGCGCGCGCAATGGGGTTTCTGCTGATGCTGTCCGTCATTGGAATAACTTGATCACCCTGATTTGCATGAAGTCGCCATGCTTGGCATTACGGGAGTCGATCGTATCCATATACTGCAGAGTCAAAAGCGCATCCATGATGGGGGTTTTGGTCGTAAAGAACACGCCCACATTGCTTGAACGGAAGCGCGATGCGCCCCAAGGATTGTTGCTATCGTCCTGGTATTGTTGGACACGGATACCATGCAAGCCCAAAATGCCTATCGCTGTCTTATAGCCAATCGCAGCTTCAAAGCCCGCCCAATTCCCGCTGCGCAAATGGTTATCGTGATTCTGGCTATTCAATCCCAGCGTCACCTTTCCGGCGAACGCCAAGTCCGGCGTCGGCAGATAGGCCAGTTGGAAAGCCGGACGCAAGGTATAGAAATTGCCAAAGCCAACATCGGGGCCTGCGCCTGAATCGTACTTCCCAGTCGGCAGCACAATCGAAGCGCCGGCCAGCACGCGCAGATGCTCAGTGTTATAAAGCCATCCAGCCTGGGCCTCAATGTCGCCGAGACCTACCGCCTCACCCGTCTCGGCATCGGACATCTTGCTCAATCCCGCCTGATATTGCGCATTAAAGCGCGATGTCACCGCAGTTTGAATGCTGGCCGGGACGTTGGGGCTCCACTGCAGCGCTGGCGTCGTTCCAACTGCCTCAAGATACTGTCGCTTGGTCGCGTAAGGAATATTGAGCGCGAAGGCCAGTCGCCCCCCGCCAAATTTATCCTGCGTCAGGAATGCCAGCCCGAGGTTCCATTGAGGCATTGTCCCGGAGCCGCGCACCTCGATCGCCTGACTCGCATAACTGGGATACAGTGCGGAAGGTGCCGGCGCGGGTAAGGGCACTACCCCACCTGGGGCAGTCTGCATCAGTGGCTTGCCGTCGTTTCCGGTGATCTTTTGGATGTCCATATAGGTGAGTGCAAGCCCGCCAGCCCAGCCCGCCTGATCAGGCGGGGCAAACATTTCACCGCCCAAACTGCCTGCCAGGTTGTAGCGGAGTTGAAACGCTTCAGCCGCCATCGCAGTGCTAACCAGACTGGTCTGAATCGCCGCAGCGAGCAGCAGCCCAGATTTAATTTTTTTCGATTTCAATTGGTCTCCTTCATTTTAGTTTTAGGACTACTTGGGTTACTGCGGAACGGTGGGAACTCCCGGCCCATGCTTGCTAGCGGTTGCGCATATGTTCGGCGATCGCAGCCATCGGACGCGCCATTTGGCGTCGCAACCACAAGCGAGTCGTCTCCCCCGAATAGCTGGTGGCTGGATGTATTTCTTCTTCCGGCATGCGGTACTGGGGAAACAATTGCAGGGCATTGTTGCGGTCAATCGCGCGTTTTGCTGCGGGGTCCCACATAGGCAGTTTCTCCAGCGTGGCGCATTGCAGCGCAGTCGCCGGTGCCGGGGCAAATGGGAAATCGCTGCCAAACAAAATATGGGAAGGATCCACCAGCTCTTTTAAAGTCGCCATCGAGTAAGCCGATGGCGACAACGCAGTATCAAAAAAGAACTGACGCAGATAGTGCAATACGCCCAACGGTGCCTGGTTGGGCATCGTATTTGCCAGCGAGACACGCCATGCCACGTAGGGCAAAAACCCGCCGGCATGGGCCAGAATCCAACGGATATGGGGATATCTGTCCATGGTCCCCTTCAGGATCAGGTTGAGTGCAGCGCGGGTGGTATCGCAGAGAAACTCAATCAAGAAGCCCGGCATATCCAGGCCCAGCGACTCACTCGTGGCGTGCATATTGGGGTGCACGAACACCGTGGTTCGACGTCTGTCTAGCTCCGCCATCAGTTCGTCAAACTCCGGACTGCCCAGGAAGTGACCTCCGGTACTGCCTAGCAGCACGACCCCGTCTGCCTTCAGATGGTCGAGTGCATAAATCGCTTCTGCGCAAGCCTGTGCCGTGAATGGCATAGGCAACACGGCGAAAAATCCAAACCGGCCGGAATAATCCTGTCGCATACGCGCCGCGTACTCGTTACATTGGCGCGCCAGCGCGCATGCTTCGTCGCGATCGTCGAACCATGTGCCCGGGGCCGACAATGAAACAATCGCGGTTTGAATCCCATTGCAATCCATCACATCAAGCGAATGCTGTGGCGTCCACATTGGCAAAGGCGCGCCGGCGACTTTGTCTATTCCACGACGCTCCATGGCCGCCTTGAACGGTGGCGGGATGAGGTGATGATGGACGTCGATGCGTCCGTATTGAATGCTCACGTAGGTTCCTTCAGGATTGGAGAAAGTTAGCGCGCCACATACGCCGGCTTCTTTCCACGCGCAAGCTTCATCACTTCGTTGAACCAGAGGGCTCTGAGGAAATTGCCCTGCATCCGGTACTGCCGCGCTTCGAAGGCGCGCAGCAAGTCGGTCTCATCATTGCTGGTCAGAGTACGAAAGGCATCGTGCCCATTGCGCCAGGATTGGACAAAGTCCGGACGCGGATGGGTACCAAAATTCAATGTGATCTCACCATCGCAGATATGAAAATAGCCGCCGCTACCCGCATGTGTGCGGATCTGGAAGACGAAGTTGTCATCCCGGACCAGCTTACGCACCCGCGCAGAATCGCGCTGCGCGCGCTTTAACAGCCAGTAGGTGATATGCAGCAGGCAGCGCAGCTTCAAGTTACCAATAAAATTAGTCATATCATTTCGCTCCGCGAATCCGGTTGATGAGCGCCGGCATATCCGCCGGCAAATGATGGCCGCTCCAGCAAATGTGCTGATCAGGACGCACTAGTACAAAGCCACACTGGTACAGCGCCCGTAACGCCGGCTCATGTAAAGGCAAGATCGTCAGCGGCAAGCCCACCTCGGCCGCCGCAGCCAGCAAAGGCTGCGCAGCACGCAGAGAGTCCTCGTCGCTGGCGCACAGCAGCGTGAACCCACAGGCATCCAGCTGATCGAAGACTGCACTGCCGTCCGCCCGGAAGGCACTAGGAAGCCGCGCACCACTGCGCAAGCTCGGGCGATACAGCGTGCCCTCGCTCGATTGATCGAGCTGGTCATCTTGCCCGTCTTCTGGTTCAGCGCCGACAACCGGTGAATCGCGGTATCGATAACCGATTTCGATCCCCATGGCTTCATAGAGGCGACTGACCTTTTGGGTAAATACATCACCAAGTCGCTGCCGCGCCGCCTTGCCCTCGCCGCTGTTGTCCAGCAGATTGTCAGTAATCGCAAAGTTCGTCTCAAACACGTTGGCAGCACACTGCCTGACATGGTCGCGGTTACGGCGCGCAACAGGAAGGCGTTCCGCTTCATAACTATCGACCAGTCGTGGGCTACCCCAGCCTTTAATGCAGGCGGCCAGTTTCCATGCCAGGTTGTGTGCCTCGGCAACGCCAGTGTTCATGCCAAGCCCGCCCGTTGGCATATATTGGTGAGTCGCATCGCCCGCCAGGAACACGCGTTTACGCCCAAACGACTCAGCCACCAGAAACTGCGGGCGCCACGGACCACTTTGCACAACGCGATATTTAAACTTGACCCCGGGTTCGATCGCCAACGCCGCATCAATCATCTGCTCAATGCTTTCCCCTGCGCGCGGCGCGAAGGGACGATGCAAGACAAAGTCGTTGCGACTGGCATCAGGTGAAACCAGCAGCCCCTGGAATCCCGGACGCGAAATCCAGGTGTGCCAGTAGGGTTCCTTATTCGGATACAGCCGCGCAATATCGTCCGACTGCAAGTGAATAATGAACAACTCGCCAATCAGGTCACGGGTACCGTCATAATCGATGTTAAGGAAATTGCGCACCCGGCTGCCTGGTCCATCGCAACCAATCAAGTATTGCGAGCGTACTCGCGCGCTGGCCCCAGCGGCATCGTCGCCACAGGCCTGAATCATGGCGGTGACACCTTCGTCATCCTGCTCAAAGCCATATAGTCGCCAGCCGAAGCGCACATCGATATTCCGATCCGCTTTGGCGGCGGCCAACAGAACCGGCTCCAGATGCATTTGCGGAATACGCTGCATGGACTCGAGCGGCAAGCTGCCATCGGTGCAGGCACGAATCTGCCGCATCGCTTCGGCCACCGGCTGATAAATCATATGCCGCGAAGACATCACCGCATAGTAGGGGCCGCTGGCAGAAGCAGCACTGGCCGCAAATTGATTCGCCGTCAATGGATTGCCAGCGCGACGGATCTGCTCGGCAAGGCCGAGTTGACGGTAAATTTCCATCGAACGGGTGTTCACCACGTCAAGCTTGGGATGGGTACTGGTGGCGGTACGTTCATTGACGAGCACTGAGCGTATCCCTTGCTGGCTCAGACAAAGGGCAAGTGTCAAGCCGACCGGGCCACCGCCAACGATCATTACTGGTGTCTGTATCATGCTGCTTCTGCCAAGGTATGTTGAGGATTGGACGCGCCTTGAATGCGCTGAACGAATTCGCCTGCCAGTGAGGGCAAACCGTCGCCACGGCAGCCATCGTAGATATAGCGGTCCGGCCGGATCAGCATCACATCAACATCGTGCTGATCGAACCATGCCGCCAGCTTGCATTCGTGGTCGCCCACGATACCCTCCCTGGCTTGGGCCGCGAATTCAACGACGTGGATTGGCACATGTTTCTTTAAGCGCTGTACAGTCACGATATGGCTATCCAGCTTCCCCTTGCGCGCCAGCAGCATGAAACTATTCCTGGCAAGATCATCCATAGGCACTCTGTGGCCGGCAGCCAGAGTCAGCATGGGCTGGATTGCGAGATGGCCAGCCAATTGGCGCCGACGTGAGCCAAAGCAGCCGCTCTGTAAAGGGCGCTTACGATTCGCCGTCGCCTGGAACAAGGAACTCACACGTGGGAACCAGCTCGCCGGGCGGAACAACAAATTGTTCCGCAGGAAAGCAATCAATGGATTTCGGGTCTGGATCAAACGACCGAGGAACATGGCGCCGTTAATGATCTGCCGCACGTGTGCGCTACGCTCATGGACGTAGTCATCGAGCGTGGCGACGCCAGCTTGGCCGCGCAGCACCAGATCGAGCCGCCAGGCCAGGCTGTGCGCATCGCGAACACCGGCACACATGCCCTGGCCTAAAAATGGCGGCATCTGGTGGGCGGCGTCGCCGGCGAGCAATACATGGCCCTTGCGCCACTCGCGTGCCCAAAGCGCGTGAAAGCGATAGTAAGCAATGCGATTGATCTCGATCCGATCCAGATCGACGAACTGCTTGAGTTGCTGCCGTACCAGATAGGGGTCGGTAGCTTCACGCTCGGTCTTATTTCCAACCACCATGAATTGCCATTCATAGTAAGGCCCCGCCATTGGCACATATGTTACAGGCTGACTGGGATCACAGACTTGCTGGTGTCGCGGCGGTAAGCCCGCTTCCTTCTTGCCGCTGCGCGTCCTGGTATCGACAACCACCCAGGCTTCATCGAAGTCGGCGCTGTCCAGCGTCAGACCCATCTCTTTTCGCACCACGCTACGGCCGCCATCGCAGCCAATCAGGTAGCGACCGCGCACCTTCCACGATTGACCCGCCTGGTCGCATGCCGTAGCCGTCACACCGCCGCCGGGATGTTGCTCGATGTGCGTAACGCTCATCCCATTCAGAACTTGAACCCGGTCAAATCGCTCCAAACCCTCGCGTAGCTGGCGCTCCAGCGTCGGCTGGTGGAACCACCAGGCTCCCGGATGACCATAGCGGCCATCTTGCGTCCCAATTTCCGTCCTCAGGACCGGTCGCCCGCCAGGCTTCAGCGTGATCTCCATATCACGAAAGGCTTCACTCGTCCTGGTGATCGCATCAGACAGGCCCGCCGCCTGAAAAATTCGCATGACCTCGTCATCGAAGTGCACGGCGCGTGGGGCGTAGTAAATATCCGCGTCGCGCTCCAAGGTCACGACCGACCAACCGTACGCACCCAACAAGTTGGCGAGCATGGCGCCAGTCGGCCCCAGGCCGACAATGACCACATCGCATTGCATTACCTCTAGCTTCACAGTTTCTCCTCCGCTTTGTTGTTTTCATTATTTGAACACGATTGTTCAAATAAGTATACCTATGTCTAAAAAAAAGATATGATGTGCAAAATGTGTTGCAAATGCTGAAAATGCTGTGCCATGCTGCCTGCTGGTTTTTCCCAGGGTTAAGGAGAGCAAGTGGGCGTACATAAAGCACTGAAATCGCGGGTCTATTCGGCAGCGTTGCGGATGTTTGCGGAACGCGGCGGCGCCAGCATCACCATCAGCGAATTGGCGCAAGCGGCGGGTGTGGCGCGCGGCACGATTTACAGCAATTACCGCACAACAGAGGAGTTGTTCGAGGAGGTTGCCGCATATCTGGCAAGTGAAATGGATCAGCGTGTGACGCGTAGCTTCGAGTCCATCGAGGATCCCGCGCAACGCCTGGCCAATGGCATCCGCTACTTCGTCCGGCGCGGCCATGAAGAACCCTACTGGGGTTTATTCATTAACCGCTTCGGCTTCAATACAGCTGCGCTGCAAAGCCTGTGGAGCGGGCAACCGGTGTCAGATCTATTGAAAGGATTGGAGCAACGGCGCTATACGTTCAGTCCAGAACAGCTCCCGTCCGTGGTAGCACTAATCGCTGGCGGGGTCATGGGCGCACTTTTCCTGGTGCGCGAAGGACGCCAAACCTGGCGCGATGCCGGCTCGGACACTGCGCAAATGATTTTGACCGGCCTTGGCGTTGCGGCCACGGAAGCACGCGCCATTGCAACAACAGAACTACCGGAGTTGCCGCCCGCCGAATAGGGGCGCAAGCCCTGCCGCACGCGGCAATTTGACAGGACGGAACTTGATGACACAGTTGAGCACGCCACACCCTGCCCGCCACGCCGCGCCGACGGCCAAAGCGGACAGCTTAGCCTACCTGATCTTTGAACGTCCCGACCTGGATCTGGCCACACGCTTCCTGGTCGACTTTGGTCTGAGGGTAGTGTCACGCACGCATAATCGGCTGTATCTCCGGGGAACTGGCACCGCACCGCACTGCTACCGTATTGAGCTAGGTGAATCGGCACGTTTTATCGGCTTTGGTCTCACTGTCGGGCGACGCAGTGATCTTGAAGCCTTGCAGCAGCTAGAAGGCGCCTCGCCCATCGTAGCAGCCGAAATGCCTGGAGGTGGCGAGCTACTGCGTCTGACCGACCCCTCCGGCTTTCGCGTAGAAGTGGTCCACGGCCAGCATTCCAGCCCCCCACTGCCACACCGCAGCGCAATTGAACTGAATGAAGCAGGCCATCCCACTCGTATCAATCAGGGCCAACGGCCACCGGCAGCTCCGCCCGAGATCGTAAAGCTCGGCCACATCGTGCTGGAAGTAGCCGACTTCCAAGCCACGTGCAGCTGGTATACCCGGCATTTCGGCTTTATCCCCAGCGATGTGCAAGTATTTGACGACGGCTCTCCGGCGGTCACCTTTATGCGCCTAAATTTGGGCAACCAGCCCGCCGATCACCATACGCTGGCGCTGGCGCAGGGCTTCATGCCGACCTACAGCCACAGTGCCTATGAGGTACTCGATACGGATGCGGTCGGTATGGGCCAACGCATCTTACGGGAACGTGGATGGCGCCATGCCTGGGGCATGGGCCGCCATATTCTCGGCAGCCAGATCTTTGACTATTGGGAAGATCCCTGGGGCGACAAGCACGAACACTACTGCGACGGGGATATGTTCACCGAGCAGTTGCACACCGGTGTCCATCCAGTCAGCCGGGAGGCCATGTCGCAATGGGGGCCAGCCATGCCCGCCAGCTTTACCAAGCCAAAGCTCAGCCCGGCCAAAATCTGGGCCTTGCTGCGCAACCTGCGCCGCAGCCCCGACCTCACCGTGCGTAAGCTCATCACGCTCGCACGGCTGTTTGCCTGACGCCCCTCCCGCGCCAAGACTACACAACAAAACATAAAACCCCGAGACATCTTTATGCCAATCTACGTCGCTCGCTTTGAACATGCAAACACCCACCGCTGGGGCGTTGTCCGCGGCAATCGGATCACGCCGATTCCAACCGAGGCCAGCACCACCGGACAACTGCTGCAGCAGTTCTCGCTGTCGGCACTGGAAACGATCAATGGAGCGGCTCTCGATCTCAGCGCCGTTAGCCTGCTCTCGCCGGTCACCCAAAACCAGCAGTTCCTGTGCCAGGGCGCCAACTATCGCCAGCATATGATCGAGTCCGGCATGGATCCGGAACAGAAGAAATTCAACATGATCTTCACCAAAGCATCGAGCTGCATCGTGCCAGCCAATAGTGACATCGTCAGGCCGGCCCATGTGCGCTTCCTCGATTATGAGATCGAACTTGGCTTGGTGTTGAAGCGCGACATCTTGCAACCGGTGACGATTCCACGTGATCGGCTGTGCAACTATATCGCCGGCATCGTGATCGTCAATGACATCTCCGCCCGCGACATTCAAATACCTCAGATGCAGTTCTACAAGGGTAAGAGCTATCGCAGCTTTGGTCCGGTTGGTCCCCTGCTCTGCCTCCTTGCAGACCATGAAATGTCATACCTCGACCGCTTACGCCTGACACTTACCGTCAATGGAGAGAAGCGCCAGGACGACAGCACGGCCAATCTGGTCTATGGTCCGGCTGAGACGCTGACCGAGCTCTCCGGTCTGCAAGAGCTTTACGCCGGGGACTTGCTAGCAACCGGCACACCAGCAGGATGCGCGTTAGCCGTCCCCTCACCCGCCAAGCAGCGCCTGGCCGCGCTCCTGCCAGAGTCCGCTAAGTGGAAACTTTTCCTCAAAGTCCAGGCGGGTCGCCGACAATACCTGCAACCGGGCGAAGTCCTTGAATCGCGCATTTACAGTGATGATGGTGTGATTGACCTGGGTCTGCAACGCAACCGAGTGGTGGCAGCATGAGCGGCGCCGGCATCAGCAGCCAGGAAGACGTCCTGGCAATTGAGGCGCAAGGATTGCCTGCAGACCTGCCGACAAGCACCTACGACATGCTCAGGCGCGGCATGGAGCGCAATCCACACGCTAAAGCCCTGTCATTCTTCCTGCGGACCGACGATCATCGCAAGCCGGAAGTCTGGACCTATGCTGCATTGTTCGCGCGCGTTACGCAAACGGCCAATCTGTTTTATTCGCTGGGGATCGGACGCGACGATGTCGTGGCGTATGTTCTGCCCAACCTGCCGGAGACGCACTTTACGATTTGGGGCGGCCAGGCCGCCGGCATCGTGTGCGCCATCAATCCCCTGCTGGAAGCTGACGCGATTGCGGAACTTTTGAATGCCTCTGGTGCACGGATACTCGTCACGCTGGCGCCATTTCCCGGGGCGGATTTGTGGGACCGGCTTCAACCAGTGCTGGGCAAGGTGCCAAGCCTGCGCCATGTGGTGCAGGTTTCATTGGCTGCCAAGGTTTCCGGCTTCAAAAGATGGGGGGCGATGCTGCTCGAACGCCGTGCACGGCGCGCATCGAATCGGAGCACCGGAGCACTGCTCAAGCACATCCAAGTGCATGACTTCCACAGCGCCATAAAGAAACAAGCCGCTGATCATCTGGTCAGTGGCCGGGTAATCCTGCCTGACGACTTGTCGTCCTTTTTCTGCACCGGCGGTACCACGGGGACACCGAAGATCGCGATGCGACGTCATCGCAATGAAGTCGCCAATGCCTGGAGTGCCACCCAATTTCTCGGCTCGAGTATTGGTGCTGGCAAAAACCTCTTCTGCGGGCTGCCATTATTCCATGTCAATGGCGTGCTGGTTACGGGCTTGATACCGTTCTCGCAGGGTGCCCATGTGATCATTGGTACGCCGCAAGGCTATCGGGGCGATGGCGTCGTTTCACGCTTCTGGGAACTGGTGGAGACGCATCATATTCACTTCTTCAGCGGGGTACCGACGCTCTACGCGACACTGCTGCAAATCCCAGTAGGCGAGCGCAACATCAAAAGCCTGGAGTTCGGTCTTTGTGGTGCGGCACCGCTGCCGTCCGAAACGATGAAAGCGTTTCAGCAACGCACAGGCCTGAAAATTTTGGAAGGCTACGGGCTGACCGAAGGCACCTGCGTCAGCACTATCAATCCGCCCTTGGGCGAGCGCCGCACAGGTTCCATTGGTCTACGTATCCCTTTACAGCAGATGAAGGTAGTCCAGCTGAATGAAGACGGAAAATATGTGCGGGACTGCGCGCAAGGGGAAGTCGGGGTGCTGACAATCTCTGGCCCCAACATCTTCGCGGGATACAAAGTTACGGAGCACAATCGGGGCATCTGGATTGATACCGGTGATGGTCAGCGCTGGCTCAATACGGGCGACCTGGGAAGGCAAGATGCCAACGGATACTTCTACCTGACCGGTCGAAAAAAAGAGTTGATCATCCGGGGCGGCCACAATATCGACCCGCAGAGTATCGAGGAACCTCTCCATCGGCATCCAGCGGTCCAGTTGGCGGCGGCGGTGGGACGCCCCGACCCGCATTCGGGCGAGTTACCCGTGGCGTATGTCCAATTGCGCGCAGGCGCAGATGCCACCGAAAGCGAGCTGATGGCCTTCGCACGCGAGCACATATTGGAGCGCGCAGCACATCCGAAGGCCATCCACATCGTCGACCATTTGCCATTGACCGCAGTCGGGAAGATCTTCAAGCCGGACCTGAAAACCAGAGAGACACGCGCTGCCATTATCTCGGTCTTAGATGCCAGCCAGATCAGATGGGACAAGCTAGAGGTCTTGACTGACCCCGCAAAAGGAGTGTCGATTCAACTGTCCCTGCAAAACGATGCTGATCCAGCGGTCGCGCGTGGTCTGCTTGGGCAGTTCCCATTCCACTTCGAGGTGACTTAGACCTCATGCCAGTTCTAACTTGCCGGTGATTTTCTTTATCGTTGCAAAAGCTGACTTTTGAAAACTGCGCTCTTTCGTTCGACAGAGTAGCAAGCACAACTCTTTATAGGTACTATGCGCCCTTCTCCCAAAATAGCCTCCGCAGTAATCCTTCTGATCCTTGCTGGCGCAGCCGGCTGGGCAACCTGGGTTAACGTCAGCCTACAGCAGACCTTACCGGGCATCGTTTCCGCGAATGGCCGTATCGAAGCTGAGCGAGTTGACATTGCCACTAAGTATCCTGGAAAAATCACGAACGTTCTTGTGAGTGAAGGAGATTTTGTTACTGCCGGCACGCTGATCGCAGCCCAGGAAACCGACGATCTTCAAGCGCAACGTGCCGCTGCACTAAGTGGCCGTGACCGAGCTACCGCCGCGATTGCGCGGGCACGCGCCGAGATGTCCGCGCATGTGGTTCAGACAAAGCTGGCCCAACTGGAACTAGATCATGCCCTTGCGCTGCACAAGCAGGCACTGATCTCCGATACAGAAGTGGCACGCCGTACGGCACAACGTGACGGCGAAGCGAACGGTGTCATGGCAATCCAGGCGGCTATCGCCGAGGCCAGCGCAGCACGGGCGGAAGCTGACGCTCAGATCCGCAGACTGGACGTTGCCCTTTCCGACATGCGCCTACTCGCGCCGATTGCCGGTCGTATCGAATATCGGATCGCCAACGCAGGTGCGGTACTGCCTTCTGGTGGTCGTATCGCTACCTTGCTCGACCTGAAAGAAATGTATATGACCGTGTTCCTGCCCACGGCAACCGCCACGGGGCTTCATATTGGGGACGAAGCGCGCATTGTTCTTGATGCGATGCCATTCGTGTTGCCTGCCACCGTCTCATTCATCGCTGTCGAAGCACAATTTACTCCCAAATACGTGGAAACGACGTCGGAGCGGGACAAGTTAATGTACCGCGTCAAACTGAAACTGGCGCCGCAGGCGTCGCATCAACTTACCAATTGGGTGCGACCAGGTCTAACTGGTAATGGCTATGTACGCATTCATTCAGACTCTCCATGGCCGGCACGTCTGGCTGTTCATCTGCCGACCGCAGCGAGCGAGTGAGTCTGCAATGAGAACTGATGCTGTTGCGGCAGAAATTCAAGGGCTATCCCACCGCTATGGTTCAAGCATGGCCTTAGACAATATCTCGCTGACCCTCCCTGCAAATTGCACCATCGGTCTGGTGGGCCCGGACGGAGTCGGAAAATCGACTCTTCTGGCATGCATTGCCGGCGTAAAGCGACTACAAGAAGGCAGTGTCGTTGTGCTGGGAGGCGATGTGCGCGCAGCCAAATTTCGCGCCGAGATGGCTAACAGGGTCGCCTTCATGCCTCAAGGTCTGGGAAAGAACCTTTATCCAACCTTGTCAGTGTTAGAAAACATCGACTTCTTTGCTCGTCTATACGGTCAAGACGCTGCCGAGCGCGCGCATCGTATTGAGCGCCTGCTGTTGGCAACTGGTCTTGCGCCATTTCGTGACCGCCCGGCAGGCAAACTGTCAGGCGGCATGAAACAGAAACTGGGATTGTGCTGCGCACTAATACATGAGCCTGAGCTGTTGATACTGGACGAGCCAACCACTGGCGTCGACCCTTTGTCACGTCGTCAGTTCTGGAGCTTGCTTGATGTGCTCCGTCAGGAGAGGCCTGGCATGAGCGTCATCGTAGCCACCGCCTACATGGAGGAAGCGGCGCGCTTTGATCATCTGGTCGCAATGGATCAAGGGAAGGTGCTGATCAGCGACACCAGTGCAAATGTCCTGGGGAATGCCGCCACATTGGAGCAAGCCTACATCGCTTTGCTACCGCCTGCCCGGCGCGGTCATGGTGGCACCCTGCAGATTCCACCCCGTCAGCGAATCAATGGTGCGCCAGCGATCGAGGCGCACGGGCTGACTTGCCGCTTCGGTGACTTTGTAGCGGTCGACCAAGTGGATCTGCAGATAGAACAGGGCGAAATATTCGGTTTCCTGGGCTCAAACGGCTGCGGCAAGACCACCACGATGAAAATGCTCACCGGCTTACTACCGATCAGCGAAGGCAGCGCCAGCCTGCTGGGACAGCCGGTCAATGCCGCTGATCTTGCCACACGCATGAAAGTCGGCTACATGTCACAATCGTTTTCCTTGTACCAGGAGCTGACTGTAGAGCAGAACCTGGCACTTCATGCCCGGCTTTATCGTCTACCGGAAGCGCAAGCCGAAACTGCCGTACGTGCTGCGCTGGAGCGCTTTGAGCTAAGCGCTTGCGCTAGCAGCAAGCCCCCGCAACTGTCGCTCGGAATTCGCCAACGGCTACAACTGGCTGCAGCCTGCCTGCATCGGCCAACCATTCTGATACTCGACGAGCCCACTTCCGGAGTCGACCCAGCCGCTCGGGACCTCTTTTGGGAACACCTGGTCAAGCTCTCGCGCGAGGATCACGTCACCATCTTTGTCTCGACCCACTTTATGAACGAGGCTGAGCGCTGCGACCGAATCTCATTGATGCATCACGGTCGGGTGCTGGCGGTTGGCACACCAGGCCAACTATGCGAGCAACAGGGTGCAAACACACTTGAAGATGCCTTCATCGGGTTCTTGGAGTCTGCCAACGACACCACCCCAGCCCAAGCAATCCCCCATGCTCCCACGGTAATGAACCCGGAGACTGATGCGAAACCAGCACCGCATCGCAAGGGGGTAGGACATTGGCTCGCCAATGTGTGGTCATTCGCGCGTCGCGAGACCATGGAGCTCAGGCGTGACCCAATCCGCCTGACATTCGCCATCCTTGGCCCCATCATCTTGTTGGTAACGGCTGCACTAAGTATTTCTTTTGATATTGAACAGGTTGCGTTCTCAGTACTGGACCGCGACCGCAGCATCGATAGCAGACGTCTTATCGAACAGTTCGACAGCTCTCGCTATTTCAGTCAACAAGCTCCGCTAACAAATGAAGCACAAATTGATAGCGTGATGCGCGCGCACAAGGCGGCAATAGTCATCGACATTCCGCCGCACTACGGACGCGACCTGCAGGCCGGTCAACGGCCCCATGTAGCCTTTTATTTCGATGGTGCGATTCCGTTTATGGCACAGACTCTACAAGGGTATGTTGGCGGCGTCATTGTCGCATACGCGGAGCAGTTGGCGCGCAGCACGCCAGGCCTTCGATCACAGGACCTCGCACTGGCCCCAGTTAGGATTGAACCGCGCTTCCGCTACAACCAGGAGTTCCGTAGTATCTATGCCTCGACACCTGGCTTGATGATGCTGGCCTTAATCATCATCCCGACCATGTTAACCACGCTTGGCGTGGTGCGCGAGAAGGAACTCGGCTCGATAATCAATCTCTATGCCTCGCCGACCAGCGTTGGTCAGTTCCTTCTCGGCAAGCAACTGCCTTATATTGGTCTGGCCATTGTCAGCTATCTATCGCTGCTATTTCTCGCAATCGTGTTGCTACAAGTACCGCTGAAGGGGAGCCTTCTTGCTCTGTCGTTCGGAGCGCTCTGCTTTGTCTTCGCCACTACTGCGTTGGGCTTGCTAGTGTCCGCGTTCTTCAGTTCCCAAGTGGCGGCGATTTTTGCGTCATCCATCATCTGCCTGATCCCAACAATCAACTTTTCTGGATTGTTGTACCCAGTATCCACACTAAATGGTGCGGCTTGGTGGATAGCTATGGGCTTTCCCTCCTCCTGGTTCCAGACCATCAGCCTTGGCGCGTTTACCAAGGCACTTAGTCTCTCTAGCTTTTTGCCAATGTACGCGATGCTGATTGGCTTCGGGATAATTTACCTGATGGCTGCGCGCGTATTGGTGCAGAAGCAGGAAGTTTAGGTCAGTCATGTATAGAAAACTGCAGCTCTGGCTGGGCAATCTGCTTGCCCTGATTGAAAAAGAACTACGTAGCCTGCTTAGCGACCTGCCGCTAATTGGCCTGATCGCCTTCTCATTCTCAGCCGCCATTTACATCACAGCGACCGGCATTAAGACCGATGTCGATCATGCGTCGATTGCTGTAATTGACGCCGACCAATCGCAATTATCTGCTCGGCTGAGCGGCGCGATTCAGCTCCCCTACTTCAGACCGCCCGAAACGCTCGAGCGTCAACGGGGCGATGCCGATATGGAGAACGGAAAATACATTTTCATCCTGGAGATCCCACCGCACTTTGAAGCCGATGTGCTGGCTGGCCGGCAACCAGCCATCCAACTGTCCGTCGATGCCACGGCGCTGACGCAGGCTGGCATTGGCACGGCTTACCTGCAGCAAATAATCCTGCGTGAAGTAGCCGCCTATCTTCAACAAGCCGGCATCGAGGCGCAATTGCCCTTAGTAGCCATACCGCGAATGATGTTTAATCCAAACAGTCTGTCGCACTGGTTCACCGGCTTGATGCAGATCATCACTAACATCACCGCGCTAGGCGTAATACTTGCGGGTGCTGCCGTCATTCGGGAGCGTGAACACGGCACCATCGAGCACTTATTGGTTATGCCGGTCCAGCCAAGTCAGATCGCGCTGGCAAAGATTATCGCAAACACCTGCGTGATCCTGCTGGCCGTCATGCTATCTCTCTGGCTGGTAGTGCATGTGATGCTAGCCGTGCCCTTACCGGCACCGCTTTGGCGGACCTTACTGCTGTTTATGCTTGGTTCCGGCCTCTACCTTTTTACTGTCGCCGCGCTCGGTGTGCTGCTCGCAACATCAACACGCTCGATGCCGCAATTTGGCTTACTGTCATCGCCCGTGTACGTGGTGCTCTACCTGTTGTCGGGGGCAGCCACGCCGATCGAAAGCATGCCGCAATGGATGCAGAAAGTAGTGTATGTCTCGCCAGCCACGCAGTACGTGACGCTTGCCCAGGCCGTGCTCTATCGCGGAGCTGGGCCCGACATCATCTGGCCCCAGTTACTGATTATCGCTGTGACCGGCTCCCTGTTTTTATGGATTGCCCTGAGCCGCTTCCGCAGCATGCTATCGAAGCAAGCCTGATTCATTTTTTGAGGTGAAACCATGTATTCCGACGTTGCACTAGCCACCCCAGCGAGGCACCCAAATCCAAAATCGCTAAGCCGGTCCGCGCTCACTCTCATTGCACTGGTATTGAGTGGCTGCACCACAATTCAGGTGGCGCCGCCGCCAGCGATGAGTTTGCCCACGAGCTTCAGCGCGGCACCGACCGGGCAAAACTCCGTACCGCTTACCGAGCCTGCTCGCTGGTGGTCCGAGTTAAACGATCCGGCTCTGAACGGGCTGATCGAAAAGGCATTGGTTGCCAACCACGACGTTCGAATTGCACTCGCCAACCTAAGGGAGGCGCGCGCGATCTCCAACGTAGCGGAGTCGCTTCTGGAGCCGACCATAGAGGCAGGTGCCACTGCGATCCGAAGCAGGCAACGCTCGCAACTTTATTCCGATACGGCGCTGCCAAACGGGATGTACTTACCGCAAGGGACCGGCATAGCCAGCCCATTCTCCACAGGCTCGGCAGCGGGATTCAGTGCAGCCTGGGAGGTTGACATCTTCGGTGCGCACGGCAGCGATGCCGAAGCGGCCAGACAGGCTGCGCTCGGCTACGAAGAGAAACTGCACGGCGCAGAAATGCTACTGGCCTCCGATCTCGCAATCAACTATCTGGAAGCTCGTGGCATCGCTCAGCGCAGCGAAGTCCTAGAGAAGAGCATCAACACTCTGGAGTCGATTCAACGTTACGCTAGCGGGCGGTACCGTTCCGGTCAGTCCAGTCAGCTCGAACTTGATAACATTGCGAGAAGAATGGCAGCTTTGGAAGGCCAGCGCCACTTGCTTACGCTGATGTCAAGCGTACGATTACGTCGAATCGCAGTACTTAGCGGGCAGCAGTCCGATGCACTGATGTCCTTACCTGCAGCTGAAGTGGGAGTCGCTGACAGCTTGCAGATAGCGCTCCCGCTGCCTGCAGTCTTGCCGTCTGACGTACTTGAATTACGGCCAGACGTACGCGGTAGTGCAAACATCGTTCGCGCGCAAGCTGCCCGACTGGGCAGTGCACGCGCTGACCTCCTTCCGAAGTTCTATCTTGGATTCCTACAACAATATGGTCACCTGGATATTTCTGGCACACATGCCGGTGTACCATTGACTTCCATGGGCGCCGGCGTACGCATCCCTGTCTTTGAAGGGGGGCGAATTCGTGCCGCCATTGCCGCTCAGGACGCAAGGCTTGATAGTGCAGCCATCCAGTATGAAAAGACAGTATTGACAGCGCTTGAGGACGTGAACAACGCGTATAGTGCTCGTAAGACATTTGATCAGCGCTGTAGTGACCTCGAACGTTCTAGAATGAAAGCAGAAGAGGCGGAGCGTCATGCATACCTGCTGTTTGAGTACGGCAGAGAATTGTTGCAAGTTGCTTTACAGGCACGCTTGGATTTACAAGAACAACAAGACCTATTAATCCAATGCAGGATTGAGCGCGCAACTAGTACCGTTCAGCTGTACAAAGCAATCGGCGCAGGTTGGTTCTCAAAGACCATGGATAAGCACGAAATATAAACGAATACGAGGCTTAGCGGAACCGGTTATCCTGAAGCCTCATCTGGCCGCTGCACGAGGCGGATAGTAAACTCTTCAAAGAGCTCTCAGGCTGACCTGTAGGGCTCTACCGGCTCTTCCCTGGCGCTGACCCCGCTTGGGATGGCTCGTGTGAGCCTGGGCGATATATCTACCTCCTCGCTCCCCAGTGGCCATCAAAATTATTAACGAGCAAAAGATTCATTGATTGGCTAGCTAGTGGCACTTGGGGTAGTGGACCGCATCTCGAATGGCGCATTAAGCGTTTTTGCTCAGCAGAACACTTTGATATTACTACGGCAACAAACGGAATTGAATTCAATTGCGATGCAGTACCTTTCGGCTCGGGAACTATGCACTTTTTAAAGAGAGAAGTGGGCCGTAGATCGTTTTTTTGTAGTAACATTAACCTCTAGGTAAAGCATTAGGTTTTGAAATTTTTTACAATGTGTTGCCGCCGAATTCCAGATTTGCAAGCGAATTCCTTTAAATACCACCAGCCTGAAATAATTTTTAGCAAATGTTGAATAATTAGTTTTCAAGGGAGGTGGCATGGGATATGAATATCAATCTAAAATTTTGGCACTCGGCTCCAAGGGGATTTCTAAATTTATTAAAATATTTATGATTGTTATATGCATATTTTATAAAGTAAATTCTTGGGCGCAAAACAAAACTATAAATTTAGTGGCTGATTCTTGGCCTCCCTTTTCCGACAAAAACTCTCCATCTGGAGGACTATCAGTTGAAATTGCCAAGGAGGCATTAAAGGAAAGAGGATATTCAATACGAGTACATTTTGTACCGTGGCCTAGAGCACTACAAGAAATTGCGAGCGGTGCCAGTGATGTTTTGCCGGAGGTGTGGCTAACACATTCGAATAGGGAATTTCTGCATTGTAGCGAACCATATGCCTACAACGATCTGAAATTTATAAAAAAGAAAGGTTCTGATTTTGAGTATCAGGGATTGGACAGCCTAAAAGGGAAGACTGTCGGTGTTGTTCGGGACTATGGATACACAGATGAATTTGATATGTCTACAGTTTTCAAAAAAGAAGGTGTGACCGATCAGATTTTAAATATAAAAAAACTTTTGGCTGGGCGCATAGACTTAGCGATAGATGATCCTGTCGTTGTTGAGAGGCTTGTTAAGTCAGAAAGTGAAGACCTTTTCAAAGAAATTGAATTCACAAAAAATAGCCTCGCTCTTGTTCCTCTTTACTTTTGCGCCGGTAAGAGCAGTGGTAAAAATAAGGAGATTGTTACCGATTTTAATTCTGGCCTTGAGAGAATGAAAAATGATGGGACCTATGATAGGTTGCTTAAAAAATATGGTGTTCGACGCTAAATAGATAACTTAGGATGTAAAGTGGACCCGTCAGTCAAGTGGACGTAAATCCATATCCCAAGAATGGCAGTCAGCTCCTGTCGTAGAGGGAAGTGCTCCATAGTTCATGAGCGTAAATTTAGGTTAGAGCACTCCGCCAGCGGCCCAGGTGCGAGTTGCGCCAGTGCGATGCCCTCCTTGTAGTCCGCCTCCGAAATCCAGCGCTTTTCTTCGACACGCGACTGCGCCTGCACCACGTCGCGCTCCGCGATCGCGCTGGCCAGCAGCGGCGACTGGTCCGGCGTCCAGCCAGATTGGGCAGCGTCGTGGGTGGCGATGCCCAGGAAAGGATGATCGATGCGCATCTACGGTTCGGAGACGCCAGCCAGGGCTGACAGTCTTTCCAGCGCTTCGATGGCTGCGGCGCCAGCCGGTTGCGCCGTCGCCTGGGCAGCGGCAACACTGGCCTTCGCTTGAGCGACGCGCAGGTCGGCTTCGCGGCCGGCACGCACCAGTGCCTGCGCAGCCTGAAGATCCTCCTGCGCGCGGGCCACTTCAGCACTGGCTATCTCCTGCCGCATCTGCATTGCCTCTGCGGTGGCGTAAGCGACGGCCAGTTCATTGGCGTACTGCACACGGATGTGCTTTTCGCGCAGATTGGCGGCGTCCGCCTTGCGCGTCTCGGCCTCGATGCGCGCTGAACGTTTGCCACCGATTTCGAATACCTGGGTGAGCGTATAGGTGTCCTGGCGTTGCGAGACGCCGCCGGAGGTCGGACCGCCGAGGTTTTCAGCGGTGACGCTCAGGCTGGGATTACTCAAGGACTTGGCTTGCTGGGCATCAGCGGCAGCCGCACGCGTGTTAGCGGCCTGCTCCAGCAGCTGCGGTGAACGGGTTTGCGCCAGCTGCAGCAAGGCTGGCAAGGAAGGCGTTTCGGCGTCAGCGCGCAGCGGAAGCGTAACGACCAGCAGCGACAGCATGACGCCGTATGGTAAGCGAGCGAGCGCGCGCGGGCGCACGCCTGCTGGATATCGATATAAACATGGGTAGAGGTGTCGTGCCCAATAAGACTACAGCGCACCGGCAAAATTGGCGGCCCAAAGACGTCCAGCCTGCGCATACGGTTTGGTCGGTCGTAACTGTTAGCTAATAAATTCTCAAAATGAGGGGGCGTCCCTGGCGCCGGCGCTCGGGTCGTCAAGACTGTCCTCTGGCCTGATCGGCACTACTCTGCATTGCCGTCATCGCGCCATAGGTGGATCGCTCCGCATAGATACTGGCCAGTTCTGGCTGCGTCAAGCCGCGCAACTGTTCAATATCTGATGCCTGCGCAAGTAGCTCCAGCAACCGCGCTGCCGGTGTCGTCTTGTACGAATCAAAGAAGAAATCGTACAGATCAAGCGGATCTTCTACCTTCTGCTTGCGTCGGTGCGGTTGTCCAAAAAACGTATCGGGGTGCCGGCGCCACGCATTCATTTCTGCCTCCGATAGTGGCATAGTGCAAATGACGGCCGATCCATCGTCCAATTGAACCCCAGCATATACTGTTGACTCCGCTTCGGCGATCGTAACGGAAGTGATGGTGCCTGAGGTAACGGTGCCATCAGGCCCAGGTACTTCGTAGCGGCCACCAACCAAAATTCGACGACCTGGGTCTGCTGCGCCAAACGCAAATTCGGGCATTTCGCCATCGAACGTCGACGGCGGATCGCGATACTCCCTGATCGAATCGACAATCGCCATAACCTGCTTGTGTCTCTCACGTGCGTTAATTGCCGCACGCAAGGATTCGAAAGGCGTATCTGCCTTGAAGTCCGGGATTTGGAAGCCGTCAGCTAAAGCGCTCATGTGGATGTTCACCTCGTCGAGATGCAGATGCGCAGGCGAGTTAGTGATGAAAATGTAGGCGGCCGGCAGCGGTTGCCCATCAATTTCCTTCCCCTCGAACGCCCGAACTGCGTTCTTTGCACGTTCAAGTTCACGGATTGCGCCGGTGTCATCTTTTACGTCGGGCATATTCAGTTCGATAAAGACGATGCGCTCATGCGCTGCTTGCTTTTTCAGGGAACGACACAGTTGGCGGCCAATCCTAAACTTGCCGTTCTCAGTGCGGCATTTCGCTTCCACGGAGAACTGGCGACCGGTTGCCGAGTGGATAGCGGTAAATTCGCAGTGCGAATTGCTGCGGTCGTCTTCGTTTTCAAAAGCCAGCGTAAATCCGGCACGGATCATTGCGGCAGCCACAAAGACCTCATAGCGCGCCGCCAGGAACTGGTCGTTGTGGCGTAGTCGCTCCACTAGTTTTTGCTGCAGTTCCGCGTTGTGGTCAAGCGCGTACAAGTCGTAGGCTAACGACAGGTAGGCGGTGACAGCACCGGTCGCATCCATTGTCGATACCTCACCTGGTTTGGCATATCGGCGCTGGATCTCGCATACATAGTGGTGCCAGACCAGAATTGGATGGCGCTCAGCTAATGACTTGGCAATTTCGGCATTCCCCCAATCAGGCCCCATTGCCATCTTGATGTATTCGAACAGGAAATCGTGGAAGGTGCGCCACCCTTTTGAGTGCAAGAGGCGATTTTTGACCGCGACAATCCGATGCCCCCCCAGTTGGCCCGAAATAATCGGCTTTCCCTGGCCCTGTTGACGTTCCCGCTGTATATGCAGCGCCATTGCCCGCTGGTACGCGATCAACTCCGGCGACAGGCCAGGGTCGCGTGGCTCTTGAAAGCCACCGTGGCAGCGTTTGTACTTGCGCCCACTACCGCATGGGCAAGGCTGGTTGCGTCCAATTTGTGCCATTGAGATTTGGTTTTGACGATTGTTATGGCCGGCTAAAGCGTGGCGGAAAATCCTGGGTAAAGTATCGCCCGTGCAGCCCCTCTATTTAGCGGCAGATCAACGACAGCCTGACGCGATGCTCGTGTAAATGTACTTTTCCTGTCGGCTGAAGATTGACCAGTGACTTTAGTTCCGCCATCGCTCTCTGCTGTTCATAAATTCGGATGGGAGATTCTGAGGTATTCCTGCCGGTCACTGCCCAATATGTGTCGTATCGTCCGGTCAGCGCGTGGCCATTCCAAACAATTTTATTCTTCTCGTTGTTGCGGAGAGCCATATCCAGATACTCTCTGAAACTGCCGAAACAAGCGTGCGCAAGGACGTGATCGGAGACCCATTGTTCGGTCTCCCAAGCCCAGCCCTGGGGACAAATCGGCGCGTCTGCCCCCATCCAAGCCGCGATACCCAGCGGGTCTTTGCGCATGGGGGCCATGAGATAACGTGGTGTTCCACAAGCTTCCCAGTGCATGCGCCAGCGCAAAAATGCCTCGGCAACAGGACAGAAACCTGTGGTCTTCTCCCCTTCCATATGCCACCACAAGTGTGAGCCGGCACTACAGATACAGGCATGGTGACCTGCTACGACATGGCGCCACAGGTACCGGCGCACCGAACTGTACACCAAATAACTGGCCCGTAATCGTGCGTCCCATCCGCGTTTTAGTATCAAAGAAGTTTCCACCTCAATGGGCGCCTTGGTTCTCCGAACACGGCGCCGACGTTCATCACCCGGTTGCCTCGCCGTCGCGGGCGCGCGCATAGTCGTCACTGCTACAGTATCGAACGGTAATTTTCGCTGAGTTCCACGACATTCGCATTCCAAGTCTTCCAGCACCTTTTTGATAAAGCCAATGTATTCGGATTCGTCCCGCCGCCAGTCGGGCTGCGCAAAGGCGACCTCACCAACACCAAGCGAGCGCCGACGGCGGTTCAGATCAAGTCTGATCGGCACCATGCGGTCCTCGAACTCGCACAGTTCTACCATGCTGTTTATCCAGGAAGTCTCGCTTTCTCTTAGCTTCAACGAACGGGTGCGGCAATTACGTAGGACAGGTGCCAGGTCGGTATGACACGCTGAACAGCAAAATGGCTCGGAGAACACATCTGCCTGCAAGCGGTACGGAATGGAAGCCTTGCACTTGGGGCAGCGAGAACGTATGAGCTGCCCATGCGTTGGACAGACCCGTAGTAAGTCAAGCTGAAATACTGAAGGGTGAAAACCGCTGCGTGCGCAGCTGGGGCACCACCTAAGCACGGTACTAGATTTCCTTCTGCTATTGGATAGCTGATCGAGCAGGAAGGCCTGCTTCAGCCTCTCTTGATCGATACGGAGAACTCCAGCCATTTCCTTCAAATCGAACAGCTGCCCGCTGCGCAAATCTACTTTGGGCGCACGCAGAATAGCCACGCGTTGACCGCAATTCCGATCAATAAACAGCTCGGCCAGCTCTTTTGCCCCCATCGCATTCAGCTTGCCAAACTTCGACAGTAAGCCGTAGGCCGAATCGTACCCGGTAACCCAGTCATCCCGCCAACACCAGCTTTTTTCCATCTTGATGGGATAGTCGAGAACGATCCGGGCGCGTTTCATCATCAATCCTGCGTGGTGAGTTCGTCGCGCATTACAGTTCGCAATTCTTCTTCAGCAGACACGAAATTCGATTCAGCAACGGCATAGCGCCACATATCGGGCGTCAGCACGAAGTTGTAGTCGTCCAATTCCGCGTTCTCAAGCAGCGCAATTTCCACCGATCGGGCGAAGTACTGCATCGGTATTTCCAAAGCATGCTCGAAGCGAGCCGCTTTGTGGGCCTCTAAGAAAATGGACCATAGGATGCCGGCTTGGTTAACCAGCCTAAAACCGGTACTGAAAGCGGCTGGTAAAAAGAATCGGGTGTATGGCCAGTCGCTTTCCTCAGGATAACAGGCATCATCGTACCCGGCGAGGCATGTCGCCAGATCGTCTGCCGACATGATCCCTCGGAACTGCATCTCATCAATCATAAACCGCGAAACAATCTGGGTCTCCCGGCTCATCCTCAGCGCGCTTTTCTGGTTCAGCAATTGTGGCTGGCCTACAAGCAAGGTGATCATGCGGACGCCACGGCGCTCCAGCTCATCGTGCACATCACGTAACCATTCGTATTCAATCACATCCAAACGTTGAGCCTCATCTGCAAACATGACGAACCAGTTGTAGCCAGAGCGGTCGACCAACTCAACGATTCGGTCATTAAGCTTTGCGCGTTTTTTTGTAACCGACCCGGTAAGTGCGCCAGGATGTGCAGCTGCGTCCAGTAATACAGAAAAGAAGGCATCTTCGGAGTGTGTCTTCTTCTTTCGGCAACCGAATGTGAGCATGACCGCGCGCGGATAGTCTGCCTTGAGCACGCTCATAACGTAGCGCACGCCGTAGGTTTTACCGAATCGAGGATGGGCAAAGATGATGCCGCCCGGCGTGCGCAACCGGATCAGTTTTTTCACGCGCAGGTACATCGCTTCTATCGAAGGCGTTGGGACGATGTACTTTTGCTCGATCATGGGATGACGGTCGAACTCGACTGGTCGCTTATAGGTTATCGCCAAGACAGCCTCCTAAAAGGTCAAGGTACGCTTGATTTTCAATGCCCGCGGTTGTGGTACGGCAGCGGGTTCCGCTGGTAACTGCACATCTTGACCTTGAGCGGGCTTTTGGTCGGGCTCAGGTGTTGTCTTGGCTTCTGGCTGAGGCGGAAAATTAGTTGCCTGTGCCTTGAAATGACCTTTATCCACTTCTGGCAGCAAATCACGATAGGACATCGCTTTGGCCAGATCTGTTGCTGCTCTTTTGTTGGTTTTCGCCTGCGCTCTCTTGTACTTCTCCCAGGCCTCTACCGGGTCATCGCCATCCCGATAACTCAACTTGGCCTTGCGCTTCAGGCGAAATATCTCTTGTCGCACACGTGCCGAATGAGGCGTGTAACACCAGGGGCGTGCGGCACTTAATATTCCCAGTTCTGCCCCGTCTTCAAAAAAGGCTTTGACGCTCCGGATATCGCGCACGTCAAAGTAGATCCGCAGCTTCTTCCCTATCAGCGCAGGGTTGCTCGACAAAATATTGTTTGTATAGCGCACTTCCAGAAAATTGATGTGCGGCCGCAGTCCCGAATTGACATTGCCCTTGATGGTAACTATGCGGGCTTCCTGCAGCAGACACAAATTCTGCCTGACGACGCGAGGCAGTGTTCGCAGATAACCCTGATCGCGCGCTAGCAACTGCGCCATCGCTTCGAGCGGAGTTCGGTTAGATATTCCTCCGTGGGGCTCGCCGTTGTAGTCCGCGAGCAGTACCTCCACCATATCTTCAAGCTCTGCAAGCTCGACTAACAAGGTCAAATCGCCGTTGGGGTCGCCGAGTGCCTTCTCGATTGCTTGTGGATTGTTCCCGGTGGTTCCTGGTAGGCGGTGAGCAAAGTTTGCTGCAACCAACTGAAAGAACCGCTCAATGAAGGGGCGCTCATCCGGTTCCCCGGCCGGCCCGTTGTCTGCCCAGCATCCGACAACCTGGCTCAACCGCGTCAACGTATCGCTGGCCAAATGAGACTTGGCGCCGTCGAATCGAAACCATTCCCAGCAAGCGTACTCGGTCTGGGGCAGAACTGCGGAAGGATACCCTCCGCCCTTTCTTATGGCGAGACCCGGAATTTTGTATTGGCGAGGTTTAAATGGCGTCAGTGCCGCCTGCAGGGCGCCGGCCACGTCATCCTTGTTGTACTCCTTCGATAGCGCGATCTTATATCCTATAACCGCCCGACTGGCGACATCGAGCAGAACAAGAATCCAGATCCTGGTCAGCTCCAGCAAAGTCTCGAATCCAAATGGATCGATGACGCGGACGGTAATCCTTAAATCAATTTTGTGCCCGTCAAATTCGACCACTTCGAAAGCGCGTGTCGCGGGTGGCGCTTCCTCAATCTCCGCCGGCGCGGCCGGACCCACTCGGTCCACGCCGACGCTACGCGCTGCGGATTCAAACGTCCGCTCATCATAGCGCTTGAAATAGCTTGCCAAGGAGCGGATTCCAGCCATTTCTTGGTTCAGCGGATACTGGTCCGGCTTTACGCCAGCCTTCCGGCACTCTTCTAAAAAAGCCTTGTGAATCCGCTTAATCGACTTGCGTACTTCTCGCGCGCCATTAACAGCGCGGTGTCGTTGTTTCGCCTGCCGCTGCAAGAATGCGTCCAGTGAAGGGTAGCGCTGCAGTAGAAGGCCAAAGGCACCTGCTAGTCCGGCGCCTTGGCTCCCCTGATGCCGATCGACCGAATGGACGCGCTCATATTGTTTAAGGCGCGCATACGGAATTGCCGCGCGAAAGCCGTAAATCGCTCCATCGGGATGCTTCTTCAGGCAGCGTTCAATCAGGCGATAGACGGTCTTGGGATCGACACCAGTTTGCTGATTGATAGCCTTCATCGACAACTGCGGATTCTGTATATATAGCTCGATAGCGCGCTGCCTGGAAGTGAAGGTCGCCAAGTCCTCTCCTGTTAAAGCGGACAAGTCTACCGTTGGCCACAATGACAGATCCTGCAAGGTGTCTGGGATCGAAGACCTGTCAAAAAGAACGTGACCGATTACGTGCTGTGTCATGCGGGCTCCATGACTGAGCTTGGGCCAATCGGAAACTGATCGAGATTTGAGCAGCGCAGCTTTCCATTGTGAAGTAGCTGATACGCTGCGGACCTCAAAAGCACAGGGTCTTCATCTGGAAGCATTCCGCTCAGCGACGAAAGCGGCCGAGCGGAGGTAATAATCTCAAGGACGCGGGCCTTCAAGACAGTCGAAATATATCGCCTGTTCGCCGCTAAATCCCTAAGTATGCGTCCCCAGTTGTCAACGTAAAGCTGCGGTTTGCGGTTCTCGGCGTCGCCGATAAAGCGCAGCTCCAGCTTATTGGTCTTGGCCCAAGCAGCAAATGCAGGCAAAGCCTGCTCCGGGGATGTGAATTCCACTTCGCGCGGCCGCTCGAACAGCCATAGTTGCTGCTTACCCTGAATATCCACCCAGAAGTCGACGACTCGCTTAGGCCTGCTATCGGGAATAATCAGCGGTCGCTCACAGTAGCTGCGCACTAAGGGATCGGCTTCTAATTCCACCCAGACCCTGAGCGCACTGGAGCCAAAGAGGGTAACTTCACGGTCCACTTTGAGCCCGAATACATCGTAGCGATGGCTCTTAAAGGGGCGTGAACTATCTGCCGGGGTGAGGAAACGTGCGTTTGCCATACCTGCTCCGTGCGTCTACGAGTGTTGGCAATTTTACTTCACAGTGTTGGGAAATTGTCAGATTTACTTCAAACTAAAATGAAGTAAATGTGCCAATGGACGGGAACACAACACTATCAAATCAATGAGTTACGTATTTAGTGGTGATGGCAGTTTTACTTCACTGGACGACCGTGGACCTCCACCACACCGGTAGATATTTCCACCCCGATAGTCCGCCCACACCGGAGTTAAGCTGGAGCGCTGACGGAAGTCCTTGATTTCGTTATAATTCCGCCCTTATCT
>Ga0187844_10000434_pt1 | contig 32397 bp, 29 predicted proteins | sample SpaLakP09_SKY_50_FD_134517 | JGI IMG/M metagenome (GOLD analysis project Ga0187844, IMG submission 134517) | Oligotrophic lake water microbial communities from Sparkling Lake, Wisconsin, USA - SP09_SKY_50 | ecosystem: Environmental > Aquatic > Freshwater > Lake | place: USA: Sparkling Lake... | reverse complement strand
TATAGGTCCAGAAATCGACCAGCACCACCTTGCCGCGCAGCTCGTCCAGCTTCAACGGGGCTGTGTTGAACCAGCCGTCGATGCCGCGAAACTCCGGCACCGGCCGGGCATCGGCGGTGACCCGGCCCTCGGGCGGCGGCGAGGCCGCGGTGATGGCGGTCACCGAGGCGGCGATGACGGCGACGAACAGCAGCGCATTGGTTCGGATGCTCATGGTGATGCGGCCCAGCGGGGCCCGGGTGGATGCGAATGAGCGCATTCTTGGCCACCTCTGCCCCGATTGGCCCGGAATATGTACGCCTGTGTATCCGGGCCGGACATCAACACACTACGTTTCGCGAGAGCTGCGCCGCAATAGGTTCGCCTATCGAAACGTCACCGAAGTTTGGCGCTTGATCGGGAAAGAACGAGCAGCAGGCCCGCAGCTAAAAGGAGTGCGCCACTGGGCTCCGGCACAGGTGTCAATGGAATGCTGGAGTTAAAACGCAAAGATCCGTAGAGGCTAGGCCCGGTTTGGGTCAAATTCTCATCGTATTGCCTGAAATCCACGGCAAACGCATTGATGCCATTCAGCCCGTAGCTGATCTCAAGCACGTTGAACCAACCGGACTGCTGGTTATTCCCTCGGCCATTTCCGGAGATATTTATGCCCGGTTTGGTCGGTGAGTTGAATGGAAATCGCGTGGCGTTGTTGTAGAAGCCCACGCTCAGTGGTTGTCCGTCGTTGGTGTTCGTTTTTGGATCGTAGGTGGGCGCCGCGAAATCGAAGCTCCAGTAGTTACCGTCCTGGAAGCTCACCGAGACGCCCTTGTCAAAATTGGTCGTGGCAGAGAATATTCCTTCAATCCCATGTGTCCACGTGGCCTGCGGTGATCCGACAGCACCAGATACCCAGCTTCCGGGCTCTCCCTTCAAATATACGCTGGCGGTAGTTGCCAAATTGGCATATGCCGGCCCAGCAAAAAACAGCAAAGCAAATGACAGCGCTGCGAATATTCTGGAAATCATGCTTCTCTCCCATATGTCGACTCAAAGGTCGGGTGGATTCAGGTTTTGTATTTGATCTAGACAGATGAAATCATCGAGCTCCCTTCGGGTGGTGCGGAGTGACCTTCGCTTCGACAGGACCTAACCCATGTAGGGTGCGGTTCAAACCGGCAAGGCACCCGAGTCGATAGCTGCATTGCCTTCAATGACTCCGCGCGACTTCGGCAATACCTCGGTGTGCCTGCCTCAGAACAGGGTGCACTTGCACCTAACGTTCCTGGCACGCAGATTGCCACAAATTGCCACTGCATGCCAATGCCACGCATCGAGCCGCCGATAGCAGAACTTCGACAAGCCATTCGGCCTGCGACACGCGCCGCTTGATCAAACGCAAGCCCCTTGCTGTTGTCGCGGCTTACCGTCACCAACTCAAACCGAGCATCGGAACGCCCCATGGAGTTCAAGGACTACTACGCCACGTTGGGCCTGGAGCGCAGCGCCACGCAGGACGAGGTCAAGCGGGCCTACCGCAAGCTGGCGCGCAAATACCATCCGGACGTCAGCAAGGAGCCGCAGGCGGAGGCGCGTTTCAAGGAGGTGGCCGAGGCCTACGAGGCGTTGCATGACCCGGAGAAGCGGGCCGCCTATGACGACATCGGCCGTGGCCCCGCGGGCGGGCAGGACTTTGCGCCGCCGCCGGGTTGGGCCAGCGGCTTCGAGTTCAGCGGCAAGGATGGTGGCATCGGCGCGGGCATGGACCGCAGTGACTTTTTCGAGACGTTGTTCGGCCGCCAGGCCGGCGGTGCGCGTGGCCCGCGTGCCGCGACCCATGCGCCCGGCGGTGACCACCATGCCAAGGTGCAGATTGCGCTGGAGGATGCCTTCACCGGCGCCACGCGCACGGTCACGCTGCGCATGCCGGTGGCGGACGCGCAGGGCCGCGTCGCCATGCAGGAGCGCAAGGTCGAGGTGGCGATCCCGAAGGGTGTGCGGGCCGGCCAGCATCTGCGGCTGGCGGGGCAGGGTGGGCCCGGCCAGGGCGAGGGCCCGTCCGGTGACCTGTATCTGGAGATCGTGTTCAAGCCGCACGCCACCTTCCGCGCCGATGGTCGCGATGTCTATTTCGATCTGCCGCTGGCGCCCTGGGAGGCCGCGCTGGGTGCCACCGTGAGTGCGCCCACGCCGACGGGCACCGTCGAACTGACGATTCCGCCCGGCTCGGCGGCCGGCCGCAAGCTGCGGCTCAAGGGCCGCGGCCTGCCCGGTGATCCGCCCGGTGATCTGTATGCTGTGCTGACCATCGCACTGCCGGCGGCCGATACCGACGCCGCCAAGCAGGCCTATGCCGAGCTGGCCAGTGGCTTCCGTCAGTTCAACCCGCGTGTGGAGGCAGCATCATGAGCACAGCGAATGTTGTGCAGGGCGTGATCGTCGAGCAGACCTTGTACTTCAGCCTCGGTGAGCTGTGCCGGGCCTGCAGCGCCGAGGCCGAGCAACTGATGGCGCTGGTCGAGGAGGGCGTGCTTGAGCCGGCCGGCAGCGGGCCGCAGGAATGGCGCTTTCCCGGCCCCTCGCTGCGCCGCGCCCATGCGGCCCTCCGTCTGGCGCGCGACCTGGAGTTGAGCCCGGCGGCCACCGCCCTGGTGCTTGATCTGCTGGACGAGATCGAGGCGCTGAGATCGCGACTGCGGCGTGCCGGCCTTGAGTGAATCGGCTGTCACGGCTGTGCCCGTGTTCAGCGCCCACGGCCTCACCAAGACCTATGGCGAGGGTGAGGTCGAGGTCAAGGCGCTGCGCGATGTCGAGCTGGAGATCGCGCGGGGCGAGTTCATCGTGCTGCTGGGGCCCTCGGGCAGTGGCAAATCGACCCTGCTGAACATCCTCGGCGGGCTGGATGTGCCCAGCAGCGGCCAGGTGATGTTCGGTGAGCAGGACCTCAGCGCCGCCACCGAGCCGGAGCTGACCGCTTATCGCCGCGAGCATGTGGGCTTCGTGTTCCAGTTCTACAACCTGATCCCCAGCCTGACGGTGCGCGAGAACATCGCGCTGGTGACCGATATTGCGACAGACCCGATGCCCGTCGATGAGGCCATAGACCGCGTCGGTCTGACGCCGCGGCGCGACCACTTCCCGGCCCAGCTGTCCGGGGGCGAGCAGCAGCGCGTGGCGATTGCCCGGGCCATCGTCAAGCGGCCCGACGTGCTGCTGTGCGACGAGCCGACCGGCGCGCTGGACTACCAGACCGGCAAGCTGGTGCTGGAGGTGATTGCGCGTATCAACAAGGAGATCGGCACCACGGCCATCGTCATCACGCACAACGCGGCCATTGCGGGCATGGCCGATCGTGTCGTCTATCTCGGTGACGGGAAGATCCTGCGCATCGAGGCCAACGCCCACAAGCTCGATCCGTCCGAGCTGACCTGGTGAAGCTGCATGAAAGCCCTTGACCGCAAGCTGCTGCGCGACCTGCGCCGCATGTGGAGCCAGGCGCTGACGATTGCCCTGGTGGTGGCCAGCGGCATCGGCGGCTTCATCACCAGCCTGTCGGCGGTCGATTCGCTGGCTCTGGCACGCGACCGCTTCTATGCCAGCGGCCGCTTTGCCGACGTGTTCGCCGGCCTCAAGCGTGCGCCGCTGGCGCTGACCGAGCGGCTGCGCACGGTGCCCGGCGTGGCCGATGTGCAGACCACCCTGGAGCAGGTCGTGCGCGTCGAGCTGCCCGGTCTGGCCGACCCCATCATCGGCCAGCTGATCGGGGTCGACTGGCGGGCGCCGGCGCGGATGAACCTGGTCACGGTGAGCAGCGGCCGCGGGCTGACCAGCTCCGAGCAGGCCGGCGGCGGTGCCCGCGCCGATGGCACGCTGGAGGCCCTGGTGTCCGAGGCCTTTGCCCAGGCCCACCAGCTCAAGCCCGGCGCGCGGCTGAACGCGTTGATCAACGGCAAGCAGCGCGGGCTGATCGTCGTCGGCACGGCGCTGTCGCCCGAGTTCATCTTCGCCGGTCTGTGGGGCATGCCCGATGCGCGCGGCTTCGGCGTGTTCTGGGTGGACAGGGCGGCCCTGGCCGCCGCCTACGATATGGAGGGGGCCTTCAACCGCGTGGCCGTCAAGCTCGCACCGGGCGCCTCGGAGCAGGCCGCCATCGACGGTGTGGCGCGGCTGCTGGCGCCCTACGGCGGGCGTGAGGCGCACGGCCGTATCGAGCAGAGCTCGCACGCGATGCTCGACAACGAGATCAAGGGTCAGCGGGTGCTGGGCACGGTGCTGCCGGCGATCTTTCTGGCCGTGGCCGCCTTCTTGCTGAACGTCGTGGTGGCGCGGCTGGTCTCGACCCAGCGCGAGCAGATCGCGGCGCTGAAGGCGCTGGGCTATCCGAACCGCACCATCGCCGCGCACTACCTGAAGCTGGTGCTGCTGATCGTTGCGCTGGGGCTGGGCTTGGGCTTGCTGGTCGGAGACGTGCTCGGCGGCATGCTCAGCCGCCTGTATGCCGAGTTCTTCCACTTCCCCAGCCTGGAGCACAGCATCGCGCCCTGGCTGCTGGTGTTGAGTGCGGGCATCACCGTGCTCACCGCGGTGGCGGGCACGATGAACGCCATCCTGGCCACCGTGCGGCTGCCGCCGGCCGAGGCGATGCGGCCACCGGCACCGGGCCACTACCGCCGCACCCTGCTGGAGCGGCTGGGCATCCAGCGCATTCCGACTGGCCTGAGGATGATTCTGCGCAATATGGAGCGCCGGCCGCTGCGCAGCGTGCTGGCCATCGGCGGCGTGGCCGCGGCGCTGGCCATCGTCATCATGGGCAACTTCATCAGCGACGCGATGGACGTGGTGCTGGACACCCAGCTGACCCTGGGCCTGCGCGGCGACGTCACTCTGTGGACGGCCGAGCCGGTGGACGACAGCGTGCGCCACGAGGTGGCGCGGCTGCCGGGCGTGAACAGCGTCGAGGCCACGCGCTTCGTCTCGGTCACCTTCGTCAACGGCCACCGGCGCGAGCGCAGCATGATCCGCGGCTACGCCGGACGGCCCGAGCTTTACCGCGTGATCGACGTCGATCGCCGCGAGACCCTGCTCGACGGCCGCGGCCTGGTGCTGACCGACCGCCTGGCCGACAAGCTGGCCTTAAGCGTCGGCGACCCGGTGCAGGTCGAGGTGATGGAGGGCCGCGGGCGCACGGTGACGATGACCGTGGGCGCCACCGTGCGCGAGATGATGGGCCTGAACGCCTATATGGACCGCGAGGCGCTGAACCGCGCCCTGGGCGATGGCGATGTGACGACCGGCTACGTGCTGGCGGTGCAGCCGGGCGGCGAGGCCCGCGTGCTCGACGCCAGCAAGGCCATGCCGCGCGTGGCAGGGGCCTGGAGCAAGGCCACGATGCTGCGCAATATGGAGGAGATCAGTGCGCGCAATGTGCGCATCATGAGCACGGTGATGACGGTGTTCGCCAGCATCATCGCGGTGGGCGTGGTCTACAACAATGCGCGCATCGCGCTGTCCGAACGGGCCTGGGAGCTTGCCAGCCTGCGCGTGCTGGGCTTCACCCGGGCCGAGGTCTCGGGCCTGCTGCTGGGTGAGCTGGCCATCATCATCGCCCTGGCGCTGCCGCTGGGCATGCTGATGGGGCTGGGCCTGTCGCATGGCATCACCGAGCTGCTGAAATCCGACCAGTTCTTTTTTCCGGTGGTGGTGCGGGCCCGCACCTATGTGGGTGCGTCGCTGTGCGTGGTGGTCGCCGGCGTGGCCAGCGCGCTGGTGGTGCGCCGGAGCATCGACCGGCTCGATATGGTGGCCGCCTTGAAGACGAGGGAATGAACAAGTGAAGAAGACGACCTGGTTCTATGTCGTGGGCGGCGCCGTTGCGGCCGTGGCCCTGGTGGCGTGGGCCTTTGCGCCGCGGCCGGTCGAGGTGGAGGCCGCGACCATCACCCAGGGCAGCTTCCAGACCACCATCGACGAGGATGGCAAGACGCGCCTGCGCGAGCGCTACGTGGTCTCGGCGCCGCTGGCCGGGCTGCTGACACGCATCACTTTGCGCGAGGGCGACACCGTGGCCGCCAATGCCGTGGTGGCGCAGATGACGCCGGTGATGACACCGCTGCTCGACGAGCGCAGCGTGCGCGAGCAGCGCCTGCGGGTGGAGACGGCACAGGCCCGTGAGCAGGCCGTGCTGGCCCGCGTTGAAGGCGCCAAGGTTGCAGTGCTGCGCGCGCGCAACGAGGCCCAGCGCAGCGAGCAACTGGCCAGGCAGGGCTTTGTCTCGCCGACCAAATTGGAGACCGACCGCCTGGGCGTGATGGGCGCGCAGAAGGATCTTGATGCCGCGGTGCAGGAGCGCCATGTCGCGAGCCACGAGGTCGAGCAGGCGCGCGCCGCGCTGCTGGCCGTGCGCGAACCGCAGCGCCTGGGCGCTGGCGGCTTTGCGCTGCACGCGCCGATTGCCGGCCGTGTGCTGCGCGTGCTGCAGGCCAGCGAGACGGTGGTGGCCCTGGGCACGCCGCTGCTGGAGTTCGGTGACACGCAGGCACTGGAGATCGTCGCCGAGCTGCTCACCGGCGATGCCTTGCGAGCCTTGCCCGGCAGCACGGTGCTGATCGAGCGCTGGGGTGGCAGCGGCGTCTTGCAGGGCCGCGTGCGCCTGGTCGAGCCGGCGGCCTTCACCAAGGTGTCGGCGCTGGGCGTCGAGGAACAGCGCGTCAAGGTATTGATTGACATCACGAGCCCGGCGGAGCAATGGAAGGCGCTGGGTGATGGCTACCGCGTCGGCGTGCGCATCGTCACGTTGGGCTTGGAGCAGGCGCTGCAGGTGCCGGTCAGCGCGGTGTTTCCGCTGCCGGGCGCCGATGGAGGCATGGCCGTGTTCTTGATCGATGCCGGCCACGCGCGGCTCACGCCGGTGCAGATCGGTGCACGCAACAGCACCCATGCCTGGCTGAAGAAGGGGCCGGCCGCCGGCGCCTCGGTGATCGTCTATCCGCAGGCCACGGTCAAGGACGGCGCCCGCGTCAAGGTACGCACCGTCTAGCCTCGGCCGTTTTTGCGTCTATATTTGCGCGCAAGTTGAGCGGTGCGAATACAGAACAAAAGGGGCGAGGCATGGCGGGACTGTCGAAGACGAAGCGGGCACTGATCACGCTTGCGCTGACCGCAGGCTTTGGCGGCAGCCTGTTCTTCGCGCTGCGTGGCCAGAAGGAGGAGCAGACAGCGCAGCAGGAGCAGGCGCAGCTCGCCTCCACGGTGGTGATGAAGGGCCTGATCTCGCTCGATGTCGAGGCCTATTTCAAGGACGAGCGCGTCATCAAGCGGCTGGCCGCCAAGCGCCTGCCGGTGGCTGTGCAGCGGGTCGGCAGCCGCGACATGGCAGCCAAGGTCAGCGCCGAGCAGGACTTTCTGTTTCCGTCCGGCGTGGTGGCGGCCAACCAGGTGGTGGACGCGGCGCGCAAGGCCAATCTCAACGCCGCCCAGGTCTCGCCCTTCCACACGCCGATGGTGATCGCGTCGTGGGAGCCGATCGCCCGCATCCTGGTCGCCAACGGGCTGGCCAAGCCCATCTCGCCCAAGGTCTATGGCGTGGACATGGCCAAGCTGACCGAGCTGATGCTGGCCAAGAAGCGCTGGAAGGACCTGAAGGAGGCCTCCGCCTACGAAGTCACGCGCAGCGTGCTGGTCTCGACCACCGATCTGCGCCGCAGCAACTCGGGCGCCATGTACCTGGCGCTGACCAGCCAGGCGCTGCTGGGTGATGTGGTCACCGACCGCGCCACCGCCCAGCAGACCGCCCTGAAGCTGGCCGAGCTGTTCAAGCGCCAGGGCTATCAGGAGAACTACGTCAACGGCAACTTCGATGACTATGTCGCCATCGGCATGGGCAAGGCACCGATGGCCTTCATCTACGAGAACCAGCTGGTCAGCCACGCCATGGCCAAGAAGGGCGTCAGTGCAGACATGGTGCTGCTCTACCCGCAGCCGACCATCGTCAACAAGGTCGTGTTCGTGTCGCTGAACGAGCGGGCCAAGGCACTGGGCGAGCTGCTGGCCAATGACGCCGAGCTGCAGGGCATCGCCGTCGAGTACGGCTTTCGCATTGCCGACACGCAACGCTTCATGGCCGCGCTGCAGCCTACCGGCCTGGCCGTCGAGCCGCGCCTGAGCCAGGTGGTGGACCCGCCCTCGTTCGAGCTGATGGCGGAGATGATCGACGTCGTGGCCAGGGAGATGGCGCAATGAAGTTCAAGTGGTGGATGGGCGTGGCGGCGCTGGCCCTGGTCTATGTCGTGGTCAAGAAGGTGGGCAGGAGCGAAGCGCCCGTTGCCGCACCCGCGGCGGTGTCGGCCCCGGCGGTAGCTGAAACCGAATTCAAGGTGCTGGCCACCAGCGATCTGCGCGATGTGCAGCCGCTGGAGGAGATGGTCAGACAAGCCACCGGCGTCAATCTGCGCTTCAAGTTCGGCGGCACGATGGAAAGCACCGAGGCGGTGCTGGGCGGCGAGGCCAAGGCCGATGCGGCCTGGTTCGCCAATGCCAAGTACCTGCTGTCCAGCCCGCAGGGCCAGGGCCGGGTCAAGCTGCAGGAGAAGATCATGCTGTCGCCGATCGCCGTCGGCGTGAGCGTTAGCGATGCCAAGAAGTACGGCTGGGACCGCCCGGACGCCAAGCTGACCTGGAGCGACATCGCCGCGGCGGCGCGCGCCGGCAAGCTGCGCTATGCGCTGTCGAATCCGGCCACCTCGAACCAGGGCTTCATGGCCTTGATGGGCGTGGTGGCCTCGGCCGGCGGCAAGGCCGAGGCGCTGAACGCCGCCGATGTGGACCGCGGCGCGATTGCCGACTTTCTCAAGGGCTACAAGCTGCCCGGCGACAACTCGACCTATCTGTCCGAGCAGTTCATCCTGCAGCAGGGCACCCGGGTCAACGCCTTCATCAACTACGAGAGCTGGCTCTTGAGCCTGAATGCCTCGGGCAAGCTGCGCGAGAAGTTATACCTGATCTATCCGTTCGAGGGCGTCAGCACGGCCGACTACCCGTTCATGCTGCTCGACGAGGCCAAACGGGGCGACTACATCAAGGTGGCCGACTATTTGAAGAGCGACGTTGCCCAGCTGTGGCTGGCGCGGCAGACGCTGCGCCGGCCCATCAAGCAGGACATCGCCGCCAAGGTCGAGGAGCTGCTGCCGCGCCAGGGCCTGCAGGTGGAGCTGCCGTTCTCGCCCGACCGTGCGCTGGCCGATGGCCTGATAGCGGCCTATCTGAACGAGTTCCGCACACCGATCGCCAGCACCTTTGTGCTCGACACCAGCGGCAGCATGGCCGGCGGTGGCCGCCGCGATCAGCTGGTGCAGGCGCTGCACTACATCGCGGGGGCCGACTCCTCGCTGACCGGCCGCATTGCCAAGCTGACGAATCGCGAGCGCCTGTGGCTGCAGCCCTTCGCCGAAAATCCTTATGGCCTGGTGCGCTTCGAGCTGCCCGCCGGCAAGGTGGGCGCCAAGGGCGTGCAGGAGCAGGCCGACAGCGAGGCCAAGCAGGCCGTGCTGGCCGAAGTGCGCGACAAGGCCGAACGCCTGCGCATGAAGGGGGGCACGGCGCTGTACGACGCGGTGTTCGAGTCGCTGCAGCACATGCTGGCCGAGCGCGAGAAGTCTCCCGGCTACCAGTATTCGGTGGTCGCCTTCACCGACGGCGAGAACAACCAGGGCCGCAATCTCGAGGCCTTCAAGCGCGACTATGCGGCCCTGCCCGAGGACGTGCGCGCCATTCCGGTGTTCATGGTGCTGTTCGGCGAGGCCAACGAGGCCGACCTGAAGGCGCTGGTCAAGATCACCGGCGGCCGCGTGTTCGATGCGCGCAGCACGCCGCTTTACACCGTGTTCAAGGACATCCGGGCCTATCAATGAGCGCCTTGTTTCGCTTCCTGGCTTCGCCGGCCAACTGGTGCGGCTTGGGCCTGGCCAGCGGCATGCTGGTGCTGAAGGCCTTGGGCCTGCTGGGCAGCTTGGCCCTGCCCATGGCCGGCCTGGGCTACCTGGCCGGCTTCGTGATCGGCGGCCTGTGGCTGGGCTGGCCCTGGACGCGCGAGCCCGAGTGGGCGGCACTGGAGTTCAGCGACGAAGGCGATGCCCGCGAGGCGATGGAGCGTGCGCTGAAGGGCGTGCGCCAGCTGACCGAATACAACCCCGACAAGCGCATTCCGCTGGCGCTGCAAAAGCGCGTGCTGGAGCTGTGCGAGGCACTGGAGGCCCTGCTGCAGCAGTGGGAGCGCTCGCGCGGCAGCCTGTCCCTGCAGGACAGCTTTCATGCGCGCCACATCGCCATCAGCTATTTGCCCGATGCGCTGAACACCTATCTGGCCATACCGGCCGCCTTTGCCACCACCAAGGTGCTGGACAACGGCAAGACCGCCCAGGCCACCTTCACCGACACGCTGGACGAGCTCGATGCCAAGCTGCGCCAGCTCGGCGACGATCTCTCCGCCCAGGACGCGCACGCCTTCCTGGTGCACTCCAAGTTTCTGAATCAGAAGTTCGGGCCCCAGGGCCTGGATGCGCCAGCGCTCAATCTCGCCGACAAGGAGCCCAAATCATGAACAGCCCCACCACCACCACGCCCGCAGCCACATCGTTCCAGCTGCAGCCGCCCGAAGTGCTGACGCCGGTGGCCGTGGAGGCGGCGCGCGAGGCCGTGCCGCTGAAGCCTGAGTTGCAGCAGCAGGTGGATGCCCAGGTGCTGCGCTTCATCGACGCGCTGGCCAGCGAGGACGTTCAATCCGACGCCTTCCGGGCGCGGCTGGACAGCGCCTTCGCGCTGGGCAAGGAAGAGATCGCCGGCGCCTCCGACCTGATGCAGAGCCGCTTCATGCAGCGCAACTTCGACGGCATCGAGGACAGCTCGGCCTACAAGGCGATCTCCAGCATCCGCGCCCAGCTCGACGAGCTGAACCCCGGCAAGGAGGGCGATCTGATGCAGCCGCGCAAGCTGCTGGGGCTGATCCCGTTCGGCAACAAGCTGGAGGCCTATTTCCGCAAATATCAGAGCGCCGCCGAGCAGCTGAAGACCTCGATGGGCCAGCTCTACGCCGCCCGCGACGATATGCAGAAGGACGTGATCGACATCGAGGCCACCCGCGCCAAGCTGTGGGACGCGATGCAAAAGCTTGCTGCCGCGGCGCGCTTCGCCACCACCCTGGACACCCAGCTCGCCGCCAAGGTGCAATCGCTGGAGGCGACCGACCCGCAGCGCGCCCAGGCGCTGAAGCAGGAGGTGCTGTTCTATGCCCGCCAGAACCTGCTCGATGTGCAGACCCAGCAGGCCGTCTGCGTCAACGGCTATCTGGCGCTGGACGTGCTGAAGAAGACCGGCCGCGAAATGATCAATGGCTGCACCCGCGTGGCCACCACCGGCATGAGCGCGCTGGCTGTGGCGCAGACGGTGGCCCGCGCCACCGGCAACCAGATCCGCGTGATGGAGATGCTCTCGGGCGTCAACGAGACCATAGGCAACCTGATCAGCGAGACCGGCCGCGCGCTGAACCAGCACGTGGACCAGACCACCCAGTTCGCGCAGAACCCGATGCTGGGCATAGACAAGATGAAGGAAATGTTCGACCAGACCTTCCAGGCCATGGACGCAATGGACAACTTCCGCGCCAAGGCCATCGACGTGATGGGCCAGAACAATCTGATGCTGCGCGAGCAACTCGACCGCGCCGACACCCATGTGGACCGGGTGCGGCAGCAGCGGGCGCGGGAGGCGGTGGGGAGTGCGGGGGATGTGGCGGGGCCGGTGAAGTTGTGACGGGCAGCGGGATTCATAGCCCGCGCGCTCAAGTCACGGCCTTTCGCGCCAGTATCCGGGCCGTCGCCCATGGTGGGCAAGGGCGCTGATGTGTACCGTATTGCCTGCGACTCGATAAAGCATCGAGAACGGATACCTGCCGATCGGAAACAGGTAGCGGCCTTTTGAAGTTGCCGTCCCGATGCCCGGAAAGTCAGCTATTAGGCGAGCCTTCGATTCAAAGGTGGCGAGGAAATTGTCCGCGGCGAAGGCGCCGAACTGCTGCCTGCAGAAGGCGGCCGCGTCTGCCAATTCAGCTTCGGCTTCAGGCGTGAGTACATAGCTCACTTCAGCGATGCACGGATGCGCGCCACCGCTTCGGGTCCGTTGACCCACTGCGCCTGGCCATCGGCGATGCGCGCTTCGCGTCGGTCAGCCTCCTCGGACCAGGCTTGCTCCCATTCCCGGTCATGGCCAAGACTGGCCAGCAGCCGGTCCACGAGTCTTGACCTGTCTGCCTGCGGCAGGCTCAGCGCCTCAGCTTCGAGTACGTCTATTGGGATAGGCATCGCGCACCTCATCTGTTCGCAGAAGGGGAAGCATGCCACAAGCGCAAGGAGGCTGGACTTGGGCGCTGCCCTTGCTGTGGCCTGGGTGTCTTGCGGCAAAGGTGCAGGGCTGGCACTCAGTCCACCTTGATATCCGACTTCCTCACCAGCTTGGCATAGCGCTCCGTCTCGCTGCGGAAGAAGCGGGCTGCTGCCTCTGGCGTGCTGGGGTGGATGTCATTGCCCTGGCGGGCCATCGCCTCCTTGACCTCGGGCGTGGCAAAGGCGGTGATGAAGGCGGCGTGCAGGCGCTTGACCTCTGCGGCGGGGAGTTTGGCCGGGGCGATCACGGCGAACCAGCCGCTGGCGTCATAGTTGGGCAGGCCTTGTTCGGCGATGGTCGGGATCTCCGGCGCGGCGGCCGAGCGGCTCTGGCCGCCGACGCCGATGGCGCGCAGCGCGCCGTTCTTCAGATGGCCCTGGATGGCGGGCAGGGCCAGCACGCCCATTTCGACCTGGCCGCCGATCAGGTCGGCAATCATCGGGCCCGAGCCCTTGTAGGGGATGTGGCGGATGACGACACCGGCCTCGTCGACGAACATCTCGGCCGCCAGATGCAGGATGGTGCCGTTGCCCGACGAGGCGTAGTTGTAGGCATCGGGCCTGGCCTTCAGGAACGCGATCAGCTCCTTGACGTTCTTGGCCGGCACCTTGGCCGGGTTGACGACCAAGACCATGGGCGTGCTGCCGATCACCGAGATGGCGGTGATGTCCTCGATCGAATCGAACGGAATCTTCTTGTAGACGCTGGGGTTGATGACGTGGTTGTTCGAGACCACGCCTATCGTCAGCCCATCGGGCGCGGCCTTGACCAGCGACGCCGTGCCGGTGATGCCGCCCGCGCCGGGCAGGTTTTCTATCATCACCGGCTGGCCGCCCAGCGCCTTGGACAGGGCGGGGCCGACGGCGCGGACAATCGTGTCAACACCCGACCCCGCGCCCACCGGCAGGATGATGCGCAACGGCTTGTCGGTGGTTTGAGCCCAGAGGGTGGGGGTGACGCAAAGCAGGCCGGTGGCCAGCAGCGTGATGAGGCGGCGGTGTACTTGGATCATGTGATGTCTCCTGCGGGGCAGTGTTTTTGTAGCTTCAGTTCTTGGCCTTCAATCGGGCCAACACCTCTTCGGTGTGTTCGCCCACGGCGGCCAGCGGCTGGCGCACTGGCAGGCGCGCGCCGCCCATCAGCATGGGCAGGAGGACGACATCGGTGCTGCTGCCGTCCTCGCATTGCATGGGCGCCAGGCCGCCGCTGGCACGCAGATGCGGGTCCTGCAGCAACTGGTCGGGGCGGGCGATCGGTGCATAGGGCAGGCCGGCAGCCTCGAGCTTGGCCGACAGCTCGGCGATGTCGTGTTCCGAGAGGATGGCGCCCAGCCGCTCCAGCACCTGCGGGCGTATCGCCACGCGCAGCTCGTTGGTGGCCAGGGCCGGATCGGCCAGCAGGTCGGGGCGCTCCAGCAGCTGGCACAGCTGGGTCCACTGCTTGTCGCTGACCGCAGCGATGAACAGCTGCTCGCCGCGGGCCACAGTGAACACGTCATAGACCGACCAGGGCGAGGCCCGTGCCGGCATCGGCGGCGGCGATTCGCCTGTCATGGCCGCCTGCTGCATATGCGAGGCGACCAGGAAGGTGCAGTTCTCGAACAGCGCGCTCTGCACCTCCTGCCCACGGCCCGTGCGCTGGCGCTCCCACAGCGCGGCCAGCACGCCGATCACGCCGAACATGCCGCCCATGATGTCGTTGACCGAGGCACCGGCGCGCAGCGGGCGGCCCGGCGGGCCGGTCATGTAGGCCAGGCCGGCCATCATCTGCACCACCTCGTCCAGCGCCAGCCGGTGCTCGTAGGGGCCGGGGAGAAAGCCCTTGTGCGAGGCATAGATCAGGCGCGGGAAGACCTTGGCCAGGCTCGCGTAGTCCAGCCCCAGGTTGGCCATCAGGCCGGGGCGGAAGTTTTCCACCACCACATCGCTCTGGCCTATCAGCTCGCGTGCGTTGGCCAGGCCCTCGGGGGTCTGGATGTCCAGCACCACGCTCTTCTTGTTGCGGTTGAAGCTGCGGTAGAAGCCCATGCCGACGCCGGACATCGTGCGTGTGCGGTCGCCGCTGGGCGGCTCTATCTTGATCACCTCGGCGCCCAGATCGGCGAGGATCATGCCGCAGGTCGGGCCCATCACCATATGGCTGAATTCGATCACGCGCACGCCGGCCAGGGGCAGGGCGCGCTCGGTGTTGGTGTCTGTGCTCATGATGCGTGCTGATGGGAAAAGGTCTTGGGCAGGCCGGCCCGCCAGAGTGTGCCGTGCAGGGCCTCGCCTTGCAGCCATTCGGCGACATCGGCGCGCAACGCCAGCAGCGCCGGCAGATTGACGCCCGTTTGCAAGCCCATGCTCTGCAGCATGAACAGCAGATCCTCGGTGGCCGCATTGCCGCTGGCGCCGGGCGCGTGAGGGCAGCCGCCGATGCCGGCCAGCGAGGCGTCGAAGCGGTTCACGCCCAGGCGCAGCGCGGCATAGGCATTGGCCAGCGCCAAGCCGCGGGTGTCATGGAAGTGGCCGCAGGCCAGGCGCTCGCCGGCAACCTTCAATGCCTGGCCGAACAGATCATCGACCATTGCCGGATCGGCATAGCCCACCGTGTCGGCCAGGCTGACGCGGTCGGCGCCCGCATCCAGCAGGGCCTGCATCAGGCGCAGCACCTCGGCGGTGGAGACCTGGCCCTGCAAGGTGCAGCCGAAGGCCGTGCCGACGCCGCCCTCGATGATCGTTATCGAGCCAGTGGAGTCGCGCAACGCGCGCATCTTTGCCACCTCGGCCACCACCTCGTCCGGCGTCTTGCGCAGATTGGCCAGGCTGTGCGCATGGCTGGCAGACAGCGGCACGACCATCAGCGCGGCACCGGCGGCGATCGCATGCTCGGCGCCCTTCAGATTGGGCACCAGCACCGAGGCCATCAGGCCGGGCAGGGTGCGGGCATAGGCCAGCACCTCGGCGGTGTCGGCCAGCTGCGGCAACAGGCGCGCCGGCACAAAGGAGCCGACCTCGATCTCGCGCTGGCCGGCCGCGTGGGCGCGCCGCAGCCATTCCAGCTTTTTCGCGGTGGGCAGCACGGTGGCAATGCTTTGCAGACCGTCGCGCAGACCGACTTCGCGCACGACGACCGAGGGGGGAAGGGTGGACATGGGGCAGGGCAGAAGCTGGGGATGGGTGATGTTCAGCCATTCCGGAATGCCGCGCCAGCGGTATTTTGGAACTATCAGCGTTCCAATCCGGAATGTCACAATGACCCATGAGCGCAGCCTTCGACCCCGTCACCCTGAGGCTGTTTGTCGCCGTCTGCGAGGAGGGCAATATCGCCCGCGCCGCCCAGCGCGAGGCCATCGTCGCCTCGGCCATCAGCAAGCGCATCGCCGCGCTGGAGGCCGATCTGGCCGTGACCCTGCTGGGGCGCGGCCGGCGCGGCATTGCGCCCACCGCCGCCGGCGAGGCACTGCTGCGCCAGGCGCGGGCGATGCTGTCCGGCATGGGCCGGCTGCGGGCCGAGCTGAGCGAATTCGCCAGCGGCGTGCATGGCAGCGTGCGCGTGCTGGCCAGCATCTCGGTGCTGTCCGAGTTCCTGCCTGATGATCTGGCCGGCTTCCTGGGCCAGTACCAGGCGGTGCGCATCAGCCTGGAGGAGCGGGTCAGCTCCGAGATCGTGCGCAGCGTGCGCGAGGGCTCGGCCGACTTCGGCGTGCTGTGGGACGCCGGCGACATGCAGGGCCTGCAGACCCTGCCCTACCGCGCCGACCAGCTCTGCCTGCTGACCCATGCCGAGCATCCGCTGGCGCAGCGCCAGAGCGTCGCCTTCATCGACGCGCTGGACCATGACACGGTGGGCGTCGTGCCGGGCAGCATCATGGAGACGATGTTGCGCCGTTATGCGGCGATGGCCGGCCGGCAATGGGTCAGCCGCATCCAGGTTTCGACCCTGGACGCCGCCTGCCGCATCGTCGCCGCCCGGCTGGGCGTGGCCGTGCTGCCGCGCGAGGCCACCGAGCCCTATGCCCAGGCGCTGGGCCTGGCCGTGCTGCCGCTGCAGGACGCCTGGGCGCGGCGCCGCTTCGTGATCTGCATGCGCTCGGTCGAGGAGTTGACGGCGACCGCCCGATTGCTGGTGGACCATCTGCAGCGGCAGGCCGTCGGCAGCTGAGCGCGCACAGCGCACGCCGCAGCCCAAAGCCGGGGTTTGTGCGGTAACCCGGTGGCTGGCCCGCCACCTATGCTGCGGGCCAGTCACCGAAAGAAGCCCATGCCCGCCTGGAAACCCCGCTTCACCGCCCTGAGCCTGGCCCTGCTGGCCATCGCTGCCGCCCATGCGGCCGATGAGCCCAAGAAGAAGTGGGACGTCAACAACCCTCCCGGCGAAAAGGCAACGGTCAATATCGACACCCGCAGCGGCACCTGGATGAGCGTCGACGTCAGCCCCGACGGCCAGCAGATCGTGTTCGACCTGCTCGGCGACCTCTACCTGCTGCCCATCGCCGGCGGCGAGGCCAAGCCGCTGACGCACAGCATGGCCTGGGAGATGCAGGCCCGCTTCTCGCCCGATGGCAAGCGTCTGGCCTTCATGAGCGACGCCGGCGGCGGCGAGAACATCTGGACCATGGATCTGGATGGCACCAACGCCAAGGCGCTGAGCAGCGAAGACTACCGCCTGCCCAACAACCCGGTCTGGCACCCCAGCGGCAACTACATCGCCGCGCGCAAGCACTTCACCGGCACGCGCTCCTTGGGCTCGGGCGAGATCTGGTTCTACCACCTGGGCGGCGGCAAGGGCGTGCAGCTCAACGAGAAGCCGAACTGGCAGAAGGACCTCGGCGAGCCGGCCTTCTCGCCCGATGGCAAATACCTCTACTACTCGCACGACGCGACGCCGGGTAGGCAGTTCGAATACAACAAGGACGCCCACCAGGGCATCTTCAAGATCTTCCGCATGGACCTGCAGGACGGCTCGGTCGAGCCCTTCGTGGCCGGCAGCGGCGGCGCGGTGCGGCCCACGCCGTCACCGGACGGCAAGTACCTGGCCTTTGTGCGGCGTGTGCGCATGCAGAGCACGCTGTTCCTGAAGGATCTGAAGACCGGAGAGGAGTTCGCCGTCTGGGACAAGCTTGAGCGCGATATGCAGGAGTCGTGGTCGGTGCATGGCCTGTACCCGTCCTTCGCCTGGCTGCCGGACGCCAAGTCCCTGGTCGTCTGGGCCCAGGGCAAGATCTGGCGCGTCGATCCGTTCAAGAAGAGCGCCGCCGAGATTCCTTTCCATGTGAAGGACACACGCGAGGTGCGCAAGGCCTTGCGCAATGAGGTGGCGGTGGCGCCCGAGCAGTTCGACGTCAGGCAGCTGCGCTGGCCGGTCGTTTCTCCGCAGGGCGACAAGGTGGTCTATTCGGCCCTGGGCTATCTCTACGTGAAGGACCTGCCGAACGGAGCGCCGCGGCGTTTGACCAGGCAGGACGATCACTTCGAGTTCTTCCCCAGCTGGGCACGCGACGGCCGCGAACTGGTGTTCACGACCTGGAATGACCAGACCCTGGGCACGGTGCGCAAGCTCGATCTGGCCAGCGGCCGCGAGACGGTGCTGACCCCGGCGCCGGGCAAATACACGCAGCCGCAGTTCGCGCCCGATGGCAAGGCTGTTGCCTACGTCAAGCTCAAGGGCGGCTATCTGACATCCCCCTGGCATTGGCTGGAGACCGGCGTCTATCTGGTCGGCAGCGATGGCAAATCTACACCACAGCGCGTGGCCAAGGAGGGCACGGCGCCGCAGTTCGGCCTGCGCTCGGACGCGCTGTACGTGACGCGCCGTGGTGTGACCAACGAGGTCGATCTGTTCAGCAAGCTGGTGCGCATCGATCTGGCCGCCGACAAGAAGGAGACGGAGGTCGCCAAGAGCGAGTTCGCCACCGAGTTCGCGCTGTCGCCCGACGGGCAGTGGCTGTCCTTCATCGAGCGCTTCCATGCCTATGTGACGCCTCTGCCTCCGGTCGGCAAGGCCATCAGCATCGGCCCCAAGATGGACGCGCTGCCGGTGCGCCAGCTCGACGCGACTGCCGCCGAGTTCCTGCGTTGGTCGGGTGACAGCAGCAAGCTCCACTACGCGCTGGGCGACGAGCTGTTCACGACCGAGCTGAAGAATGCGTTTGCCTTTGTGCCGGGCTCTCCGAAGGAGTTGCCCAAGCCCGCCGAAGCCGGCCTGAAGATCGGCTTCAGCCAGACCGCTGACAAGCCGCGCGGCATGACCGCGATCACCGGCGCGCGCATCGTGACGATGAAGGGCGACGAGGTGATTGCCAATGGCGTGATCGTCATCGACGGCAACCGCATCCAGGCCATCGGTGCGGCCGGCGCGGTGGCCATTCCAGCGGGTGCGACTCGGATAGATGCCAGCGGCAAGACCATCATCCCGGGCCTGGTGGACGTGCACTGGCACGGCGCCATGGGCGAGGACGACCTCATTCCGCAGCAGAGCTGGGTCAACTACGCCTCGCTGGCCTTTGGCGTGACCACCCTGCACGACCCGTCCAACCGCAACGGCCTCATCTTCACCCAGGCCGAGATGCAAAGGGCGGGCCTGATGGTCGGCCCGCGCATCTACTCGACCGGCAATGCGCTCTATGGCGCCAAGTCGCCGCAGTCGGCTGTGGTCAACTCGTTCGACGACGCGCTGGCGCATCTGAAACGGCAGAAGGCCCAGGGCGCCATCACGGTGAAGAGCTACAACCAGCCTAAGCGCGAGCAGCGCCAGCAGATCGTCGCCGCCGGGCGCGACACCGGCATGATGGTGGTGCCCGAGGGCGGCAGCCTGTTCCAGAACAATATGACGCAGGTCGTGGATGGCCACACCGGCGTCGAGCATGCGCTGCCGGTGGCCAGGACGTATGACGACGTCAAGCAGCTCTGGAGCCAGACCCAGGTCGGCTACACGCCGACGCTGGTGGTCGCCTTCGGCGGCCTGGACGGCGAACACTACTGGTACGCGATGACCGAGGTCTGGAAGCACCCCATCCTGTCCAGATTCGTGCCCCGCTCGGTGTTGGAGCCGCGAAGCCTGCGCCGCGAGCTGGCGCCGGTGGGCGACTACAACGTCATCGAGGTGGCCAAGGACGCCACCGCGTTGCAGCGCGCCGGCGTGCCGGTGAACATCGGCGCCCACGGCCAGCGCGAGGGTCTGGGCGCGCACTGGGAGATGTGGACCTTTGCCCTGGGCGGCATGAGCCCGCTGGAGGCGCTGCGCACCGCGACGATCAACCCGGCCCGCTACCTGGGCATGGACAAAGACATCGGCTCGCTGGAGCCCGGCAAGCTGGCCGACCTGGTGGTGCTCGACGGCGATGTGCTGGCCGACATCCGCCAGTCCGACCGCATCCGCCAGGTGATGATCAACGGCCGCCTGTACGAGTTGCCGACGATGAACGAGATCGGCGCCCGCAGCGAGCCACGCAAGCCGTTCTTCTTTGAAAGCGCCGATGGCAGCCAGGCGCCGGTCAGTGACGAGGGGCTGGAGAGCAGCGTCAGCGACGGCCACGGGCACTGAATTCGGGGGGCTCGCTGTGCGGGGCTTCGGGTAGAGTCTGCGCAGACTCTTTGGGCTTGCCCGATGAAGCGCGATGACTTGGATGGCGAGGTGCTGCGCCCGGCTCCCGAGCAATTGGAGCTGGTGCTGGCGCGCATCGAGAGCAGCGCCGCCTTCCGCGGCTCGGCGCGGCACCGCGCGCTGTTGCGCTACCTGGTCACCCGCACCGTGCAGGGCAACGCCTCGGCGCTGAAGGAGACTGTGATCGCGCTGGAGGTGTTCGAGCGCCCGGCGGCCAGTTTCGACCCGCGGTTGGACAGCATCGTGCGCGTCGAGGCGCGGCGCCTGCGCCAGCGCCTGCGCGAGTTCTATGCCGGCGAGGGGCGCGATCTGCCGCTGCGCATCACCCTGCCCGTGGGCAGCTATGTGCCGCTGATTTCCAGCGTCGAGGCGCGCGAGCCGGAGTCCGCCACGCGCCGGGCCCGCGACCTGGTCGAGCGCGGCGAGCATTTCCTGCGCCTGCCGCTGAGCCAGGCCAGCTTGGAGCAGGCGCTGGAGCGCTTCGATGCGGCGGTGCGTGAATCACCCGGCCATGCGCCGGCCTATGTCGGCCTGGCCCGGGCCTGGTTCAATCTGGCCAGCGGTTGGTACCACCCGCCGGCGGCGGCCTCCGAGCACGCGGCCGAGGCCCTGCGCCAGGCCCTGGTGATCGACGCCACGGATGCCGTCGCCCATGCCTTGCTGGGCGCGATCCAGCATCAGTTCGAGCATGACTGGGACGGCGCGCAACGCAGCTTCCGGTGCGCCGTCGAACTGGCGCCGCAAATGGCTTTTGTGCACTCCGCGTACGGCCGGCACCTGGTCGCCCAGGGACTGCTGGACGAGGCCGAGCACGAGCTGCTGCGCGCCCGCAGCCTCGACCCGCAGTACCTGAACACACGGCTGCACATGGTCAATTTGCGCATCGGCCAGGGCCGGCTCGATGATGCCGAGCGCGAGATTGACGGCGCCGCCGACCTGGCCCCGGGCAATATGGCGCTGGAAGGTCTGCGCGGCCTGCTGGCCCTGCAGCGCGGCGACGGTGCGGCGGCGCTGCGCCACTACGGGCGCTGCTGCGAACTGCTGCCGGACCATGCCGGCTGCCTGGCCAGCCTGGCCGCGGCACAGGCTTTTGCCGGCGACCAGGCCCAATCCGACGCGACCATGGCGAGCCTGCTGGGGCGGGCGGTGCCGCCCTATATCCGGGCCATTGTCGACACCCGCAGCGGCCGGCTGGAGCAGGCGCTGGCCGAGCTGCGCAGCGCGGTGCTGGAGCGCGACCCGAATATCATTTTCGTCGGCGTGGACCCCAGCTTTCAGCGGCTGCATGGCGAGCCGGCTTGGCGGGAGCTGCTGGTCGGCATCAGGCCCCGGTGCGCCGATTGATTCTGCGGCCCAGCAGCACCAGGCCGGCCAACAACAGCGCCGAGCCCGGCAGCTCCGGCACTGCGCTCAGCACGCCGATGGTGATCACCCCGCGCTCGGCATAGGTGCCGGTGCCGACATTGGCCTCGACCAGGCTGTAGCCGTCGCTCAGGCCGTTGACGGTGCCGCTGGCGGTGAAGAAGGCGATGCGGCCGCCGCCGCCGTTGTAGCCGCCGCCCATGGCGTGCACGGCGGCCTGCTGCGGGCCGAATTGATCCAAGGTGATGCTGGCCGCATGCAGCAGCAGGCCGCCGCCGGAGCCGCCACCGCCGTAATAGCCGAACACATCGCCGCTGAGGCCGCCGTAGCCGCCATTGGCTAGCAGCTTGCCGGTGATGGCCACGTCGATGAAGCTGACGGCCCCCAGCTCGATGGCGCCGCCACCGCCGCCACCACCACCACCGCCGCCCCAGGCGCTGCCCGAACCGCTGCCGCCGCTGCCGGCCTCCAGACGCTGGCTCAGGTCGCCATAGGTCGGCCCGTAAGCGGCCTCGACCGGATGCAGGCCCTTGCCGCCAAAGCCGCCGCCGACGCCTATCGTGCACTGGCACAGGCCCCACCAGCCCGTCGTCGGGCCGGCGCCGGGGCCGAAGCCGGTGAGACCCGGCCCGCCGGTGGCGCCGTTGCCGCCGGCACCGCCGCGCGCGCTGCCGGCATTGCCTGCCGCGCCCGCGCCGCCCGGGCCGCGGAAGATGCCGTCCGCGCCGTTCAAGCCGCTGGCGTCCAGGGTGCCGGCCAGGCTGACGCTGCTGCGTGACAAGAGCGCCAGCGGCTGGCTGCCGGTGACGCGCACGGTGACGCCGGCCGCAATGCTGATCGCATCGAAGTCCAGCACGCCCACGCTGGGGTTGAAGGCGCTGGCCTGGGCGCGGGTGGTGCCGGTGAACAGCACGGTGTTGGCGGCATCCATCAGCACCGGTGCGCCGCCGGCGCCATCGGTGACCAGCTGGTAGCTGCCGCTGACCAGGTTCAGCGTGCCCAGCGAGGCGACCGAGAACGGGTCGATAGGAGCCGCTGCGGCTAGGCCGGTTTGCAGGGCCAGGGCAAGACCTGCCCACTTGTGATGTAGCGCCATGATCGACTCCTGTTGTGTGGAGCCAAGGCTAGGGGCGTGCCGCGGGCGCCGCAACAACGGGCAGGTGACATCGGGGTGACATGACGCCGCTCAAGGCCCGGACTTGTCGGTCGGGCTCGCCCGGGCTTACAGTGGGCCATCCACAATGATTGGGAGTCGCCTCATGCTGAACATCCTGCTGCCGTCCGACGGCTCCGAACTGGCCCTCGACGCCGTCCACCATGTGCTGCGGCTGGCGCAGGAGGGGCTCCAGATCAATGTGGTGCTGGCCAATGTGCAGGAGCCGACTTATCTGTACGAGATGGTGCTGGCCCCCGGCGCCGAACTGCTGGAGGCCAGCCTGGCAGCCGGCATGCATGCCCTCGAGCCGGCCCAGGCCCTGCTGGACGCGGCAGGCCTGCCCTATGAAAACGAGGTTGCCAGCGGCGACCCGGCCCACACGCTGCTGGACATCGCCGAGCGCTACGGCTGCGACGTGATCGTGCTCGGTGCCCGCGGCATCGGTGGCCTGCGCGATGCGCTCTTGGGCTCGGTGTCCAAGACCCTGCTGCACGATGCGCCGATCCCGGTCACCGTGGTCAAGCATGCGGAGCCGGCGGATTCAGCCGAGGTGGCTGAATCCGAAGTCGAAGCGGATACCGAAGCTTAGGCTTTGCCCTGGCTCGCGACTGCCGCGGCGGCCTTGGCCGCGGCCTCGGCATCGCCCAGGTAGTAGCTCTTGATCGGCTTCAGCTCGGCGTCCAGCTCATAGACCAGCGGAATGCCGTTGGGAATGTTGACGCCGACGATCTCGTCATCGCCGATCTTGTCCAGGTACTTGACCAGCGCGCGGATGCTGTTGCCGTGGGCGGCAATGACGACGCGCTGGCCGCTCAGGATTGCCGGGGCGATGCTGTCGTTCCAGGCCGGCAGCACACGGGCCACGGTGTCTTTCAGGCATTCGGTCAGTGGCACATCCTCGGGCTTGAGCTTGGCATAGCGGCGGTCCGAGCGCTCGCTGCGCGGGTCGTTCGCATCCAGCACCGGCGGCGGGGTGTCATAGCTGCGGCGCCAGACCAGCACCTGCTCGTCGCCATACTTCTTGGCCGTCTCGCCCTTGTTCAGGCCCTGCAGGCCGCCGTAGTGGCGCTCGTTGAGGCGCCAGTCCTTGACCACCGGCAGCCAGGTGCGGTCCATCTGGTCCAGGCAGTGCCACAGCGTCCAGATCGCGCGTTTGAGCACCGACGTGTAGGCGATATCGAAATCCAGTCCGGCCTCCTTGATCAGCCGGCCCGACTGCTTGGCCTGCTCGACGCCGGTGGCCGTCAGGTCGACATCGGTCCAGCCGGTGAAGCGGTTTTCCAGATTCCAGGTCGATTCGCCATGGCGGATGAGCACGAGCTTGTACATGGGGCAGGGGAGTTCAGTGAGGTTGGGGGCAAATTCTAGGGCCTTGCGGGTTGGCCCTTGCCGTACCCGCCGAGCTCCAACCCCAACTGACTGAGAAAGACGTCGATGGGCCTTCGGCGATAATCGGAGCTTCTCTCACCATTGACGGCGCACCTGTGAAGTTTCTTCTCGACAACTGGATGTTGGTTTTGATGGCGGTCGCCTCGGGCTCGATGCTGCTGTGGACGACCTTTGGTCGCGGTGTGGCCGCCGGTGCCGTGTCCACCGCCGAGGCAGTGCGATTGATCAACCGCGAGAAGGCGGTGCTGATCGACGTCTGCGAGCCGGCCGAGTTCGCCGCCGGCCATGCGGCCGGTGCCAAGAACGTGCCGCTTGCCACAATCGACGGCGCCAAGAATCTGCCCTCGAACAAGGCCCTGCCCCTGGTGGTGATGTGCGCGACCGGCGCACGCGCCACGCGCGCCGCCGCTATGCTGAAAAAGTCGGGTCATGCGAACGTGCAGCCCGTGTCGGGTGGTCTGGCGGCCTGGCGCGAAGCCAATCTGCCGATCGAGAAAACCGCCGCCTGACCGTTTTTTGCCGATCGAATCGAGGGATTGTTGATGGCCGCCGTGAAGATGTACACCACCCAGGTTTGCCCGTACTGCATACGGGCCAAGTCGCTGCTCAAGCAGCGCGGCGTGGACCAGATCGAAGAAATCCGCATCGACCTCGCTCCGGTGCAGCGCAACGAGATGATGGCGCTGACCGGCCGCCGCACGGTGCCGCAGATCTTCATCGGCGACACCCATGTCGGGGGGTGCGACGACCTGATGGCGCTGGACCAGCGTGGCGGATTGCAGCCTTTGTTGCAAAGCTGATGACTTTGCGGGCTGGACCTTGCCGGTTACGGCAAGCTCCGGCCCCGACTGGCTGGGGGTTTGGGCGGTTCGGCTGAAATCAAGAGGGGGGAGACCCCCAGCAATGCGTCATTTGGCCTGGGTGATAATCGCGCCCACTGCCTGCGCCAGGGACGGCGCGGGGCCTTCCCACTTGAAAGCATTCCATGTCCGACGACAACAACACCCCCGTGTTCCAGATTCAGCGCATGTACCTGAAAGACATGTCGCTGGAGCAGCCGAATTCGCCCGGCATCCTGCTGGAGCAGACCCAGCCCCAGGTTGACATCAACCTGAACCTGGCCGCCGAGCCGGTGGCCGACGGCATCTTCGAGGTGGCCGTCACCGCCACCGTCACGACCAAGGTCGGCGACAAGACGCTGTTCCTGATTGAAGCCAAGCAGGCCGGTATCTTCGAGATCCGCAATGTGCCGGCCGAACAGCTGGAAGGCATTATCGGCATCGTCTGCCCGCAGATGATCTACCCCTACCTGCGCGCCGTCGTGTCGGACATCTGCACCCGTGCCGGCTTCCCGCCGGTGCTGCTGTCGGAAGTCAACTTCCAGGCGATGTTCGAAGCCCAGCAGCAGCAACGCGCTGCGATGGCCGCTGGCGCCGACGCCACGTCGCTGCCGAACTGAGCCGACGACTCCAACACGCCGGCCCTGCGCCGGCGTTTTCTTTTCGCATGAACATCAGCATTCTCGGGGCAGGGGCCTGGGGCACGGCCCTGGCCGTGCAGGCCAGCGCGCGCCATGGCGTCTGCCTGTGGGCGCGTGATGCGGCCTGGGTCGAACAGGCGCGCAGCAGCCGCGTCAACGAGCGCTATCTGCCGGGTGTAGTGCTGCCTCAAGGCCTGACCCCTACAGCCGATCTGGCCGCCGCCATCGCGCATGCGCAGGGTGGCCTGATCATCGTCGCCACGCCGATGGCGGGGCTGCGCGGCATGCTGGCGCAGCTGCCCGATGGCGCGGCCGTGCTGTGGCTGTGCAAGGGTTTCGAGGCCGGCACCGGCCTGTTGGGCCACGAGATCGCCCGCGAGGTGCAGCCCCTGCTGCGCGCAGGCATTCTGTCGGGCCCGAGCTTTGCTCAGGAAGTGGCCGCCGGCCAGCCGACCGCGCTGGTGGCGGCCAGCCAGGATGCCGAACTGGCGCAACTGGCCGTCGATGCCTTCCACAGCGAGCGCCTGCGCGTCTACACCTCCAGCGACCCGGTGGGCGTGGAAGTGGGCGGCGCAGTGAAGAATGTGATGGCCATTGCCGTGGGCCTGGCCGATGGCCTGCGTCTGGCCGCCGAAGCGGCCGGTGACGTCTCGGCCGCGCCGGGGCTGAATGCCCGTGCGGCGTTGATCACCCGCGGCCTGGCCGAGATGATGCGTCTGGGCCAGGCGCTGGGCGCACGCAGCGAGACCTTCATGGGCCTGTCCGGCATGGGCGATCTGGTGCTGACCGCCACCGGTGATCTGTCACGCAACCGTCAGGTCGGCCTCTTGCTGGCCCAGGGCCTGAGCCTGGACGCCATCCTGAAGCACCTGGGCCATGTCGCCGAGGGCGTTTACAGCGCAGCCACCGTGCTGGCCCGTGCCCGCAGCAAGGGCGTGGACATGCCGATCACCGAGGCGATGGTGGCCGTGCTGCAGGGGCAGCTGACGCCGCAGGCGGCTCTGGATCTGCTGATGGGGCGGCAGGCACGCGCCGAAATCTGATGACCTTGTGGGACAGACCTTGTCGTGTTCCGGCAAGCTCTGTCCCCAACTGATCTGATGACCTTGTGGGACAGGCCTTGCCGTATTCCGGTAAGCTCTGTCCCCAACTGACTGGAGTATTCATGCAACGTCGCCATTTCCTGCATACCGCCGCTGCCAGCGCTGTGGCCATAAGCACCCCCGCCTGGGCCCAGCCCTGGCCCTCGCGTCCGATCAAGCTGCTGGTGCCATTCCCGGCCGGCAGTTCGCCGGATCTGATCGCCCGCGCCGTGGCCGAACCGCTGGCCGCCGCGCTGGGCCAGCCGGTGGTGGTGGACAACCGCCCTGGCGCCGGTGGCAATGTGGGCACCGGCATGGTGGCCAAGGCGGAGCCGGACGGCTACACCTTCCTGTTCACTATCCAGGGCCCGCTGGTGACCGCGCCGCTGCTGAGCAAGCAGCTGGGCTATGACCCGATCAAGGAGCTGGCGCCGGTGACGCTGGTCGCCACCTCGCCGAACCTGCTGGTCGTGGACCCGAAACTGGGCGCCAGCACCCTGGCCGACTTCGTGCGCATCGCCCGCGAGCAAAAGGGCAAGCTGAACTACGGCAGCGTCGGCAACGGCAGCGCCGCCCATCTGGCGATGGAGCTGTTCAAGACTCGCGCCGGCGTGGATCTGCTGCATGTGCCCTACCAGGGCTTCCCGCAGGTGGTCAATGCCATCCTCGCCGGCCAAGTGCAGGCCGGCTTCATGGTGCCTGGCATCGCGATGGGGCAGGTGCGCGCCGGCAAGCTCAAGGGACTGGGCGTGACCACGCTGGGCCGGGTCGGCGCACTGCCGGAGATCCCGACCCTGGCAGAGCAGGGCTTTGCCAATTTCGAGGCCATTTCCTGGCAGGCCGTGCTGGCCCCGGCCAAGACGCCTCAGGCCATCATCAACCGCGTCTCGGCCGAATTGGTACGCATCATCAAGAGCGACGAGGTCCGCACCCGCATGCTGGGCCAGTACTTCAGCGCCGCCGGCACCACGCCGGATGCCTTGGCCGCGTTGATCAAGAGTGAGCGCGACAGCTGGGCCAAGGTGATCAAGGCGGCGGGGGTCACGCCGGAGTAGTGTGGCTTGCGACCCCGGAAGGTCATCCGGGCCACCGCGTGTAGTTCGTAGCCCGGGTGAATCCCGGGGCAACCCTCAAGCACCACCCGCGTAGCCGTTCTGCCGCCAGCCCTCGAACACCGCCACCGCCACGCTGTTGCTCAGATTCAGGCTGCGCTGGCCCGGGCGCATCGGCAGGCGCACGCGCTCGGTTGGCGCGAAGTGTTCGCGTATTGCTTCGGGCAGGCCGGCGGTCTCCGAGCCGAACACCAGATAGTCGCCCGGCTGCCACGCCACTTCGGCGAAGGGCCGTGAACCCCGGGTGGTGAAGGCGAACATTCTTGACGCGTCGGGCGCCGCACTGGCGATAAAAGCCTCCCAGCTCGCATGCCGCAGCACCGCCGTGTACTCGTGATAGTCCAGGCCGGCGCGCTGCAGCAGCTTGTCTTCCATCGAGAAGCCCAGCGGCTCGATCAGATGCAGCGTGCAGCCGGTGTTGGCGGCCAGGCGGATGATGTTGCCGGTGTTGGGCGGGATTTCGGGGTGCACGAGCACGATATGGAACATGGGGCCTTCAGTCAGTTGGGGTCGGAGCTTTCGGCCAAGCTGCGCAAGGGCCTCAAGGTCCAACCCGCAAGGTCATCAATCGAGTTGCGTGCGCGCGATTATCCAGGCCTGCACATGCACCACCCCAGCTGCCTTCAGCACCCGGGCCAGCTCCCGCAGGGTGGCGCCGGTGGTCATCACATCGTCGACCAGGGCCACCGAGCGGCCGCGCAGCTCGGCCAGGCGCAGCGGCTCGATGGCAAAGGCGCCGCGCATATTGGAAGCGCGCTGCTCGGCCGGCAGGGCGATCTGGTGCGGCGTGTCGCGGGTGCGCAGCAGCAGCCGGGCATCGCAGTGCAGCCCGCGCCGGCGGGCCAGCTGCCGTGCCAGCTCCCAGCTCTGGTTGTAGCCGCGCTCACGCAGGCGTTGCCGGGCTAGCGGCACCGGCAGCAGCCAGTCGGGGGCCGGCGGGAGGATGACATCGAGCGCGGCATCCAGGCGGTCGAGCAGCAGTGAGGCCAGTTCGGGCCGGCCACCAAACTTGAATTGTTGCAGCAGGCCGTCCCAGGGGAAACCATAGTCGACGCCGGCCACGCTCAGGTCCAGTGCGCCGTCGCGGCGCAGGCAGGCGCCGCAGCGCATCACGCCGCGCGGCACGCGCAGGGCACAGTCTACGCAGCGTGGGCCGGCATCGGCATGCCGGCGCAGGCAGTCGTTGCACACCCCGGCGTGGCAGGCGCCATGGCACAGCACACAAAGCGATGGGCACAGGCCCAGCCAGCGCCGCCATCGGCCTTGGACCGGGGGAGGGATTGTGTGTGCGGCGGGCGGCTTTGACACTGTCTCAATATACTGCCGGCCATGACAGATCCGACCCCCCGTCACGGCGGTAATCCGCTGCTGGACCCGCGCGCCGTGGCGCGGCAGCTGCGCCGCCTGGCCGCCTCGCCGGAAGCACCCTGGCTGCATGCTGACATTGCACGCCGCATGGCCGAACGCCTGGTGGTGATCAAGCTGCAGCCTGAAGTGCTGCTGAACTGGTGGGGGTTTCTGGGCGACAGCCGCGAGGCCCTGAGCCAGGCCTACCCGAAGGCGAAGCAGGTCTGGGTCGAGCCCACCGAAGCCTTGCGCTTGCGAAGTGTCGAAGCGGTGCGCCGCTCCTGGTGGGCCGGCCTGACCGGCCGCGCGCCTGCCATCGAGGTGAGGGCCGAGCTGGCGCTGGCCCCGGAGGCGGCACAGATGCTGTGGGCCAATATGGTGCTGCATGCCGCGCCCGATCTTCCGACCCAGCTGCGGCGCTGGCAGGCCGCGCTGGCCGTCGATGGTTTCGTGATGTTCTCCTGCCTGGGTCCGGACAGTTTGTGCGAGCTGCGCACTGTCTATCGCGCGTTGGGCTGGGGCGCGCCGCTGCAGGACTGGGTGGACATGCATGACATCGGTGACATGATGGTCGAGGCCGGTTTTGCCGACCCGGTGATGGATCAGGAGCGCATCAGCCTGACCTGGGCCACGCCCGAGGCCCTGCTGAAGGACCTGCGTCTGCTGGGTGGCAATGCCGCCCCGCTGCGCTTCGAGGGCCTGCGCACGCCCCGCTGGCGCGCCAGGCTGGAGCATGCGCTGCTGCCCCTGGCCGGGCCGGATGGCCGCCTGCGCCTGAGCCTGGAGGTGATCTACGGCCATGCCTTCAAGGCGGCGCCACGGTTGCGTGTGGCGCAGGAGGTCAGCGTGTCCGCCGAGAGTCTCAGGACCATGGCCCGGCAGGGCGCAAAGCGCACCACTTGAGCACAAACGCGGGACGTGCAGCTAATTCGCAGCACTGGCATGCGGCCAGCGCCCCGGGGTACGCTAAAATCGGGAATTGCACGAAATCGCCCAGGCCGCGTTGATGAGACTTTAGCCATGGCGAGGCCTGTTGGCCTTGAGATGGATCAGCCAACTTTCATCCGCGGTATCGGGCAGTTGAGGGTGGAACGATTGAATTACAAGGTGTGGATCTGCCGAGCAAGAAGTGCCGATCCGGCCGTTGCTGATGGGCCAGGCGCCATCTTGAGAATCGGGGCGCCGTCGGCGCCCCGAGTTTCGGTGGGGCTTGGGGGCAGGAATACGGAGACCGGGGTGGCCCGAGTCGGACGAGCAGTCCGGCTTGAGCCCGCCCGGGCTGTGGGTTGGAATTGAAACAGAAGTGACGACCATGAAGACGATGAACGTACTTGAAGTCGGGCGCCGGCTGGGGCGGCTGGGGGTGACCCTGGGCGCGACGCTTGCGACGCAAGCGGCCCTGGCGGTGGGCGATCTGCCTGGCGGCCCGGCGGTCAATCAGATCGACCTGCATCCGCCGGTGACCAAGATCGCGACCGAGCAGATGTGGCTGCACAACTTCATGATGATCATCTGCCTGGTGATCTTCGTGGCCGTGTTCGGCGTGATGTTCTACTCGATCTTCAAGCACCGCAAGTCCAGGGGGGCGGTGCCAGCGAACTTCCACGAGAGCGTGAAGGTTGAAATTGCCTGGACCCTGACGCCCTTCATCATCGTCATCTTCATGGCCCTGCCTGCCACTAAGGTGGTGGTTGCCATGAAGGACACCACCAATGCCGATCTGACCATCAAGGCCACCGGGTATCAGTGGAAATGGGGCTACGACTACATCAAGGGCGAGGGCGAAGGCCTGGGCTTTGTGTCCACCCTGGACACCGCCCAGCGCGAGATGTCCAACGAGGGCAAGCCCCAGGGCGACAACTACCTGCTGAAGGTGGACAACCCCCTGGTCGTGCCGGTTGGCAAGAAGGTGCGCATCATCACCACCGCCAATGACGTGATCCACGCCTGGATGGTGCCGGCCTTCGGCGTCAAGCAGGACGCCATCCCCGGTTTCGTGCGCGACACCTGGTTCCGCGCCGAGAAGACGGGCGACTTCTATGGCCAGTGCGCCGAGCTGTGCGGCAAGGAGCACGCCTACATGCCCATCCATGTGAAGGTGCTGTCGGCTGCCGACTACTCCGCCTGGGTCGACGGCAAGAAGAAGGAAATGGCCGCCAAGGCCGATGATCCCGCCAAGGTCTGGAAGCAGGAAGACCTGGTGGCCCGTGGCGAGAAGGTCTACGCCGCCAACTGCGCCGCCTGCCACAAGGCCGATGGCAAGGGCGCGGGCCCGATCAAGGCGCTGGACGGTTCGCCGGTGGTGCTCAATGAAGACAAGCTCAAGCAGATCTCCGTGTTGCTGAACGGCCAGAACAATGGCGCGATGCCGGCCTGGAAGCAGCTGAGCGATACCGAGCTCGCCGCCGTCATCACGTACACCAAGAACAGCTGGTCCAACAAGACCGGTCAAGGTGTGCAGCCGGCCGAAGTGCTGGCCGCCCGCAAGTGACCGTCTGAACGTCGAGAAAAGGAAACAACATGAGTGCAGTGCTTGACCATCATGGTCACGACGTTCATGACCACGATCATGACCATCACGCCCCGAGCGGCTGGCGCCGGTGGGTCTTCGCCACCAACCACAAGGACATCGGTACGCTGTACCTGCTGTTCTCGTTCACGATGTTGATGATTGGCGGCATCCTGGCGCTTTGCATACGCGCCGAGCTGTTCCAGCCGGGCCTGCAGTTCTTCAATCCAGAGCTGTTCAACCAGTTCACCACGATGCACGGCCTGATCATGGTGTTCGGTGCCATCATGCCGGCCTTCGTGGGCTTCGCGAACTGGATGATCCCGCTGCAAGTGGGCGCGGCCGACATGGCCTTCGCGCGCATGAACAATTTCAGCTTCTGGCTGCTGATTCCTGCGGCCATCATGCTGGTGTCCTCGTTCTTCATGCCCGGTGGCGCTCCCGCCGCCGGCTGGACCCTGTACGCCCCGCTGACCCTGCAGATGGGTCCGTCGATGGACGCCGGCATCTTCGCGATGCACATCATGGGCGCATCAAGCATCATGGGTTCGATCAACATCATCGTCACCATCCTGAACATGCGCGCGCCCGGCATGACCTTGATGAAAATGCCGATGTTCTGCTGGACCTGGTTGATCACAGCCTATCTGCTGATCGCGGTGATGCCGGTGCTGGCTGGCGCGATCACGATGACCTTGACCGACCGCCATTTCGGCACCTCGTTCTTCAGCCCCGCCGGTGGTGGCGACCCGGTGATGTACCAGCACATCTTCTGGTTCTTCGGTCACCCCGAGGTCTACATCATGATCTTGCCGGCCTTCGGCATCGTCAGCCAGATCGTGCCGGCCTTCTCGCGCAAGAAGCTGTTCGGTTACGCCTCGATGGTGTATGCGACGGCCTCGATCGCCATCCTGTCCTTCATCGTCTGGGCCCACCATATGTTCTCCACCGGCATGCCGGTG
>Ga0187844_10000432_pt1 | contig 32460 bp, 29 predicted proteins | sample SpaLakP09_SKY_50_FD_134517 | JGI IMG/M metagenome (GOLD analysis project Ga0187844, IMG submission 134517) | Oligotrophic lake water microbial communities from Sparkling Lake, Wisconsin, USA - SP09_SKY_50 | ecosystem: Environmental > Aquatic > Freshwater > Lake | place: USA: Sparkling Lake... | reverse complement strand
GGGCGGCCACGGCCCGCTGTGGGATCTGGCGGAAGACCGTGATTCGATCGCCTTGATCGAAGCCATGGCTCGCGCCGGCAAGCCGGTCAGCGCCGTCTGCCATGCGCCCGCGGTGCTTCGCCACGCCAGGAACGACGATGGCACACCGCTGGTCAACGGTCGCAAGGTCACCGGCTTCACCAACAGCGAGGAGGCGGCGGTACAGTTGACCGACATCGTGCCCTTTCTGGTCGAGGACATGCTCAAGGCCAACGGCGGCATCTACAGCAAGGGTGCTGACTGGCAGCCCTATGTGCTGACCGATGGCCGACTGGTCACTGGCCAGAATCCGGCCTCGTCTGAACAGGCCGCCAAGGCGGTGCTGGCCTTGCTCGGCTGAAGTTCCAGCCCTACCCCTCGCCAGTCACAAACAGGCCACCGGCCTATTTGTGCCCGGCCCCCCTTGCAGCGCGCGCCGGGCCAGTGGCCCAGCCCTTCGCCGGCATCGCGTGCAGCAATACATTGCAGCCGGCCGTGATGTGCTCCGGCTTGGCATCCTCGATCTCGTTGTGGTTGATGCCGTACTTGCAGGGTTTGAAGATCATGCCGGACGGAGCCAGCTTGGCCATCTAGACGGCGTCATGGCCGGGGCCTGAGACGGCCGGCATGTTCGAGTAGCCGAGCTTCTTCGCGGCGCGAGCCACCGCATCGACGCAGTCCGGTTGGAAGGGCTGGGCCGGGTAATGCGGCACCAGCTTCAATGGCCCTGGCCGACGACCATCGGATCGATCCGCCGTGTCGACAGCAAAGAGAGCATCAGCGCAGCTTGTCGTTGCGCTTCAATTCGACTACCAACTCCTGCGCGGCCGCCTCGACCGCGCGCCGGCCTGCCAGGCCAAAATCGCCTTTGAATTCCTCGAACTCGGCCGCACCGTTGCCAACGACGCGCAGTTTGGTCTGGGGCGCGCCAGAGGCATCCAGCACCTCGATCGCCAAGGTCACGGCGAAGCGGGTCGGTGGCCAGGTCAGCAGCGAGGGCGAGCTGGAGTGGGTCATGATGTCTGGTACGAACACATAGCTCGCGCCGGCCTCCTTGATGGCCGGCAGGTCACTTGCCGCCTTGACGACGCTGACGTCGGCAAAGCTCGCGCCCAGTGCCGCACGCAGCGAGCGTTCAATATCGCGGTAGGGGAAATAGGTGATCTTGTCGCCGCCGCCGCCTTCCGTCGTGACCTGCTTGGCACGATCGGCATCACTCATCACATAGGCCACCTTCTTGGCCGACGGAGCGGCGCTCGAGCTGCGCTGGGGCACGCTCTTGGCCTCGATGGAGATCGGGTGGGCACAGGCGCCGAGTATCAGCACAAGGGCAAGGCTCAGGGCAAGCTTCAGCAAGCGGGCCGCAGACGCGGGATGAGAGGTGATACGGTTCATTTTCTTGGCTCCTTGAACGACGGTGGATGAGCTTGTTTTACTTCTTCAGAGCGGCCACCAGGCCGGCGTCGCGATAGATGACCGACAACAGCTCGCGCACGAGTCGCGGGTACTCGGCCTGGCCCTTGGGTATGGCCACTGCGCCGGCAAAGGAAGACTCGAACTGGGTCTTGGCGTCAAACTGCTTCTTGAAGAGCACATTGCCGCCCTCGGTCACGGTGACTTCGGTCGCGATATCGCCCTCGCCAGTACTGAAACCCGACACATCGATGTCGTTGCGCACCAGGCGCAGATCAAGGCGCTTGCCGGCTGCCTTGTCGTACAGCCCGGCCTCGGTGAGGTCTCGTATCAATGCCTGCTCGACATACAGGGCAAAGGTGCCGGTGCTGGCCGCCAGTTTGGTGCCCCTCAGCGTGATGTTGTTGACCTTGGCACCCGGATCCTCAGGCTGCACCTTGCCCACCGATGCGGGCTTCAGGCTCTGCCGCTTGAGGGCATCAACAGCGGCATAGTCGGCCGAATACTCGGGCGTGACAAAAGATGCGCAGCCGCTCAATGCGGTGCCCAGAGCCATGCTGGCCAAGATGATCAGTTTTCTCATATTCCCTCCTCGATTGACGTAATGTTCTATGGCGTCCATTCGGTCGCACGCACGGCTCACCCGGACCGTTGCCGTTGCCCGATCTTGCTGTGGCAGATGTATCGACGGCCTCCCCAGGCGCGAGCTCATCCTGGCCAGCAGGAAGACGCTCAACTAACTGTTTTACTGAGTCTACTTCGAGATCGCCTCAGGATTGAATGGTGAGAACCCCGAGGTAGCCACGCGAGGAAAACGGCCCTCCAGTGGCCGACGCTCACACGGCTTCGCATTCCGGCGGCTTGATCTTTTCGGCGAGCACTCGCGACGCCACTCCCCTTGCAGGGCGCGCCGAGCCAGTGGCCCGGCCCTTCGCCAGTCACAAACAGGCCACCGGCCTATTTGTGCACGGGCTCCCCTTGCAGGGCGCGCCGAGCCAGTGGCTCGGCCCTTCGCCAGTCACAAACAGGCCACCGGCCTATTTGTGCACGGGCTCAGCCCTCTCCAGCATCGCGTGCAGTAGCACATTGCACCCGGCCGTGATGTGCTCCGGCTTGGCATCCTCGATCTCGTTGTGGCTGATGCCGTCCTTGCAGGGGATGAAGATCATGCCGGCCGGTGCGAGCTTGGCCATGTAGACGGCGTCGTGCCCCGCACCTGACACGGCCGGCATATTCGAGTAGCCGAGCTTCTTCGCCGCGCGCCCCACCGCCTCGACGCAGTCGGGATGGAAGGGCTGAGCCGGGTAGTGCGACACCAGCTCGATCGTGATCGTCAGGCCGCTTTCGGCGCTGATGCGCGCGGCCGTGGCACGGATGTCGGCATCCATCGCCTCGACCAATTCGTCGGTGTTGTTGCGCAGGTCGATGCTGAACTTGACCTGGCCGGGGATCACGTTTCGGCTGTTCGGATGCACATGGACCATGCCCACCGTGCCACGACCGTGCGGTGGGTGGCGGTGGGCAACGGCCACCACTTCCAGCATCAGCTTCGCTGCCACCTGCAGTGCGTCCTTGCGCAGGGCCATGGGCGTGGGGCCGGCGTGGGCCTCCATGCCGGTGACCACGCAGTCGTACCACTTGATGCCCAGCACGGCGTTGACGACACCTATGGTCACGTCATGGTCTTCCAGCACCGGGCCCTGCTCGATATGGGTCTCGAAATAGCTGCCGATCGGATGGGCGCCGGGCTCTTCGCTGCCGATGTAGCCGATGCGCTCCAGCTCGCCCTGCACGGTCAAGCCCTCGGTGTCCTTGGCGGCATAGGCATGCTCCAGGGTGAAGGCCTTGGCGAACACGCCGGAGCCCATCATCACCGGCACGAAGCGCGAGCCCTCCTCGTTGGTCCAGAAGGCGACCTCGATCGGCGCTTCCGTTTCAATGCCGTGGTCGTTGAGTGTACGCACCACCTCGAGGCCGGCCAGCACGCCGTAGTTGCCGTCGAACTTGCCGCCGGTCGGCTGGGTGTCGATATGGCTGCCGGTCATCACCGGCGGCAGGCTGTTGTTGCGGCCGGCGCGGCGCATGAAGCCGTTGCCGATCTTGTCGACGGTGACGGTCATGCCGGCCTCGCGGGCCCAGCCGAGCACCAGATCGCGGCCCTGGCGGTCGAGATCGGTCAGCGCGAGGCGGCAGACACCGCCCTTCTTGGTGGCGCCGATCTGCGCCAGCTCCATCAGCGAGGCCCACAGGCGGTCGCCGTTGATGCGCAGGCTGTCGATACTCGTTTGGGTGGTGGTCATGTCCATGATCGTGTCCTTCGTTGAGGTTCAGCGCGCCACCGGAGTGGGGGCCAAATCAGCCGTGCGCTTGGCCAGCGCGCCGAAGGCCGGGGCGAACGGCGGGCGCTTGATGTACTGCCCCGCGCCAGCTTCAGCCCGCAGATCGCCGTTGGCGAAAACTATCTTGCCGGCGCTGAGCGTATGACTGGGCACGCCCTTGACTGTGCGGCCCTCGAAGATGTTGTAGTCGCCCTTGGAGAACTGCGTCTTGGCCGACAGCGTCTTCGTACCCGCCGGGTCCCACAGCACCAGATCGGCATCGGCGCCGACCGAGATGCTGCCCTTGCGCGGGTAGATATTGAACAGCTTGGCGGCATTGGCCGAGGTCACGGCAACGAACTCGCTGGGCGTGAGGCGCCCGGTGTTGACGCCGGCATCCCAGATCACGGCCATCCGTTCCTCGATGCCGCCACAGCCGTTGGGGATCTGCGCGAAGGCATTGCGGCCCGCCGCCTTCTGCGCGGCGCAGAAGGTGCAATGGTCGGTCGCCGTGGTGTGCAGATTGCCGGCCTGCAGATGGCGCCAGAGGTTCTCCTGATGGCCCTTGGGCCGGAACGGCGGGCTCATCACGTGCGCGGCGGCGGTGGCGAAGTCGGGGTGGCGGTAGACGCTGTCGTCGATCACCAGATGGCCGGCCAGCACCTCTCCATAGACGCGCTGGCCGCGGGCGCGGGCCCGGGCGATCGCGTCGGCCGCCTCGGTGCAGGAAACGTGGACAACATAGATCGGCACGTTCAGCACATCGGCAATGGCAATGGCGCGCTGGGCCGCCTCGGCCTCCACCATAGGCGGGCGTGACAGCGGATGGCCCTCCGGCCCGGTGATGCCCATCTTGGCCACCTCCTGCTGCAAGAGGAACACCAGCTCGCCGTTCTCGGCGTGGACGGTGGGCATCGCGCCCAGCTCAAGCGCGCGCTTGAAGCTGTTCACCAGCGTTTCGTCGTCGCACATGATGGCGTTCTTGTAGGCCATGAAGTGCTTGAAGCTGTTCACGCCTTCGTCACGCACCAGGGTGCCCATGTCCTCGCGCACGCTGTCGGCCCACCAGGTCACGGCGACGTGGAAGCTGTAGTCGCCGGCCGACTTCTGCGCCCAGTCGCGCCAGGTGCGGTAGGCCTCCATCAGCGGCTGCTGCGGATTCGGGATGACGAAGTCGATGATGCTGGTTGTGCCGCCGGCCAGGCCCGCGGCCGTGCCGGTGAAGAAGTCGTCCATCGTCACCGTGCCCATGAAGGGCAGCTGCATATGGGTGTGCGGGTCTATGCCGCCGGGCAGCAGGTACTGGCCGCTGGCGTCCAGCCGGGTGGCGCCGGCCGCCACCTCCAGGTCGGGGCCGACGGCTGCGATCTTGCCGTCAATGCACAGCACATCGGCGCGGAACTCGCGGTCGGCATTGACGACGGTGCCGCCTTGGATCAACACGGTATGGCTCATCACAACTCCTCAATGCTCCCCGGATTGCATCCGGGCTACAAACAGCCGGTAGCCCGGATGCAATCCGGGGCCACCACACACCAACCTTAGCGCTTCTTCGCCGTCAGGTAGTAATAAATACCGGCGGCGAACAGGCTGAAGAACCAGCCGAAGTCGAACAGGCTCACCAGCACCGGCGGCACGGCGTCCTTGGGCAAGAGGCCCGACACCACCAGATAGCCCGGCAGGCAGGGCAGCACGCCCAAGCCGAAGGCCACCAGCGCGTGAAGGTTCCAGCCGCTGCTGTACTCGTATTCACCGCCGCGGCGATACAGGTCGTCGACCTTCAGCTCGCCCTTGCGCACGAAGTAATAGTCCACCAGCAGGATGCCGGCAATCGCGCCCAGCAAGGTGCCGTAGCCGCCCAGCCAGGTGAACAGATAGCCGCCCGAGGTGGCCAATAGCTTCCAGGGCATGAACAGCAGGCCGATGGTGGCGGCGATGAAGCCACCGGTGCGAAAGCTCACGCGGTTCGGTGCCAGCTGGCTGAAGTCGTACGAGGGCGAGACCAGGTTGGCTGCCACATTGGTCGTCAGGTTGGCCAGCAGGATCACCAGCAGTCCCAGACCCGAGGCGAAGGTGCCCATCTGAGTCAGCAGGCCGTCGGGGAACAGCTGGGCCTTGCCGTACAGAATCGCCGAGGCCGAGAAGCCGATCACGCCAACCATCGAGAACAGCGCCATCGGAATCGGCAGGCCTATCGCCTGGCCCAGGGTCTGATCCTTCTGCGACTTGGCGAAACGGGTGAAGTCGGGGATGTTCAGCGCCAGCGTGGCCCAGAAGCCGACCAGACCGGTCAGCGCCGCCCAGGTCTTGGGTCCGCCCTCCACCACTTTGGCCGGCAGATTGAATAGCTGGCCCGACGGCACCTTGATCATCAGATAGATCACCAGTGCGGCCGAGGCGGCAATCATCAGCGGCGCGGCCACGACCTCGAGCTTGCGGATCGACTCGGGCCCATGCCAGATGAAGTACAGATGCATGGCCCAGAAGGCCAGGAAGCAGATGAACTGCGACATCGAGATCGTCTCGCCCGGGCCCGGGCCGGCCAGGTTCATGCCGATCACATTGAAGAAGCCATGCAGGGCCAGCGCACCGAAATAGCAGTTGATCGAGAACCAGCCGCAGGCCACCAGGCCGCGCAACACGGCCGGCAGATTGGCGCCCTTCACGCCGAAGGAGGCCCGCGCCAGGATGGGGAACGGAATGCCGTGGCGCGGCCCGACGCGGCCGATCAGCACCATCGGTATCAGCACGATGCAGTTGGCCAGCAGCACCAGCCAGACGGCCATCTGCCAGCTGAAGCCCTGGTCCAGCATCGAGCTGGCCATGGTGTAGGTCGGCACGCAGACGACCATGCCCACCCAAAGCGCGGCGAAGTCCTTCCAGGTCCAGGTGCGGTGTGCGGCCGGGGTGGGCTGCAGGTCCTCGTTGCTGAGCGCGGCGTCGGCCGGTGCGGATCGAATCGCTTGGGTATTGCTCATGGGCTCTCCTGTTGATCTTGTGGTGTTGAACTTCTACTGCAGGGGCATGAAATCGATCTGGCCGGGCCGGCCGTCCAGATGCAACTGGTGTGTGGCGGCCGGGCCTTGCGCGACCAGCTTGCCGCGGCGCCAGACCTTCAGCCGCGTGGCGCGCAGGCGCAGCGCCTCGACCGGATCGCGCGCCTGCAGCAGCACCAGGTCGGCATGACAGCCGGCGGCGATGCCATAGCCCTCGAGACCCAGAATCCTGGCAGGCGTGCCGGTGACGGCCTCGAAGCACTGGCGCATTGCCGACTGGCCGGTCATCTGCGCGACGTGCAGGCCCATGTGGGCGACCTCCAGCATGTCGCCGCTGCCCATGCTGTACCAGGGGTCCATCACGCAATCGTGGCCGAAGGCCACCGGTACGCCGGCGGCCAGTAGCTCGGGCACGCGGGTCATGCCGCGGCGCTTCGGGTAGCTGTCGTGCCGGCCCTGCAGGGTGATGTTGATCAGCGGGTTGGCGATGATGGACACGCCAGCCTCGCGTATCAGCGGTATCAGCTTGGACACGTAGTAGTTGTCCATCGAATGCATGCTGGTGACGTGCGAGCCGGTGACACGGCCGTGCAGGCCGAGGCGATGCGATTCGGCCGCCAGGGTTTCGATGTGGCGCGACAGGGGGTCGTCCGACTCGTCGCAGTGCATGTCAACGCGCAGGCCCCGCGCGGCGGCCTCCTCGCACAGCAGCTTCACGCTGGCCGCGCCATCGCTCATCGTACGCTCGAAGTGCGGGATGCCGCCGACGACATCAACGCCCATGTCCAGCGCACGCCTCAGGTTCGCCAGCGCAGTGGCGCTGCGCAGCACGCCGTCCTGCGGGAAGGCGACCAGTTGCAGGTCCAGGTACGGTGCGACGCGTTTCTTGACCTCCAGCAGCGCCTCGACGGCCAGCAAGCGGTCGTCGCACACGTCCACATGGCTGCGTATCGCCAGCAGGCCCTTGGCCACCGCCCAGTCGCAGTAGGCCAGCGCGCGCTCGACCAGCGCCTCCTGCGTCAGCAGCGGTTTCAGCTCGCCCCACAGCGCGATGCCATCCAGCAGGGTGCCGCTCTGGTTGACGCGCGGCAGGCCGTAGCTGAGCGTGGCGTCCATATGGAAATGGGCATCGACGAACGGCGTGCTCAGCAGCAGGCCCTGGGCATCGACCGTCTCGTGAGCCGGCGCGTGCAGGCCTTCGCTCACTTCGACGATGCGGCCCTCACGCACGGCTACGCCGATATTGCGGCGGCCATCGGACAGGCTGGCGTTGGTGATCAATAGATCGAGTTGGGACATGGTTCAGCGCTCTCCCTTGATATAGGGTTTCATCAAGGCCTGCGGCGTGGCAGATCGGCGCGAGGCGACGATCAGCGCCGCGATCGACAGCAGATACGGCAGCATCAGATAGAACTGGTAGGGCAGGCCTCCCGCATTGGCTTGCTGCAGCCGCAGCTGAAGCGCATCGAAGAAGGCGAACAGCAGCGCGCCCAGCAGCGCCTTGCCCGGCCGCCAGGCGGCGAACACGACCAGCGCCACGCAGACCCAGCCGCGGCCATTGACCATATTGAAGTAGAAGGAATTGAAGGCCGACAGGGTCAGGAAGGCCCCCGCCACGCCCATCAGCGCCGAACCCAGCACGATGGCCGTCGTGCGCACCTTGGCCACAGAAATACCCTGGCTCTCCACCGCCTGCGGACTCTCGCCGACCATGCGCAGCGCCAGGCCGGCCGGCGTGCGGTACAGGCCGTAGCCGATCAGCGGCACCAGCAGTAGGGCAAGCAGGGTCAGCGGCGTCTGCTGCTGCAGCACGGGGATGGGTAGCCATGACATCTCGGCAAACGGCGTGATCGTCGGCGGCGTGTTGACCTTGGGGAAGGCGACGCGGTAGCTGAAGTAGCTCAACGCCGTGCCCAGCAGGGTCAGGCCCAGGCCGGCGACGTGTTGGGACAGTGCCAGGCCAACGGTCAGCAGCGCATGCAGCAGGCCGAAGATGGCGGCAACGGCAGCGGCTGCGATGACACCACCCCACAGCGGCGCGCCGAGGTAGACGGCATACCAGCCTGAGAAGGCGCCGACGACCATCAGGCCTTCGATGCCCAGGTGGAGGACGCCCGCTCGTTCACAGAGCAGCACGCCGAGGGTGCCAAGGATCAGGGGCGTGGCCACGCGGAGGACGGCTACCCAGAAGGGGATGGTGGTGAGCATGTCGAGGACGGTGGTCACTATGTTGACTCCGTTCTGAGCGACAGCGCTTCCCGAAGCGTTGGAGGGCCGGGATTGCGTCCCGGCGGCCGCCTCACTTTCTTTGCTTCGCCAAAGAAAGTAAGCAAAGAAAGGCGACCCGGATGCAGCGCCCCTCGGGTACGAGGGGTTCCCTGCGGTGCTCGCGATCTGGGGCATCTGCGCAAACTCGCCCCCGGGTACAGGGGCTCAGACAGGTGCGCAGATGTCGCCGGGTACGGCTCCGACCCCAGCACGCTGCGCTCCTCGGCGCCGCATACGGGCCATACCCTTCGGCTCGCTGCGCATCGCCTAAAAGGGCTCGTGCAGGCACGAGCCAAGGTCGAAGACCTGGCCCCTCGCGACGATGCGCAGCGAGCCGTGACGAGTTTCCCGTATGCGGCGCCGAGGAGCGCAGCAAGCTGGGGTCGGAGCGGTATGGCCGCGACTTTCACGCACCTGTCTGAGGTCTTGTACTCAAGGCCGAGTTTGCGTGAAAGCCCCCCAGCTTGTGAGCACCGGAAGGCACCCCTCGGTACTCCGAGGGGCGCCGCATCCGGGTCGCCCTTTCTTTGCTTACTTTCTTTCGGCGAAGCTAAAGAAAGTGAGTCGGCTGCCGGGACGACATCCCGGCCTACCTGCCCCTGCCAGGGCGAACGAACCGCCCGCGCCGTCATGCCGAAGCCCTCACCTCAAACCGAACCCGATACCGAGTCAGCATCGCCGCGACCAGCACGACCAACAGGGCCGAGGCCACAACAGCATCCGCCAAATAGCTAGGCACCCCAATCTGCCGGCTCATGCTGTCGGCCCCGACCAGCACGCCAGCCACCAGCACGCTGGAACCGACCACCGCCAGCGGATGCAGGCCCGCCAGCATCGCGATCACGATGCCGCTGTAGCCATAGCCGGGCGACATGTCCAGCGTCACATAGCTGGTCCGCCCGGCCACCTCGATCGCGCCGGCAAGGCCCGCCAGACCGCCGGACAGCAGGGCGACCAGCACAACGGTGCGCGTCACCGGCACGCCGGCAAAGGCCGCGGCGCGGGAGTTTGCACCGAGCGCCCTGATGTCGAAGCCCAAGGTCGTGAAGCGCATGATCACCCACAGCAGCAGCGCTGCGCCCATGCTCCACAGCAGCCCCGTGTGCACCCGCGTCTTCTCGACCAGCTTGGCCAGTTCCAGCTCCGATTGCAAGGCCACGCTTTGCGGCCAGCCCATCGCCAGCTGGTCCTTCATCGCGCCGTCCAGCATCGCGCCGACGCCGAGCAGCACGATGAAGTTCAGCAGCAGCGTGCTGACCACCTCGTCCACGCCAAAGCGAAGCTTCATCAGCGCCGGACCCAGCAGCAGCAAGGCGCCGGCCAGCATGGCCGCCAGCATCATCGCGGTGAACAGCAGCGGGCCGGGTGTCGCCAGGCCCACGCCATCGTGCAGCCCGCCGACGGCCACCGCCGCCAGCGCGCCGCCATAGAGTTGGCCCTCGCCGCCGATATTGAATAGCCGCGCCTTGAACGCCACCGTTGCTGCAAGCCCCGTGAGCATCAGCGGAATCGAGCGGGTCAGCGTCTCGCTCCAGGCGAACACCGATCCGAAAGCGCCCTGCATCAGCAGCGCAAAGGTCTGGGCCACCGGCGCGCCGGCGGCGGCGACCAGCAGAGCGGCGATCAGCATCACGGCAGCGAACGAGGTCAGTCCCGAGATCAGCAGCAAATGGGGGCCGACATGGCTGCGCGCCTCAAGCCGCATGGGTTGCTCCCGCCATGGCCAAGCCCAGGCGCTCACGGTTCCAGTCGCCACTGGGCAGGGCCGCGCTCAGCTGGCCGTGGTGCATCACCGCGATACGGTCGGCCAGCAGCTCGATCTCGTCCAGATCGTCGGAGATCAGCAGCACCGCCGCGCCGGCATCGCGCGCCGCGCGCAGCTGCGCGTGCACGAAGTTGACGGCGCCGATGTCCAGCCCCCAGGTCGGCTGGTGGGCGATGATCACGCCGGCCGAGGCACCGCCGGGCCGGCGCAGCACGCGGCCCAGAATCAGCTTCTGCATATTGCCGCCGGACAGCGCGCGGGTGCGCCGGTCGAGACTGGCACCACGCACATCGAAGGTCTGCAGCACCGTGTCGGCATAGGCCCGCGCGGCGCGGCGGCGTATCCAGCCCCAGCGCGAGAACACCGGCGTGCGCAGCCCTTCCGCGCAGGCGTTTTCCCAGACCGGCAGATCGCCGACGATGCCCACCGCCTGCCGGTCTTCCGGTATCCGCGCCAGGCCCTGGGCGACGATGCGCGCGGGCGTCGTGGCCAGCGGTTGGCCATCGACCTGCAGCGTGCCGCCCTTGGCCGGCAGCAGGCCGAACAGCAGATCGGCCAGCAGGGTCTGGCCATTGCCCGAGACGCCGGCAATGCCGACGATCTCGCCGGCGCGCAGGTCCAGGTTGAGTTCACGCAGCGCGGCATGGCCGTCGCTGACGTTCACGCTTTTCAAGCTCAAGCGCAGCGGCGCATCCGGTTTCAAGACCACCGCTTCGCGCTGCAGCGACACCACCGACTGCCCCACCATCCAGCGCGCCAGCTCGGCCTTGTCGGTGTCGGCCGTATTGGCCTGCGCCACCACGGTGCCACCGCGCAGCACCAGCACCCGGTGCGAGATCGCCATCACCTCGTGCAGCTTGTGGCTGATGAAGATCACCGCCATGCCCTGAGCCACCAGCTGGCGCAGCGTGACGAACAGAGAGTCGGCCTCCTGTGGCGTCAGCACCGCGGTGGGTTCGTCCAGCACCAGGATGCGCGCACCACGGTACAGCGCCTTCAGGATTTCGACGCGCTGGCGCTCGCCGACCGACAGGTTGCCGACCAGTGCCTGCGGGTTGACCGGCAGGCCGGAGCGCTGGGCTACCTCCTGCAGCCGGGTCAGCGCCTCGGCACGCGCGCTCTTCAGCCGCATCAGACTCTCGCTGCCCAGCATCACGTTGTCGAGCACGCTGAGGTTGTCGGCCAGGGTGAAGTGCTGGTGCACCATGCCGATGCCCGCAGCCAGCGCGGCACGGGTGTCGCCTGGCGGCAAGGGCTTGCCGAAGACCTCGACATGCCCCTCGTCGGCCGAATAGTGGCCGAACAGGATGGACATCAAGGTGGACTTGCCGGCGCCGTTCTCGCCCAGCAGGGCCAAGACCTCGCCGGAGTTCAACTCCAGCGAGATATTGTTGTTGGCCACCAAGTCGCCGAAACGCTTGGTGATGCCCTGCATGCGAAGCACAGTGGTATGGAGCCCTTCGCCCGACGAATAGGTCGGTCGGTCCCCCGAGGGGACATGGGCCGGCTTGGGAGCGGCCCGGCGCTCGGCCCATGCGCTATCAGTCATGCAGGCACCAGGTCAGCGATCAGTTGAAAGCAGCCTTGGGCTGGCTGTCGTCGATCTTGACGGTGAACGTGCCGTCCAGGATGGCCTTCTCCTTGGCGCGCATCTTGGTCACCACATCGGCCGGCACCTTCTTCTCGAACGTGCCCAACGGGGCCAGCTCTGAACCCTTGTGCTTCATCATCGAATAGACACCGTAGTCCTCAGGCGCGAACTTGCCGTCCTTGACGAGCTTGATCGCGCGGTCTATCGACGGCCCCATATGCCACAGCGCCGAGGCGACCACGGTGTCGGGGTACTTGTCCTGGGTGTTGATGACGTTGCCTATGGCCAGCTTGCCGCGCTCCTTGGCCGCGTCGCTGACGCCGAAGCGCTCGGCGTACATCACGTCGGCGCCCTTGTCTATCATCGCGAAGGCCGCTTCCTTGGCCTTGGGCGGATCGAACCAGCTGTTGATGAAGCTGACCGAGAACTGCATCTTCGGATTGACCTCCTTGGCGCCGGCCATGAAGGCATTCATCAGCCGATTCACCTCGGGAATCGGGAAGCCACCGACCAGGCCGATCTTGCCGCTCTTGCTGACGCCGGCCGCCACCATGCCCGCCAGATACGAAGGCTCATGGATGAAGTTGTCGAAGACCGAGAAGTTCGGCGCCTGCGGCTTGGCCGACGAGCCCATCAGAAAGGACACCTTGGGGAAGTCCTTGGCCACCTTGCGGGCGGCGGCTTCGACGGCAAAGGCCTCGCCGACGATCAGCTGGTTGCCGCCGGTGGCGTATTCACGCATCACCCGCTCGTAGTCGGGGTTGGCGACGTTCTCGCTGGCCTTGTACTCGATCTCGCCGCGCGCCTGGGCTGCCAGCAGCGCCTTGTGCAGGCGGCTCACCCACTGCTGCTCGAAGGGCACCGTGTAGATGCCGGCCACCTTCAGCTTGGCCTGGGCAAAAGCGGCGGGCGTCAGCGACAGCAGCGCGGCAGCGCCGGCGGCAAGGAGAGCGAATCGACGTTTCATCATCTTCATGCTGGCTTCCTGTGAGTGAGTGGGTGTTTGAAGGTACGCCGCAGCCGCGATCGTCCGCAACGGTATTTACGCCGTAGCCCGGATGCAATCCGGCGTCTGGAGGTACGGTGAAGCGGTGGCCCCGGATTGCATCCGGGCTACACCTGGGCCGAGGGGTTGTTGGGGTGAGTGGTCCAGTTCGCGTACTCCCCGCTGACCGTCTTGCCTGTGCGCAAATCCACCTCGCCCGGATTCAGTGCCCGCAGGCTCAAGGCACCCGGCACCGGACAGATCGCCACGCACAGATTGCAGCCGACGCATTCGTCTTCCTTGACCTCGAAGAAACGTTTGCCGTCCTTGGTGGCGCTGATCGCCTGGTGCGAGGTGTCTTCGCAGACCACATGGCAGCGGCCGCACTGGATGCAGGCATCCTGGTGGATGACGGCCTTTTCGACGTGGTTCAGATTCAGCAGCTTCCAGTCTGTCACGGTCTTGACCGCGCGGCCGCTCATCTGATCCACGCTCTGGTAGCCCTGCTCGTCCATGAAGTTGGACAGGCCGTCGCACAGGTCCTCGACGATCTTGAAGCCGTAGACCATGGCGGCTGTGCAGACCTGCACATTGCCGGCGCCTAAAGCGATGAATTCGGCCGCGTCGCGCCAGGTCGTGATGCCACCGATGCCGGAGATCGGCAGGCCGGCGGTGAGCGGGTCGCGGGCGATCTCGGCCACCATGTTCAGCGCGATCGGCTTGGCGCCGGGGCCGCAGTAGCCGCCATGCGAACCCATGCCGGCGGTGTTGGGAACCATCGCCATCGCCTCCAGGTCAACGCCCATGATGGAGTTGATGGTGTTGATCAGGCTGACCGCGTCGGCCCCGCCCTTCTTCGCCGCGCGGGCCGGCTGGCGCACATCGGTGATGTTGGGCGTCAGCTTGACGATGATGGGCAGCTTCGAATACTGCTTGCACCACTCGGTGACCATCTGGATGTACTCGGGCACCTGACCGACGGCCGAGCCCATGCCGCGCTCGCTCATGCCGTGCGGGCAGCCGAAGTTCAGCTCGACGCCGTCGCAGCCGGTGTCCTCGATCATCGGCAGGATGTTCTTCCAGGCGTCCTCGGTGCAGGGCACCATCACCGAGGCGACGACGGCGCGGTCGGGCCAATTGCGCTTGACGCGGGCCATCTCGTCCAGATTGGTGCGCAGCGGCCGGTCCGAGATCAGCTCGATATTGTTGAAGCCGATCACGCGGCGGTCAGCGGCGTAGATCGCGCCGTAGCGGGGGCCGTGAACATTGACGACGCAGGGGTCCTCGCCGACGGTCTTCCAGACCACACCACACCAGCCGGCCTCGAAGGCGCGCTGGACGTTGACCTCCTTGTCGGTCGGCGGGGCCGAGGCCAGCCAGAACGGATTGGGGCTGCGGATGCCGACGAAGGTGCTGCTCAGGTCTGCCATGTTTGTTCGCTCCTGCTTGCTCGGGGGTCAGGTATGAATCAAAGTCCAGCCAGCCGCTGGTGCATCGCCGCCGCGGCCAGCTTGCCGTGCTGCACCGCCTCCACCGTCAGGTCGCGGCCGCCGTAGCGGGCGTCGCCGCCGGCCCAGACCTTGGGCAGATTGGTGCCGCCCTCGGCATCGGTCTTGATGCGTCCGCCCTGCAGTTCCAGGCCGCTGTCCTCCAGCGTGCTGGCCACAAAGCTCTGGCCGATGGCGCCCAGCACCCAGTCGGCAGCCAAGGTGAAGCGTTCCCCTGTTTCTATCAGCCTGCCCTCCTTCAAGGTGGTGCATGCAAACTCCATGCCACTCAAGACACCGGCCTCGCTGAGCAGGGCCTTGGGCGCAGCCCAGTGGACGATGCGCACGCCGTTCTCCTTGGCCCAGCTTTGCTCATGGCCGCTGGCGCCCATGGCCTCGGGGCCGCGGCGGTAGACGATGGTCACCTCCTCGGCGCCGAGCTTGCGCGACTGCACGGCGGCATCCACCGCCGTCATGCCGCCGCCGATCACGACGACCTTCCGGCCTACCGGCAGCGCGGCGTAGTCGCTGGTCTGGCGCAGCCCGGCGATGAATTCGACTGCCGGTCGCACGCCTGGCAGATCGGCCCCGTCAATGCCCAGCTCGTTAACACCGCCCAGGCCCAGGCCGAGGAACACGGCATCGTATTCGGCCGTCAGCTGGTTCAAATGGATGTCACGCCCCAGCGCCTGCTTGCATTGCACCTCGATGCCGCCAACCGACAGCAGCCAGGCGATCTCGCGCTGGGCAAAGTCATCGACGGTCTTGTAGGTCGCCAGGCCGAATTCGTTCAGCCCGCCCAGCTTGGCTGCGGCATCGAACAGACTGACCTGATGGCCCAGCAGCGCCAGCCGGTGCGCGCAGGCCAGGCCTGCCGGGCCGGCGCCGACGACGGCGACGCGCTTGCCCGTCTCGGCCGCGCGGACGAATAGCGGCTTACCTGGGTTGGCCAGCAGCGCATCGGTGGCGTGGCGCTGCAGCAGGCCGATCTCGACCGGCTTGTCCTCATTGGTGTTGCGCACGCAGGCCTGCTCGCACAGCACCTCGGTGGGGCAGACCCGGGCGCACATGCCGCCCAGCGGGTTCTCTTCCAGGATGGCCTTGGCCGCACCGCGCAGATTGCCATCGGCGATGCGGCGGATGAAGGTCGGGATGTCGATGCCGGTCGGGCAGGCGGTCTGGCAGGGGGCGTCGAAGCAGTAGTAGCAGCGCTCGGCCTCGATATTGGCCTGCACCGCATTCAGCGGCGGATGGGCTTCGCAGAAGTTCTGCTTCAGCTGGGCCGGGCTCAAGCGGCCGGCACGCACATCGGGTTGCTTGGCTTCACTCATGGGCACGCTCCTGGCTGAATTTGACCAAATGGTCAGATATGTGCAGCATTTGGCCTATAGGGCGAAACACCTAGGCCCCGACGGCGGCCCCGTGCCTTAGGGTCGGCAACAGAGAGCGAGACAAGACCGGATGAGTGAGACCCGCAACACCAAGCGCCAGGCGATAGAAACCAAGCTGCTGGCCGCCGCGCAGGAGCGCTTCGCCCGCCATGGCTACTCAGGGGTGTCGGTGGATGACATCGCCGCCAGCGCCGGCATGTCCAAGCAGAGCCTGCTGTACTACTTCGCGACCAAGGAGTCGCTGTACCGCCGCGTCTTCAATGACGTGCTCGACGCCTGGGTGCAGGACCTCAGCGAACTGGCCGATCCGTCGTCGACCCCGCGCCAGGCGCTGGAGCGCTATGTGACGCAAAAGCTCCAGTTCTCGTTCGACAACCCGACCGGCTCGCGCCTGTTCGCGCTGGAGATCATGGCCCAGGCGCCGCTGTGCGCGGCCGACATCGAGGCCAAGCTGCTGCCCGCCTTCAAGGCCGAGACAGCGCTGCTGGAGCAGTGGATGGCCGCCGGCCAGATCAAGCGCGTACCCGTGCCGCACCTGCTGTTCACGCTCTGGGCCATGACCCAGACCTATGCGGACTTTGCCTGGCAGACGGGCATGCTGCTGGGCAAGCCGACGCCTGACGCCGAGGAGTTCGCCCAGGCGCGCGAGACGATTCTGGCCATGGTCAATGGCGCGCTGGGCCTGAACGGCACGAGAGAAGCATGAGCAAGCAAGCAAGCAAGCATGAGCAACAACAAGCAGCGCTGGAAGCCCAGCGTCACCGTCGCCGCCATCATCGAGCAGGGCGGCCGCTACCTGCTGATCGAGGAGCACACGCCCGAGGGCCTGAAGCTGAACAACCCGGCCGGCCACCTGGACCCGGCCGAATCGCCCGAGCAGGCGGTGGTGCGCGAAACGCTGGAAGAGACGATGCGGCCGTTCACGCCCGAGGCCCTGCTGGGCGTCTACTTGTCGCGCTTCCATCGGCAGGCCAGCGGCGAGGACGTGACCTATATGCGCTTCGCCTTCTGCGGCACGGTCGGCGACGAGCTGCCCGGTCTGCAGCTGGACACCGGCATCGTGCGCACGCTGTGGATGACGGTGGACGAGATACGCGCCAGCGTGGCGCGCCACCGCAGCCCGCTGCTGCTGCGCTGCGTGGAAGACCATCTGGCCGGCATCCGCCATCCGCTGAATCTGGTGACGACCGATGCCACGGTCTATGCCCCCGAGTTGCGAGACTAGGGATAGGCAACGGCTTTTTTTGATCCAGCGCTGGCCGCCGCGCCCGCGGCCCGCTACGCTGTGCCCTGTTCAACCCTCAGGCATCAGCATGAAGAGTTTGTGGCGGCCCGAAGATGCGCAGCGCTTTATCGACGACTACCAGCGACAGCACGTGCCGGCCGAGCTGGCATTGCGCACCTATTCGGCGCGGCTGCTGGGTGGTGACCCCAGCCTGGTGCTGCATGGCGGCGGCAATACCTCGGTCAAGCTCAGGCAACGCGATGTGTTCGGCGACTAGGTCGAGGTGCTGTGCGTCAAGGGCAGCGGCTGGGACCTGGCCAAGATAGAGCCGGCCGGCCACCCGGCGGTGCGGATGGCGCCGCTGCAGCGGCTGCGCCGTCTCGTCCAGCTGTCCGATACCGACATGGTCAACGTCCTACGCCTGAACCTGCTCGACTGCAATGCGCCGACGCCCTCGGTCGAGACCCTGCTCCATGCCTATGTGCCGGCACGCTACATCGACCACACCCATGCGGTGGCGGCGATGGTGATCGCCGACCAGCCCGACAGCGAAGCGCTGTGCCAGCAGATTTACGGCGAGCGCCTGATCTGGATCCCGTACGTGATGCCCGGCTTCGAGCTGGCCCAGGTGGTGGCTCGCGCGGTCGAGGCCCGGCCCGACGCTCAGGGTCTGCTGCTGGCCCAGCACGGCCTGTTCTCGTTCGGCGACACGGCCCAGCAAAGCTACGAGCGGATGATCGAGTTCGTCACGCTGGCCGAAGACTTCATCGCCCAGCGCGCCGCCCCACCAGCGCCCGCCGAGGCGGTTCCGGCCCACCTGGCCCGCATTGCCGACATCGCCCCCCATCTGCGCGCCGCCTATGCCGAGCAGTCGCCGCTGCAGGCCCGGCACTGGGTGTTCGATCTGCGCGACTCCCCGGCTGCATTGGAGTTCTCTCGCGGCCTGGGCCGGTCCAAGGCCGCCCAGCGCGGCGTCGCCACGCCCGACCATGTGATCAGGATGAAGGGCCGGCCGATGGTGCTGGAGGCCCCCGAACAGGGCCGGCTGGACGATTGGGCGCAGAGCATGCGTGGCCATCTGGCGGGCTTCCAGGACCACTACCACGGCTACTTCCGCCGCAACAACACCCGGGTGGGTGGCATCAAGACCGAGCTCGACCGCCTGCCGCGCGCCATTGTCGTGCCGCATCTGGGACTGTTGGGCGTGGGCCGCTCGGCGGCCGAGGCGGCGGTCAATGCCGACATCATCGAATGCTGGATGCGGGTCGTGACCCAGGCCGAGGCGATTGGCCGCTACACCCCGGTCGGCGAGGCCGACGAGTTCGACATGGAGTACTGGTCGCTGGAGCAGGCCAAGCTGGGCAAGATCAAGCCGCCACCCGAGCAGGGCCGCGTGGTCGTGGTCACCGGTGCCGGCAGCGGTATCGGTGCGGCCACCGCGCGGGCCTTTGCGGCACGTGGAGCCGAGGTGGCACTGCTCGATCTCGATGGCAATGCGGCGCAGGCCGTCGCCCAATCGATAGACCGCCATGCGCTGGCGCTGCCATGCGACGTGTGCGACGCCGGCTCGGTGCAAGCCGCCTTCGACGCGGTGCTGCGGCGCTTCGGCGGCGTTGATGTGCTGGTGTCCAACGCCGGCATGGCCACCCAGGGCAGCATGCTGGGCCTGGACGATGCGGCGCTGCGGCGCAGCTTCGAGGTCAATTTCTTCGGTCACCAGAACGTCGCGCGGGCGGCGGTGCGCATCATGCAGACCCAGGGCATCGGCGGCACGCTGCTGTTCAATGTCTCCAAGCAGGCGGTCAACCCGGGGCCGGACTTCGGTGCCTACGGCACGGCCAAGGCGGCGCTGCTGGCTCTGGTGCGCCAGTACGCGTTGGAGCATGGCCGCGACGGCATCCGCGTCAATGCGGTGAACGCCGACCGCATCCGTTCCGGCCTGCTGAACGACGAGATGATCGCGGCACGGTCCCGGGCCAGGGGGCTCAGCGAGGCCCAGTACATGGCCGGCAATCTGCTGGAGCAGGAGGTCACGGCCGAGGACGTGGCCCAGGCCTTTGTGCTGTCGGCCCAGCTCACCAAATCCACCGGCAATATCGTCTGCGTCGATGGCGGCAATGTCGCCGCGATGCTGCGCTGAAAGGTTCAGATGCTGATCAATGGAGAAGCCTGGCGCACCATCTGGTGCGAGGCCGATGGCGCGGTCGGCGTGATCGACCAGCGTGCCCTGCCCCACTACCTGGAGACCCAGCGGCTGTGCAGCTGCGCCGATGTCGAGGTGGCGATCCGCGATATGTGGGTGCGCGGCGCGCCGCTGATCGGTGCGGCCGCCGCCTATGGCCTGGCGCTGGCGATGCGCGAGGACGCCTCCGATGCGGCGCTGGACGAGGCCTGCACGCGGCTGCTGGCCACCCGGCCGACCGCCGTCAATCTGCGCTGGGCGCTGGATCGCCTGAGCCGCCAGCTGCGCCCGGCGCCGATGGCGGACCGCAGGCAGATGGCCTATCTGCTGGCGGCCGAGCTGTGCAACGAGGACGTCGCCATCAACCAGAGCCTCGGCCATCACGGCCTGGCCCTGATCAAGGCCGCCGCAGCGCGCCACCCCGGCCGCCGGCTGAACATCCTGACCCACTGCAATGCCGGCTGGCTGGCCACGGTGGACTGGGGCACGGCCACCTCGGCGATCTACCAGGCCTTCGATGCCGGCCTCGATCTGCATGTCTGGGTGGACGAGACCCGGCCCCGCAACCAGGGCGCCTCGCTGACCGCCTGGGAGCTGGGCCGGCACGGCGTGCCGCACAGCCTGATCGTCGACAACGCCGGCGGTCATCTGATGCAGCATGGCCAGGTGGATCTGTGCATCGTCGGCGCCGACCGGGTGACGGCCCACGGCGACGTCTGCAACAAGATCGGCACGTACCTGAAGGCGCTGGCGGCCCATGACAACGATGTGCCCTTTTACGTGGCCATGCCCTCGCCGACGCTGGACCGGACGGTCAGCGACGGCCTGCGGGAGATCACGATTGAGAACCGCGCGGCGGAGGAGATCGCCATCGTCAGCGGCATCGCCGCCGATGGTCGCCTGGAGTCGGTGCGCATCGCCCCCCAAGGCAGCTCCTGCGCCACCAACCCGGGCTTCGATGTCACGCCGGCGCGGCTGGTCACCGGCCTGATCACCGAGCGGGGTGTCTGCGCCGCCAACCCGCTAGCGATTGCGGCGATGTTCGGCACGGCGGAGAACCACCGATGAGTCAGATGATGGAACGACTGGACCGCGTCAAGGCCTCGCTGCGACGGCACGGCGTGGGCGAGGACTTCGAGGTCGGCCTGATACTGGGTTCGGGCCTGGGCCAGATGGTGGATGCCATCGCCGGCGCGCGCCGCATTCCCTATGCCGAGATCGACGGCCTGCCCACCTCCACCGCGCCGGGCCATGCCGGCCAGCTGGTGCTGGGCACCCTCGCCGGCCGCCGCGTCGTCGCCATGCAGGGTCGCTTTCATCTGTACGAGGGCTGGAGCGCGCAGGATGTGGTCTGCCCGGTCTATGCCATGCGGCGCCTGGGCTGCCGGCATCTGGTCGTCACCAACGCCGCCGGGGCGTTGAACCCGGACTTCGCGCCGGGCGAGGTAATGCTGATCGACGACCACATCAATCTGCTGGGCGTCAATCCGCTGACCGGGCCGAATGACGAACGCCTGGGCCTGCGCTTCCCCGACCTGTCTCGGGCCTACTGGCCAGCGCACCGTGAGCTGGTCGCTGCACAGGCCGCCCGGCTGGGCACGCCGCTGCAGCGCGGCATCTATGCGGCAACGCCGGGCCCCTCGCTGGAAACCTCGGCCGAGCGCCGCTTCATGCGCCTGATCGGCGGCGACGCGGTGGGCATGTCCACCGTGCTGGAGGTGATTGCCGCCAACCATGCCGGCATACATGTGCTGGGCCTGTCGGCCATCTGCAATGTCGCCACCGGCTCCAGGCACCAGCAGCCCGACACGATCGAAGAGGTGCTGGCCCATGCGGTGGGTGCCGGTGTGCACATGGCGCGGCTGCTTGAGGCCTGCCTGCCGGATCTGGCCTGAGCAAAGGCCCCGCGCCGGCCGGACCGGGGATCGCCCGATAAAATCCGCCGATGGTGATGAGTAACAAGAAGCAGCGCGTGGTGGTGGGCCTGAGCGGCGGTGTCGATTCGGCGGTGAGCGCCTGGCTGCTCAAACAGCAGGGCCACGAGGTGGTCGGCATCTTCATGAAGAACTGGGAAGATGACGACGACAGCGAATACTGCTCGTCCAATATCGACTTCGTTGACGCTGCGGCGGTGGCCGATGTGATCGGCATCGAGATCGAGCACGTCAACTTCGCCGCCGACTACAAGGACCGCGTGTTCGCCGAGTTCCTGCGCGAATACCAGGCCGGCCGCACGCCCAACCCCGACATCCTGTGCAATGCCGAGATCAAGTTCAAGGCCTTTCTGGACCATGCGATGCGCCTGGGGGCCGAGAAGATCGCCACCGGCCACTACGCCCGGGTGCGTGAGCGCAACAGCCGTTTCGAGTTGTTGAAAGGTCTGGACCCGCTGAAGGACCAGAGCTACTTTCTGCACCGGCTGACTCAACCCCAGCTGGCCAGCACACTGTTCCCGGTCGGCGAGCTGCCCAAGACGGAGGTGCGCCGCCTGGCCGAGGAGATCGGCCTGCCGAATGCGAAGAAGAAGGACTCGACCGGCATCTGCTTCATCGGCGAGCGGCCGTTCCGGGAGTTTCTGAACCGCTATCTGTCGCAGCAGCCCGGGGCAATCAAGGACGAGCGCGGCCGCACGCTCGGCGAGCATGTGGGCCTGAGCTTCTACACGCTGGGCCAGCGCAAGGGCATAGGCGTGGGCGGGGTGAAGGAAAAAGGGTCCCCGCGCGGCGGCGGCGAGCACGAACCCTGGTTCGTCGCCCGCAAGGACATGGCGACGAACACGCTGTACATCGTGCAGGGCCATGATCACCCCTGGCTGCAGTACACGAGCCTGACGGCCGATGACGTCAGCTGGGCGGCGGGCCACCCGCCGGCGGCCGGCGCCTATGCGGCCAAGAGCCGCTATCGCCAGAGCGACGCGGCCTGCGCCTTCGAGCCCACCGAGGCCGGCTTCCAGCTGAGCTTCACCGACAAGCAATGGGCGGTCACGCCGGGCCAGTCGGCCGTGCTCTACGACGGCGAGGTCTGCTTGGGCGGCGGGGTGATCAGCGCGGCCTGGGCCTGAATTCGGCGCGCGTCGGCCGTTGCCTGCATTCCTTGTTCCAGCGCAGCCCCGCGCTGCCACCATGCCCGCATACTTGACCGTTCACGCGGGCCGTTTCCCGCGGCAAAGGAGCGGCACAGATGCAAAAGCCATGGCTCGTCCAGTACCCGCCCGGGGTTCCGGCCGAGATCGACATCGAACAGTTCGCTTCGCTGAAGGCGGTGCTGGCCTCCAGTTGCGCGCGCTTTGCCGACCTGCCCGCCTTCAACTCGATGGGCGCGGTCTTGACCTACCGGCAGCTCGACGAGGCCAGCCGCGCGTTTGCGGCCTGGCTGCAGCAGGTGGCCCAGCTGCGGCGCGGCGATCGCGTCGCCCTGATGCTGCCCAATCTGCTGCAGTACCCGGTGGCACTGTTCGGCGTGTTGCGCGCCGGCATGGTGGTGGTCAATGTGAACCCGCTGTACACGCCACGCGAGCTCGAGCACCAGCTCAAAGACTCCGGCGCCACGGCCATCGTGGTGCTGGAGAACTTCGCGCACACGCTGGAGCAGGTCATCAAGGCCACGTCGGTGCGGACGGTGATCACGACTCAGGCCGGCGACCTGCTGCCGCCGCTGAAGCGGCTGCTGACGAACTTCGTCGTCAAACAGGTGCGGAAGCAGGTGCCGCCGTGGCGGCTGGCCGGTGCGGTGGGCTTCAGGCAGGTGCTGGCTATCGGCCGTGAGCACACCCTCGACGACGTGCCGCTGACCCGCGACGACCTGGCCTTCCTGCAGTACACCGGCGGCACCACCGGCGTGGCCAAGGGCACGATGCTGACCCACGGCAATATGGTCGCCAATGTGCTGCAGGTGGCGGCCTGGATGTCGCCCAATCTGATCGACGGCGAGGAGATCGTGGTCATTCCGCTGCCGCTGTATCACGTGTTCGCGCTGACCGGCTGCCTGTCCTTCTTCAGCAAGGGCGCGCAGATCGTGCTGATCGCCAACCCGCGCGACATGCCGGCCTTCCTCAAGGCGCTCAGGCAGACGCGCTTCACCGCCATCATTGGCGTGAACACCCTGTTCCGCGCCATGCTCGACGCGCCGGGCTTCGTCGATGTCGATCTGCGTCCGCTGAAGCTCGCGGTGGCCGGGGGCATGGCCGTGCAGCATGTGATCGCGCATCGCTGGAAGGAGCGCGCCGGCGTGCCGCTTGTCGAGTGCTACGGCCTCACCGAGAGCGCGCCGGTGGCGATCGCCAACCCGGTCACCATCCAGGAATGGAGCGGCCAGATCGGTGTGCCACTGCCCAGCACCGATGCCGCCGTGCTCGGTGACGACGACAAGCCCGTCGCACTGGGTCAGGTCGGCGAGATCTGCCTGCTCGGGCCGCAGGTGATGAAGGGCTACTGGAACCGTCCGGAGGAAACCGCCAAGGTGTTCACAGCGAACGGCTGGCTGCGCACCGGCGACATGGGCCTGATGGACGAGCGCGGCGGCATACGCATCACCGATCGCAAGAAAGACATGATCGTGGTCTCCGGTTTCAAGGTCTTCCCCAACGAGGTCGAGGATGTGCTGACCATGCACCCCGGCGTGCTGGAGGCCGGTGCGATCGGGGTACCCGACGACCGCTCCGGTGAAGCGGTCAAGGTGGTGGTGGTGCGCAAGGATCCGGCGCTGACCGAGGCCCAGCTGCTCGCGCATTGCAAGCAGCACCTGACCGGCTACAAGATGCCGCGCATCGTCGAGTTCCGCAACGAGCCCCTGCCCAAGACCAACATCGGCAAGATCCTGCGGCGCGAGTTGCGCGACGCCAGTCACCCCACAGGGGCGCAGGCGATGCAGCCTGCGGTCGCACGAGGGCCTGCGTGAAGCTGCCGGCACGCTATCGCCCGCGCCGCATCGTCTTGCGCGATGGCCGCGAGGTGACGCTGCGCGCGATTGCAGAGACCGATGCGGCGGAGATTGTTCAGGCCTTCGAGCGCCTGTCGGCCGAGTCGCGCTACAGCCGCTTCATGCAGCACAAGAAGCGCATCAATGAGGTCGCCCTTCAACGCGGGGTGCGTCCCCAGCCCGGACGCGAGTTTGCGTTTGTCGTCACCATTCCGGCGCCCGACGGCATTGACATCGTCGGTGCCGCCCAGTACCTCGCCGCAGAGCAGGGCAATGCCGAGACCTGCGAGTTCGCCATCACCGTGGCCGAAGACTGGCGCGGCAGCGGCATCGCCCGCCACCTGCTCGCCAGTCTGCTGCGCCGGGCGCGGCGCGATGGCTACAAGACGATGGAAGGCTGGGTAACCGCGGCGAACACTTCAATGTTGATGCTGGCACGCAAGCTCCACTTCAAGGTGGAGCCGGTGCCGGGTGATGCGACGGTGCTGCGCGTGCAGCATGCGCTGTAGCGGCAACATTTCTGTTCCTTTTGGATACATGCTCGACGTGCCGAGAACGTCGAATGCCCGCACACTGACCCCGGGGCCCGATCCGGGCGCACGAAAACCGGTATGAAGCAGCAGGCAAGACCCTGGAGACTGGCATTGATCGCGTTGGGGCTGCTGGCCGGCTGCGCCTCGGCGCCGGCACCCACGCCGGTGCCCGTACCGCCTGCGGTCCGACCCGCCCCGCTGCAGACGGACGCACAGCGCCGCACCGAGTTCGACCGGAGCCTCGATCATTGGCATGGCGCGCGCACCCAGGAGCTGTTTGCCAAGCTGGGCGCGCCGAAGTCGAGCACCCGCGCAGGCGACGGCACCCTGATCCACCTCTATGCCCGGTCGGCCCAGCTGAAAGGGCCCAAGGGCCCGGTGACTTTCAGCTGTGTGGTCCGCTACATCGTCAACGAACGCAGTGACCGCATCGTCAACCACAGCATCGAGGGCTGCTGACCGCCAGCGGCTACTCCTGCAGGCTGCGCCCCAGGTGCAGCACCCAGAAGGGCTCGCCGCTGGCACGTCCCGGCACGCAGGCCAGCCCGATGTCAACGAAGCGCGGCTCCAGCAGATTGGCGCAATGCGCCGGACTGGCTAGCCACAGGGCCAGCAGTTCGTCCAGCTGATCGGCGCCGGCAGCCAGGTTCTCGCCGGCCAAGCGCAGCCGGTAGCCCGCCGCGCGAAAACGATCGCGCAACACGCTGTGGCGCAGCGGATCGATCTGGTCGCGCTCGGCCAGCTCGCGCGCATAGCCCTGGGCCGACTGTGCGAGGCGATCGTCCCAACGCAGGGCCGGGGCGGCAGCAAGAACGGCACCACCACAGCTCGCCCCCCGGACACGCAACTCATTGAGCTGACGCAAGGCCTCGGCCGGGGTGTTCGAGGCGCTGCAAGGCGGCGGCTCGGCGAGCGCCACGGACACGACCAGGCAGAGCAGCAGCCCGCCGGCCCGGGTGGGCTGCAGCAGGCGGTGCAGAGGGCCGGGCTTGTGTCGCGTCATGGGTGGAGATGGTAGCGAGCGAATCACCTCTTCGGGTCGGGCCGTGCACAATGCGCTCACCCCAAGCACAAGCGCACCGCACCATGGCAGAGAACGACAAGGCTTCGCTGACCCAGCTCAAGATAGATCGCAGCGCGCCGGTGGCCCGCAAGCGGCGCCGCTGGGTGCGCTGGGCCGTGGTGGCCGCGCTGCTGGCCGGCGCTGCCGCCGTGGCCCTGATGCCGCGCTCGCAGGAAGTGCAGGCCACGGCCGTGCTGGTCAGCTACCCGTCGCAGCAGTATGTGCAGCTCACCGCCTCGGGCTATGTCGTCGCCCAGCGCCGGGCGGCGGTGGCGTCCAAGGCGACCGGCCGGCTGCTGGAACTGAATGTGCGCGAGGGCAGCAAGGTCAGGAAGGGCGATCTGCTGGCGCGGCTGGACGCCAGCGATGTGCAGGCCGCGATGGCCGCCACCCAGGCCGGTGTGCGCCAGGCCGAAGCGGCACAGCGTCAGGCCGAAACCGGTGTGCGCCAGGCCCAGGTGGAGCAGCTGAATGCCGAGGCCGAGTTCAAGCGGGCGCAGGGCCTGCAGGGCCAGGGCTTCATCTCCACGCAAAGCCTGGAGGCCACCCAGCGCCGTTTTGATGCCGCCCGCGCCTCGTTGGCCACTGCCCAGGCCGCCGTGAGCCAGGCCCAGGCCAGCGTCGCCCAGGCCCAGGCGCAGACCCGGGTGCAGCAGGTGAACCAGGACTTCACCGAGATCCGCGCGCCCTTCGACGGCGTGGTGCTGGTGAAGAACGCGAACGTGGGCGACATCATCACGCCTTTCTCCAGCGCCGCCGGCAGCCAGGGCGCGGTGGTGACGATGGCCGATATGAGCACCCTGGAGGTGGAGGCCGATGTGTCGGAGAGCAATCTGTCCAAGGCCACCATCGGCCAGCCGGTCGAGATCACGCTGGACGCCCTGCCCGAGCTGCGGCTGCGCGGCCGCGTCGGCAGCATCGTGCCGACGGTGGACCGGGCCAAGGCCACGGTGATGACCAAGATCCAGTTCGAGAAGCTGGACCCGCGCATCCTGCCCGAGATGAGCGCCAAGGTCAGCTTCCTGTCGCAGGCCGCCAGCGAGGCCGACCAGCAGAAGGTGCTGGCCGTCAACCCGGGCAGCGTGCTCGAGCGCGACGGCAAGAAGCTGGTGCTGCGCATCCAGGGCGAGGCCGGCGCGCAAACCGTCGAGGCCGTGGAGATCAAGACCGGCCGCAAGCTCGGTGACGCGCTGGAAGTGACCGGCGCGCTGAAGCCCGGCGACAAGCTGGTGCTCAAGCCCGATGCCAAATTGCAGACCGGCGCGAAGGTCAGCGTCAGTGCCAAGTGAGCGCCAGATGAGCGACGAAGCGCTGATCTGCATCCGAGGGCTGTCCAAGGCCTACACCCGCGCCGACCAGCAGATTCCGGTGCTGCTGAACATCGACCTGGACGTGCCCGCCGGCGACTTCGTCGCACTGATGGGCCCCAGCGGCTCGGGCAAGAGCACGTTGCTGAACCTGATCGCCGGCATCGACAAGCCCAGCTCCGGCAGCATCCACATCGGCGGCGTCGACATCGCCACCTTGAGCGAGGGCGCGCTCGCCGACTGGCGTGCCGCCAATGTGGGCTTCATTTTCCAGTTCTACAACCTGATGCCGGTGCTGACGGCCTTCGAAAACGTCGAGCTGCCGCTGCTGCTGACCAGCCTGTCGTCACGACAGCGCAAGCAGCATGTGCAGGCGGCGCTGGAGATGGTGAGGCTGACCGACCGCATGGACCACTACCCCAACGAGCTGTCCGGTGGCCAGCAGCAGCGCGTGGCGATCGCCCGCGCCCTGGTCAGCGACCCGACACTGATCGTCGCCGATGAGCCGACCGGTGATCTCGACCGCCATACCGGCGAAGAAGTGCTGAGCCTGCTCGACAACCTGAACCGGTCCCTCGGTAAGACCATCGTCATGGTCACCCACGACCCCAAGGCGGCCTCGCGCGCCCGGCGCATGGTGCACCTTGAAAAGGGTGTGCTGGTGGACGACATGCCGGCCTGAGCTGACAGCACACAGACCATGTTCCTGTTCAAGCTGCTGCTGAAGAACGCCTTCCGCCACAAGCTGCGCACCGGCCTGACGATGGTCGGCCTGGTGGTGGCGATCTGCGCCTTCGGCCTTTTGCGCACCATCGTCAGCGCCTGGTATGCCGGCGTCGAGAGCAGCTCCAGCACGCGGCTGGTGACGCGCAGCGCCGTCTCTCTGACTTTCAGCCTGCCGCAGAGCTACGCCGGGCGCATCAAGGCCATCGATGGCGTGACCGGCATCTCCTGGTCGAACTGGTTTGGCGGCATCTACCAGGAGCCGCGCAACTTCTTCCCGCAGTTCGCCGTCGATCCGCAAAGCTATCTGGCCCTGTACCCGGAGTACCAGCTGACCGACGAGGAGAAGCTGGCCTTCTACCGCGACCGCAAGGGCTGCGTGGTCGGCAAGAAGCTGGCCGACAAGTTCGGCTGGAAGCTCGGTGACGTGGTGCCGATCAAGGGCACGATCTACCCCGGCACCTGGAACTTCGCGATACGCGGCATCTGGACCGGCGCCGAGGCCAGCACCGACGAGAACCAGCTGCTGTTCCACTGGGCCTACATCAACGAGACCCTGCGCAAGCGCCTGGGCAATCGAGCGGACACGGTGGGCGTCTACATCGTCGGCATCAATGAGCCGAACAATGCCGCGCTGATCTCGCAGCGCATCGACACCGCCTTCAAGAACTCGCTGGCCGAAACGCTGACCGAGACCGAGAAGGCCTTCCAGCTTGGCTTTGTGTCGATGAGCGAGGCCATCCTGGTGGCCATCCAGGCGGTCAGCTTCATCATCGTCGTCATCATCATGGCGGTGATGGCCAACACCATGACGATGACGGCCCGCGAGCGCCTGGCCGAATACGCCACGCTGAAGGCGCTGGGCTTCCCGCCGGAGTTCGTCGTCAAGCTGCTGTTCGGCGAGAGCCTGCTGATTGCGCTGCTCGGCGGCCTGCTGGGCGTGTTGCTGACCTTGCCGCTGGCCAGCGGCTTCGGCGCGGTGGTGGGCAGCCTGCTGCCGCGCTTTCATGTCTCGGCCGGCACCATGGCCCTGCAGATGGGGGCCGCGCTGGTCGTCGGCCTGGTGGCCGCCGCCTGGCCGGCCTGGAAGATGAGCCGTATCGATATTGTTCAAGGGCTGCGTCATGTGGCGTGATCGACACCCACCGGCCGCGCGCCCTGAGCGTGTCGAAGGGCGGCGGCTGAAATGCAGCGGATCGACTTGCCCGAAGGTAGCCGTGGGTTGCGCTTCGCTGCCATGGGGCGGCAGAGGGGGCGGGGGGCCGGCCACGACGGGCTGAAGCTTGGGCCGGTCCCTTCGGCCCGGCCTTCAGCTTCTTTATGCCCGCCGTGGCCGGCCCCCCACCCCCTCTGCGGATGCGCTGGTGGCCGCCGACCCAGAGTAGTGCCCGTGCCTCGTGGATTGGCGAGCCCGCACATCGGCTGCAGCAGGGGCGAGGGCGGGCCGGTCGCAGCGGGCATAAAGAAGCCGGAGTCCGGGCCGTCCAGGGCCGGGTAAGGCTTCAGCCCGCAGCGGCCGGCGCGTCCTCGGTCCTGCCGCCTCAAGTTTTATGTGTCGAGCGTCGCGCGCAGCGCGGCGAAGAAGTGAAAGCCATCCCCCTGTCCTACATCGCCCGCAACCTCTTGGTGCGGCGCGTCACCACGCTGCTGACGGCCGGCGGCATGGCCCTGGTCGTCTATGTCTTCGCCACCGTGCTGATGATGAGCGAGGGCATACGCGCCACGCTCGTGGCCACCGGCCAGCCGGACAATGTGATGGTGCTGCGCAAGGGCGCCGGCGCCGAAATCAACTCGGGCATCACGCGCGACCAGGCCGCCATCATCGAGAGCCTGCCCGGCATTGCGCTGAGCGCCGAGGGCCGGCCGCTGGTCAGCAAGGAGCCGGTGGTGCTGAACAACCTGCCCAAGAGCGGCAGCGGCAAGCCCAGCAATGTGACGGTGCGCGGCACCTCGGCGACAGGCCTGCAGCTGCGCCCCCAGGTCAGGCTGGTGGAGGGTCGCATGTTCCGGCCCGGCACCTCGGAGATCATCACCGGCTCGGCCGTGGCCAAGGGCTTTCAGGGCGCCAAGCTGGGCGACAGCATGCGCTTTGCCGGCCGCGACTGGGTGGTGGTGGGCGTGTTCGATGCCGGCCGCACCGGCTTCGACTCCGAGATCTGGGGCGATGCCAACCAGATGATGCAGGCCTTCCGGCGCCAGGCCTTCTCCAGCGTGGTGTTCCGCCTCGGGCGTGTCGACGCCTTCGATGGCATCAAGGCCACGCTGGATGCCGACCCGCGCCTGACCGTCGAGCCCAAGCGCGAACAGCGCTTCTATGCCGACCAGTCCGAGGCGCTAGCCAATTTCATCAGCATCCTGGGCACGGCGCTGTCGGTGATCTTCTCGATCGGCGCCATCGTCGGCGCAATGATCACCAAGTTCGCCGCCGTGGCCTCGCGCATCGGCGAGATCGGCACCCTGCGCGCGCTGGGCTTCCGCCGCGGCGCGGTGCTGATCGCCTTTCTGGGCGAGTCGCTGCTGCTGTCCCTGGTCGGCGGGCTCATCGGCCTGGGCTTTGCCGCGCTGATGCAGAGCGTCAACATCTCCACGACCAATTTCCAGACCTTCTCCGAACTGGCCTTCCAGTTCAAGCTGACGCCGGCCATCGTCGTGCAGACCCTGGCCTTCGCCCTGTTCATGGGCCTCTTGGGCGGCTTTGTGCCGGCCTGGCGGGCGGCAAGGCTGAAGATTGTCGATTGCCTGCGGGCGGCGTGACGGGCCCCGATGCTGGTGACCTCACTCCCGCGGCTTGATTTCCCCTCACGAAATTCCGGGGTGACGAGGCAGTAGCCCCTACCTCGTCACGGCCAGTGGCGGCGCAGGCACAGCCCCGCCAGCCGCCGGGCTTCAGTGCGAGGGTCGAGCCGGCCTGCGGCCAGCTCGACTGCCTTGCAGTGCTCACAACTTGGGCCGGGCGCAAAACTCGGACCGTTCGCTGCGCTCACTCACCTCGGACAATCGCGCCCAGTTAGATTTGGAATCGCGCGCCAAGGCGCGCTGGCCCAAGCCGCTGCGCGCTTCAGCCCCGCACAGGCGCCCGTCGGCTAGCGGGGCTGTGCCTGCGCGTATCCAGGGCGGCGTGGCAAGCGCCGCATTCGAGGTGTCGGCGACGCCGGCTCGCAATGCACCCATGACTCCATGGAGGCCGTGCTCACCGGGTACAACCAACAGCGCATCGTGTAGCGACGGTCACGCTTGTATTCGTAAAACACTTGATTCGACCCCGGTATTCCTGCCACGTTGTACGCAGAATCAAGTGCGCCTGGCAAGCGTCTCCACCCGTGAGCTCCCTGCACCGGCACCTCGTTCAGCAACGCGTGCATTGCCTCACCCGGCATTGGCGTCTTCCAGACACCGATGCGCATATAGTGTTTTTGCAGACCCGCGTCGAAGCTCGATTCACCTACATCCAGTTTCGGGTATCTAGATATGGCGTACTCCGAAGTGAGGAACCCAGGCGGCAAACTTTTAGCCGGGACCTCCAGGTGATATTCGGGAACACTCAGCATGCCGGAACCAAATACATAGCCGGGTATCCACCTCATCGGAAGCTCAAACTCCGCATCGGGAAGGAGCTCAAGCCGCCCCATCCGCGTCTCGAAATCGCAGCCTGGCAAGCCCATCACCAACAGCGCCGCGATAATGCTCAAGGTGAACCCGAACGGAGCGAATGAGCGCAAATACGCCCATCGCTGCAGCCAAGCTTGCTTCAGCGTGCGGTCTAGATCCGTCCAATTCACGGGATCGCCGGCGCCGTGTTCGGCGCACGCTTGGCCTTGTTCACGCCGAATAGCAAATCGATGCGCAGGCGTGTCGCCATGTTGTTGAACTCCCTCGTCGGACACGCCTGCCGAGTTTAGTGGTAGTGATTCGCTCGCCTCGTATCGGCAAACATCGCCCGTTCCCATCTGTGCGTGACCTGTGTCACGCCACCGCGGCTTGGGCGAGTTGTGACGCACACACAAACCCGCCGCCAGCCCCTACCATTGCTGCTGACGTCGGCGCTATGCCAAACGTCCAGGGCAAATCCGGCGAAAGCCGGAGACGCAAAGCTTCCGGGCTACCCAGTACAGAAAGGCTGTGCTGCATGCCAGCGGGGCCGCCGCAGGGGCTCAACTCCCTGTGTTCAGGCGCTTGCCCAGATCGTAGTTTCTAGACTCTGGAGTCCGCCATGCACCGTCGCCCCACCGCCCTATGCCTTGCCATCACCGCCCTCGCCTGCCTGGCCGCGGCGCAGGC
>Ga0187844_10000429_pt1 | contig 32606 bp, 17 predicted proteins | sample SpaLakP09_SKY_50_FD_134517 | JGI IMG/M metagenome (GOLD analysis project Ga0187844, IMG submission 134517) | Oligotrophic lake water microbial communities from Sparkling Lake, Wisconsin, USA - SP09_SKY_50 | ecosystem: Environmental > Aquatic > Freshwater > Lake | place: USA: Sparkling Lake... | reverse complement strand
TCAGCGGCGTCGCCTGCTTCACCCGCAGCACATAGCTGGCCCCCTGCAGCGGCGATACGATGCGCGGCCCGTCACCCTGTGCCTCTGCAGCCCCTGCCACCCCGCACCGCGCCGGCGCCGGCGGCACGCGCCGTGGCATGCCGGCCTGAGCGAACAGTTGCAGCATGTCGCTGCTCCAGTACTCGAACACCTCTTCGTGGATGTTGGCGCCGGGTCGGCAGACGGCGTGGCCTGCGCCATCGATCAGCACGGCGCGGTGCAGGGTGCTGAGCTTTATCGGTGACTTGCCGGGGATGAACCAGGTCTCGGCCAGTTGCTTGCAGTGTTCGTTGGGCAGATCGCCGCTGGCGGCGCAGACCTCGACGCGGCTCAGGTTGGCGGGGGCCTTGGCAGCCACCTCGCCGGCGTCCAGGCCCTGGCTGCGCAGGCTGTCGACGATCTGGAAGAACAGCGGGGCGGCGGCCTGCACGCCGACCAGGGCCGGGTTGGACGTGGCGTCGAAATTGCCCAGCCAGACGACCAGCGCGTAGCGGCCGAACACGCCTGCCGTCCAGGCATCGCGAAAGCCCCAGGAGGTGCCGGTCTTCCAGGCCACGCGGGGGAAGGCCGGCCTGCCGGTGTCGGGCCGCGGGTTATTGCGCAGCATGTCCAGCGTGATGAAGGCGGCCTCTGGGCTCAGCAGTTGTTGGCCTTTTGCCGGCCCCAACGCGTCGGCCGTGAATCGCAAGGCCTTCAGCTCGCCGTCGTTCGCCAGCATCGCGTACATCGCCAGCAGCTCTTCCATGCTCAGCTCGCCTCCGCCCAGGGTCAGGGCCAGGCCATAGTGCTGCTCGCTGGCCAGCTGGCTGACGCCGGCCAGCTTCAGGAACTGGTAGAGATTGGGCTGCTGCAGCTTTGCCGACACTTGAACGGCCGGGATGTTGCGGCTGCGCACCAGCGCGTTGGCGGCGGTGATCGGACCCTCGAAGCGGCCGTAGAAATTCTCCGGGCTGTAGGTGCCGAAGGCGGTGGGTGCGTCCTTCAGGATGCTGGCCGGATGCAGCACGCCCTGGTCAAGGGCCAGCGCGTAGATAAAAGGCTTCAGGGTCGAGCCGGGCGAGCGCTTGGCGGTGGTGGCGTTGACCTGACCGTCGATCTTGTCGTCGAACCAGTTGGCCGAGCCAACCCAGGCGCGCACCTGCATCGTCTGGGTATCGACCAGCAGGGCAGCGGCATTGTTCAGGCCCTGGCCCTTGCGTTGGTCCAGGAACTGGGTGATGGCGCGCTCGACGGTGCGCTGCGTCGGCATATGCAGGCTCAGCGTGGTCTGTGCGGCCGGCAGCTGTCGCATCAAGTCCTGCACCGCATGCGGCGCGGCAAATGGCAGCTCCTTGGCGCTGCGCAGGTACAGGGGCAGGTTCAGGCTGGTCTGCTGCGAAGGTGCCAGGTCTTGAGGATGACGCTTCAACCAAGCCTGCCACAGCCGGCCTCGGGCATGGCCCAGGGCCACCGGCCAGGCTTCGCCGCCACGCCGATTGGGGTTCTGCGGAATCACGGCCAGTGCCAAGGCCTCGGGCAGCAAAAGCTGGTCAGCGCGCTTGCCGAAGTAGATCAGGCTGGCCGCGCCGGCGCCTTCAATGTTCCCACCATAGGGTGCGAGATTGAGGTACGCCTCCAGGATCTCGCGCTTGCCGTAGCGCGCCTCCAGCCACAGCGCCGCGCTTATCTGCCTAAGTTTGCCCAAAGGGCTGCGGCTGTCGACGCGGTACAGGCGCCTCGCGAGCTGCATGCTCAGCGTGGAGCCACCGCGCCGCCTTCCATCCCCGCTCCAGGTGCTGACGGCGCCGCGCACCAGGCTGGCCGGGTTGAAGCCCGGGTGCCACGCAAACCAGCGGTCCTCGTACAGCTGCACCGCCTCGATCAGGCGCGGGTCGATCTGTTCCAGCGGCGTCCAGACCCGGTACTGTTCATCGCGCGCCAGGGTCAGACGCAGCAGCACGCCATCGCTGCTATAGAGGGCGGACGAGTAGCCCGCCTGCTCACGCAGCGCGAGCTTGGGCCACAGGCGCAGGCCCGCCAACAGCAGGGCCATGACCAGCGCTGCGATGGCAAGCCGCCGCAGCGCTGGTCGTTTGAAAGCCTTGTTCACCTCACTTCGCCACCACAACCATCCGCCCGGCCAGCGAGCGCGCCTGCCGCTCGCGCTCGTACATCGACTGCGCAAAGGCCGGCGGCACGACGAACTCGCCGATATTGGTGGCGCGGATCTTGTACGTGTAGGTCTGCACCCTGTCCTCGGCCCAGCTGTAGATAACGACGCGGTCTTCGCGCACATCGGCGAACTCCAGATTCGGACCGGCAACCGTGCTTGGCGCGCCATTCGCATCGCGCCCCTGCACCGGCTCGAAGCCACCGGGCAGCAGATCGGTCAGCGCCACGCCGCTAACTGCCGCACTGCCCGCGCCCGAGGCGCTGTTCATGGGCATGCCGCGCAGGCTCAGCCGCACCGTCACCTCATCACCGACCCTCATCTGCGTGACCGGCTTGCCATCGGCGCCGACGTACTCGCGCACCACCTCCAGGCCGGACTTCAGCTCCTGCGTCGGCGGCACGGCGTCATAACCGGTCTGGGTGACGGCGTAGTAGCTGGTCAGGCCGCTGTCATTGCTGAGCTTCAGCTTGGCCGTGCCCGGCAGGAAGGCCGCACGCGGCAGCAGATTGGCCGGCAGCGCCAGCGGCGTGGCCACGCCCTTGGCATCAAGCTGGACGACGGCCAGCTTGCCCAGTGCCTGGTCGCCCAAGGCACGCGCCATCGCGTCGAAGGCCAGCACCGTCCAGGCCGAGGACACGGTGTTGTAGCCACCGCTGGCCAGCGGCGCGACGAAGCGCGCGTAGGCCTTGGCGTCCAGGCCCTTGAGCCGTGCCGGGAAGTGGCGGGCCAGCAGGTACAGCGTCTGCGCGTCACGTATCGTCGGGTCGTTGTAGTAGGCATAGCGATAGACCGGCCCGCCCTGCTCGACCTGCCTGGCCAGCGGCGCAATCAGCTCGGCCGCGGGCTTCTCCTGCTTCAGCAGCTGGTAGGTTGCGGCCAGATAGGCGGCGGTGGCGTCGAGCTTCCACTCCTTCGCATGCTTGGCGTCCAGGGTTTCGCGCAGGCCCGTCAGCAGCGGCGTGGTCACCGCGCCGTTGCGCGTCAGCAGATAGATCGCATAGGCCCGCTGGCGCGCCGCGTTCAGATCGGCCGGATTGCTGGCCGCCAGCTGCTGCAGATACTCCAGGCCCTTGTTCAGCATGTCGGCCGGCACGGTGGCACCGGGCACGTCGAGCTCGCGCGCTTCCAGCAATAGATGCACGGCATAGACAGACGCGTACTCGTCGGCCTGCACCGAGGCGGCCCAGAGGCCGAAGCCGCCCTGGGCGTTCTGCCGGGTGCGCAGCACGTTCAGCGTTTGCTGCAGGCTCAGCGCGGCATTCTGCGGCGGCCGGTCCTGGGCGAACTCGGGCCGCTTGGCCAGGGCCAGGGCGGGCAGGCTGCGGCTGACCAGCTGCTCGGTGCAGGCATGCTCGAAGTGGTCGAGGTAGGTCATCAGCCCTGGCGCCAGCGCCAGCGGCAGCACCGACAGCGCCACCTCCTGCTTGCGGAACTCGGGCACCAGATTGCGCGGCGTGTCCACGTCCTTGGAGCCGCTGAAGCTACCTATGCTCAGGGTGGTGGCCATCGGCGTGGCCGGGCGCACGCTGATGTCCATGCGGCGCGTCGCTGATCTGCCGTTCCAGCTGGCGGTGAACTCCAAGGTGGCAGAGCCGAGCTTGGCCGAAGCGGCATCCTTCACCTTCACCTTCAGCTTGAAGCGGGCCACGCCTTCACGCATGGGGCTGATCTTCAGGGTCTGGCTGGGTTCGCCCTGCAGCTCGAAGGTGGCCGCCGGCTTGATCGCCAGCAGCACCGGCGCATCCTTGGGCGCGCCGGTGACGTTGTTGGCCACACCAACCGAGACCTCGAACTGGTCGCCCGGCGTGACCATCAGCGGCAGATTGGGCGACAGCACGAAGTCGCCGCGCACCAGCGCCTTGGTCTGGGCAACACCGATGGCCGTGTCGTTGACGGCCACCGCCATCACCCGCAAGCTGCCGTTGAAGTGGCCCGGCACGGTGTAGCTGAACTCCTTCTCGCCGTTCACGTCGACGATGCCCGACCAGTACACGGCCGGCGCCTCGCCCTTGCGCTTGAACGGGTTCAGCTGGCGCGCATTGGCGCCGGCATCGTCACCGCCAGGGGCCGAGGCGGCCATCAGGCGCTTGAACTCGGGCAGTATCAGGTCGAGGATCTGCGTGCTGCGCACCTCCAGCGCCCGCTTCTGGAAGAAGAAGCCCAGCGGGTCGGCCGTCTGGTAGCGCGCCACCTGCAGAATGCCCTCGTCGATGGCGAACACCACCGCGCGGGTCGGCTTCTCGGCGGCGAGCTTGATCTTCAGCGGCTGGCCGGGCTTGGTCAGCTCGGGCACGGTCAGCTTGAGGTTGTTGGTGCGCTGGGCCAGGCTGGTGGCGAAGGGCACGACGCCATAGCTCAGCGGGCTCATGAAGATCTCGTCCGAGGCCGGGTCGCGGACGAACTGCACATTCACATAGCCATTGCCCTCGAAGTCCTTGGGCAACTTGATCTTCTGCACCGAGGCGGTGGTGGTGGTCTTGAACCACTGCTGCGCGTAGATCTTGTCGCGCTCGATCGTGATCAGGCCGGCGCCGACATAAGGCGCGCGGATGCTGATCTCGATGTCTTCGCCCGGGGCGTAATCTCGTCTGCTCAGGGTCAGCTGCAGTTCGGCATTACGTTCAAGTGACCGCGTCACATTGCCCGCGCCGGCCACGCTGTAGTCGATGCGGTTCAGCTCCGTGCCGGCGGCGTCGCGCAGCACATAGCTGTAGTTGCCGGCCTTGGCGGTATCGAGCGCCAGCTTGTGGCCCGCGGCGGAAATAGCCAGCGCACTCTCGCTGATCACGCTCTCCTTCTTGCGCGACTCGTAGCGGTAGGTGTCGTTCGGTTGGCGCATCAGCACCGACACGACCTTGCGTTCGACGAGCTGCAGGGTCAGGTCTTGCACAGCCGTCTTCTTCGCCGCCGGGTCGATGGCGATCAGATGGCTGAAGCGCTGGCTGCCGCGCGACACGAAGCCCAGGTCGCCGTCGTGCTTGACGCCGATCAGGAAGGCCTGCTCGGACACCAGCGCGCTGGTTTCGGCCGCCACGCTGCGCCCGCCCTCGGGCTCGAACACCTTGGCCAGCAGGCTCAGGCGGTAGGTGGCCTTGGCGAAGCGTTGCAGCCGCAAGTCGAATTCGGCATCGCCGTTCACATCGGTCTGGCCGGCGGGCAGCTCGTCGGTGAAGCCCTCCTTGGCGCGCTGCGGGTCGTAGAACTGGTAGTCGGCATGGCTGCGAAAGGCCGGCCAGGCCGGCTGCAGGGTCATGCTGGCCTCGACGCGGCGGCTCTCGGCCGGCGTGCCGAAAAGGTTCTGCGCGTTGATGCGGCCCTTCAAGTCCTTCGGATTCACCCAGCCCTCGACCGAGGGTGATGACAATTGCGCCGTTACCTTCATCCGGTCCGGCAGGAACTCCTGCACCTTGACCGTGACGGTGCCGATCTGCCGCTCGACGCGGCCATCCTTGCCGATGATGTTCAGATTGACCGTGTAGTTGCCGGTGGGCGAGGTCTCCAAGGTCGCGTGGCTCAGCTCGGCAAAGCCGCCGGCGGCGAGAACCAGGCGCTCGCGCTTGACGGTCAGGCCGCGCGCATCGAGCACCTCGGCCTCCAGCGGCACGCCGGCCAGCGGCCTGGCCCAGTCGGCGGCCTTGACGATCAGGCCGATCTTCATCGTCTCGCCGGGGCGGTAGATGCCGCGGTCGGAGAACAGATAGGCGCTGAGCTGATCCTGCGTGCGGGCATTGGGCATGCCGCCGACGTCGAAGCGCGAATAGTCGAGCTGGCGGTCATAGCGGTTCAGCGGCATGAAGCTCATGTCGCCGGCCTTCCTGGCCAGCACCAGCAGCGGCGCACGCTCGCGGCTCAGGCCCTCGAGCTTGTCGAAGTGGGCGCGGCCGCCGGCATCGGTCAGCTGGCTGAACAGGATGCTGCCGTTCTTGGCCATCACCTCGACGGTCACGCCGGCCAGCGGCAGGCCGGTGTAGATGGACTGCACGAACACATCGCGCGAGCCATCGGTGCTCTGCTTGATCAACAGGCCCAGGTCAGTGACCAGAAGCAGCCGGCTTTGCTCCATGCTGGCCGGGTCGGTGCCGTCCTGCGGTGCGGCCTCGCCATCACCGCCCTCGCCGTCGCCCTCTTCCGGCTCGGTGCGGGCCGGCGCGGCACGGCTGCCGCCCTCGGCCTTCGGGTCAAAGCCCTGCACCTTCAGCAGGAACAGGCCTCGGCGTTGTTCGCCATCCTTGGCCAGGTACTCGGACAGGTCGATCGCCTCGTAGTGCGGCTTGCCGCGCTGCAGTTGCGGCAGGGGCAGCTTGCGCTCGAAGCGCTCGGTCATATTGTCCGGGCCGAAGCTGCCGTAGAACTCGGGGTTGGTGAAGCTGCCCTGGGCCTGCGACACCAGATGCTGCAGTTGCGAGGGCTGCACGCGGCCCAGCTCGATGCGCAGGCCCGGCAGGTCGCGCACCAGCACGGCGACCTTCTTCTCGCCGCTCATTGGCAGCAAGGCGCCCTGGCTCAGGATGCGCAGCTCCGGCGGGAACGGCGGCACCTTGACCAGGCGCTGGCCCCGCTCGCGCATCAGATAGCCGCCGAAACTCTTGGCCTTGGGCTCCAGCTGCACGTAGAGCACGCGGCCCACGTCGGCGCGTATCTTGAACGAATGCAGCTCCGTGTGCTCGCGCTCGGCGGCCACCGGCGTCAGCTCAAGCTTGGTGGACTGCTTCAGCACCGCGTCGGTGACCTCGACCGGGTCGGGCCAGGCATAGGGGCCAAGTTCCTGCTCATCCTTCTTCGCACCGGGCCGGAACACCGGCAGCACCCAGGCGCTGATGTTCTTCGCCACCTCGCGCTCATGCACCGGCTGCGAGACATTGACCAGCAGCACCTGCTCGGGCTCGTAGCGCTCGTTGGTCACCACCTTGGCGACCACCTCACCCAGCGCGAGGCTGTACAGACCTGGCACCGCCACCGCCTTGGCCAGCACCTCCTTGGTGGCCGGGCCGCCGGCCTGGGCGACCAGGCCCTTGTCAACGGTCAGATTCAGGGTCGTCGATTCCTTCGGTATCGGCAGAGAGGCCGAGTGCACATAGGCCGACAGCTTCAGCTTGTCGTAGCTGACGGTGAACTTCGTCGTCTCGCGGCCCACGCCCAGCACGCCTGCGGCCTGGCCGGCCAGTTGCAGCTCGATGCGCTTCTCCAGCTCCGCCGGGTTGACCGGATGGCTGAAGCCCAGCTCGAACACGGCCTTCTTCAGCGCCGGATTGACCGGGTCCTGGTAGAACTCGGCCTTGCGCACCGCGGGCACGAAGGCGGCGCTGGCATAGGCGAACTCGTACTGCGCCAGCCGCACCTGGGGCGCGACGGCCTGGCGGTCGAGCACCACCTTGACCTCGGCGCCGACGGGCCACTCCTGCTTGGGCGTGAATTCCAGCCGGTCGTCGGCCGCCCAGCGCCAGCTGCCGTCGATCGCCGGCGTGGCGACGATGCCGGCCTGCACTTCCTTGCCGACCAGGGACAGCGGCGCGACGGACTTCGAGAACTTGACCGACAGCGGCTGCGCGGTGCCGTTGTTCAGAAAATCGGTCAGCGGCGGGTTGGTGACGGCAAAGCTGACCTCGATCGGCTTGGGCCGCGCCTGCCACCAGGCATGGCCGTAGTAGCCGCCGACGCCGGCCGCCAGCAGGGCCACCACGACAGCGGCACTGGTGCGCGGCCGGGCGCGGACGGTGGCCACCGAGGTGGCGCTGGCCGTATGCAGCTTCTGCCCGCTCCAGCGCAGCCAGGGTGGTGCGCTCCAGGTGCCCAGCAGGCCGCTGGCCACGCGAGTGACACCACTCCAGATCCGCGACCCGCCCGATGCTTGTTCCGACATGACCCAGCTCCCCGTTTTGCGTTCGATTATGTGGTGCGTCGCGTGACGTCCGGAGCCTCCCCAATGCGCATCTGCGTCATCAAGGCATACCAGTCGATGCGCCGCGTGGCCACCATGATCACCGCCAGCACCACGAACAGCAGCAGCGAGCCCAGCATCAGGGCCGTCTGCTCGCGTTGCAGCAGCACATACAGCGTGCCGAACAGCGCCGCTATGCCCGCGCCGAAGGCCAGGCCGGCAATCCAGCCGCGCAGCACGAAGCTGCCGTAGAAGCCCAGCAGCACCGTGCAGGCCGCGCTGGCCGCCAGATAGGCCCATTCAAAGGCCAGATGCTCGCTGAGGCTGACCAGCAGCAGGAAGAACACGCTCAGGGCGCAGCCCACCAGCAGGTACTGGATAGCATGCACGCGCAGGCGCCGCAAGACCTCGACCAGGCCGACGGCGACAAAGCTCAGGGCGATGAACAGCAGGCCGTACTTGGTCGCGCGGTCGCTGAGCGAATAGACGCTGATCGGGTCCATGAAGCTCAGGCCGAAGGTTTCGACGCAGGCCGTCTGGCTGGGCGACGAGCCCATGTCGCCGAGGGCGCACAGGCCGGCGCCGGCCAGCAGCTCCTGCGGCGCCGAGGTGGCCAGCGCGCTGAGCTGCCAGTTCGCGGTGAAGCCCTTGGCGCTGATCTCGCGCTTGCTGGGCAAGAACCGGCCCCCGAACGAGGGATGGGGCCAGTCGGAGCGCAGCTCCAGCTGCGTGATCTCGCCCAGCGGCGCAAAGGCCAGCGTACCGGTGCCGACCAGATCCAGCCCGACGCTGAGCTTCAGCGGCGCGGTGGCGTTGTCCACCCATTCGGCGGGCAGCTGGGCATGAAAGCCACGCCCGTGCTTGCCATGGCCGGTGCCAGGCAGGATGGCCAGCGGCTGTTGATTGGCCGTGACGGTGGCCACGCGGATGCCGCGAGCATCGCCAACGGCCACGAACACCTGCGGCGGCTCACAGTGCAACCGCCCGCCGGCATGCTCGGCGCGCGGGCGCAGCGCGCTCAGGTCGGCCCACTGCGCGCTGAATGTGCTGCCCAGCGTGTAGGTATTGACCTTGAAGATGCCGCGGTAGCGCGGCGCGATATCGGCCTTGGCCTTGATGTCCAGGGTGGCCGGCAGGCTGGTCAGCACAAAGTCGCGCCGCTCGGTCACCAGCTGGCGCTCCTTGCCCTCGCCCTGCATCACGTCCCAGCGCTCATCGCAGGCCCGCCGCAGCACCGGGCCCAGCAGCGTCTGCGCGCCGGCCAGGCCATCGGCCACGCTGGCCTGGGCCTCGCGCAGCCGCGATTCGCGCTCGCGGACGATGCCGGTCACCGATGCCAGCGCCATCATCAGCGCCAGCAGCACGGCGATCAGCGCCACGGCCTTGGTCAGCACCGGGAACCTCATGCCGCCCCCGCCACGTCAACCACGGAGAGAGCCAGGCCCTGCGCCTGGGCGCCGAGCACGCACAACGCGGCTGCAACGATGCAGATGGCGCTGCACAACAGGAATCTGGCCGTCAGCGACCAGGGCATGAGGCGCTGCAAAAAGCGCTGAGTCTTCTTCGACATGGTGTTCTCCCCGAGCAAGCGTTTGAGTGATGAGCAATGTGCTCAGCATCGGCCGGCTCGAAGAACGCCGTAAGAAGCCTTTTCGGATTGTGTGAAGTCTCTGTGAAGTCAGCGGTTCAGCTGGTCAGCCTGGGTAGGGACAGCACCGCCACCGCCCCACCCCCATCCGCATTGCGCAGGCTGATCCGCCCATCGTGCAGCGCCGCAATCTCCTTCACGAAGGGCAGGCCCAGGCCGGTGCTCTTGCGCTGGGTGTGCGGGCGGGCCAGTGAGTAGAACTTCTCGAACACCTTGTCGTCGGCATAGTCGGGAATGCCGGGGCCCTTGTCTTGCACGACCACCTCGACGCGGCGAGCATGCAGCTGCAGACCGACGGTGATCAGGCCACCGGCAGGCGAGAAGTCCAGCGCGTTGTCGAGCAGATTGCCGACCGCGCGGCGCAGCAGGAAGGCGTCGCCGAGCACCAGCGCATCGTCTCCGGCCAGCAGCAGCACCTGGATGCGCCGTGGCGCGCCGGCCGCCGAGGCGCTGGCGCGGATCTCGTCCAGCAGCGCGCGCAGCGCCACCGGCTGCGGATGCTCCAGGCTGCGGCGCGACTCCAGCGCGGCCAGTTCCATCATCCGGTCGACCAGCTCCTGGATGCGCTGGGTCTCCCGCTCGATATTGCCAACGAAGCGTTGGCGGTCGCCGTCGGCCATTGGTTCGTGCAGCAGCTCGGCCGCGCCGCGTATCGCCGACAGCGGGCTCTTCAGCTCGTGCGTCAAGGTCTGCACATAGTCGGCCACATAGTTGCGCCCGGCCAGCGCGTCGCGCATCTCGGCATAGGCCGCGCCCAAGGTGCCCCAGGCACGGCGGGACAACCGCGGCAGGCTGAAGCTGCGCTGGGCGCGCACGAAGCGCAGATAGTCGGCCGCAAAGCCCCAGGGCCGCACCAGCCAGACCGAGAGGATCAGCATCAGCACCAGCACGGCCGCCACCGAGGTCAGGCCCACCAGCAGGGTCTTCTGCCGCGCCGCCTGCACGAACTGGCCGAAGCTCTGCGTCGGCTTGCCGATCGTCACCGCGCCGGCGATTCGGCTCTGGCCCTGCAGCCGTATCGGCGCGGCCACATACATCACCGAGGTGGCGGACTGCCCCTCGACGTCGGGCGTCAGCCTTGCGCCGTACTCGCCGGCCAGGGCCAGCTTGACGTCGCGCCACTGCGAGAAATCGGCGCCCTCGAAACGGCCGGTCGAGTCGAACAGCACCCGGCCGGCGGCATCCACCACGGTGGCGCGCAGCTCGATGCGGGTCTTCTCGAAGCCGAAGATGTCGGCCTTGATGCGGCGCTCGTGCAGCGACTGGAAGACCGGCTTGAGCGCCTTGGTGTTGATCACCTCGCCGGACTGCTGCTCGATCAGGCTGGCCATCAGGTGCGCGGTCTCGACCATCGACTCCTCGGCCGACTCGCGGTAGCGCGGGTCGATATCGCCGAGCAGGCGCCACATCAGCAGCGCCAGGCCCAAGGCATAGGCCAGCAGGATGGCGACGAAGACGCGGTTGCGTCGGCTCAAGCGGCTGTCTCAGTGAGGGGCTGAGTGAAGGGTGGCCGGCAGGTCTTCGGCCAGCGCATAGCCGGTGCCGCGGTGCGTGCGTATGGCCTCCAGCTGCGGCGCGATCGCCTTCAGCTTGGCGCGCAGGGTCTTCACATGGGCATCGACGGTGCGGTCCAGGCTGTCGCTGTGATCGTCCCAGACCTGAGCCAGCAAGGCGTCGCGCGTGAACACATGTCCAGGGCGGCGCATCAGGGCCTTAAGCAGGCCGAACTCGTAGCGCGACAGGTCCAGCGGCCGGCCGTAGAAGCGGATTTGGCGGCGGCCTTCGTCGAGCTCGAACGGCTGAGCAACCGCGGGTGCCTGCGCGCTCTTGCCGGCACGACGCAGCACGGTGCGCACCCGGGCCACCAGCTCGCGTGGCGAGAAGGGCTTGGCCACATAGTCGTCGGCGCCCAGCTCCAGGCCGACGACGCGGTCGATCTCGGCGCCGCGCGCCGTCAGAAAGACCACCGGCACCTCGATCAGGCTCTGGCGCAGCCGCTTGAACAACTCGAAGCCGTTCATGACCGGCAGGCCGACATCGAGAATGATCAGCGCCGGCACTCGCTGGGCCACCGCGGCCAGCGCGGCCTCGGCGGTGGCGCACCACAGCGCCTCGAAGCCATCGGTGCGCAGCGCGTATTGCAGGGTGTCGGCGATACCGGGTTCGTCCTCGACGATCAGGATCAGGGGTTTCATCTGCGGCATTGAGGGCACGTGGCTCATGGGGCAAATCATACGGACACCCCATCGGCCGGGCATGATGCCGGCCATGTCGCCTTCATCTCCTGCCTCATCCCACACAGCGTCGCCGCGCCTGCTCGCCCTCGCCTGGCCCCTGTTTCTCGAACTCTGGCTGGCCATCGCCGTGGGCATGGTCGGCACGGTGCTGGCCGGGCGCATGTCCGACAGCGCCGGCGGCGCCTTCGCGCTGGCCAACCAGGTCTCGGCCACGCTGTTCATCCTGTTCCGCATCATCGGCGCCGGGGTCAGCGTGGTGGTCACGCAAAGCCTGGGCGGCGGCCGGCGCGACACCGCCGACCAGGTGGCCCGCGCGGTGCTGGGCGCCAGCAGCTGGATCGGCCTGGGCACCGCCCTGCTGGCCCTGGTCGGCGCCGGGCCGCTGCTGCGTTTGATGAATGCGCCGGCCGAGGTACTGCCTCTCGCCACCGTGTTTCTGCAGTCGCTGAGCGTGGCGATGCTGCTCGATGCCTGGAACGCCTCGATGGCCAGCGTGATGCGCGCCCATCTGCGCACCCGCGACACCCTGGCCGTGTTCGTGGCCATGCACGTCTGCCATCTTGCGCTGGCGTGGCCATTGATGAAGGCCATGGGCCTGCCGGGCTTTGCGCTGGCGCTGGCCATCAGCCGGGCGCTGGGCCTGGCCCTGCATCTGTGGCTGTGGCGCACGCGACTGGGCATTCGCCCGCTGGCCGCCGACTGGTGGCGCCTGCCACGGCGCGAGCTGGCCGCCGTGCTGCACATCGGCCTGCCGGGTGCGGCCGAGAACATCGCCTACCGGCTGGCGTTCATGGTCAGCATCGCGGTGGCGGCGCTGCTGGGCGCGCAGGCGCTGGCCACCCAGGCCTATGCGCTGCAGCTGATGTACGGGGTGCTGCTGTTCGGCCTGGCGACCGGCTTCGCGGTGGAGATCGTTGTCGGCCACATGATCGGCGCCGGGCGGCTGCACCAGGCCCACCAGCTGGTACGGCGGGCGCTGGCGCGCGGGTTGGCGGTGAGCACGATGGTGGCGCTGGGCGCCGCGCTGGCAGCACCCTGGATGCTCGGCTGGTTCACGCAGGACCCGCAGATCATCGCCACCGGCACCCGTCTGATGTGGATCACCGTGCTGCTGGAGCCGGGCCGCACCTTCAATCTGGTCGTCATCAATGCCTTGCGCGCGGCCGGCGATGCCCGCTATCCGGTGATGGCCGGCGCGGCCTCGATGCTGCTGGTGCTGGCCGGCGGCAGCTGGCTGCTGGGCGTGTACTTCGGCTGGGGCCTGACCGGGCTGTGGATTGCCTACGCCGCCGATGAGTGGATACGCGGCCTGCTGATGTGGCGGCGCTGGGCCACGCTGGGCTGGCTGCCCCATGCCCGCGAGGCGCACCGGCGGCTGCGGCAGGCCAACGCCACCGTCTGATTCAGCGGCTGTGCGACGTCAGCCGCGCCAGCGGCGTGGCCAGGCTGACGCCCGGCGCCGCGCGGCGCGCGCCGGTGGGGGGCTGCGGCACAGCGCCGGTGTCCGACTCGTCGAGCCGCTCGTCGGCCGGTCCGCTGAGCAGGCCAACGCCATCGGGGCTGCGGCGCATCGCCACGCCAACGGCCAGGATGTCGATCACCAGCAGATGCAGGATGCGGCTGACCATGGGCAGATGGGTGGCCACGTCCTCGACGTGATCGACGATCAGGGTCGCGTCGGCCTTGCGCGCCAGCGGTGACTGGCTGGCGGTGATGGCCACCACGGCCGCGCCGCGCTCGCGTGCCTTCTCGGCCACCTCCAGCAGCTCGGGCAGCTTGCCGCCGCTGCTGATGATGACCGCCACATCGCCCGGGTTCAGCACCGAGGCGGCGAGCAGCTGCAGCCGCGGGTCGGTGTAGGCGCCGCTGGAGACGCCGAAGCGCAGGAACTTGAACTGCGCGTCCTGCGCGACCACGCCATAGTGGCCGACGGCATAGAACTCGACCCGGTTGGCATGGATCAGCAGCTGGATCGCGCGGTCGATCATGTCGCGGTTCAGCTCGCTGCGCACTTGCAGGATGGCCGAGGCGGTATTGCCCAGCACCTTGGCGCCCAGCTCCACCATCGAGTCGTCCTGCGTGACCTGGGTGTGGGTGACGGGCACGGTGCCGGTCAGGCCCGAGGCCAGGCGAAGCTTGAAGTCGGACAGACCCTCGCACCCGAGCGAACGGCAAAACCGTATCACCGTCGGCTGGCTGACCTGGGCGGCACGGGCGATCTCGGCAATCGGGTCGTTCAACACCGAGCGGGCATGGGCCAGCACATGCTCGGCCACGCGCAACTCGGCCGGTGACAGCTCGGTGCGGGCGCGGCGGATCTGGCCCAGGATGGCCGAGCCGGGCTCGGTCTTGAGCCCGCGCAGCTGCGCGTCCAGGATGGCCGAGGCGCCTTTGAAGGTGGCGTGCTCGGCGGTGATGACATAGGTCGGAATGGCCGCCACGTAGCTGCTGAAGCGGCCCTTGTCTTCGAAGCGGGTGCGGAACGGCGAGCGATCGAAATACTCACCCAGCCGCGGCACGATGCCGCCACCGATATAGATGCCGCCCAGGGCGCCCAGGGTCACCGCCAGATTGGCGGCGGCCGTGCCCAGCAGCGCGCAGAACACGTCCAGCGTGTCGACGCAGACCGGGTCGCTGGCGTCCAGCGCTCGGCGGGTGATCTCGGGCGCATGCAGGTCCTCAGCCGCCACGCCGGCGTACTCGGCCAGCGCGCGGTACATCAGCTCGAGCCCCGGGCCGGAGACCAGGCGCTCGAAGGACACATGCTCGAAGTGCTTCCAGGCGAAGCGCAGCACCGCGATTTCGCGCTCGTCGTGCGGCGCGAAGCTGGTGTGGCCGCCCTCGGTGCCCAGGGCCACCCAGCCCTCGCCGGCGGGGATCAGGCCCGACACGCCAAGGCCGCTGCCCGGGCCCAGCACACCGATCACGCTCTGCTTGCTCGCATCGCCGCCGCCGATCTGGCGCCGGTCGCGGCCCGACAACCGCGGCACGGCCATCGCCAGCGCGGTGAAGTCATTGACCACCACCAGGGTGTCCAGACCCAGCTGCTGGCGCATCTGCTCGATCGAGAACTGCCAGTGGTAGTTGGTCATGCGCACCTGGTCGCCATCGACCGGGTTGGCAATCGCCACGCCGGCATGCTCGACCTGCACCGGCGGCAGCATCGCCAGATAGCCCTTCACCGCGGCATGGAAGTCGGTGTAGTCGGCACAGCGCAAGGACTGCACATGGCTGAACTCGCCCTGGGCCGTTTCCAGCGCAAAGCGGGCATAGGTGCCGCCGATGTCGGCGATCAGGCGCGGGCTGTCAAAGGCGAGCATGTCTGTGGTGGGGTGTGGGGGATGAGCGAGCAGCACTGCTGAGGTCGATTATGGGGCAGCACACCGGCAGCCCAGCCGGCGACGAACCCGGCCTGCTTTTTGTGACCCGATATGTAGCCTGACTACAGTCAATCAACATCAGGCGCATCGGCGTGCAGGTCGACTACTTCCATGTCGATTTCTCCTATTGTCTTTATTTTGTAGTTTAGCTACATTGTCATCCGAACAGTGCCAACCCCGTGGCCGATCCAACTCAAGAGCACCGTGCCAGCCCCCGTTCAACCCCCACACCCTGCCGCCCCAAGCACCAGCCACCCCTGGCTGGTGGCCGATATCGGCGGCACCAATGCCCGCTTCGGCTGGGTCGACGGCCGCAGCGAGGCCGTCCAGCATGTGCGCACCCTGTCCGTGCCCGACTTCACCGACCCGGCCGCCGCGGCCCAGGCCTATCTGGCCCAGCTCAGCGCCCTGCTGGGCGCCGACTTTCAGCCTCCGCACCGCGCCGCCTTTGCCGTGGCCACCGCCGTGGCCGGCGACCGCATCGAGCTGACCAACAGCCACTGGAGCTTCTCGCGCCAACAGGTGCAGACCGAACTGGATCTGCAGGCCCTGCTGGTGCTGAACGACTTCGAGGCGCTGGCGCTGTCGCTGCCGCGGCTGCAACCCTCGCAATGGCGCGCCCATGGCGCGGCACCGCTGCACCAGGGCACGTTGGCGGTGATAGGACCTGGCACCGGCCTGGGTGTGGCCGGCGTGCTGCAGACCGCCGCCGGCTGGGTGGCCCTGGCCAGCGAAGGCGGCAACGCCACCCTGGCCGCCGGGGACGAGCTGGAGTTCGCGCTGCTGGCCCGCGTGCGCCAGGACTTCCCCCATGTCTCGGCCGAGCGCCTGCTGTCCGGCATCGGCCTGCCGGTGCTGCATGGCGCGCTGGCCGATGTGCTGGGCCAGGTCTCACCACCGCTGAGTACCGAACAGATCGTGGCCCTGGGCCTGTCGGGCGCCGACCCGCTATGCGCCCGCACGCTGGACATGTTCTGCGCCCTGCTCGGCAGCTTCGCCGGCAATGTGGCGCTGACCCTGGGCGCCCGCGGCGGCGTCTATATCGGCGGCGGCATCGTGCCGCGCCTGGGCGAGATGTTCTTCGCCTCGCGTTTTCGCGAACGCTTCGAGGCCAAGGGGCGCTTTCGCAGCTATCTGGAAGAGATCCCGACCGCCTTGATCACCGACACCTTGGCGGCGCTGACCGGCGCGGCGCTGGCGATCGAGCAGTACCGCCAGGCCTAGGCACTACAAGAATTTCCAAATAAATGTAGTTTGGCTACAAAACAACACCCAAAGTGGTGCGGATCAAGTTTCACCGGATTCAATCTGCCTCCCCGTCACATAGGCGAGCACGAACCAGAAGAGTGCACGAGGTCGTTTTTAATGCACCTTTTAGGGTTTGTATCGGGTTGATAAATCATCTAGTTTTAGTACAAACTTGCATCAAGGTCCTGATAGGACCACCGGTTCCGGGTTCCTTTTGACCGCCCACGGGCAGGTCACTGGGATGTGTAGTTCGAGTGAGATCTAGGAGACAAGCGATGAAGAGTTCTGAGAAAAGCACGCGCGTAGGCGCTTCGGGCGCCCAGCGCTCCTTGTTCCGGCTCAGCCCGGTGGTGGCGGGCTGTGCCCTGCTGATGCTGGCCTCCGGTGCGAGCTACGCGCAACAGGCCGCCACGGCGCTGGACACGGTGACGGTGACCGGCATCCGCCGCGGCATCGAGAGCGCCATTTCGGTGAAGAAGAACTCCGATTCCATCGTCGAGTCGATCTCGGCCGAGGACATCGGCAAGCTGCCCGACAACAGCATCGCCGAGTCAATCGCCCGTCTGCCGGGCCTGTCGGCCCAGCGCGTGGCCGGTCGTGCCCAGGTGATCAGCGTGCGCGGACTTTCGCCTGACTTCGCCACCAGCCTGCTCAATGGCCGTGAACTGGTCAGCACCGGTGACAACCGCAGCGTCGAGTTCGACCAGTACCCGTCGGAGCTGATGAGCGGCGTGACCGTCTTCAAGACACCCGATGCCGGCCTGATCGGCCAGGGCCTGTCGGGCACCCTGGACATGCAGACCGTGCGCCCACTGAACTTCGGCAGCCGCGTCGTCTCGCTGAACGTGCGCGGCCAGCGCAACTCGCTGGGCTCGGCCGCCAACGCGGACGCCACCGGCAACCGCATCAGCGCCAGCTACATTGATCAGTTCGCCAACCGCACCGTGGGCCTGGTACTCGGCTACGCCCACCAGGAAACTCCGGTGCAGGAAAACCAGGTGGGCCTGTATGAGCCCTGGGAAGCGGTCGGCGACGGCTGGCGTCCCGGCGTGGCGGCGGGCAGCTTCTATTCGAACGGCATCAAGGCGCTGCGCCGCACCGGCGTGACCAAGCGCGATGCCCTGATGGCCACGCTGGAAATGCGTCCGTCCAAGGACTGGACCAGCGTGCTGGACGTCTATCACACGACCGCCAAGCAGGAAGACACGGCCAACCAGTTCGAAGTCAACCTCGGCGACTACAACGGTGGCTACGGCCGTATCGGCATCACCGGCGCCCAGATCAACGGCAACAAGACCTTCACCGGGGGCACGGTTGCGAACCTGTACCCGCTGATTCGAGGCATGTACAACAAGCGCGAAGACACGATCGACGCGATCGGCTGGAACAACAAGTTCACGGTCGCGGGCATCAGGTGGAACGCCGATGTCAGCTACTCGAAGGCCAAGCGCGACGAGCTCAGCCTCGAGAACAACACCCAGCTCCCACCGGTCGGTTCGGTCGCGCCGCTGGACACGCTGAAGCTCAACTTCGCCACCGGCGGCTTCTCGTCGATGATCCCGACGCTGAGCTACTCCGACCCGACCAAGCTGCTGCTGCGCGGCACCATCTATGGCTCCGGCTACGGCAAGGTGCCCAGCGTGGAAGATGAGCTGAAGAGCTTCCGCTTCGGCGGCACGGCGGCCGTGCCGGCCATGCTCGACGGCTTCCTGTCCGACATCGAATTCGGCCTGAACTACGCCGACCGCTCCAAGAAGAAGCGCCAGCCCGAAGGCAATATCAATGTGGGCGCCCAGGGCGACACCGCCATCGGCTCGGAGTTCCAGTACGGGCTGGTTGACCTGGGCTTTGCCGGCTTGGGACAGATTCCCTCGTGGAATGTGCCGGGCGCAGTGGCCAAGTACATGACCTTCAACCCCAGCGGCACCGCTTTCCCCTATCTGGTGGCCAAGGCCTGGGACGTCAACGAGAAGATCACCACCGGCTACCTGAAGGGCAATATCGACACCAAGCTTGGTGGCTTCGATGTGCGCGGCAACATTGGCGTGCAACTGCAGCGAGTCGACCAGTCCTCGACGGCCGTGCGCCTGACCGACGGCTCGAACCCGAAGCCGGTGGAAGATGGCAAGACCTATACCGATGCGCTTCCCGCCATGAACCTGGTGTTCGCTCTGGGCAATGACCAGACCATGCGCATGGCCCTGGCCAAGCAGGTGGCACGTCCGCGCGTCGACCAGCTGCGCTCGGCGCTGGAGTTCGGCGTGGGTGACAACCCGAACGCCCAGGGCTTCCGCGAGCCCGGCGCCAGCGGCGGCAATGCCAAACTGGATCCGTGGCGCGCCGTGGCCTTCGACCTCTCCTACGAGAAGTATTTCGGCAACAAGGCCTATGTGGCCGCCGCCTACTTCCACAAGGATCTGAAGAGCTATATCTACACGCAGAAGATCTCGAACTACGACTTCGCCCCCTTCGTCGGCGATGCGAAGGTGATCCTGGACGCGAACGGCAAGCCGGTGCCGGTGCAGACGCGGGGCACCTACACCGCGCCCGACAATGGCAAGGGCGGCAGTCTGTCGGGTGTCGAGTTGTCGGCCTCGCTGCCCTTGACCATGCTGACACCGGCGTTGACCGGCTTTGGCATACAAGCCAGCGCCAGCTTCACCCGCAGCAGCATCAAGGTCAAGGATCCCGAGAGCGCCTCCAGCGTCGGCTCCGGCGACATCTCGCTGCCCGGCCTGTCCAAGCGCGTGACCAACCTGACCTTCTACTACGAGAAGGCTGGCTTCGAGGCCCGCATCAGCCAGCGCAAGCGCTCGGACTTCATTGGCGAGATCGGCAACTTCAACGGCAACCGCACCCTGCGCTATGTGGTCGGCGAGAGCATCGTCGACGCCCAGATCGGCTACAACTTCACCGAAGGATCGCTGAAGGGCCTGGGTCTGCAACTGCAGATCAACAACCTGGGCAACGCCGCCTACCAGACCTATGCCGGCACCAAGGATAGGCCGCTGGAGCACATCGAGTGGGGCCGCACCGTGTTGCTGGGTGCCAGCTACAAATTCTGATAGCCTGAGCGCAAGCGCCCTGGCGCATCAGCAGCCCCGACGTTCGCGCGTCGGGGCTTTTTTTCTTTCGCAGCCCCGCCCATGCCCATGATCCCAAGCTTGCCCACCAACACCCTGCGCCGGCGCAGCCTGCTCGCCCTCGCGCTGAGCAGCGCCCTGCCGATCGGCCAAGCTCAGGCCCAGGGCACCGACGCCAAGCCTGACGCCGCCCGTTTCTTCCGCGCCCCGCAGATGCTGGGCGCCGTGCTCGCTCCGGACGGCCGCCGCCTGGCCATGCGCAGCGTCGGGCCGCAGGGCCGGGTGATGCTGACGGTGCTGCAACTCGACACTTTGGCGCCCAAGGTGGTCTACAACTCCGACAACGCCGATGTGGGGCGTGTGGTCTGGGTCAACAACGACCGCCTGGCCTTCGACCTCAGCGACCGCGAAACACCCCAGGGCAAGATCGACGCCGGCCCGGGCCTGTTCGCGGTGGACCAGGACGGCGCGAGTCTGCGCCAGCTGGTGGAGCGCCAGACCGCCTGGCTGAAGGACGGCAACGACACCCGCCGGCTGGAGCCCTGGAACACCTTTTTGCTCAACGGCAGCACGCTGCGCCAGGGCGATGCGGTGATGGCGGTGCGGCCCGAGGCCTTTGACGGCAAGGACATGGGCTTCTTCAAGCTCCTGCGCCTGGACACCCGCAACGGCCGCTCGGAGACGATAGAGAGCCCGCTGCACTCGGTCGGCTGGTGGCCCGACGTCCAGGGCAATCTGCGCGTGGCGCTGACCCGCGACGGCGAGAAGGCCGCGCTGCGCTGGAAGGACCCGGCCACCGATCAATGGCGTGCGCTGACCGAGTTCAATGCCTACACCGACGATGGCGATCTGCAGGTGCGCCATGTCGGCGCCGATGGCAAGCTCTATGTCAGCGCGCGCCGCGGCCGCGACAAGCAGGCGATGTGGCTGCTTGACCCCGCCACCGGCGCCTGGTCGACCAAGCCGCTGGCGGAGTCACCGCTGTTCGATGTCGACGCCCAGGTGTTGACGCGCAAAGACAAGGTACTGGGCCTGCGCTTCAGCATCGACGCCGAGGTCACACAGTGGCTGGACGCCGATATGCAGGCTCTGCAGGCGCAGATCGACAAGGTGCTGCCGCGCACCGCCAACCGCCTGTCTGTGCCCTGGAGCGGTGACGCGCCCTGGGTGCTGATCGAGGCCTTTGCCGACATCCAGCCGACGCTGTTCTTCCTGTTCAACCGCGAGACGCGCAAGTTCACCCGCCTCGGCGCCGAGCGCCCCGACATCGAGGCCAAACAGATGGCGGCCATGGACATGGTGCGCATCAAGGCCCGCGATGGCCTGGAGCTTCCGGCGTGGCTGAGCCTGCCGCCCGGCGCCGAGAATCTGCCCAAGAAGAACCTGCCGATGGTGGTGCTGGTGCACGGCGGGCCGTTCGTGCGCGCGCCGGGCTGGACCTGGGACGCCGAGGTGCAGTTCCTCAACGCCCGCGGCTATGCCGTGCTGCAGCCGCAGTTCCGCGGCACGCTCGGCTTCGGCACCGCCCATGCCAAGGCCGGCTGGCGCCAATGGGGCAAGGCCATGCAGACCGATGTGGCCGACGTCACGCGCTGGGCCATTGCCCAAGGCATTGCCGACCCCAAGCGCATCGCCATTGCCGGGGCCAGTTATGGGGGCTACGCGGCGCTGATGGGCCTGGTGCGCGACGCCGAGCTGTTCCGCTGCGCCGTGGCCTGGGTCGGCGTGACCGATCTGGACATGTTGCACACGGTCAACTGGAGCGATATGTCAGACTCGTTCAAGCAGCACGGCATGCCGACCCTGATCGGCGACCGCGTCAAGGACGCTGCCGACCTGAAGGAGAACTCGCCGCTGACCCATGCGGCCAGGATCAAGCAGCCGCTGCTCTTGGCCTACGGCAGCGCCGACCGGCGCGTGCCCCTGATCCATGGCGAAGCCTTCCGCAAGGCCGTGCAGCCCGGCAACAATGCGCTGGAATGGATGGTCTATCAAGATGAGGGCCATGGCTGGCGGGTCCCGGCGAACAGGACAGATTTCTGGAACCGCACGGCGGCCTTCCTCGACAAGCACCTGGCGGTGCGCTGAGGCGACCCTACTCAGGCAGGGCGCCGCTGGCGCGCAGCAAGGCAAGCTCCGCGTCGCTGCAGCCGCTGGCACGCACTACCCTGTCCGAGTGCTGACCGAACACCGGCGCGGCAAAGGGCGCGGGCCCCGGCGTGCGACCGAACTTCAGCGGCCGGGTCACGCCGCGGTAGGGGCCGATCACCGGGTGGTCTATGGTGCCCACCATGTCTTCGGCCAGCACCTGCGGATGGTCGAACATGTCTTCGATGCGGCGCGCCGCGGCACAGGGCACCTCGTCGCCGAAGATCGCTTCCCACTCCAGCGCGCTGTGCGCCTGCAGCGCCCCATGCAGGCGTGGGATGATCTCGCCGGCCAGTTGGGCGCGCTTACGCACGGTGTCGAAACGCTCATCTTCGGCCAGCTCGGTCAGGCCGGCCTTGGCGCACAGCGCCTTCCAGAAACGCTGCGTATTCGCCGAGATGTAGAGATGGCCCTCGCGCGCCGGGTGGATGCCGGTGACGCCACCCGAGCGCATGTCGCGGCCGATGTCCAGCGGCTCGCCATCGGCCCAGATCAGCCGCGCCGACTGCATCGTCAGCGCACTGCGCAGCAGCGACACGCCGACGTACTGCCCCAGACCACTGCGCTCGCGCTCATACAGCGCCGATGACACACCGGCCGCCAGCAGCGCGGCGGCGTAATAGTCCACCACCGAGCCGTAGATGATCTCCGGCGCGCCGCCCCGCTTGCCCTGCAGGCTGCACATGCCGGTCATGGTCTGCAGCACCTGGTCGTAGCCGGCCTTGTCCTTCATCGCACCGGTCTCGCCATAGCCGGTGACGGCACAGTAGATCAGCCGCGGGTTGATCGCCCCGAGCTGCTCGAAGTCAATGCCCAGGCGCTTGGGCACGCTGGGGCGGAAGTTGTGCACCAGCACATCGGCCTCGCGCACCAGGCGCATCAGCAGGGCCAGGCCCTCGGCCTTCTTCAGGTCCAGCGCCACGCCGAGCTTGCTGCGATTGACGCCGATGAAGGCCCGGCTCTCGGCCTGCAGGGTCGAGGGATAGCTGCGCAGATTGTCACCACCGGGCGGTTCGATCTTGATCACCTCGGCGCCCTGGTCGGCCAGCAGGGTACAGCCATAGGGCCCGGCGATGTAGGCGCTGAGGTCCAGCACGCGCACGCCGCTCAGCGGGCCGGGCGGACCGTCGCGGTGCGCCGGTTTGAAGGTGTCAGGTGTTGCCATGTTCGGGATCGGAAGGAGCTGCGGCCTCCGGCGCCAGTGACAGCCAGGTCAGGCGCCAGCTGCCATCGCTGCGGCCGCCGGCGCGGTAATAGGGCCAGAAGGTGATTGGGTCGCGATAGCCCAGGCGCAGCTCGATCGCCGGTGCGGCGTCCTCACCCTCGATCACCGGCAGCAGGCGCAAGGCTTGCGTCGCATCGCCCTCGGGCAGCCGGATGCTCTCCTCGCTCTTGAAGCCGTCGATCAGGCCGGTGGCATAGACCAGCGGCCCGCGGGTGATCGCCACATACTCGTGGCACAGCACCTGCTGGCGCACCGGCGTGCCATCAGGCGCCAGCGACTCCTGCACATTGCGGTTGGCCATGCGGTGCAGGCACGGCGCCATATCAAAGTCCAGCGTGATGCGGTCGCCGGGCTGCCAGTCTCGGCGCAGCTCGGCATAGTTGCCGGGCGTGGCTGACAGGTCAGCATCAACGTCGTTGATGCGAATGCGCGTCTGTGCGGCCCAGGCTGGAATGCGCAGCCGGATCGCGAAGCGCGCCGCCTGTTCGGGCGTCACCCGCAAGCGGATCTGGCCGTCGAACGGATAGCCGGTGCATTGCTTCAGCGCCACCGCACCGACGCCGTCAAGCTGCACCGAGGCCAGGCCCGGGCCATAGAGATTGACGGCAAGTGCGCCCTCGGCCGTGACGCCATAGGCCGCGGCCGGCAACTCCTCGACCGCCATCGCCCCGCTGGATTTGCAGCAGCGCCAGTAGGTGGTGTGCACGCGCCGGCCGTTGGGGAACGAGTAGTAGCACCAGTCCTCGCCATTCGGCGCCATCGCGCCCAGCAGGTCGTTGTAGGCAGTGCGCTCGATCTCTTCGGCATAACGCGCCTCGCCGCTGATGGCCAGCAGCTCGCGGTTCAGCTGCAGCCAGGCCAGGGTCGAACAGGTCTCGACATAGGCCTGCGGCTGGAAGGTACCCGGCGCGTTGAAGACCTCGCGCGAGCGATGGGCAACGCCGCCCCATGGGCCACCGCCCAGGGTCAGGTGATGCCCACGGATGCTCAGCCAGAGCTTGTCCATCGCCTCGCGGTACAGCGCCACGCCGGTGGCCTTGTGCAGCTTGGCCAGGCCGACCAGGTTCCAGGCCAGCTGATAGGCCTTGCCGGTGGCAATCTCCGCCGCATCGACGCCGCTCAGCGCCTTGCTCAGCAGGGCCAGCGGCGGATGGCTGTCGGCCTGCTCCAGTATCAGCAGGGCCAGGCTCAGATAGCGCTGCTCGCCAGTGACGACATACAGCTCGACGGCCGGATCCAGCAGCACCGTGGCCGACATGCCATGGTGGTTTCCCAGCTCGGTGATGTTGATGCCACACTCGGTGAGTGTGTGCCAGCAGAGGTCGCCGATCTTGCGCGCCGCCGCCAGATAGCGGGCGCTTGACGGGATGTCAGGTACCGCCCTGTGCAGCTCCAGCAGGCCCAGCATCAGATAGCTATGCGTCCAGATGTCCCAGGTGCGCGCGCTGGGCGCACCGTCCCAGCTGGGGCCCTTGGACGGCTGCGGATGCATGAAGCGGCGCTCGGGCGCATAAGTGCCCAGATAGCCGTCCTCGCCCTGCAGAGCGACCAGATGGTCGCCCACGCTGCGCAGCTGCTCACCCAGGCTGACGTCCTGCGTACGGGCATAGGCCTTGGCGGCGGCATACAGCCACTTGCCGGCATGCTCGCCGTACCAGTCGCCCTCGCGATTGGCCAGCACCAGCGCCGGGTCGAAGATGGCGATCGCCGGGCTGGTCGGCCCGGTGATGAAGCGCGACAAGCGGCCGCGGCGGTTGGCGTCCAGCGCGGCACCGAGCAGGCCGCCCAGCTGGACCTGGGCGGACGACAGCAGCCGCATGCCGACGGGTGCGGCCGGGTTCACAGCGCGTCCACCACGCAGCGAAAGCCTATGCAGCCCGAACGGTCCTTGGCCGGCGCCATCAGCAGGTATTTGCCATGCTGGTCGAGCCGGTGGGCCTGCGGGAAGTACCAATGCGAGGTCTGCGGCTGGTAGTTGCTGCCACCGCGCAGCACGGCCGCGCGAGTGTGATCGTCGCGGTACTCGTCGGTCCACTGCCAGACATGGCCGACCAGGTCCTGCACGCCAAAGGGACTCGCGCCCCTGGGGTGCGCGCCTGCGTCGGCCGGCGGCAGCAGGGTGCGGCCGCGGTTCGGTGCCGGCACGGCCTCGGGCTGCCAGCTGTTGCCCCAGGGATAGAGGCGACCGTCCAGGCCCTGGGCCGCGTACTGCCATTCCCATTCGCGCGGCAGGCGCTTGCCGGCCCAGGCCGCGTAGGCGCGGGCGTCCTCGATGCCGATCCAGGTGACCGGCTTGTTGTCGCAGCCCGGCTGCGGCGCGCCATTGCGCCAGTCGCGCAGGAAGTTGTGGGCATCGCGCGGCGCGTAGTGCGTGGCGGCCATGAAGGCCTTGAACTGCGCGTTGGTGACCAGGTGGCGGTCGATGTGGAAGGCCGCGATGGGCATGCGGCGGCGGTGGCCGCGGCGCGCCTCTTGCTCCCAGGGGTACTGGACGTCGACCCCGGCCCAGGTCTGGCCCTCGATCGCGATGCCACCGACGACGAAGTCGAACTCGGCGGCCGGAATCGTCACCATGCCTTGAGGTGCTGCGGCCACAGCCGCGGTGGGGGCGATCTCGACCAACTGCTGCGGGATGGACTTCCACTGCGCAGACAGGCTTTGCAGCGGCGTCTTGGCGAACTCGGTCGCCTTGGTCAGGTAGGCGTCCAGTCCGGCGACATGCGCACCGCCCGCGAGGGCCAGCACCGCGCCATAGCCACGCGGCTCCAGGCTCAGCTCGATCAGCGCCCTGCCGTCGACGATGCGCGGCTGCAGTGCCACGCCGTTCCACAAATCAACATAGCGCGTGCCGACGACATGCGGCAGCGCCAGCTGCTCGCCACTGACCTCGACCTCGTTGCGGTTGACGATCGTATGCAAGACCTGTCCCTCACCGGGGAAGCGGCTGGCGAAAACGCCGGACTGCAAGGTCGGCGCATAGGGTCGCCAATCCAGGCTGACCAGCAGCGGTGCGATGGCCCGCTGCAAGGTGGCGATGCGTTTCAGCGTTTGCGCGTCGCGCGGCGTCAGCTGGTTCCAGATGCCCCAGATGTTTTCCCAGGCGTTGTAGCCGACACCGTTGAAGAAGATGTACTGGAAGTCGTTGCAGCGATCACGCCCCCAGCGGTTCTCGACATTGATCATGTGGCGCGGCTCCAGCCACTTCAACTTGGCCACCGCGGGCACCACATCGGTCGGCACCTTCTTGCCCCAGCTCTGCACATTCCAGATCAGGGCCTCCTCGGCCGAGATTGTCGATTCGGGCTGCAGCACGACCGGGCAGCCAAGCGCGTCGCAGGCATCGAAGAAGGCGCGCGGCACGCCGTTGTAGGTGTCGCCATTGATGCCATCGGCGCCCACCGCCTTGATGATATCGGCGATCGCATGCCAGTCGGTCTGTCCCTGGTCACGGGTGCCCTTGTCCCAGGGCTTGGTGGGCAGGAACACGCGCACGCCACGGCGGTGGAAGTCGGCGATGGCGCCGCGCAGGCCGTCCAGGCCGCCGGGCATGTCGTGCGCCAGATCGGTCTGGTTGCGGTCATCGACGCCGATATTGGGATAGACGTACCAGATCAGCACGCTGTCGATGCCGCCGAAACGCTGCTCAAGGTCATCGAGATAGCGATCGACGGTGTACTGGCCCGCTTCTGCGTCGAAGAAATAGCGGTCCTCGACCATCATCTGCGCATGGACGAAGTTGCGTTGCGCCCACTGCAGCTCGGGACGGCGGTAGTTGGCGTCGTCGTAGCCGATGCGCGTCAGGTGCTCGCGCCGCCAGTCCTGCAGCTCGGCGATCCAGTCGTCGGCGGTGCCGGCCACGTCCATCTTCCAGTGGCCGATCTCGGCGAAAGGCCATCCCGGCGCCTTGCCCGGTGTGGGCAGGTAGCGGCCGGTGGTGACGTGCGAGAACTTGTACTCGGTCTTCAGCGCGCGGCGCTCGCCCTGGTCATCGGGGCCGGGCAGGTGGTCGGATTCGGAGCTCATGCGTGTGCAGTGGAAAGCGTGGGAACACCACAATAATGGGCCAGCGCGTCCAGGCTGTGTGGGGGTCTTGCGGGGGAGGTTCGCAACAGCGCCTGCACCTCATCGTGTGAGGGGATGCTGGCCTGGGCGCCCAGCCGTGTGCAGGCCAGGGCCGCGGCGGCGCTGGCCTGGCGCAGCGCCTCGGCCAGATTGGCGCCCAGGCTCAGCGCGGCCACCAGGGCGCCGCAGAAGCTGTCGCCGGCGGCGGTGGTGTCCAGCGCCTTGACCGGGAAGGCCGGCTGCAGCAGCCACTCGCCGCGGTCCAGCGCGCAACAGCCACGCGAACCGAGCGTGACGATCACCCGCCCCACGTTCAGGCGCAGCATCCGTTCGATGATGCTGCCCTCGCTGCCGGCCAGGCAGGCCAGGCAGGCCAGCTCGCCCTCGTTGACGATCAGCAGATCGGTGGCGGCCAGCAGAGCCGCCGGCAGCTCGCGCGCCGGTGCGGCATTGAGCGCCACGCTGACGCCCCGGGCTTTCGCGGTCTCGGCCCAGGCGGTGACGACCTCGATTGGCGTTTCCAGCTGCAGCAGCAGATGGCTGACGCCGGCCAGCGGTGGCAGATCGCTGCCGCGCAGGCTGCTGTTGGCGCCGGGCGCCACGGTGATTGCGTTCTCGGCCGAATCGGCCAGGCAGATGAAGGCCGTGCCGGTGGGCTCGGCCAGGCTGCGCACCACATGCATCTGCACGCCGGCCTCGCGCAGCGAGTGCTCGATCGGCGCGGCATAAGCGTCCGAGCCCAGTGCCAGCAGCATCTGCGTGTGCGCCCCGCCGGCCCGGGCACAGGCGATCGCCTGGTTGGCGCCCTTGCCGCCCGGGAAGGTCTGGAAGGCGCCACCCAGCACCGTCTCGCCGGGGGCCGGGATGTGCGGCGCACGCACGACGAAGTCAAGATTGGCCGAACCGGCGACAAGAATCATGGGGAGCGAACAGCAGGGGTGGACGGGGCTTCGGCGGACCCCGTCCGGGTTGTTTAGAAGGTCAGCGTGTGCGTGACCGTCACGACGCGACCACGACCGGCCCAGTAGTTGCGGAAGCCCGGCACCTGCGACCAACTGAGGATGTAGAACTTGTTGGCCAGGTTCTCCACGCCCAGGGTCAGCTTGCCGTAGCGGCCGAAGTCGTAGTTGGTGTCGAGGTCGAACAGGGTGTAGCCGGTGGTGTTCTCCTCCGAGCCGGTGCCGGCATTGATGTGGCGCGACATCAGCTTGGTGAAGCCCAGCGTCACGTCCGCATTGGCCATGTACTTCCAGGTGGCGGACATGCCAAACTTGTCCGGGTTCACATCATTGACACCCAGGCTCTTGTCCATGGCGCCGTTGGCCACGAAGGTGGTCTTGCCGCGAATGCGCGAGTACAGAGCCGTGGTCTTGAGTTCCTTGCTCAGGTTCAGCTCGCCGGTCAGCTCCATGCCGCGGATGCGCACCGGCGCCCGGTTCATGATGAAGTCATTGGTGACCGGATCGACCGACAGCGACACACCCAGATTCGAGTTCGACTCATAGAACGAGGCACCGAAGCTGGCCGCCGCAGTGCGCCAGTTGGCACCCAGCTCCTTGTTCTTGACCAGGATGGGCTGCAGCTCCAGGATGCCGTCCACCGACTGCCCCGGCTTGTTGATATTGCGCAGCGGGATGCCGATATTGGGCAGGCTGAAACCCTTGCTTTCGGCCACGAACATCGACCAGTTGTTCGGCAGCTTCAGCACCGCGCCGATATTGCCCAGGTTGGCGTTGTACTTCAGGCTGCCGCCCAGCACCTGCACGCGGTTGCGGAAGTAGGTGGTGGTGTAGGTGTCGACCGACAGCTTGCCGTCTTCGCGGCGCAGGCCGCCACTCAGGGTCAAGGGGCCGATGTCATAGGACAGCTGTGCGTAGGGCGCGGTGCTCTGGTACAGCATGGGTGGCACCCACAGGCGATTGGTCAGTGCCAGGCGCTGCTGCGCCTCGTCCTCGATCACATCGACGCCGGCCCGCAGCTCCAGGCCCTCGACGGCAAAGATGTCGGGGCGCGTCCAGGCGGTGCGCAGACCCTTCTTCTTTGCATGGATCTCGGACTGGTCGATCAAGGTGCCCAGCGGCGCGATCAAGGGGTCCTGACGGTCGGCGCCGTCTTCGGCCGGATACCGCATGGACTGCTTGGCCAGATAGGCGTCGGCGGTGAACGTGCCGCCGAGAATGTTGTCATGCCGGTACGAGACGATGTACTGCTCGAAGTCGTTGAACTCGGTCTTGGCACCCAGCGGCCGCCCGCGCTCCGAGGTGTTGGTGACGCCGGTCGCGCGGTTGCCATCCACCAGGATGTAGCGGCCCTTGCCGGTGACCTTGAAGTTGCTCAACGAGAACTGCAGCCGCTGCTGTTTATCAACCCCGAAATCAACGCCCACCTTCAGGAACAGGTCGTTGGCGCGCGAGTCGGAGACTGAGCCGCTGGTGTTCATGCCGATGCGCCGGCCGTGGCCGTCGTAGGTGATGCCGCGGTCACTGTGCGCGGCCGAGATCAGCAGGTCATAGGCCTCGGCCTTGCGGGCGAAGGAGCCACCCAGCTTGAAGTTCTGGCTGTCACTGCCGTTCTGCGAGCTGACGCGGCCGACCAGGGTGAACTCATCGCCCTGCTTGGTCGGCACCTTGGAGATGTAGTTGATGATTCCGCCCGCCGCGCCCACACCTTCGGACGCCGACGGGCCGTTGATGACCTCGATACGGCCAATCACCCCCATGTCGGTGAAGGTGGCGCTACGGCCACCCTCACGCAGCGGCGAGCCCTGCGGCACGCCGTCGAAGAGGCGCAGCGGGATGCGGCCGCGCAGGGTCTCGCCGGTGTTGCTCATGGCCTGCGAAGACTCGGCATAGCCGGGCACGATGCGTGCCAGCACGGCGCTGGCGTCTTCCGTCACCGCCAGCGTGTGGGCCAGGTCTTCTTTTGAGACGACGGTGATCGCGCCGGGAATCTTGTCGATGGACTTGGCGGTGCGCGTGCCGGTCACGATGGTGGTTTGCAGGCGCGCGGTGTCGCTATTGCCCGCTGCGCTGGCAGCGCCGGCGGGTGCAGGGGCGGCCTGCTGGGCATAGGCCGCCGAGATGGCGCTGACCAGCAGCAGGGTGGTGAGGGTGGCCGGAACTTGTCTCATGTTTTTAGCTCTGTTTTATGGGTTGCGGGGATCCGGGCCCGGGCCTTGGAGTTGCCTCGCAGGCTTGGGTGACCGGGCTGTCGGGCAGGCAGCTCAGAGCCGGGCAGAAGCGGGTCGGAAGCGGGGCAGGAGTCGGGAGCCTCCTTCCGCGACGCTGTCACGCGTCCCCGGCGATGTTCTCAGTCTCAGTGATCGCAGAGCTTAGTAAAACTATCCCCGAGTATGTTCAGGCGATAGTTTTTGTTGCTTACCGAGGCCCCTGACTACTCGGGCGCACGCAGGCTCTTTGCGATGTACGCCAAGCCCTCGCGCAAGGCGGGCTGCCATACCGCCCAGTCATGGTCACCGTCCAGGATGCGCAGCTCGGCGCTGATGCCCGAGACGCGCGAGACTCGGTTGAACAGCAGATGGGCTTCCAGGTCGATGTCGTTGCCGGCCTCGGCCGGATCGGGGTTCTTGTACTCGTCGTCTCCAGCGGCAATGAACATGCGCAGCGGCAGGTTCCTGGCCGCGAAGCCTGCCAGCAGGGCCGGATAGTTCTTGGCGCGGTAGATCTCGTCGACGAACAGCGTGTTGACGCTGCCGAAGGCGCCGAACTCGCGGGTGCTCGAACCTGCCGGCGGCAGCGGCGTGTAGACCGCCGGGCTCAGCACGATGGCGGCGCAAAACAGCTCCGGATAGACCAGCGCATAGCGCAGCGCACCGTAGCCGCCCATCGAGTAGCCCGCCAGCGCGCGCGCGTTGCGGTGCTGGATGGTGCGGAAGCTCGCGTCCACATGGGGCAGCAACTCACCGATGATGCCGGTCTCCACCTTGGCGCCAGGCAGCTCGGCCTTGGTGTAGGCCGAATCGACCCAGTAGCCACCCCGGCTGCTGGACGGGGCGTCCGGCATCACGGCAATCACGGCGGGCATCTTGCCGGCGGCGATCAGCTCGTCGAGCAGCGCCTTGTTGCGGCCCCAGGCGGACAGATTGTCACCCCGGCCATGCAGCAGATAGATGACCGGATAGCGCAGGCCCGAGCCCTCGTAGCCGGCTGGCAGATAGACCTTGTAGTAGCGCGTGCCGCCCAGCACCGGCGAGGCGAAGCTGAGCTCGGTGATGCTGCTGGCGGACGGGCCTGCCGGCGGTGGGGGAGGAGCGGGCGGGGGCGGCGGCGGTGTGACGACGGCCAACAGGTCCTCGCTGCCACCGCAGGCCACCAGGCCCAGGCCACCGAGCAGCGCCGTGCTGGCACGCAGCAGGCCGCGGCGGCTCAACGGGCCCGGTGCCGCGGGACGGGGGGCAGGTGTGATGGGGTCGATGTGCTTTTTCATTGTTGTCTCCACTGTTGGGAGACCGAGTCTGGGCGAGCACCCGCCGCGATCACAGCAGCGCTGGCTTGGTTCACAAGACAGCTTTCATAACGTCTGTTCAGGGTGAATCAACGTGGGCGGCCATGGCCACCCGGCTCTCATGCAAGAACGCCGTCACCAGCCGGATGCGAATGGTCGAACGCGACCAGACGATGCCGATGCGCCGCGGCTCGAACGGCCGGGGCAGCGGTATGCGCACCAGATGCAGGCCCTCGGGCCAGGGCCGCGCCCAGTCGGGCACCAGGGACACCCCGAGGCCGCGGTCGACCATCACCGCGATGGCATTCAGCGCATTCAGCTCGAAGCGCTCGCGCGGCGTGATGCCCGCGGTGCGCAGGTACTGGTCGGCCTGGCGGCCGCCCCACTGGCTGCGGTCGTAGCGGATCAAGGGCTCGCTGGCCAGCAGCTCGTGCGGGTCGCGCCCGGCCATGGCTGCCGGAGCCAGCACCACCAGCGGCTCCTCGCGCAGCAGCTCCCAGTCGCAGGTCTTGGGCAGGGCGAACGGCGCCTGCAGCACGATGGCTGCATCGAGCTCGCCGCCCTCGACGCTGCGGTACAGTTCCGGCGAATAGCCGGGTTTGATGAAGACCTTGATGCGCGGAAACTTCTCGACCATGCGCGCCAGGATGTCGGGCAGCATGCCGGTCAGCGCATTGGTGCCGGCACCCAGGCGCAGCTCGCCGGCGGTGGCGTCGTCATTGGCGACGGTGCTCAGATCAGCGACATCGCGCAGCACATCGCGGGCGCGCTGCAGGATGCGCGAGCCGGCCTCGGTGACATTGACGGTGCGGCCCGCGCGGGCGATCAGCGGCGCACCGATCTCGCGCTCCAGCGTGCGGATCTGCTGCGCCACCGCCGCCGGCGTGATGTTCAGCAGCCGCGCGGCCGCGGCCATGGAGCCGTGGTCGACCACGGCGACGAAGGTATGCAGGAATTGGGTGTCCACGTCAGGGCCTGTTACCACTCCGTCTACCTGTGCGAGCGGGGCTGAAAGGGCCCCAGTCTAGGCGGACGACGACGC
>Ga0187844_10000428_pt1 | contig 32610 bp, 32 predicted proteins | sample SpaLakP09_SKY_50_FD_134517 | JGI IMG/M metagenome (GOLD analysis project Ga0187844, IMG submission 134517) | Oligotrophic lake water microbial communities from Sparkling Lake, Wisconsin, USA - SP09_SKY_50 | ecosystem: Environmental > Aquatic > Freshwater > Lake | place: USA: Sparkling Lake... | reverse complement strand
TTTTGTTCGTCAGCAAGTTTTTTCATTATTTCAGTATAACTAATATTATCATGGTTGATAAAAACACCTATTCCCATCATGAGTAAAACCTTCCAGGAATTTTCAACCCCTTTTAAAGCCATTATATCACATACTATATTTTCATCTACATTACTTGTAAATGCTCCTTTTGTATCCAAATCTTCAGCCCATCTATCTAAATGCATTTTTTTATTTGGTATAAAAGTATCATTAAGTGTTGCTAATTTAATCATTGACCTTAATGAGTTAAGTTCATTTGTGAGTTTTCCGATTTCACCCTTTGCTTCAATTAGTTCACTTGAATCTTTATTTACTTTTTTAGAATCTTTAGAAGATTTGTTCCTGCTATTTACTGTCATACCCTGATGTTTTTGAGAAACACTATTTTTAACGCTTTTTTCTGTTTTTTCTCTTATGTTTTCTAATTCAGACTCAAGCATATAAATTTTCTCATTAAGGACATTATTAAATTCAATTTTTTTATTAATTTCATCCATTACAGCAGAAGGAATATTTGCTTGTTGTATACAAAATTTGGCAATTTTTTCTATTTCATTTGAAATAAAGATTGTAGGACCATCTGTTAATGTGTAAGAATCTTTGGTAGTTATATAAGCTCCAGATGTTCCTGTTGGTTGTGGAACTTCAAATTTATATGAAGTTGATATTTGCTGCTCACTTGCAAGTCTTGATAGAGGTCTTCCAGATAAGTTGCTACTTTTTGATGAATTGTTAGATATTCCAGGACCAATACTTCTACTTTTAGTTATTTTATTCCCTTTTGGGTCTATTTTATCGTTTTCCAAAATTCTAGGTTTTCTTGTTTGTTTAAAATATAAATAGATACCTTCCCAACCAGTTTTTATTATGTTTTGTAAAAGCTGAATATAATAGATCTTTATATTTTTCATATTTACATCATTTAATGTTTCAAAATGTCTCTCCAACCTCATTTTATTATTTGCAAAGTGATTTTTAATTATGTATGAAATAAATTCTACAACTTCTTTCAAGTCAAAATATCTCAGTAAAGTTAAATATCCTTCACAATGTTTTGCTACTTTAACCATTTCGTCGTAATTTTCATTTAAATAATGAGGCAATACAACATACCCATCTTTGTTAATCATTGGTATTGATTTTTTGCAGTCGTGACTCACTATATTACATATTTCAGCTCCCGGAAATTTATGTAAGAAGTCTGGAATTGTTTCTGTTAATTCATTCAACTTTGGTAAGGTTGCAGAAGACAATACAATATTTGGAATTATATTTTTTTTCCAATTTTTTCTAATAGTAGAATGAAATTCGTGCTCTTCATAATCAAGAGTAATGGTAGGTTCATCCCAATACATTATCATTTTTTCAGCCATATTAAATGCGAGCATATAATACATAGCAGGCAAGTAAGATTTTATATCACAAATCATTATTTCAACATTATCACCTACACTGTTGTCAACCTTACCTATTCCGCCTGTTCGTTTATTAATAGAATATTCTTTGGCAGCGAAATAGTGTAACCGAATATCAGCCGCACTTGCACAACCAAAAGCAAATGCAATTTTTTTATTTACTGATATAGCTGCTCTTGCTAATGCTAATCCTACGTGTCGAGCTGCACAAACAAATATTACACGGTTTTTCTCAGATAATGCAATAGGTGTTAATGTTTTTCCTGTACCAGTTGGCGCCATATATAATATTAATTTTGGATTTGGTTTTCTACAAACAGTAAATATTTCTTTTTGGTGTTCATAAAGCGTCATATCACTATATTTCAACAGATTTTCATTTTTCTCAACAAAATCTACTGCATTTTCAATTACAACAGAAATATCTATAGTATCTTCAAACATTTTAATAACTCTATTAGATAATTCCACAATGTGTCTATTCAACCTGAATATATTATTTTTAATAAGTTTATATAGAGTATAGAAATGAAAGTTAAATAATTTGTCATTTCTTTTATCGGATTTCATATAGAAGAATATTTTTTCAACATGAGCTAATAATATAAATTCATAAAGAGAAGTTTTTTTAAGTTCTTTATCGTCATAACGTTCTAATCTAATTTTATCTGCCGAATTAATTTGAACCTTGTTATCAATTTTCATTTTTTTATAATTTGTATCGTGATATCTAGCAATTTCTGTCTCTATTTTATCAACTAGTTCACGTAAATATTTATTAAACAAATAATCTTCCATTTTTTCGCTATATTCTATCTTTAAAAACGTAAAGATAGAATTGTTATTATTAATTTTAATATTGACATCATGATAGCCAGAAATTATCATTTTCAATATATCAATTTCAACTTTTGAAACGGGAATCTCAATAGAGTTCCATTCAGAACGATTCAGCTTTCTTTGTTTTAAATCCATTGTTGTGAGGGGTTAGTAGTTAATATATACTTTTCTCTTTAAGCAACTTTATTATTCAATTTTTTTTAAAATTGAAATAAAATAATATAAATAAATTAATTGTAAATTATAACATATAAGAATGTCAAACATTACTATTCTATCAATTGAAGGAAATATTGGTTCCGGTAAATCCACACTTTTAGCTAATTTGCGTGATTATTATGCCGGTAATAAAAATGTTCTATTTCTAAAAGAACCTGTTGATGAATGGGAAAAAATCAAGGATGAAAATGGTGTAACTATTTTGGAAAAATTTTATGCAGACCAACAAACGTATTCATTCTCGTTTCAAATGATGGCTTATATATCTAGATTAAAAGTATTGCGCGATGCATTAAAACAAATAAAAGATTCAGGAATTTCAAATGCTGTCATTATTACAGAGAGAAGTTTATATACAGATAAAATGGTTTTTGCGAAAATGTTGTTTGATTCTGGGAAAATTGAATATGTGAATTATCAAATTTATCTGAATTGGTTTGAAACATTTTCAGAAGAATTTCCAGTACATAAAGTCGTATATGTTAAAACAATGCCTGAAAAATGTCACTCCAGAATTTTAAAGCGTTCCAGAGATGGTGAAGCAAATATACCATTAGATTACCTTACTAATTGTAGTACATATCATGATGTTATGTTAGAAGAATTTACAAATCAGTCTATCTGTACGGAACAATTAATTTTAGATGGTAATATTGATATTTACGAGAATAAAGATCAAGTTAAAAAATGGGTCTGTGAAATTGATTGTTTTATAAAAAATGTGTAAACAAGGATGTAATTCAATTATTATAAAAATAATATAAATAATGGTAGTGTATATTATTTATGTCTGAAAAAGAAATTAATATTAGTGAACAACCTATATTTAAATGCCCTCATTGCAAAGAATATATTATTATTAGTAAAATTAATTGTGGTATTTTTCGCCATGGCACATATAAAAAAAATTATACTCAAATTGACCCACATGCTACCAAAGATATATGCGAACTGTTTGTTAATCAAGACCTAATATATGGTTGTGGAAAACCATTTCAAATTGTATTTAAGCAAGAAGAAGACAAATATAAGATTGAAATATGTGATTATATTTAGAATAAGTTTAAACATTTTTTTACAATTAAATATAAAATTAAATATAAAATACAAATATAATGAACTTAATTATGGCAACAATATTATTGATAAAATTATTAAATACAGGGTTTAAATATGTTGTTGAAACTAGTAAAACATTTAATATCGATGAGTCTCACGCTTTAAAGCATAGTATGGAGGTATTTTCATATACCAAAAAAATTTATGACAGTGAAATAATTAAAAACCCTTTTTTAGAAAATCAAAAACAACTAATTTTTATGGCTGCGATTGGTCACGACATGTGTGATAAAAAATATATGAATGAAAAAGAAGGTGTTATTCGATATCAAAAATACTTAAACGAATTAATGACAAGTACGGATTTAGAAATAATGGGCAAGATTATTTCAACTATGTCATATTCAAAAGTCAAAGTAAATGGGTATCCAGATTTGGGCGAATACCAATTAGCATATCATATTGTACGAGAAGCTGACTTACTTTCCGCGTATGATATCGACAGATGCATCATATATAAAATGTATAGTGATAATCTTCTCTACAATGATGCATTAAAAGACGCTATTCAATTATTCGATACACGTGTTTTTCAGATGAGAAATGACAAATTATTTGTAACAGAATATTCTAAAAAGGAATCATTCAAATTACATAAAGAAGCTCTAAAGAATATACATAACTTGAAAACTATTTAGAGCATTAAATCAAGCACAACTGGATAATGATCTGAATCATATTTACCGCAATATTCATCGTATTCTTGATAAATAAATGTATTGTAAATAAAGGCTTTTATTGTATCTGTTACGAGAATGTGGTCAATCATTGAATAATCATTGTTAGAAGCTGTATTACAATTATTATCAGAATCCCACCAATCACTGTAGCGTTTATTTTGACTTATCGTTTCAGCAATATTCGTTAATTGATATTTACCTGCATAATCACCATTTAACCCTTTTAAAATATCTAGAACTTGAGATATTGGTCTGTTGCCATTCATATCTAATATCTCTGCATCATAATCATTGAAATCTCCTATCATAATTAATTCATAGCCACGATTAATGTAATCATAAATAACTGTTTGTAGAACGGATGCTTGACCTTCTCTTTGCGCACATCTGCTTGTATCTGTAGGAATAGCGATTAAATGTGCGGAAACAAAGGCAACATTCATTCCATTAAACTCAAATTCAGTGATATAATGTTTGCTTACACCAGTAGAACTAGCTTGACCTGTGTATCCACAATTGGAACCTGGAATAGGATAATTATACTTTAATTCAGTTCTATAAAGCGTTTTCAAAGGGTCAACACGTGTTAACATTCCTACATTTTGACCAGTTGCACTGTCAGTGCCTTTTTTTAAGTATGGTGTATAGCTTCCATCTAATTTGTCTTTTAACATGTTCAGTTCATCACAACCTTCTACTTCACAAAAATTAATGATATCTGGATCCAAATTTGTAATTCTTTTGGATACATAATCTAAATGTTTTAATGCTTCACTTTGATTTTTCCACGTGCAGCCATCACCTGGGCAATTCATCGAACTATAATAATCTACAAACAACCATTCAACGTTATACTGAACAAGTCTTAGTCTACTTTTATCTTTGCGTCTATCTCCTATAGAAGTAACTATAGGACATTCTGTGTCAGATTTTACCATATTGAGAAGAAAAAAACATATTAAAAAAAGTGTAAACATCTTTTATAATTATTATATATAATAAAAATACTATATATCATATAATAAAAAAATTGAACTTAAATAGAATATAATACATACTCATATATTATTATCAAACTATGCTGCCAAAATTTTTGCCAAAAATCATCCAAAAAAATAATTCAAATTTTGTTAAAATATATCCTGAATATGGTTTTAAACTACAATTTGACGGTTGTAGCAAAAGTAATCCTGGATTAGCGGGAGCAGGTGCCGTCATATATTATAATGATTGTGAAGTATGGTCTGGCGAGTTCTTTGTAGGAGAAAATAATACAAATAATCAAGCTGAATATGCAGGGCTACTATTAGGGTTGAAACGTGCAAAAGATATGGATATTAAAACATTGTATGTAGAAGGAGATAGTTTACTTGTTATAAATCAAATGAAAGGACAATATAAATGTAGCTCATCTAATCTATTTGAACTATATCAAGAGGCTAAATCATTAGTACTACATTTTGAATCAATATATTTTAACCATATTTACAGAAATGAAAATAAAAGAGCTGATCATTTATCTAATATTGCAGTAGAAAAGTATATTCAAAGGTTAGTCATCGAAAATAAATTTTAATAGGCGAAAATAAATTTTAATAGGCGAAAATAAATTTTAATAGGCGAAAATAAATTTTAATATTCGATAAGTTGAATATTTAATACCTTGTTTTGTTTATATTTTAAAAAATCTATTTCTTTTTTAGTTGTTGGAAATTCTTTTTCTCCATATATATCTTGTAACATTAACCATTCAAAAATTCCTCCTGGATAAATATATACATTGTAGAAACCAAGACTAACTAGTTGATTATATTTTGTATATATTTTTTCATCATTACAATTTCTACCATAAATAATAATTTTTATATGTTTGTTACCTAGTTTTATAAATGTATTCATTATTTCAACTTCATTTTGAATACTTACTGTATTTGGTATTAAACAATCTTGTTCGAATTCTTGCATTGTATTTATTAAAATATGCGTTTCTTTATTTTTTATCACATATTGGACATCCTCATAATTTATTTTTATAGCAGATTGTGAATTCCCCATTATTTAGAAAGTTAAAATATATTTAAATATTTACTTATTTAACATTAATTATTCCAAAAATAAAATAATAAAAATATTATTATAATTTATAATGGGTAAAACTAAAAAACAAGCTGTTTCTTTATTTGGTATAAATGATTGCAATAAACCAAAAAAGAATTTTACGTTTAAAAAATATAGTAGAAAAACACAAAAAAGACGTCAACAACCATTCGACTATAAAACTATTATATTATTTCCTCATGGATTAGGACAAACAAAAACGGGTGTTGATAAGGCACCAAAGTACTTAAATAAATATATAAATCACAGAAAACATAAAGTTAAATTGGTTAAAAATACTGGAAATATGTTTAAAAATATTCTAGATTTATATAAAGTTAATAAAAATACAAAAGGGAAAAAAATAAATATCGGGGGAGACCACTCAATGGCAATCGCAACCATTGCAGATACATTGAATAGTCACCCAAATGCAAAGGTTGTTTATTTTGACGCACACGCTGATATTAACACGTATAAGAGTTCGAATTCAAAGCATTATCACGGTATGCCTTTAAGTTTTGTCACTGGCCTTGACAAAAACGCACATTTTTCATTTATTAAAAACTTGTTGCCTCTTGAAAATTTACTTTATATTGGAAGTAGATGCTGGGATATATTTGAAGTAAATGAAGTTTATAAAGATAAAATTAAATTTTTAACTCCTAATGATATCAATGACCATTTTGAAGATTCTTTAAATAAAATAATGAATTTTGTTGGCGATTCACCTGTTCACGTTTCGTTTGACGTCGACTCCATAGATCCTAAATATATCCCCTCTACAGGAACACCTGTTAAAAATGGCGTTGATTTAAAAAATGCTATTACAATTTTAGATAATTTGAATAATACGAATATAGTAAATATGGATATCACAGAATTAAATATGGAGTTGGGTTCAAAACAAGATGGAATTAAATCAGGTAAAAATACTGCAAAATTATTCCATAAATTTCTTGATTAAATTATTTTTTTTGTAATATATATATTATATAGATATAGATATGGATATTTTTGAAATGACTGATAAACTGACAACACCATTAGTTTTTCCTGAAATAAATGTAGGAAAACAGTACAATAACATTTTACTTATTAATAGCTCTGTTTCATCTTATCAATCATTCGTAGATTCGGTAAATGAAACAACTTTTCCAATTGTTTATTCGTTTGCTTCACAAAAAAAAGAATTGTTGTCATTATTACAAACAAATTTTACTAATATTTCTAGAATTGGTTTATGTTTTGAATCTACTTTAGAAACCCCTAGTATGTTTTTGGATTATAAACCTTTATTTTCAATTGATGAGTCAATTCATTACAGTGAAAATGTTGAATTTTTAATTTATATAATAAAAAATTTTAGTGTAAAAAATATAGATTTTCTTGCTTGTGATACTTTGAATTATTCAAATTGGGTAAATTATTACTCTATTTTATCAGAACAAACAAATGTTGTAGTAGGAGCTTCAAATGATAAAACTGGAAATATAAAATATGGCGGCGACTGGATAATGGAATCGACAAGTCAAAATATAGAATTAGTATATTTTACCAAAAGCATAGAATATTATACTTTTTTATTAGATAATCCAAGTGTATTTATACCATCAGGGTTAGTTAGCCCTTTTGGAATGGCTTTTGATAACTCAGGTAATGTATATGTATCAAACCTTAATGGTAATACCATTGGAAAATATAGTTCAACAGGCGCTACAATAAACGCCAGTTATATAACAGGGTTAAATATGCCTAATGGAATCGCTTTTGATAGCACGGGTAATTTATATGTAGCAAATTTATATGCAGGAAGTGCTAGTAATAATACAGTTAGTAAATATAGTTCAACAGGTGCTATAATAAACGCAAGTTTTATATCAGGATTAACTAGTCCTTGTGCAATCGCTTTTGATAGCTTAGGTAATTTATATATAACAAGTTATACGTTGAATGGCACAGTCGGTAAATATAGTTCAACCGGTGCTACAATAAACGCAAGTTTTATAACAGGATTAAATCAGCCTAGAGGTATCGCATTTGATAATTTAGATAATTTATATGTAGTAAATTGGGGTAGTAATACAGTTGGTAAATATACTTCAACTGGTACTACTAGTACCACAATAAACGCAAGTTTTATAACAGGGTTAAGTACGCCGGTTGGAATCGCTTTTGATAGCGCATATAATTTATATATAGGAAATTATAGTAATGGTATGGTTGGTAAATATACTTCAACCGGTACTACTAGTACTACATTAAGCGCAAATTTTATACCAGGATTAAATGGTGTGAATGACACTTTTGGAGTCGCAGTTGATAGTTTAGGTAATTTATATGTAACAAAATTTAGTAGTGCTGCAATTTATAAATATATATATAATCCATTATCGTTTTATATTACACCATTAAATGTAACTGTAGCCGGTTCTAATCCTACTTTTTATACACAAACTATATTTTCAGGTGACGTTATTGTCAATGCTACGTGGTCAGCAGCTAGTTTTAATAACATTTTTATTACACAAGGGTACTCAACAAATATTTATTCTGATACACCTAGTTACTGGTGTGTAAACTTGCCTTCATCTGGAACATATTTTCCACAAATGGCAAATACTAATATTACTTTTGGTCAAACCTCAGGATATATTACTTCTACAATGACAACAAAAACTATTGCTTATGAATATTTATGTTATTTAAATAATAAAATAAGTGGAAATGCTGGCGAAGCGGGTGTGATTAATTCTAGTTCATACACATCTACATTAAATACATTAATTGACAATGCAGTAAAAAGTTATTTACAGAGTCAAAACGGAATTATTAATCCAAGTACAAGTATTACAAAATTATTATTACAACAAATCGCAGTTTACGCACCAGAAAGACTTACAACAGTTGTGGCTAATCTTTCAGGACCATCAGGTTCTACTTTTGGGTGGTCACCCAATTTATTAGCAATAAATGATATTATATATTTTCAAGTTGTTATCAATACTCCAACATCAATAAAAGACCAACAAGGAGCAACAATTCCAACTAGAACATATTTAATTAAAATTACATTAACATAATTCAAATGTAGTTGCTTATACACTTTTAATGAAACTGCACAACAATTTCCACATCTTCTTTTTTGATGCTTTTAGTAGCGGAAATAGACAACTCCTCGCATTTTTTTCTTGTCTTTGAATTATCTACAACAATCTCTTTTCGCTTTGATGTACTATTGCGGCTATTCATATCCTTCTCTATGGTATCATAATTTTCTTCAATATATTCGATGACACGATTTTCAATCGCCCATTTGAAAAAATTTAATTGACCAATTGTGGTTTCAATGTGTGTTCCATTTTTATATGGGATACTTATTCTTTCCCACCTACAAAAAGGGTCAAACCGACGTTTGCTATAAGCTTTTAGTTTGAGTTTATAATCAAAGTAAACCTTAAATCGCCTAATTTGTTCATTAGGTTCTTCTATAATGGTATACAATGTATAATATTTTTTAGCATAATTGGTAGCAAACCAATCTACAATTCTTAGTGAAATTTTCGACTCTCCCGTAATAATTTTAAGCATGCGACTCAAATACTTTTCATCTTTATAAAAATCCATTAAATTATTTAGCAATAATTCATTTTGGGTAGTATAACTTGTAGAAGCACTCATTATGTTAAAATGTAAATAATTTTTTTAAGTTGTTTAACTTTTAAAGTATATTTTAATATTAATATAAATTTTAATATTAATATAAATTTGAAAAACTATTATTATATTATATATATAATGTCAGGTTTATACCAAACTTTTTTTGGTCCATTAGATAAAAGCGCTTGTTTTTATTTATACTTCTTATCGTTATTTTTCTTCATAGTTTTACTGTTTGTTCTTTTTAAAGAGATTGTGTATGTTTTCAAAAATTATAAAAATCTTGGTTTCAAAACGGTAGTACAAGGATTATTAATATTATTTAATATTTTTCTTGCCTATTTTGTGAACAGATTGATGTATACTATGTGCAATAAATCTTTGATTTAATATGTTACCAAATTATATAAACAATATAAAACTATATAAATAATATATATAATAATGAAACCTATATACATATTATTTTTTACATTTATTTTTTCATTTATTTTTTCATTTATAATAAAAAATGTGTATCCATTACATTTAAATACAAAGATAATTAAAAGTATAAATAATTTAATAACAAATCCAGAATTATCGTCTATTGAAAGAAAAAAAATAAATTTAATTTTATATAAGGGGTATGAAAAATGGGCTGTAAAAGAAGCATTAAAATTTAAATTATTACACAAATACAAATGTTTACATATAAAAAACGAAGAACTCATTTTTTATAGTAAAATGGGTTTGTTTAAATCTATTAAAAAATACAATGGTAAATATAATTTAATGAATTATTCAATTATTTATATACATTCAGAACTATTAAAATGTTTAACAGATAGTTATTCATTAAGTATTTTACCAAGAAAAGAGAGATGTAAAAATAAATCTAATATGACTAATATTGAAATAATTAGACACAAAAAATTATTAAATGTAAAATTAACTGGTCAATATAAACCATATCAATTAGATTTGTTATTTAATAGAAAAGAAGATATGTTAACTAAAATAAATGAAAAATATGAAGAAATCGAAGAAATGCAAACTTTAACAGATAGGTTGTCGCCATTTTCAAAACGTGTTTTATATTTAAAATATTTTTTTCATGAAAATAAAGTTCTTTCAAATAAATATATATCTATTTTGATGTGTTGTTCTGAAGAACAAGTTAGACTGCAAATAAAAAATATAAAAGATATAAAAGATTTAAAAAGAACTTAAAAACCTTACTATTAGTAACACCCCCTATTCTGTAGTATTTTTTACGCGGTCAAACGTAGTGTTTACTGGTTTTAAAAATTGGTCTCTTACGGATACGTCATTTACATAATTGTTTTCACCCAAAAATGGGTTAAACCCTCTTTGTTGAACTAATTGTCTATCTGATATTTTTGAGTCTAATTCTTCTCTCTTATTTGAAACTTTAAAACCAGAACCAGAAAGTGTTTGATTTAAAATATCCCATGTGTTTTCGTCGTGATTCAAAGCAGAAGTATATGCTGCCGATTCTGTTTCTTTACTAAATTCTTTATTTTCCTGTTCTACCATATGTTTTAACCTGCGTGATCTTTCATAAGGTTCTCCATTTGTCCATTTCCATTCCATATGTAATAATATACTTATTATTTATTATTTATTGGTTATAAACTTAATTATCTTGTTTAACAAGATTTAATTTTTTTGTAAATAAAAATTTTTCGTCTGTTCTACGTCTTCTTTTTAGATTGCAGTCTAAACACGCTAAATGAAAATTGTCGTTATTATGACCAATGTCATTATCAATTCTATCTATGGACCATTGTTTCATTTCTCTAGAAATATCATACAAAACTGCCATTTCACAGTCACAATATCTGCATTTTAATTCTGATTCAACTAATTTTTTCATAACATTTTCAAATGTTACAAATTTTTCCTCATTATAATACTTTTTTAATAAATCTTGTTGTTTATAATTATATATTTTTTTATTTATTTCTTGAATCATTATTTTTAATATTTCAGAATTACTATTAGTATTAGTATTATTAGTATTATTAGTATTATTAGTATTATTAGTATTATTAGTATTATTAGTATTAGTATTATGAATATTTTTTAACATTTTTATTTGATATGAATAGTCATAGCATTCAGTATCAAATTTCCAGTTTTGTGTTACCACTCTTTTTTTAATTTCTTTATCTTCTTTATTATTATTAATTAATTTTTTTATAGCATATCTATTAGCTGTTCCCAAAATATCGATTTTTTTTGACTCGTCCATATTAAATATATTATTGAATGTATTATATTTAATATTTATTATACCTATATAAATATTTCCTTATAATTAAATATCTTGCGAAATTGAGTTAAACTCATCCCTCTATATTATATATAAATAATGGAAGTAAATAACTCTGTTACTATTAGTAATGATGAATGCCACGAATTGAAAAATATAAAGTATAAAACGATGTTATTAAATGGTAATCCTTTGCATGAAACTAAATCATCAAACGATATTTCTAATTTGGATAAATTTTTAGAAAATGAAAAAAATAATAATTCATTTGAACCGTGGTGTAAATTAAATAAAACTATTAAAACTAAAAAATTAATAGAATATGTAGATACATATAAAATTGACAAAAAACTAGACGAATATGAAAGTAATAATTTAATATCTTTTTTAAAAGACTGTCTTGATAAAAAAAAATTACAACGGGTAAAAGATGTTATTTATGATAAGATAAACGGGAATGTGAAAGACATACCAGCACTGTCTTACGTAAAATCAAATAAACATTTTACACTTAAAAATATAGACAAAAGAGTTTCCACGTTGAAATCATTGACACCTAAAATCACACAAAAAAGTATTAAAAACAAGGTTGGAACTCAAACCACAAATGACTCAGAATCAGACGATGACATTTAAACCACTTTTTAATTATATTAAAAACAAAATAATATTATTATATAGTTATTATGAATTTTGATTTAGAAGATATTCTGGATACATTAATATTTGAAGATGAACCTACTATTTTTACAGAGGATACGATATTAGAATTAATTGAAACTACATTTTATTTAATAGAGGATTTTTTGAATGATAATCCTCATATTATTTCGGAGCCAGATTTTAAAGAAATCATTTTTGAAGAAGTGAAAGAAATGATTTGTATTCAATTTGAAGAACACATTTTAGATAGTGATTATGTTGAAGATGATTTTAATTATATTTTTGAGGACATATTTAATATTTGTATTATATCGTTTTACCAAGATAGATCTACAGAAAATTATGTTATCGAAAAACGTGATATAAATATTAATAATGATATAATTGATGACTTTGAAAAAAAAATACAATTCTTAAGAGAAATACCACAACCTCTACAAAGAACTCCTGAATGGTATAAATTTCGATGGAACTTAATTACAGCAAGTAATGCATGGAAAGCATTTGAATCACAACCAACTATAAATCAACTAATTTATGAAAAATGTCAACCATTAAAAACAAATAATGAAGATTTCAAAGATGACCCTGTTAAAATGGTAAATACGAATTCCCCTTTACATTGGGGGCAAAAATACGAACCATTATCGATATTATTATATGAAGATAAATACAATACAAAGGTGGAAGATTTTGGGTGTATTCAACATTCTTGTTACAAGTTTTTAGGGGCTTCACCTGATGGTATTAATGTTGATAAATCTTCTGACCGTTTCGGAAGAATGTTGGAAATAAAAAATGTTGTTAGTCGCGAAATAAATGGAATACCAAAAAAAGAATATTGGATTCAAATGCAACTTCAAATGGAAGTATGTGATCTTGATGAGTGTGACTTTTTAGAAACAAAATTTATCGAATACCCGGACACACAATCTTTTTATAATGATACAAAGATGGATGAAAATGGCAACAAAAAGCTAACTTTATCTCTTGATGATAAACCCAAAGGGATTATTTTAAGTTTTCACACAAAAGAACCAACTCCATTGTATATTTATAAACCGATTGATATTATTACTGAAGATGATATAAAAGTGTGGGAGGAATCTGAATTGGACAAATATGAAGCAGCACCATATAATTATACTTTTATGAAATTTATATACTGGAAAGTAGAGGTATTCAGTTGTGTTCTTGTAGTAAGAAATCGTGAATGGTTTAAAAATAATATTGGGCAACTAGGAAAAGTTTGGAAAACAATTGAAGAAGAGAGAATTACTGGGTATGAACATAGAGCTCCTAATAAAAAACCAAAAAAAGAGTCATCATCACCTTTTATACAGGCAAATAGTTCTCAAGGGTGTCTACTTAAATTTAATAAAATAATTAAAACAGATATAATAAATGATATATGATACATGATATATAATAAATGATATTAATATAAAATATTTTGCATATTGCTTCTATATGGTAACAAATTTATACCTGTATCAAAATACCCAATACGGGTTCCACAAGTTGGATTTAAAGGTGGTAATGGTTTAATATAATTTGATTGTTCTTGCTTATCGTGATATAGAACGCCACACATAGAAACTGGCATGCATGACCCTAAGTCTGGATTATTGGAGTATCTAATATTATTTGTGATTTGCGCATATGACCCAAGTTTAAATGTAGGATAATGCCACCACGTATTATTTGAGGTGTTGTCCGAAATTCCGGTTCTTCCTGTTGGCGGGTATACATCTTTTAACAAAATATAAGATTCGGAACCTGATGCATTCCCATTATCTCTTTCTAAATTATTATTTGTAAATCCATCTGTATTCATTTTTATAAAAAATGGTAAACAGACAGCTATTAATAAAATAACAACTAATAAAATAAGTTTATTCATATATATATATAATTTATATAATTTATTAAATTATATATATTAAAAAAATTTTATTCTTTTAAAAAATTGGTTTAAAACTAAAGTTACAAAATATATAAAATGGACAATTCAAATGAAATGCGTGTAACGAAGCGTAATGGACAGTTGCAAGATGTAGCTTTTGATAAGATTCTTACAAGAGTTAAAAAGTTAGGTTCTGAAGCGAATATTCATATAAATTATTCATCACTTGTAATGAAAGTGATTGACCAACTCTACGATACTATTCCAGCAGCAAAAATCGACGAATTAGCTGCTGAACAATGTGCTTCAATGTCTACGAATAACACAGATTATGCTACATTAGCAGCACGTATTACAATATCAAACCATCAAAAAAATACTGTTCCTCTTTTTTCAAATGTTATGATGAAATTATACGATTTTACTGACACGAATGGCAACCATAAACCTCTTGTTTCTCAAACTCTTTGGGATTTTACAGAAAAATATAAGGACCAAATAAATTCTATGATTGTTCACGAAAGAGATTATTTAATTGACTATTTTGGTTTTAAAACGTTAGAAAGAGCTTATCTTTTTAGAGTAAATAATATTGTTGTAGAGAGACCGCAACATATGTGGATGCGCGTAGCAGTGGGAATTCACGGGGATTTAAAATTTAATAACACCGAAGAAGAAGCAATTAAATTAGTAAAAGAAACATATGATTTAATGTCACAGAAATTTTTTACACACGCAACACCTACACTTTTTAATGCTGGCACTCCAAGACCACAATTATCCAGTTGTTATTTGATTGCAATGGAGGATGATAGTATTGATGGTATTTTTAATACATTAAAGGATTGTGCTCATATTTCTAAATGGGCAGGAGGAATTGGTCTTCATATACATAATATTAGGGCTAAGGGTAGTCATATTCAAGGAACAAATGGAACCTCTAATGGGTTGGTGCCAATGTTGAGAGTATTTAATAATACTGCTCGCTATGTTGATCAAGGAGGCAACAAAAGAAATGGTTCTTTTGCTATCTATTTAGAACCATGGCACGCTGACGTTGAAGAATTTCTTGAAATGAAAAAAAATCATGGTGACGAAGAGTTAAAAGGTCGCGATTTATTTTATGCTCTTTGGGTTTCGGACCTTTTTATGGAGCGCGTTAAAACCAACGCAAAATGGTCGTTGTTATGTCCTCAAGAGTGTCCTGGTCTAAGTGACGTGTATGGTGAACAATTTAATACACTTTATGAAAACTATGAGAAAAATGGTAAAGTGCGTAAAACCGTTAATGCGCGCGATTTGTGGTTTAAAATTTTGGACGCTCAAATGGAAACCGGAACACCCTATTTATTATATAAAGATGCTGCAAATATCAAGTCTAACCAGAAAAATCTGGGAACAATTAAGAGTTCAAATTTATGCTGTGAAATCCTAGAATACTCAAATGAAAAAGAAACTGCCGTTTGCAATTTAGCTTCAATTGGGTTGCCAACCTTTGTGAATGTCGAAACAAAACAATTTGATTATAATAAACTTCACGAAGTAACGAAAGTGGTGACGAACAATTTAAACAAAGTCATTGATATTAATTACTATCCTACTGAAAAAACAAGAAGAAGCAATAAATTACATAGACCTATTGGTGTTGGAGTACAAGGTCTCGCGGACACGTTTGTTTTAATGGATATTCCGTTTCATTCAGAAGAAGCAAAAGAGGTGAATAAACTCATTTTCGAAACTATTTATCATGCTTCTCTAGAAAAAAGCAATGAACTCGCAATAGAGAGAAACACTATATTTGCAAAATGTGATAATAAAACTAAATTGGGCTTATTAACAGATAAGGAAATATTTTTACCCGAGAAGTTTTTAGGTTCATATAGTTCTTTTGTTGATTCGCCAGCATCAAAAGGTATATTACAATTTGATATGTGGAATATCAACCCTGGTAATGAACGTTACGATTGGGATTTATTAAAAACATCTATAATGAATAATGGTTTGCGTAATTCGCTTTTAGTCGCACCCATGCCTACAGCATCTACGTCACAGATATTAGGTTTCAATGAATGTTTTGAACCATTTACAAGCAACTTGTATAGTCGCCGCACGTTAGCAGGTGAATTTGTTGTTGTTAATAAATATTTGATGAAAGAATTAATTCAATTAGGTTATTGGAATGAACAAATAAAAAATAACATCATTGCTAACAAGGGTTCTGTCCAACAATTAAGTATTTTACCAGAACATATAAGAAATAAATATAAAATAGTATGGGAAATACCTATGAAACATCTTATCGACTTGTCTGCTGATAGAGGAGCGTTTATTTGTCAAAGCCAAAGTTTAAATTTGTGGATGGAAGATCCTACCTATAATTCTTTGACTTCTATGCATTTTTACTCTTGGAAAAAAGGGTTAAAAACAGGTATTTATTATTTAAGAAGAAAGGCAAAGCATCAAGCGCAGCAATTTACAATTGAGCCTGAATCAAAGGAACAACAGAATATAGAAAAGGACGAAATTTGTGAAATGTGTTCGGCTTAAAATATATTGTATATTTGATTTTTTATATATATAAAAAATTAAAATTAGATTTGCATAAAAATAGGCTATTATTTATTGGTTCAATGCCTTTTTGCATAAAGAAATAAAGTCTTGGTAGTTAGAGTCTGTTGGTTGAGAAGAAGACCCAAAAGAAGACCCAGAAGAAGAACGAGAAGAAGAACGAGAAGAAGACCCAGAAGAAGACCCAGGAGAAGACCCAGAAGAAGACCCCATTGACGGCGGTTGTGATGTACCCATATAAATCTGGTAAGACAATGGTGGAGGACTCATTTGTGACTCTTTATTTTGTAAAAATTGCTGGTAGGCAATACGATTAAACACGGACATTTGGAGTTGTTCTAAAGGAGTAAAATCTTTTAAATTATATCTCTTACTTACAACGCTTAATACATCCGGTGCATTTAACGCATTTAACACATAAGAATCATAAGGATACTTTCCATTGTCAATATAGTATTGCAACTCTTTTTCTTTAACTAAGGGTTCTAATTGTTTTTTAAATATAGCAAGATTTTCTGGTGTTGTAACATTCATTTTTGGAGTATGCATAGAGTCAGCATTGGCGTTATATTTCTCGACATAAGTTTTCATTATTTCATCGCTAATTTTATTGTTTGGTCCAACAGGCGCTAAATAATCGTATTCACCGACACTTGTTAACCCTTCGATAACCGTCCTAGTACGGAACAAAAAAATAAACGCCACAAAAACTACTACAAACACGACGTATTTATGATTGCTCAAAAAACGGATGATTTTGTTTTTGTCGAAGTTAAATTTCATATACTATACATAAACATTTAAAAAATTACTTTAATAAGAAAATAATCTACTCATATTTTTTTTCTTTTTATAAATAATTTATTGATATTTTTATAAATCATTGATACTCTATATGTATTAAACATGTATTACAATAGTATTAAATATCTCATTATACAGTTTTGAATATTTGTCATTTTTTTCATCAAGGATATCCTTGGCATAATTCATTTTAATAAAACATCTTAGTGTTACAATTATATCGTTTAAAGAATTATGTAGATTATTTGGTTCTGTATGAAATAAATATTTATGTAATTCTACCAGTTTGGGAAATTTTAAATAAGATTTCCCATATCTATCGATTGCCTGAATATTACATACTTCTATTGAATCTTGTAAAGTGCAAGAAATATTTTTAAAATTAGTTACATAATACAAATTATATTTACATATTTTTATATCTTTGCTTGACAACGGTTTCCCCTTTGAATATATCAATCTCAACAACTCAATTCTTACCATATTAATATCAAAAGATACATTGTGACCAATAAGTTTATCTACTGTTTGTAAATAATAAAAGAATTCATTTAAAACATCCTCAATTGGAACACCTGAACGCATAGACCTTTCATTTGTAATACCGTGAATTTTTATTGATTCCTCTGGTATAACTATATTTTCACCCACTTTCACTACATAATCGAACATTTCTACTATAGAATTTGTCTCGGTATCATATATAATATAACTAAATTGAACTATATGAGGCCATAAATAAAGTGTATCTGGATTTATAATTTTTGTTCCTGGTAATCCAGTTGTTTCTGTATCAAATATTAGAAGGCGCATTTTATTAAATATAGTATAAAGATTTTAAATTGTTGTTCTAGTATATTTATGTCTAATTACTTTTATTCGATTTTTATTCTCAATTTTATTTTTTAAGTTTTTTAGTTTTTTTAGTTTTTTTGGTTTTTTTGGTTTTTTTGGTTTTTTTAGTTTTTTTGGTTTTTTTAGTTTTGTTTTTTTTTATTTTTTTGCCGCCGTTTTGATATTTTGAAATTTCAAGTGCATCATAAATAGAATTTATTGTAGTGGCTAATTTTTGTACTGTTCCACTAGAAATAGTAGAAAGCGGTAATTCACTTGTTCTTTTTTCTGTTGTAAAAGAATTAGCTTCTTCAAAAGATATAACAAATCTCCCAGCTTCTTCGTAGCCTCCTTCATCATCCGTTAATGTAAGATCAAATAAACCAATTAAAGAATCTAATATTGGTTCATGGCTTTTTTCTGAAAAGTCTTCAAATTGTTTCCTCTCACTTTCATCAAAAAAATCATTTTCATAATATAATCCTTTGTAATCAGAATTTTTTAAAATACGTCTAGCGTTTTTTTCGTTTGATGATGATATACTTTCTACATTTAATTTTTTTGCTTCATCTTCAAATTGAGCCTTCATTATATAGGGTAATAGATTTTGGTCAAAAATTGCATATGAGAATTCCGGACCATTTTCAGGATGTCCGAGATTTTTGGTTGGACGAATTAGCAATACCATTGCGTGTCCACCGTAACTGGGCATCGTTTTACTGTCTGGCGATGCAACGCCTATTCTACCCATAATAATATCTGTTGCGACTATATCTTTTCCATGTATTTTTTTATGATTTGTTTTATAAGAATCATATATTTTTTTTATTTCATCTTTCATATTTATTTTATTAATTTGTTCATATTCTGAAAAATCATCTGGTCCATAACTTTTTGCTTGCTTTCTATTTGAATATAAATATTGTACTTCTTCTGTAGATGCCCCAAAACTACCTCTAGATACAATATTTTCAGCATTGTTAAAAACTTGGTCGGGCAATCTGTCATGATTTATAGTAGTGAATATTGTAGACTGTAAATAACAACTACCTTCTTCATTCATAGTTGCTACTATTATATCATCTGCTAATTGTGTACTTGTGGAAAATTTTGTACCTAAAATTTGTGGAAAATTTGTAACTTGGTCTGCCTTTACAGCAACCATTGAACTTGCAAAAGCAGCGCAGCCAGCTAAAATAACTGTTTGTATAATTAAATTTAAAAAAGGTGCGCCGCCAACTTGCCTTTTTACTTTATTTAATATTTCTTCATTAATTTTGTATTTATTTGTCATATTATCAAAAATATTTAGGTCTACATTCTCTAATTGCAACTTTAAATCATTTATTAAACTAGGGTATAAAGTAATAATTTTAGAAACTTGAATAAAAACAATAATAAATAAATCAGCTTTTTCTTTTGGTAATTCTTCAAAATTTGTAAAACTAGGTAACCCTTGAGATATGTTATTAATTTGCATTTTAATTAAACTACACATTGCGTTATGAATTTTTTCTAAACGTTTATTCTCAACTATTAAAGGATTAATACATTCTTCATTCTCCATAAATATTATAAATATTATAAATATTAATCTAAACAAAATTTTTACAAATTCCAAAGCTTCTACGATGCCAAATAGTAATACCGTGTTCTTTTATTCCTTCCATATGTCTTTTAGCTCCATACCCCTTATTTGAATCAATACCATAATATTCCGATAAAGTTGGATTTTTTTCACACAATTCATCTATATATTTATCTCTCTCCACCTTTGCTAGAATAGATGCTGCAGCTATGACTGAATATTTATTATCACCTCCTTCAATTGTTACATATGGAATTGCTTCTATTTTATTTGTTTTTTTGTTTAATGTAGTAATAGGGTTAAAATAGTTTCCATCAATTAACAAATTATATGAATATTGTTTTCCCTCTTCTTTCGAGCGTTCAGACAGTTTTTTATTAAATTGTTTTCTTACCTCTAAAATAGATGTATGCATAGATTGTTGCGTTGCTTGAAGAATGTTTATCTCATCAATTTTTTTCTCATCTTCAAAGCTAACATACCAAGCAAGCGCATTTTCTTTAACATATTTTGCTGCTTCTTCAATCTTTTTTTTAGAATGAAACTTTTTACTATCTTTTACGAATGAATGATTAAAGGTATCATCTTTAGGTAAAATAACTGCTGCTGTATAAACCCTCCCAAATAATGGTCCTCTGCCAACTTCATCTACTCCTATTTCAAATACTGTTTCATCTTCATTATAATATTTTTTTAATGAAGTTGTAGTAGGCGCTACTTTAGGTTTTAAAGTTTTTTTCACTCTTTTGGGGTTTTTTTCGGGAACAATAACATATTCTTCTTCGTCGGACGAATCCTCAATTATTTCTGCTTGTATATATTCTGATTTGTTCATTTCTATATTCTGTAATTATGTATTATATTTAATTCTTTAATAATTAATTCAATTTTTTAAATATAATATAGTTTTAAACTTTTTTCACTATATAAATTATACAATGAACACGGAAGCATTATTTCTTTTCTTGATTTTATTATTAGGGTTAGTTTTATGTTCTTTTTTAGGAGGTAATTGTCATAGAGAAGGGTTTACAATCGATATACCTCCAATTAATATTGACATGAATCAACAAGAAGATTCATTAAATCAAGGAAAAATGTATGATAACTATAATCACTATAGCGGTAGCAGTACGTCTCAACAACTCCCAAATGGCATGGTTTTTAACGACTATTCGGGTAACACAATCACAGTTATAATTAATAGTGACGGGACACAAAGTTTGCAATTACAACAAGTCGGGCAATCTACACCGATGGTTTTGTCATCTACACCACCACAAACATCTAATATAGTAGCAGCAAAAAATACATTTTATGCACCATTTGGTGGGTTTACTGCTACTATTATTTATCGAGACAATGGTAATGTTTTTATAAAATTTAATCTTCCTAACGGTAAATCCATGATTTTTACTAAATCTACTTTTACACCTAATAGCAAGGTAACACCTACATCTACACAGTACTACGGTAGCACAGGAAACACTATTCAAAGCAGCGATTATTCGTTGGCATATGCAAATCCATATGCCACAAGTTATAACGGTGCTACAAGTTCTTACGGGTCAAATGGGTCAAGTGTTGGAGCTGTAACAGGTCCTCAAAGCAACACTGCTTACTATGCTCAAGGACCCAACGGAAACACTGTTGCAGGGGGGTCAGGTAATAATGGTTACGGCACAGAATATTATAGCACAATGCCATCGGGTGTCACAAAAAGTCAAATCCCATCTGGACAAGAAGATTTGTATATATTGAAATCAGAAATTGTGCCTCCTGTTTGTCCTGCTTGCCCCGCTGGCGCTTCTTGTCCTAGACAAGAAAAATGCCCACCTTGTCCCGCTTGTGCAAGATGTCCGGAACCCGCGTTTGAATGCAAAAAAGTTCCCAATTATAATGCTATTGACAATTCATATTTACCACAACCTGTTATAAGCGATTTCTCCTCGTTTGGTATGTAAAATAATTACTAATCTCTCGTTTTGATACATTTTTTATCCATTTTAAATGTTGCAGTCTTATCCTCTTGCGGTACAATATTAATTACACATTTTGATTTCTTACCATACAATGGCTCTGTACAACCTTTTTCCTTTTGTTTCCTAGTTATAGACTTTTTAAATGTAAAAATTTTAGGTTTTTCTTCTGTACACCTAGACCGGAAATTTTCATATCTTTCCCTGACATCACAATAGGACAAATGCGACTTTTTATGTAACATCTTATTTACTGTCTCATGCAACTCATAAATATAACGCGAAAATGTTTCTCTGTTTGCCATATCACATGTTTTCAATGGTTTTTCTTTTAAATTGTTGGTCAAATTAATTCTACAATACTTACATGGCAATACATTTCTTAAATTTAAAACAAATTCTTTATAATGTAGTTTGTCTTCTGGGGTAGGATTCACAGGGTAATTAAAACTCATCATGTGAAGGAAATGCCATATAGCAGGACCCCATGAAGACGTTATCATACCATCACCAGAATTATATTCTTTTTTTGTAAATACACGTTTTGTTTTATTATGTGTATTTTTTTTTTTACGTGTTTGTGGCATTATATATTATTTAAATATTTTATTTTTTTGCTTTTATTTCTCCTACTTTTATTTTTTTTTGATATAGTTTTTTTTTTATGTTTTTGTTCATTTCCTCCTTTTCTCCTATATTCAGGTAGTTCTCCTGGATAAGTAGTGGTCTGAGCGCCAGTTTTTGAATTTTTCCAGTGTGCAGGAAGATATCCTTTCACCGGCACATATTCCCAACCTTCATATTGTGTTTTTTCTGCAGCAACTGGTGATGCAACTGGTGATGCAACTGGTGCTTCAAGAGGTGGTGATGCTTTTGCTCTTTGGTCTGGTGTTTCATCAGTCCTACTCCTCTTATTGTGAGATTCTGGTGCTGCTTGTGGTGCTGATGCTGCTTGTGGTGCTGATACAACTTGTGGTGCTGATACAACTGGTGATGTTGATGCAACTGGTGATGTTGATGCAACTGGTGATGCTGATGCAACTGGTGATGCTGATGCAACTGGTGATGCTGATGCTGCTTGTGGTGCTGATGCAACTGGGTTTTTAAATTTACTTAATAAATTACTAACCTTATTTGCAATTTTTTCGCTGTTTATGGTGTCTTTTTCATTTTCAATTTTTTTATACGCTTTTTCGCTATTTATCATTGATAAAAGAGTTAGCAATTCTGTCTTAAATTTATTAAAATAACCAATTTCTTCACAGCCAGTATAACTACCGATTCCCGAATTTTCAAAAAACTTTAAAATATATCTTATTTTATTTTCATAATCCATAGAAATTGTACTAGATTGTTTAATTAAATCAAAATCTTCATGTATCATTTCATCATATATATTTTCAAATAAGTTTACATTATCAACTTCAACTTGAATATTTTCATCATTTCCTTGTTTTTCATTTGTAACTAATGTACATTGGTCACGTGTTAAATTTGTAATTTTAGCAAACTTATAAGCTCCGTTATTTCCAGAATAAATTATTTTAAACATAATTTGCATAAATATTTTTAGATATATTTGTTTTGGAATGTCGTTTTCTATCTGGTCGTTTAATTTATCACTAAGTTTTTCCGCATCCGAAACAGACCTGCCTTCTTTTTTTGTAAAATCTTTATTACCAAAAATATTAAATTCCGCTTTATTTAATAATAAAAATAATAATTTATCCAAAGATTTCGTAGCTATACTTTTTTTTAATAAAGAAGACAATAATTGTCCATTTGAACCATATTTTTCATTCACATATTCATATAGTTTTTGTATAAAATCAAATACTATAGGGTCATTAGAACTAATTATTCTAGTAAAATTATCTAAATCTATAAGCAAACCATTTATATATTTAATTGGTTTTAAAGGAATTACGATAGACTGATTAATTGGTTTATAACCAAGAATTTTACTAAATTGAGAAAGCATTCCACTTGGAATTTGTGTTGTTTTTAGCGGTACCAACTCTTCTACTGGTTTTTGTTGAATTGCTTCGCCTTGTATTTCCGTAAGCGTTTTTGGGTCAATTGGTTTTACAAAACAAATTTTTTTTAAATCGCCGCCTATCAGTGTTTTTTTAACAATAAAATATGAATTTGTTGACATGAAAGAATTAGCTGTCATAACATAATCTCCTTCACCAATTGTATTTCCTCCACATATGTCTTGAAATATTTGTTTATTATTATCATTATTGCTTTCGGAAATATCTAATTTAAAAAAAAATAAATATTTTCCAGGCGTATCTCTTTTTTGTATTTTATTTAAATTAATCATAATTTCTTGAATTGTTTGAGCTCCTCCTGTTTGTTTTGGTATAATGCCAGCGTTTTCTCTTGCGGCAAGTAATTCATCTCTGCTTAGTTGGTTACTTAAATTTGGTTTTGATGCAACCCCTTCTTTTGATAGAATAACATAATAACATTTATTGATTAAATAAGACATATTTTCAAAATCTTTAAATGAACACTCATTTATTTCCATTTATATATTATTAATAATATTTTTAAAATAATATTAGTAATCTTCTTAAAATATATATTATTTGCTTAACGCTTTTTATATAGTCGATGAATTATTAGTTCTAGTCCATAAATTATTAGTTTCGTTTTTATTTTTTCTCGTTTCTTTATTTGTTAATTCTATTAAATTATCTTGTTTTCTATGTAAATTACCAATTAGACCAGAACGACCCATCGGTGTTTCAGTTGATAAATCTTCATCAATTATCTCAAAAAATTTTGGCAAGACTGCTCTTATTTTTTCTCTTAAATCTTCTTCTCCTTCACTACTTTCTATAATTCTTGTGATAAATTCAACTATTCCATGTTTTTTTAATATTTCGTCAACCCTATTTATATTTTGCAAATATTTTGTTATTATACTTTCAATTATTTTTTTTACATCTTCATTGTCATCTAGATAAGCAAAACATATTATTTCAATAAAAGTTGTAAATAGCGGGCTTAACTCTTTTTCAACTGGAATGATTGCCTCAGGAGCTATTGCCTCGGGAGCTATTGCCTCGGGAGCTATATTGGCATTGTCCAATGTTACTTCTTCTTCTTCTAAATCAGGTACACTATCATCTTCGTTATTACTAACATTTACTATCGGGCTGTATGAAAAAGTTACAAACGAATAATTTGGAATCGGAATAAATTGCAACGCTCCTGGTGGTGGTTCATTTGTGATTTCTGGAAGAACCAGAAATTCGGGTGGTTGACCCTCTTCAGGCATTATTTCAATTCTATTTTTTTTCGTTTTATCTTTTTTGGTTTTATTTTTTTTAAAAAGGCGACCTATAGCGCCTCTTATTATATAAGCTGCTACGCAAGTCATAGCAGAAGTATCTCCAATGCTTGTCGGATTATAATTAGGTTCCTGCCTCACACTTAATGCATTCGTTATTACTCTTTCTAGATTTTGTGCGTAAGCTTCTCCATATCTAGGGTCGTACTGTTGGTCTACAGGTGTTTCTGCATTCTGATATTCAGGCATGGCGTCCTGGTATTGTTGGTCAATTATTAATTGCGCAACAATGCTTACATTTTCAGCCTCCATATCTCTTTCACTATAGCTATTTAATGCTGAACGTATAGCTTCCCCTCTTGCATTAAAGTCATTCATACTTATTTCGTTTCGTTCATTTAATACTTGTTGTGTTTTACCTATGGCTTCACCTGCTTTTCTTCCAGTACGTCTATTAGCATTTAGCAAGTCTGTTCTTAGTTCTTCTGCGTCTTTCAAACCCTCTTTTATATCTTCTGCAATTCTTGTAGAATCATCTACGTTTATTGGATTGTTAACTATTAAACCGATTTTACTACCATTGCTATTGTCTGCTTTTAAATTATTTTTTGAATCAGTATTTGATTTTGTATCATCTGAACTGGATTTATCATGAATATAATTAGGATTGGTGGGTATTCTCAGGTTATTCAAAGAACCATTTACTAATCCATTAAGATATTCAAATATACCTGGTTTATCTATTACTTCTCCATTACTGACTTGTTCTGTTGTTCCAAGTCTTACGTTTCCATTTTGTTCTGCAATATTATAATAATGAGTTTCAGAAAATGTTGGGTCAACTTGATTTAATACAAAATTCGCAGCTTCGTTAATTTGTTCATCTGTAAATAGACCTGTGTAAGCGAGTACTTGAGCTATAGGAGTAATAGTAGTTGCAGTAACTCCTACTGGATTTTCATTAAAAGCATCTCTTGCTATTATACTTGCTATACTTGTGCTAAATATAACAGCGGGTGTTGCTCCAGCAGCAATTGTTCCTACAACAACGGCCGCCGTTGTTCCAACAGCTTTTGTAAAGGTATTGCGTTGATATATTGTGGGTTGTTGCGGGAAAGCTACGTTTTCTAATGGTACTGCTGGAATTACAGGTGCGGTAACACCACGTGTTTGACTTTCTTGATTAGGAGTAATATGCGGTAATTCACTGCGAATTGGGTCTGGACCGACAGGAGACATACTTATTTTGTTACTATTTGGTATAGCATTAGCAGTGCTTGATGCAAAAAACCCTTGTGTAACAGGAAGTTCTGTTATTATTCCTGGAGGTTGACCGCCTGTTTTTTTGTTTTTTTTTGTTTTTTTTTGTTTTTTTGTTTTTTTGTTTTTTTTTGTTACTATTTCATTCTTTTTATTATTCTTTTTATGATTTTTTTTTAAACTATAATTTTTATTTTTTATATATTTTATTCTAAAAGTTTTCATTATATATATATATTTTCTATATAAAATTAAAATATACCTTCATTTTATATGGATTCGAATTCATTTAATGTAACTATTTTTACTGATATAACAAAAAATATATGCATGTGTTCTGCGGTTTCTATATCTATTATCGTTCTTTTTATCATAAGCCCACTAAATAATTTCTTCAAAACATCCTTATTTATGAAAACGCTTGCTTTAAGTATACTTTGTTACACCTTTTATTTAAACAACAAACAAACCAATTTACTTAAAAGTGCAAGTATGAGTGCTAATTCAGAAAATGTAAAGTCACAATTAAATATGAATATAATTTGTAGCTATGTATTTTCTCTTTTCATCGGTTTATTAATTATTTTTGTCATTAAAAGTTTTTTTTAATTTAGCAGAAGATTGTAATTTAAGAAATGGTTTTTTTATTTCCATAATTTTTTCGTAATATAGTTTATCATTTTTGAAATCATATTTATTAATTTCAACAAGTTCACCATTTAGTGTTCTAAATAACATGTATTATGTAAAAACATTACATATCTTTATATTATATTCGTTAAAACAGTTTCATAATTTCTTCTAGAATATATATAAATGTCTCAATATACTAATTTCAATCATCCTTCAAGGTTTCCTGGAGGTGGCGATACTGGTGTTTTTTCAAAAATGAAGTCTATAACAAGCAATATGAGTAATACTACATTAATAATAATAGCAGCTATACTTTTGTTTTCCATTCTTTCTCTATTTTATTACTTTTATTATGTAGCACCTAATATGAAACCAAAATATTCACATAATAGCGAAGAATCTTTCGGAGAAAATGGTATGTCTCAAGGCAAAAATGCCGAACTGCTCTTTTTCTTTACGGATTGGTGTCCTCATTGCAAGACCGCAAAACCTATTTGGAACGACATCAAGTCCGAATACGAAAACAAGACCATAAATGGCTACCAAGTCGTGTTTACAGAAGTGGATTGTTCAAATGAAACTGCCGAAGTGGAACAAATGATGAACAAATATAGTGTTGAAGGTTATCCTACAATTAAACTATTAAAGGATGGACAAGTTATCGAGTACGATGCAAAACCTACAAAGGAAACGCTTACGAAATTTTTAAACACTGTCCTCTAATTTAGAGAGAAAGGTTGTAGCACTTTCTATACCATTATTAAATAACTCTTTTCGCACTTCAATATTACTTAATGCAGTGCGTAAAACATTCAAGGTCATAAAATCCGCATTACATATCAATTCATATTTTATCGCAGGTTGATTATTATCTGTATTCAAACTAAAAATAGCTTTAAACAAAAAATTCAGCAAAAAATCTAATAATGTTGATTCCGAATTAATGCAACCTTTATCATTATTATATTTATTTTTAAATCCCAATATTTCATCTGGACTTTTACCAGAATCAATGCAATAAACTAACGGATAATTGCTGGACATTCCACCATCAATATAACATTTATCATCTATGCAAACAGGCGTTAACAAAATAGGTAAAGCACACGTCATTTGTATAGCAGTTATTAGGGGTAATTTTGGATGGGTTATATGAGATATATCCTGAACCTTGTATTCATTTATCTCAAATGAGAACAAATGTAGTTCAATATTAGATAAATTATGAAACTCTTCCAATGTTATATCCATTGAAATATCCTTCGCATCAAATAAGGGTTTAAAACACTTTTCTATTATTTTATTATCATATATTCCTTTTTTTGTGTAAGCATCGAAGATATGTTGCACATTTATAGCAAACACATCTTGCCATGGGCGTTTAATAATATAATCGTTTATTGTTTCCCAATCAAATTTTAAACAAATTAAAACACCAATTATTGCCCCAGCAGATGTACCGTATATAGTTTCAATATTGGACATATTTAAAAAATTCTCTTTTTCGAGATGCTGAATTGCTCCTAAGACTTGGACCATTATTGGACCACCACCAGAAATTACTAAATTTTTAATTGTCATTTTTATACTATTTTAAGAGTAATTTATATTTATATTTTTATAAATTTTTATAATTTACTGATTTTTTATATATTACTGATTTTTATATTTTACTTTATTAATTCATTTCTTACATCATCTAAACAACATTCTATTTTTTTCCATTCACTTCTCTCTTCATACAATTTTGAGTTTTCAATTGTTAAGGGTTTTCTACTATTATACCCTGATTCTACAAACCATATGCATTCCTTTATTATTTGTTTATCTATTTTTGTTATTCTTGAAAGAGTAGGTAACATTTGTGGAAAAGGATGGAAATCAATAGCTTCAACAAGAATTTCTAAATCTGTATCCAATTTATCGTAATCAATACAATTGTAAATGGTTTCTTGTATTTCTGAATGATTATGTATATAATAATCGATTGATGTTTTCAACATTTGCATATCGCCTTTCATTCCACCATACTCACTTCGGTAATAAAGTGATAATAATTCATTACAATTTTCGTAATCTTGTAATGATTTGTGAGAGAAATTATAAACCTTGTCATTACTCCTAAAGTCAAAATATAACCTACAATTACAAAGTGAATTTACTATATGTAATATAATATCTATATCTGTTACTGTCATTGTATACTCTTTATCAACCATCATTAGCCACACTACAATTGGATATGAATCCAGCAAACAAACATCCTCTATATAGATGATTGGAAGCCTTCTTAATAGTTCCATTGGTTCTTTTTGAAGAATAGCGAGAGAAGATTGAATAGCAATTTGATTATCACATCGTCTGACTGCCTTTTGTAGATTAGATTTTAAAAGGGGGACATTGTAATCCGTAGTTATAATAGGAATGTGTATATCTTTGGGCTTCATATAGCGATAATACATTTTAACACCAGATTTAGTAGCTATAAAGGTGTCGGTATCGAGTGGTTTTGTTGTAAAAAATGCTTTGTATTGTTTCGGGTCATATATAAAGCATTTTTTATTTCTCTCATTGTGATTTATAGTAATATTAAAGAACGAATCGAGTTTACGTTGCTGCATGTTGATTTATAATATAGTAAAATATACTACAAACTTGAAAAATAAATCAATTTTATTATATTTTTATAACAAATTAAAAATATATAAAAATATAAATATATTCTACACTATACATGAATCGCAATATATTCCTATTGAATCAAGATATAAACCATAAAGAACCAAACCATAAAGAAGTGAAATTAAATAAAATGAAAAACCTCATATTAGGTAAAACATTTCATGAAGCGTTGAAACTGTATAGTAATTTAAGAATAGTTAAGATAGATGATAAGTCTAGTATAATAACACTCAACTTTTGCGAAGATAGATGTAATGTAGTAATTAAAAACAATATTATTACGGAAATAGACGGTTTCTATTAATTTAAATTAGTATTTTTTTTTCGCATAAAATACTAATGTCAAGTATCTTCACTCTTGAGAATATTGCAGACTTTTCTGAAAAACTGAATATAGACGAGTTATACGAAAAAAAACGCCAATACGATTTAAATAAACTTGCATTATTTAATAAAATATTAAACCGTATTCACGTAAGGATAAAAACCGTGTCACGACAACGTAAAGACGAAAACTTTTGCTGGTATGTTGTTCCAGAGCTGATTATAGGTGTTCCGAAATATGACCAAGCAGCATGCATTGCGTATTTAATGGATAAATTAAAAGAAAATGGGTTTAATATAAAGTATATACACCCAAACACTCTTTTTATATCTTGGATACATTGGGTGCCTTCTTATGTAAGAACGGAACTTAAAAAGAAAACAGGCATAGTAATAAATGAGTTTGGACAAAAAATAGAAGATGAAACAGAAGATAACGCAAATAAAGTAATTAGCACTCCAACTGATCCAAATGATTTCATGTTAAATAGAAACCAAGATAGCTCGCAAAAAGGAAAACAACCTAAAAAAGAATATACGCCAATCAAATCATATCGACCATCAGGTAATTTGGTATATGATAATGACATGTTAAACAAAATCGAAGATAAATTTATGTGATGAATGTTGGCGATAATATATAAAATTCAAGCTATTTAAAGAGTTTGCACTACTGGTGAAGAGGAATTCTGTGATTTTCGGTTTTAAAGGGTAAAAAAGTTCCCTACACGTGTAGTAAAATATTCGATTTTTCTTGGGGAAAGTTTTTTCGGGATTTCGTTTTTGGACATTTTTTTTGTCCATTTTTGAAAAAGGAAAAACATTTTGCTCCAAAATTTTTTTTAAGACCATAAATGAATTTTATGGTAAGGTCGCAAAAAAAATAATTTTTAAATTGTGACTGTAAATAAAAAATATTTTTCCGGAAAAGTATTTAGGAACTTTTCTTGTTTCATAATATGAAACAAAATGAAACAAATTTAGTTCCAAAAAGTTCCGAATTCTTCATATGTAAGTATTGTCACTACAAATCATCACGAAAAAGTCAATTCGACAGACATGTAACAACCGATAAACACGTTTTTCGAACAAATGAAACAGAATTGAAACAAAAAAGTTCCGAAAAGTTCCTATGTTATTGTGGAAAAAATTTTGCTAGCCGAACTACATTATGGAGACATAAAAAAATGTGTAATTCAAATGAAACGCCTACAAATGTAGATAATGAAAAAAATAATTTGACAGATGATAATTTGATTATAATACTTATTAATCAGTGTAAAGAATTAAGAGATGAAAATAAAGAATTAATAGAAATAATAAAAAATGGTACACATAATACAAATTCATATAATAAGACATTTAATTTACAATTCTTTTTAAATGAAACATGTAAAGACGCAATGAATATAATGGATTTTGTAGATTCTATAAAACTGCAGTTAACAGATTTGGAAAAAGTAGGACAAATCGGTTTTGTAGAAGGTATTTCAAATATAATAAATACAAACCTTAAAGCATTAGATGTAACTCAACGACCCATTCACTGCACAGATAAAAAGAGAGAAGTATTATATGTAAAAGATGAAAATAAATGGGAAAAGGAAAATGAAAATAAGACAAAAATAAGAAAAGCAATTAAACAAATAGCTCATAAAAATTCCAAGTTGGTTCCACAATTTAAAGAAGTGCATCCGGATTGTGGCAAAAGTGTTTCCAAATTCTCAGATCAGTAC
>Ga0187844_10000425_pt1 | contig 32630 bp, 27 predicted proteins | sample SpaLakP09_SKY_50_FD_134517 | JGI IMG/M metagenome (GOLD analysis project Ga0187844, IMG submission 134517) | Oligotrophic lake water microbial communities from Sparkling Lake, Wisconsin, USA - SP09_SKY_50 | ecosystem: Environmental > Aquatic > Freshwater > Lake | place: USA: Sparkling Lake... | reverse complement strand
GATCTTGCTGGGGTGACTTATCCTTTGGGTGGATTTCGGATGATCGCAGGACAACGCAGCGAAGATTACAAAAACTACCTAAAAGAAGCTAAAGTCGCTTTAGACGCAGCGCGCAAGAAGCTTGGTTGGAGCACCAAGGACACCAATGATCTTATCTTTAGCCAAATCCGCTCAATCCCAAGAATAGGAAAATTTCTGAAGGCGCACTATGGATACTCTGGATCGTATATTGATAAGCAAGATATGAAATCACTCAATTCGCTCTGGTCTATTGAACAAAAGACATTTTTACCTTAAGCCCCACCTTCCTTACGCTTTTTACCCAGCACCCGCCCTCAATGCTACCAACCAACATTCATGAATCCCCTTGGGACCAAAAGGCATTTGGCATCCCTTGCTATGAGATTGATGGTTTTAATCCAGAAAGCGGCCAATGGGCCCAGCAATACCCGGGTCACTACACCACTCGAGTAAGCCCCCTTGAAGATAAGCAAGTATTAGAGCAATACGGCTTTTATTACTGCGATACCCTAATTGAGCCTTTTTGCTCACAGGAACAATTTATTGCCCATCAAGATAAGCGCACTTCCTTAAGCAAAGCAGTTACTCTTGAAGATCTTTTACGGATTAGCAAGCAAGCATTTATTTTTGGCAGATTTCATAAAGACTTTAATATATCCAACACTATGGCTGACCAGCGCTACGATGACTGGCTCACGCAGCTCTTTAACGAAGGTAAAGTTACTGGGCTACTCTTTAATAGTCAATTAGCAGGATTTATTGCTGTAGATAATAGTCATCTAGTGCTTCATGCCTTGCACTCCGAATTTCGCGGCCAAGGAATCGCTAAATTTCTATGGTCCGCCGTTTGCTCTAAACTCTTTGCATCTGGAGTTGGTGAAATTAGTAGCTCCATTTCTGCTGCCAATTTAGCCGCTATCAATTTATACAGCTCTCTTGGTTTTAAATTTAGAAATGCCCAAGACATTTACCACAGGCTAACAAAATGAAGATTCCATTTAATAAGCCACATATGACTGGCAAAGAGCATGTCTACATCACAGAGGCCTATACCAATGGCATGCTTGCCGGCGATGGGCCGTTTACAAAGCGATGCCATGATTGGCTCGAGCAAAACACTGGGACTAAAAAAGCATTGCTGACACACTCATGTACCGCTGCTTTAGAGATGGCCGCCATATTGCTCGACATTGAGCCTGGCGATGAAGTGATTATGCCCTCCTACACCTTTGTTTCAACGGCGAATGCTTTTGCACTGCGTGGCGCAGTACCTGTTTTTGTAGATATTCGCGCCGATACGCTAAACCTTGACGAGAAATTGATTGAAGGTGCAATCACCTCCAAGACAAAAGCAATTGTTCCCGTGCATTACGCAGGCGTTGGCTGTGAAATGGATACCATCATGGCAATTGCCAATCAACATCATCTAGCCGTAGTAGAAGATGCAGCACAAGGCTTGATGTCTTCTTATAAAGGAAGACCTCTAGGCTCTATTGGCAATATGGGAACCTTTAGCTTTCATGAAACCAAAAATATTATTTCTGGCGAAGGGGGCGCGCTGCTGGTCAATGATGCCAAGCTCGCTAGCCAAGCAGAAATCATTCGCGAAAAAGGTACTGATCGCAGCCGCTTCTTTCGAGGTGCAGTCGATAAATACACTTGGCAAAGTATTGGGTCTTCATTTTTACCAGGTGAGCTGATTGCCGCTTTTTTATGGGCGCAGTTAGAAGATGCAAAAGCCATTACTGAAAAGAGATTAGCTATTTGGCACGAATACCATCACCTGCTTGCAGCGCTAGAAGCAAAAGGCATTTTAAGAAGACCTATTATTCCCGATGTTTGCCAACAAAATGGCCATCTCTATTACATACTTCTCAACCCATCGATTGATCGCCAAAAAGTATTGGCAGACTTTAAGGCTGCTCAAATCATGGCGCCTTTTCATTACATCCCCCTGCATTCCTCACCGGCCGGAATGCAGTTAGGTAGAACCCATGGATCCATGGAAGTGACTGATGCATCATCAGAGCAGCTCTTGCGTCTTCCTTTGTGGTATTCGATTAGTAAAGAAGAGCAAGAAAGAGTTGTGGCTGTCTTAGCAAAACTCTAACTCACTAAATCTATAAGTAGCTCACCACTTTAATTTCTCATTAGGAAAATGAAAAATTTCCTTTTCCCTAGCTTGATCTAGCAATTGGCGCGCCTTAGCGTGATCAGGATAGGTGGCATATCCATTTTTGAGCCAATAGAGCCGATCATTGAGTGGCGTGAATGCCTGAAAGTACCAAGCAATAAATAAGATGGTTGATAGTGCATACCCCCAGCTAATGATTTTCTTTTGACTAGCAATATTGTTAAAACGCAATAAAGCAGATAAGTACAAGCAAGAACAAAACAGTAAGGAGTATTCGGAATAGCGACTATCACCTCCAGCATGAACTCCAATATCTAAGCGATTGATAGCGGCCAAGCCAGCGGTCAGACCAACATAGACGCACATCCAGGCCAAAAATGGAGTTTCTTTCAGCATGAACTGTATCTGTTTAGCGAACAGAGCCAATAAAAGCGCTCCAGTCATCAGAATCGAAGCCAGGCCTATTGATTCAACCTTCCCCATCCCACCAATAAAGCCGAGTGCAAATGTCGCCATATCCAATGGGCGAGAGAGAGCCCCCATAAATTTTGAAGACGGCGTCAAATTGACATAGGGTAATAGAGAGAAATAAACATAAAGAGTTACAACAAAGAGCGCAAGAAAGGGAATGAATAAGCGGTAACTTTTATTCCATAGCAGATATAAGGCCAAAACAGGAATCAGAATTAATCCCCCGCCACCAGTAAAAACAGCGAGCAAGAAAAAAGGAATAAATACGACCCAGCGTTGCTTGACCATCAAACCCATTACTACTATTGAAAAGAGCACTTGATAGTACTGCTGAATCGATGTCATGGCCCAAGTCATCATCTCGTAATGCGAGAAAGAGAACAGCAAGACAATGACGGGTCCAAAAGCAATCAATGAAATCGATTGAGATTTAGCATAAGACCACATGGTGTACACCACCAAGAACCAAGCTAGATTGCCAAACCAAATCATATGCGTGAAATTGACTTGACCAAAGATCTGCCAATCAATCACTTCAAATGCATGCGTAAGCAATACGCGATGCTCATTATGTTGTGAGAACAATAAAACGAGGCGTTGCCAAAAATCTGCTGATACATACTGACTTAAAAAACCCAAGACCGCATCGTAATCATCGCCATAAGGCATGTTGTAGCTAAAACGATAGATTGATCCGACATAGATCAAGATAGCCAAACCCACCAATGCCAAGAATAGTCGGCGCACTGTAGGAGAAAATCCCAATTGTGAGTCCATGAGCATCACCGCGTCTTGACCATTAAGAAGCGTTATTCCTTAACCGCAATCGCAGACCATTCGCCAGGGCCGGTTTTATCTGTAAAAATCACATCAAACTCATCCGGCAATTGGCGATTGGAAAAATCATAAATCATCCACTTTGGCGCTACTAATGCTCGCGAAATAAACTGACCTTCGTGCCCTTTAATAGTCACTTGTTGATTGCCAGAGTTTGATTCGGTACGATACAAAATTTGCTGACCCCGACGCAGATGCACTGTTACCGAGCTTGGTGTCGTATTGGGTTTACCAGTGTAAGAACCAATAATGCGATAGCCAGTGGGCACACTCAATTTGCCGCTCTTCACCGTCTCGTAGTCTTGGCCTTGCCATTCAGACTGCTTTACCTGAGAAGCTTTTGCGATATCAAAATTGGCGTAATCTTCTGGCTTGATTTTTCTTAAGACTCGGTAAGGGTAGGTTGACTTTGGAGCACTAGCAAATGGATCTTTTTGTAGCCAAGCTGCACATAAGGCACCATCAATTGGGAAAGGCCAAATATCCCCAGCGCTACCAGCAAAATGGGCTGGCATCTCATACTTGTCAAATTGCGCGCAGCTATAGACATGATCTTTCCAATACAAGCTATCGTGATTGCGCCCTAAAACAGGGATGGCATTAATTAAAGATAAACCTAAAAATCCACATCCAATCAAACGAAACCATTTCGTGCGATCTAGATATACCAGTTGCAATAGATACCAACTAATGAAGATATAAGGGAAAAAGAAATAACGCGGGCCACCAACCGATTGATCTAAATCATTAATGTGAGTTCTGATGACCGACATGATGATGCTAATAACTACCAAATAACCCAAAGTCCAGAGCACCCAAGAGTGGCGATTGCGCACAATTCCAGCAAGCGCATAAATGAGCAAGGCAAAAGCACCGATCCAAGCCAAAGCGGGATACAGATTAACAATGGTATAGCCACCCAAAAAGCGGGGAAGTACTTTATATAAGAGCGCTGGAACAAAAGACGAATTTTGAGGATACATAATCCAAAACTGCGTTACCGTCATAATGAGGGCAAGAATAGCCAGAATGATTTCAACGCGATGCTTACGCAGCACATAGGCGCGAATAAAAAATAGTGGGAGTGTTGCTACGCAAAATGGCGTAGACATGGAAGCAATCAGTAGCAAAAATACCCGAAAGCCAAAATGGGATTTTTTCTCATCCCAAAATACTAAGAGTGGTAATAGTAAGGAAGCCCACCAAAAGCTATACAAGGGCAAACCAAACACCTCTGGGTTGGTTGGTAGTAAGGCGCAAAATACCGCCAACCAGATACCGCCTTTTAAATAGGTAGGCGCCTTAGCAATCGTCACAAAAACAAAGACTGTAAAAATCCAAGTAAAGATGGTGCTGAGTAGCGGGTAATAGGTAATGGAAATTGAGGCAGAAAGGTAAGTTATCGTTTTAGGAACCACGATGAGATACCCACTTACCGGGGTCAGCATATCAATCCATCCCCGAGACAAAAATCCATAGAGATTTTGAATGCCGTCTTCATCCCAGACATCGGGATAAAACAGTCTTGGCCAAGCGCGTAAAAATAGCATGCCAAAAGCAATTAATGCTAAAAGCCAAATTGCTAAACGGCTTTGAGAAGATTTTTCAGGGGAAAAGAAGTTAAGCTGCATGAGGCCTTTAGCGTTACTTTTAGCGTTAAATAGGAAGCTAGGCCCAAGACCTGCTGTACTTAGCCGCGCCTTAAACCTATTTTAGAAAACTGCTTATATTTTAAAGGCTTCGGCGTCTTTGGCGATTTTGCGGCCCAAATCAATACTTTCAGAGATTCCGCGATCTTCTGGGTAGTAATAAGAGGTATCAGCTACCCATAGCCCTGTAATTGGTAGAGCTATTGGCGGAAGGGTATCTAAGTAGCCTGGCTCACAAATGGGCTGGGCAAAGCGATAGCGGCTCGCGCGAATATCCAAAAAGTCCTCATCTTTAAGACTGGGATCAATTTTTTTGAGATAAGAGCGCACCTTGTCCAAAAATACGGCATCTGGATCTGCATATTTGGGATGCTCACCGGGAATATAAAACGGCACATACAAAATGGCAGCTTGGCCTGAATGAGGCGCTCCCATGGGATTGAGATTGCTGTACTCAATAAACCCTGGGATGTCCATATCCGGATCATTAGTGTTAACCCAAAAATAATTACTAAAGGGGCGACGCAATTTGACAATCACACACACTACGGCAATATTTTTCTTGGAAGTAAATTTTTCCAAGATGCCTGCCGGTAAATCTGGCATCACTCTCGCAATATAGGGCAGTGGAATGGTGCTCACGACCTTGCTAAATGAATGCACCTGGCCGCCAACTTTCACACCACGTACCTGACCATTTTCAATCACTACTTTTTCGATTGGAGCGCTTAAGTTAATTTTTCCACCATGCATCTCGATGTCCGATTGCATGGCAGTTAACAGAGTATGGGATCCGCCATCTAAATAGCCCAGCTTTTCATGCATGAGGTTATAGCGTGAACGACCAATACGACGTACGCGACTCCAAATCCAAGCGGCCGATAAATTGGGGGTGTACTCATAAAACTTATATTCAAATAACTTTTGCCAAAGCACTGTATAGGCTTCTGGACCTACCCAACCCTTAACCCAACGCACTGCATCTTTTCGATCTAGAGGCTTCCAATCCTTACGCTTAGTAGAGAGAAACACATGCAAGGCATAACGAAACTTGGCGACCCAAGAAAGGCCTTTAAATTTGAGTAGCGCAATGGGATTGCCCCAAGCTTGCATCTGATCTAAATACCAGTAACCCATCTTAGATTTAACCCAATGCAAACGATCGCTTAAACCGAGTTCATTTATCACTTCTAAAAAGGCCCGATCGGAGATGCAATGAAAATGGTAATAACGCTCAATCGAGGTGCCTGAAAAATCAAAGTGGGCTGCCATACCGCCTACCCGATCATCCGCCTCAAATACGACTGGCTCATAGCCATCACGCGCCAGCTGATAGGCAACGGCTAAACCCATAGGGCCAGCGCCAAGCACTGCAATGCGGCGATCTGAAGAAGGGGGCTGATCTAATGTGCTCATTTTTTAGAACTCAAGAACAATCTTACTGTATTTAGGATGCGAAAACGTTTCGGTAATCGCATCCTTAAATGAAGTCGGTTTCACACCAAAAATCTGCGGCCAATCAATCACTTCAAATTCATCTTTAGCTATGAGGGCTTGGAGCTGCTGAGTAGTAAAGGGTGGCGCCTTATCAAAAAGACTCCAGATCCACAGCAAAGCATAAAAGAGTGAATAAGGAATTTTAAGAATGATCGCTTTAGCTTTAGTTGCTTTTTTAATAATGCGGATCATATCGATGTAATCAATTCTTTCTAAGCCCGTGATATTAAAAATACCACCAGGAATACGCTTTTCAATGCAGCCAATGATGACTCCACAAAAATCACCCGCATACAAAGGTTGACGCATATATTTACCATCACCTGGAATAGGAAAGACCGGAATTTTTTGCATCAGGCGTGAGAGCCAGCCTAAGTGCTTGCGATCAAACCAACCAAACATGAGAGTTGGGCGCAAAATGGGGCAAGCAATACCGCTAGCTAGCACTAGAGCTTCCTGGTCTTTTTTAGTATTGGTATAAAAATCATCAGCTGCCGATTCCACCACGGATGAGCTGATATGCACCAAGTAGGGAATAGAGTTTTGCTTTACTAGATCCAAAATGAGTCCAGTCGAACTGACATTATTGGCAACAAATTCCTCATAAAAGAGCCCGCCAATTTGCGCTTGGAGCATCACGACAACTTCTGCACCCTTAAAGTATTGTTGCCAATCTCCTGGCCGCGATAAATCAGCTTCCACTACGGTGACATCAGGCTGGACTTGACGCAAAATTGCCACATTAGCAGGATGCTTATCGATCACCACAATATTGGTGTATCCGCGCTCTTTTAAGCGGGCTACGAGGTTCTGCCCAACCAGCCCAGCACCCCCAGGCAGCACGATTCGCGTATTATTCATAAATCCACAAAATTAATCTAATAGCGTATTTTAAGGGTTAATTGACCTACTCCTTGGAATGCCACTGTCTTAACCCTTTTGACCATGCTCAATAACCGCCTAGCCTACTTTTTCCTGCTATTGCTGGCTATCCCCCTAGTAGGCTGGCCCGTTTTGCATCTCAACCCAGTTGACATTAATAGCGACGTCTTTCAATACTTATCGATCGTTAATTACTACCTGTACGCAGACCACCCTCACATACGTGATGCATTTACCGTAGGACCTGTCATACCTGTATTGCTTTTTTGCCTCAAGTATGTGGCCCTGCATCTTACAAGCTGGAACCCTCAGCTTGATATCGCCTTGGTGTGTTTATTAACCTACATCTGCTATAGCGCTATTGTCCTATCACTCCTTTTTATCTGTAGGCGGCTTGCCTTACCTGCTGGTGTTGGCCTTTTTTTGGGCGCCGTATTTCTGTTTTTTCTTCCCTGGGACAGCGAAGCCCTAAGCCCCAATGGCGAGCTGGTGAGTAGCACTTTTATTTGCCTAGCACTAGTGGGTTATTTTGGCGCCAAAAAATTCTCTTGGGTGCGCCTACTATCAATCGGACTCTTTCTATTAGCGGCTTTTTTTACCAAGATTCAAAGCTTACCCATTTTGCTACTCTGCCTGTATTGTTTTGTGATGCCCGCCCAATCAAAATGGCGACTGATTTTCTTATGTGTCATTTTAGGCTCCGCTATAGAAGCCATCTTGTTTTATAACGAAGGTGGCTTGCTATTTCATCTCCAGGGCCTAACTCAATACACTTCAGGTCGAACAAGCAACATCTACGGCTACTTAAAACAAATTCCTTCTAGGCTAGCCTGGGTGATCAATGGCCCTGTACAGCTGTTTCCCATGCTACTTTGGATCGTGCTTAGTCAAGTTTTTTTGCACATTAAACAGCAAAGTGAAAATACCATTTCATCTTTTCGGTTTTCCACGTTTTGGCTCTGGTATGGCGTGTGTCTTTTTACCGCCTTCATGCCCAATAACTTTTTTCCGCACTACTTCTTATTTTTTATTCCCTGCATTGTTCTTTTTAGCGCCAGCATAGCCAGCAGTATTTCAGGGCAAAGTGTTAGCACTGTTTTTTCCAAACAGTTCCAGATCATTTTGATCATTGTTGCCATCATCTTGGCATGCCTTAAGGTCGCTCAAATATCGCCCGTCGACAAATCACTTTTGAGCTTTCAATCTTGGTACAAGCCCTTTGTTTTAAGCGAGCAAACAAATAAAGTGCGTCCACTACTAAAATCTAAAGGTGACAATTTTTATGTGCATGGCTGGGACTACCGATACTATTCCTATCTGAATCAAGACTTTTCGAGTGAGCATCATTTGCATGCTGTTCAAATTAGCGCCCAAGCTCCAGAAATATACCTCAGTAGGCTCCTCAAAGCGCCACCTCGATACATCCTTGACGTTGTGGAGCACTCTGGATTTATTCGTGGCGCGGGATGGCGTCTTGACCAAAATCCCGCTTGGGCAAAAACCATTACGCGTTGCTACACAGTTATTTTTGATGAAGCAGGACTTCGTCTTTATGAACGCAATAATCCATTGCCCCAAACCTGTCAAAGCCAATAAGTTCAGTTTAAGACCCTTTCATGCACATTATTCGCCAATTTTATCATCGTACACGAGATACCGCTCGCCATCACTTGTGGACTTTTTGGGAGAGGCAGCCCGATTCTCGGAAACACGCTGTACGCAATCTGCTCTTTACAAATGTAGGCTCTTTGTTTGTTGGTACTCCTCCCTATGTACAGTGGCAAGAAGCCAAAGCCTATTTTGATCCCCTGCTCGCTTCCCAAGTGGATGTTATTGATTTAAAAATAATGTCCTCCCCTAAAATAACAGAGGCAAAAGAGCGCAAACGCATTGCAGTGCATGCTCATATTTTTTATGCTGAATTGGCCCCCGAGTTACTTGCTTACTTTAATCAGTTTCCTACTCTGTTTGATTTGTATATATCAACGCCGCACAATCAAGACAGCGAACTTTTGAGCGCTCTATTTTCGCAATGCTCGCAGATTGAAAAACTCGTTATTCAAGTAACGCCTAATCAAGGACGTGATTTAGGCCCCATGTTTGCCGCTTTTGGCAAGCAGCTATTGAGCTATGATTATTTTTGTCACATACACACTAAAAAAAGTATTAGCACTAACTCGATTGGACAGCGCTGGAGACAATACTTATGGAGTGGCCTACTGTCCAACCAAGATCAGCGCCTTAAAAAAATCTGGTCTTTACTGCAAACCCACGCCCTGGTCTATCCCCAAAAATTTCATTGGATTGATGTGACTAATTGCCAGTGGGGCGGCAATTACACTCAAGCGATTGAGCTTTGCCAAAACTTAGGCATCGCTCCCCCGCCAGATGGCTATATTGAGTTTCCAGTGGGATCCATGTTTTGGGCGCAGGCCAAAGCCTTAGCACCGCTATTACAAATGGAACTTTCCTTTGACGATTTTGATCCAGAGCTAGGACAAACCGATCAAACCCTCGCACACGCTTTAGAGCGCCTCATGGGTTATCTAGTGCTAACGCAAGGACACAAAATTGCGCTGATTCAAAATCCACTATTACTCAATCACTACCCCTAAAATCCTGATAGTTGACCTTCAAAGTGCCTAGTTTTACCCATTTTTTGCTTGATAATAGGCCCATGATTGCCATTGTGATTCCCGCCTACGATATGCACCATCAGGGTGTGCATTTTCTGCGCCGTGCGCTCGAATCTTTTAGCAAACAAAAGCAAATCGACTTTTCCCAAATGATGGTCGTGGTCAGTGACCATAGCGTGGATTTTGTCATTGAGGAGTTTTTAAAAGGCTATCAAACCCCTTTTCAGTTGCACTATGTTCGCAATTACACCCATTTTGGTAATATCTCGCAAAATCTGAACCATGCTATCGAGTTCGTTTTGCAAAAAAGCCCTGCTAGCTATATCAAAGTGCTTTTTCAAGATGACTACTTGCTAACAGATGACTACTTAGCTCAGATTTTGCGCATTACTCAAGAGACCAAACCCGATGCCATCATTACGGGCGCCACTCACTCTACAGATGGGGAAACTTGCTTTAATCCCATAGCCCCGCAAAATAATCCTTTTTTAATCTTTGGCCAAAATACCATCAGCTCACCTTCAACGCTGACACTCAGTCGCCAAGTTTGCGAACAAGAACGCTGCGATGAAGATGTGCGGCTCTTTATGGATGTCGATTGGTATTACCGAATTTTAAAGTTCTATTCCTCAATTGTTTATGCGCCAGACTTATTCGTAGTGAACGGCGTTTGGGATGGTCAAATGCAGCATCAATTTGATGCACAAGGTTTTACTCAAGAGCTTGCCTACGTGCTGAGCAAATATGAGGCAGATCAATTGCGCGGGCAAATTCCAAACTATCTTGCACTATTACATGAAAAGCACCCTGAGCATGCGGCCATAGTTGATCCTTTAGTTCGACCGCTAAGCAATCTAAGTTCTGAGATAGATTCTCATTCAAGCACCCTCATTAAGGACACTGCTAAAACATCAACTACCGATCACAGTGTTGATGTGGTGCTCACCACGCTTAATGCGGTAGACCAAATTAACTTTAGTATTCGTAATGCCCTACTACAAAGTACGCCTCCCAAGAAAATCATCGTAGTAGATGCCAATTCTGATGACCACACTGCTCAGATGGTGCAGCGTATTTATGCGCAAGAGCCAAAGGTGCACTTGATTACTTGCCCCAACCCTCAAATTTGGCAGGCACGGCAATTAGGATTAGCGCAATCAGATAGCACTTATATTGCATTACTCAACTGCACCGCAGAAGATCACCCCAAATGGAGTATCAACTATCTTGAACAGCAAATTGCGCAATTAGCTAATAATCCAAGCACTATTGCTAGCCTTGGCACTATAGTTTTGTCTTCGAAAGAATTTTCTTCTGAACACTGCATTACTCAATTGCCGACTGCAGGATTTGCTTCTAATATGGTCTTAAGGCGCCAAGAGTGCATCAGTAATACTGCATTGGCTGACCATCTTCGTTTAGCAGAGCAACATCACCAATGGCAATTATTAGCTGCGCAGTTCTCATTTAAAGTATCGCCTTTAGCGCAAGTGAGTGCCTTGCCACAAGCTCAAATTGGTGCGGGATTATTAAATAAGGAGATTCAAAATATTTTGGAATGGTGGTCATCCTATTCACAGCTTATTTTGACTCAAGACTCAATGCTTGCGCTCATTCGCCAAGCATTCATCGACTCTTTTACTCAATCGAAGCCCTCCTTATTTGAGCATCTTGCGATTTTTCATCATCGCTATCAATTTTTTAAGCCAGCACTCAATCAAAGCCTATTTGATCGGGCATGTGTAAGTTATTGGAATATGGCTAGTCAAATTATCCAAATACATGGCCAAAAGCTATCTAAAAGAATCAAAGTTCAAATAGCGCGCATTCCATTTGCCGTTAAAGTTCATCAGGCATTATGTCGATGAGTACCCGAACGATCTAAGAATCTATTTATGAGAAAAAACATCATCATCGTAGCGCCTAATTACGACCCCAAAAGTGGTGGCGCCATTGCGCTACATAAACTGTGTGATGTCATCAATAACCTAGGGCGCAAAGCCTATCTTTGCCCCGCCTTTGAAAATCGTTTTATCCACGTACTCAACTGCGATACCCAATTACCCCATCTCAATGACGACCTGTGGCGCTTATCCATTGATCAGCGCATTGATCTTAAAACACTACCCAAAACCTACCCCAAGGCAGATGATTGGATTACTAAACTCAAACGCATCAAGCGCATTATCTTCAATCAATCTCAATTGTCCTTATTGGCTAATAGCCAAGCGTTTGAGTTAAAAACTAATCCTAGTTTGAATACTCCTACTTTAAGCTTAGCAGCGGCCCAAGCACTAGCTCAACAGGAAGATACCATTGTGATCTATGCAGAAATTATGGCAGGCAATCCATTGGGCGCTAAGAACGTAGTGCGTTGGTTGCTCCATGACCCTGGCTTTCATTCTGGTCATGTTTATTATGAAATGGGTGAGTTGTATTTTCGCTTTAATGGTGCTGTGAAACCCTTTTGTTTTCCAGGGTCGACTACTTCAGAGCAATTTTTAACAGTAGTGCAATACCCATTAGATCTCTATAACTTAGATGGCGCACTACAAGACAATGAACGTCACGGCACTGCATATTGCCTTCGTAAAGGAGCGCATAAACTGATTGTGCATGACTTAAGCGATTCGATCTGCATTGACCAATTGCCGCATGAAGAGGTGGCTAAAATCTTTAAGCGCGTAACGCACTTTTATTGTTATGACACCTTAACGGCCTACTATCACTTAGCAGCTGTTTGTGGTTGCAAAGTTGTGGTCATTCCTGACGAAGGTGTCGCAAAAGAGGATTGGTTAACACCAGAGGCAAGAGTGGGAATCGCTTATGGGCTAGAGGATCAAGAGATCAATTGCTCACCAAAAGAAACTTTAGCTTTTTTGAAAAATGAAGAAGCCAAAGCCATGGTACAAACTAGAAAATGCTTAACGCATATGGCAGCGTTTCATAATTAAATATTTTTATTATTATTTAATATATGTATCGTAATATAATTAATCCTTGAAATATTATTATCATGTAATGGTTTACCCATAGATTGGTGCTTTAATTTAGAGGAATAATGAGACTAGTTATATGAAAAAAATTGCTGTTATTGGCGCTGGGCCGGCGGGACTGACTGCCGCCTATCAATTGGCTAAAGAGGGGCTTTATGTTGAGCTTTTTGAAGCATCTGATGCGGTAGGTGGGATGGCCAAGACTGTTGCTTTATGGGGCCAGTTAGTCGACATAGGCCCTCATCGTTTTTTTAGTAGTGACCCTCGTGTCAACCACCTATGGCTTGAGGTAGTTGGAGAAAACTATAGCATGGTGAGCCGTCTTACTCGTATATATTACAAAAAGACTTTTTTTGATTACCCACTAAAGGCTATTAATGCACTTTTTGGATTGGGAATAATCCAGTCTACGATTTGTGTTTTAAGTTATGTTCATTCTAAATTATATCCTATTAAAGATGAATCTACATTTGAAGCATGGGTAACCAATCGATTTGGAAAGCGTCTCTTTACGATTTTTTTTAAGTCCTATAGTGAAAAGTTATGGGGTATTTCTTGTAAAGAGCTTGATGCTGACTTTGCTGCTCAACGTATCAAAAAACTTTCACTTTATGAGGCCATTAAGGCGGCTGTATTCAAATCTGGTGGTAGTAAGCACAAAACATTAGTAGATGAGTTTGCTTATCCCCATGAAGGTGCTGGCGCTGTTTATGACTTGATGGCAAAAAAAATCCTAGAACTAGGTGGTGTAATTCACCTTCGTACCCCTGTGCAATCTGTGCACACCTCAGTTAAAGGTTCAGCTCCTGGGCTAAAGTTAGAAAATAATTTAGAGATGAGTTTTGATCACATCATCTCCTCCATGCCAATTACTCATTTGGTTGCGCGAATGGGTGCCCCTAAAAATATTCAAGAGCATGCTAGCGCCTTAAAATTTCGCAATACAATTTTAGTATATTTACAGGTTAATGCAATATCGCCCTTTCCTGACCAATGGATTTATGTCCATTCCGCAGAATTACAAACAGGTCGTATCACTAACTTTAAAAATTGGGTTCCATCTATTGTCAAAGGCCAGAATGAGACTATTTTGTGCCTAGAATATTGGTGCAATGATGAAGACGCAATGTGGAAAATGGATCATAATGCTTTAATTAGCTTAGCGACTGAAGAGATTTATCAAACTTCGCTAATTCCAAAAGATACCGTACTAGCAGGAAAAGTAATTAGAGTCCCCAAGTGTTACCCAGTGTACGCAACAGGCTATCGTTACCACTTAGATCCTGTAGAGCAGTATCTCTCTGAACATACAGGTCTTTCTGTAATTGGACGATATGGGGCCTTTAAATATAATAATCAAGATCACAGTATTTTGATGGGGATTTTAGCTGCAGAAAATATTACAAAAAATACCAAGCATAATCTTTGGGAAATTAATACTGATTATGAGTATCAGGAATCATGCAGGATTACTGCTACTGGCTTGAGTTGGGATCATTCAAAATGAAAACTATTCTAGTTACTGGTGGCGCTGGTTATGTAGGTTCCCATACTTGTAAGCTTTTATTTTCTGCAGGTTATCTACCAATAACCTATGATAATTTATCTACAGGACATGCTGATTCGGTTAAATGGGGGCCCTTAATCATAGGTGACCTACACCAAACATCATTACTCTCAAGTGCTTTAAAACAATATAAACCTATAGCAGTGATTCACTTTGCGGCCAGTGCATATGTTGGGGAGTCTGTTACGAATCCCTTTAAATACTACTCTAATAATGTAGGTGGAACCCTCTCTCTTTTAGAGGCTATGCGCTCTCAAGATCTTGATAAGATCGTTTTTTCTAGTACTTGTGCAACCTATGGGATTCCAGATTTAAAAGTTATTAGCGAAGGGTGCCCTCAATTTCCCATCAATCCTTATGGGCATAGTAAGCACATGATAGAGAAAATTCTTGCTGATTTAGTAGCTCAGGGCGAAATCAAGCAAATCTCTTTGAGATATTTTAATGCTGCAGGTAGTGATCGCGATGGGCTGATTGGAGAGCGTCATAACCCCGAAACCCATTTGATTCCATTAGCCATTCGCTCAGCATTGGGCGGATCGGAACTACAGGTATTTGGTACAGACTTTGCCACCCCCGATGGTACCGCAGTGAGAGATTATATACATGTTGAGGATTTGGGTTCTGCGCATCTTTTGGCAGTAGAGCATTTACTATCAGGTGGGATATCAGACTATCTCAATTTAGGCACAGGCCAAGGTCATTCAGTCAGAGAAATAGTTTCCCATCTTAAAAAATTAGGAGTTTTAGTGCGATCTACTGACGCCCCAAGGCGTGAAGGGGATCCAGCTTACTTAGTAGCGGATAGCTCTAAAGCCAAAACTGTACTCAATTGGCAAGCGCAATATTCCAATATCGAAGATATTTTGAGAACGGCAATTAAATGGCATCACCAATATGGTTAAGTTGATACATTTTATAAATAAAAAAAACTTTCTTGAATTTACAAAATATACACTAGCTAGCACTTTGGCATTGGCGGTTGACTATGGGTGTTATTGGCTTTTAGTAAATAATAAAATTCTAGATATTCCTAAGGCTGCGGTCCTTGGGTATAGTATAGGTTTAATCGTGGCATATTATTTTATCGCAGACAAGATTTTTCAAAATGGTTGGCTTGGAGATAAAAAAACACTTGAGATATTTTTCTTTTTTCTCTCAGGGTTAATTGGAATTACTCTAACCTATATTACCGTAAAAATCGTGATACTATTTTCTGGAGAGCGTCCAAACTTAGCTAAAATCACTGCAGTAGGGGTGAGCTTCTTAGTGGTCTATGTAGTCAGAAAAATTTTTGTATTCAGAAAAAAAACTTCCTTTTAATGTGAAAATAATTTTCTGTACATTTTTCTGGCTAATAGCCTTTGCAATTTATAGACACTTATCGCCAAGTGGAATTGTTTTTTACCAAGGAATTTTTATTTCCATTCCAATACTCTTTATATATTATTTATTGAATAGAGGTAGGACTAATTGTAGCAATCAAATATTTATTATTTTTCTTCTGACTTATTCGATAAATATCACAATCATCACTACTATTGATAGAGCTTATTCAATAAAAATGCTCTTGTGGATTAATGATGATCCCGGCGGTAAAAAATCTAGAGATCTCGAGCTATTATTTGCCAATAACTTTATTAAATCTGGGGGTATTGAAAAAAGAATAGATGAGCAGTTGGTGAGTGGAAACATTAGTAGAGATGAGCATGATACTTATCGAATCACTCAAAGGGGTGAGGTTCTAACAAAAATATTTCGTTATCTTAAAGATATATATAATTTAAAGTAATTAGTAAACCACTACCTCTTCTGCAAACACTTACCAACATAATATTTAGTTCTTGAAAAGACTTCATTTCAGTGTCTATTAGGTAGTATGCATACTTAAAAAAAGAGCTAGTTTTTTTACCTGTATTCGATAGTAAAGAAAAAACTCTGACAGAAAATCAATGAGGCTCGTCTTTGTTGCAAGGCTAAAGTTTGCTGTCTTGGATAAATCTTATTTGAATGCTTTTTCTTGCAAGCATCCACAAATAAAGAACACTATGGTTCAGTTCCCTAACTAGGTATAGGGCTTTAGTTAAGCCACAGACCTCTTCCAATTCCTCTAAAATACTGATTGTTCTAGCTAGTGGTGATTTAATATAGAGCTCAAATATCAAGGTCTAATATTTTTTAATTCATTGAAAACTCTAAAGATGCTAACGTAAAAAAGGTATCTTAAATGAAGTCTAGATCTTATAAGGCGTTGTCTTCAATAGTAGAAAATAAGTGGAACTATTTGCATCTTAAGAATGCACTTCTTGACTTTTGTAGGCAAGTTTATATCAAATACATAAATATTTACATGCCTGCTTGAGACACCATTTATGGCCTAATTAGTATATCTAATTAAAACATAATGTATAACTCTAGCGATCGCCCTTTGCAGCAATTTGAGTGAATACTTCAATAACAGCTACATCTACATTGACTCTAGTTGCTGGATAATGGGCATAAGTTGATACCCCCCTGCCCAAGTAAGCACTTAGTCCAGTTATAGTAAATATCTCTCAGTTATCCAGGCAATATGATCAATTTTTTGCCAATTTAAGCCCAGCAGCATTTTTGGACGAGTTGTCTAGTGGTAAGCTACTTTAGGTCACTATAAAAATAATCGAAACATATTCTGATAGTGTTACTCAAACTTTTATCCTATTTGTACACAGAAGCTTTAAATCTGTGACATTACGATCCACATAAATAAAATATTCCCATCATAGTTGATTGGTCAATAGTTCCAACACCATGCACGCCCCTTTTTTTTCAAAAAAAAAGGGTCTTTTGAGATTATTGTTCATACAATTTTTAAGTATCGTTAAGAACAAATAGAAACTAAACTAAGCGAATAATTGAACCGTAGGAATAATGCGGCTTCGGTTTTTGTTCTTAAAGATTATCTAGACCATTAGAAAATTTAAGAAAATAAATAATATTAAATATAATCACGAAAAATATTTTTTAAGTTTATACGCTCAGCAGTCTTAGGATATTCATTTTTGTTAGGAATAGACAATGTACCAAAAATAAAGTCCCAAAAAGTAAAATACTGAGAAAAATTATGATTCCAGTGTTCAATATTTTCAGAATGATGAATTCTATGCATTTGAGGGGTAATAAAAATAGCTGAAAAAGGGTACCCAAATTTAACATTTGAATGCTGAAGGAACAGTATAAACGTGATGAAATATAGGTGAAATTTTCCATCCATTGAAGGAAATAAGACCGAGAAGAAAATAGATGTTGGAATTCCAATCAATAGAAAGTTCAGCATTAACTCCAGCGGATTATGTCTAAACGTTGCAAAAACATCAAGCTCAACATTATGGTGATGTTGATGAAATAAACGATAAAATAATTTAGTATGAAATAATCTATGGCACCAATATTGGAAAAAATCCCATGCCAACCAAAATATTAAGGTAGCTAAAAGATAGTAAAAATAATTGTTATCGCCGGATAAATTAATAACAAATAATTTGAGATTTTTGACTGGAATAAAATTGTTATTTATCCAATTAGTGAAAATTTCAACTAAAGGATACATAAAAATTAACGCTGTAAATAAATACAATGATCCGAGTAACAATCTAGTAATATTATATTTTTTATCAAATTTTATAGCAGGAAACAATAACTCCATTAAATAAAGTATAAAAATAATAATGAAGTTAGGAATCCAAACTATTAAAGTATCCAAAATCTCTACCTAATCCTTAATCTAAAAATTTTGAAGCTACTTAAAAAACAATATAAATATATTATCATAACTATGATGGGGTTAACAATTGAAGCTAAATTAGTGTATCCTTTGGGGAAATATGGTTTTGGTATCATTAATAGACATATTAATAAAAATAATATGCTATATTTTTTATTATTCATTAATAATAAAATTGGGTAAGAAAATAAAAATAATTTATAATCTCCCGACGTTGGAAAAAATAAAATTGTAGCTGACATAAGCAGTAAAATTTTTGTAAAAAAATCATCCTCTAATTTATTTATGGCTAATATACATGAGACTACTAGCATAAATAGTAGGGCAAATTTTACTATAGTAAGCTCTGAAGAATTCATTATATAAAATTGATCGTACAGTCTGAAGTGAATATTTTGAATACAATTAATAAGCGAGGTTGTGTAATTAAGTGAGGATCCAGATAATACCATTAAATCTTCATAAAGCTTAACTGAACTAGTAAAGTTAAAGATGTATTTGGATAAATCATACGAAACTGTTTTTCCAAATGCTAAAAATGCAACCATAAACTCTATTAGAAGTGTTGCTAATAAAATAAGAATTTGTTTGAGGGAAAATAAGACTCTTCTTCTGTCAAGGCTAAATATAAAAAAAATAATTGGCCAAATTTTTATTAGCGAAATTAGTGAAATTAATACTATTGATAAAAATCTGTATTTATTGAATATTTCAAAATATATAAATAATACAATAATGACAAATAAGTCATAATTCAGAGTATGAAAAGATATAAATCCAGGGTAACCAATAAATAATAGGCTCGAAGTTAATAGGAGGCTAGCATTATAATTCTTGAGGTTCCTATTTGCTATAAAGCTAAACATGATTAAACACAAGAAATAATAAATTAACCCAGTTACATAGAGGCTATCAAATAGTTTATTTAAAATTAATAGAGATGCTGATAAATATCCACTTCCAATGAAATAGGAATTTGAATACCAGATTTCATTTAATCCATAAATATTAAAATGGTCTAAAACTAAAAATAAATCACCACCCCAAGACTCTATAGGTGGGTATGTCAGTAATTCTGGATTTCTTATCCCCTGTGCAAATTTATATCTTTCAGTTATTGCTGATATTCCGTAACCAAATACTAATATATTCAACAGTATAAGAAGTCTATTTATATTGAATTTAAACATTTTTATAATAAATAAAATTATTAGCTTCAACTGCATAGCTATGGTGATTAATTGTTTTATAACTACTACTCACCTCGCTAACAATTCGCTCAAGGACGCCTTCGGTCTCGAAGATAATCGACATCAAGTGCCTACACATCAACTCTAAATACAGCAACATTTTGAGATCCTAAAGTTTGACTTAATATTCAAAAAGCAGATTTCTCTGAAATGATAGTACTTACTAAAGGAAGTGATAGCTAGCTTGCAGGTTATGGTCGACTTGTGACTGCGCATAAATATAGGCATCTGATTTTTTAATTTTCCGTCTTTCATAACAATGTAAATTTGATATAGCTACTATGGGTTAAATTGTTTATACGTTTTGACTATTTTACTAGGGCCAGTTCTTCAAAAAAAATTCAATTGAAATAAAATCTTACTATCTTTGAAAGAGCTTTGCAGTCTATTTAAAAAATAATGTAAGTACTGTTACACTTAACCCTATATAGTTTTCATGTAAATACAAATGAATTACGCAATTAAAGTCATAAGAAAATCAGAGACTCCAAAAATCTGTTTAGCTTCCTGCTAATTTACTTCTTATCTAAATTTTTAGAGATTACTTACCTTTAATCAAAAGACATCTTCATGACCTAAATATCAAACTTAAAAGTCTCTATTTGAGCGATAAAGATTCACGCTTTTTAAAAACAATTAAATCAGTGCTACGCCCGACTTCAACTAAATTGGGCTTGATTCTATCTAGTATTTTTGATACATTTTGCTTTGCATCCAATTTTTGGCAGTCAATAATTGAATCTAAGGGCCTTATTGGGCAAGCTTTGTTCATTAATAAGTCATAAACAACAATCATTTCTTTTTTGCTATTAAAGCAAGTGACTACTTGATCAATATTTTTTTGTGTCGCAATATTAGAAACCAAATCAAAATGACCACAATATTGATTTGGATTTAGATAAAAAGATAATGTCTGATCAAATGGAGACAATATTAAGAGTGAATCATCATCTTTAAGATATTTTTTTATTAACCCAACCCTTTGAGAAATTTCCTCTCCGGGAGTTACCATCGGCAAAGTCTCGCCAAGACCAATCCAGGGCTTTACAACAAATGGATCAATTAGGTAAGTGTGCATCCATTTACTATCTCCATTATATTTATTTCCAGAATTGACACAAATGAAAATACTTACCACCATCACAATACCTATTAAAGCGCTCGGTATGCTTTTATCCATCAAATTAAAGTTATGGTACTTACCGCCTGCTGAAATTGGCAAATAAAGAAGCAAACAAGGGAGAATAAATGCCGAGGAAATAGCTAAATGAGGGCCTGAAGGATTAAATAAAGGCTTAATAAACAACAATGCAAGTATAGGTAAAAGTGCTAATCTTGCCAGTCTTTCTTTCCCCTGAAATCCGAAGCAAAGAAAGACAAGAATTAACTCAAATGAAAAAATTGAAAGCAGGTAAAAAAATATTTTATGGGGAAATATTGCTGGCATATTGATCTGAAAAAATCCCAAAGAGATATTTCTTACAATGTCTAAGGAGGGACTACTAATATGATAGAAAAGCAAGGCCAACCCAAAGATAATGAATACTGAAATTATTCTAGTAAATAAGGAACAATTTAGTTTCGAAGAAAAAAATATTAATAGTTGACCAATAATCCCAATTACACCAAATTCAAAGTTCCATAATAATGAAAAAAATGATGCAAAATACACGCCAATCACCCTTATGGGCTTACCCCTAAGAATATAAAAAATTGAGATAATTTGCAAAAGAACACCTAAATACCTCATTGGACTAAAACTTGCCGCCAATAATGCAGCGCTAAAACTTATAGAATAAAGCTGATCCAAGCATAATATAAAAGCCAATAAAGTAATGGCATAACTTTTAGAGCAATATCCAATTAAAACAGTAATCAAAAGAAGTCCTGCCAGTAGGGCCCAGGGAAATGATTCAAAATAGGCTGATATATTTGAACCATAAGCCTTCATCAAATAAGCGTGAAAGACCGTATTTCCATATCCATAAAGATAGGGGACTGAAGAAGTTAGTCCATATTTTAGATAATGAATGGCTGGTACAAAAATATAGGAATGATGAAAAAGAATTCGTCCAGTCTCAATTTGCCAATCACTGGAATTGAGAAATGGGATTTGAAGATCCTTTAATTTTTTACACTCCACTGAATTAAATTTGTTGGAAATACATTTTGAAACTTCATTACGATTTACTATATTTTGCTCACCGGAGACATTCAAATTAAAACTATCGCTTATTTCGTAAAAATCATTCGGTATCGCTAAATTACTCCAAGCACGCACACCTGGGTAAATTAATACCAAGGCTATTACTAATGCAGTAAGGGCATAAATTTTTGGCGTTATATGAAATTTATTTTTATAAATCTGCTGAGTTTGATAAAGTTTAAGTTTATCTTTTTTTGGTGATAAATTTAATCCAATAATAAAAAAAATAAAAGAGGCGGATAAGTAAATCCTTAATACGGGCTCTACAGTTGCTAAGAGCAAAATTCCAGGTATGAAAAGTAATCCTGAAAAAATAAACCTATAGTATCGGCTTAAAATCAGAGCCCTTTGATACCAAAAAGAACGTCCCCAATAAATAATTAAAATAGCAATAAAATATAATTGAAATAGAATATACCCAATTAATTCGCTCTTAAAATATCCAGCATCTTTAGTGGGACTATATCCAGGCAATAAATTTCTACTTATTTCAATTGCTTCATTTTTTAAATACTTATAAATAAAAAAATAAAAAGTAGACAGCACTAGTAATCCTAATCCCAACACAAGCCATATCATTGGATTCTTTATTGTCCCCAATAAAACTAAGCACCTATCTTTTATAGTAGTATATATTTTGTTTATATCTATAATCATTTTTTTAACTTAAATTAAAAAGGGTCCACTTTGGCTTATCTAATTTAGTGCAGAGGATAATTTCAAGATTAGGGTAAGAATCTAAGGTTATATAAATAATTCAAATTATATTAAGGCATACTGGATTCACGATGGAAATAATAAGTAAAAATGACTTATCATAAATCCAGTACCCTGTAATTTGTGAATCAATATTTAACTCTTCCACTTTTAAAACTACTTCATTTAAAAATTAATGCGTTCTTTTTCTACAACTATTGGCCTACTTTTAACGTAAGTGTGAATAGATGCAATGTATTCACCAAGAATTGCGATAGCTAATAGTACTACGCCAAACATAAAAGATACTAATATAAAAATAGGTGCATATCCAAATGGAAAAGAATTCCACCATATCAGCTTCATCAACAAAAAGAGTAGCGCTAATACAAAACAAAAAATACTTGTAATAGCCCCAAATAAACCGACCAATCGAATTGGCACTAGAGAATGGCTTACAATACCTAATATCGCTATATCGTATAGTGTATATAAATTATTCTTTGAAATTCCTCTTAAACGCCTGGGCTGGGTAAAAGAAATTGTTTTAATCGAATATCCAAGCTCCGATATTAGCCCTCGTAAATAGGGGTAAGGATCATTAATTTCTCGTAAGCTGTTAATCACCTTTTTATCATATAATCCAAAACCAGTAGCATCTTTTGTTATTTTAATATCTGAAATTCTGTCAAGAAGTTGATAATATTTTTTTCGAAGATAGTGCATAAGACGGCTACCCTCAGAATTAGGCTTGACGGCAAGCACTAACACAAATCCTTTCTCCCAATATTTAATAAAATCAGGAATCAGGGATGGCGGATCTTGCAAGTCTGATGCCATATAGATAGTGGCATCACCAGTAGTTTGTAGAATACCCCAATATGGTGATCGAATGTGTCCAAAATTACGTGTATTTAAAATTACTTTAACTCGGGAATCCAATCTAGAGAGTTGTCGCAATAATTCAGGGGTTTTATCGCTTGAATCGTTATCAATAAAAAGAATTTCAAATTCAAATTGTGGTAATTTTTCGATTTGAGTTAATAGTTGCCTATAAAGCTCATTAATGTTTTCTTCTTCATTATATGTGGGTGAAATTATACTAATTTTTCTCATTATATCTATATTATAAAGAATTATCGAGGCGTCGCTATTGTAATAATATTACCCAATTTAAGTCCTATGGTGAAATTAAATAAGTTGGGTGTCTTTTGTAACCTTATACCAATGACCCATAATAAGTGCTTGAATAAAAATCCAAATTCAAAATAATTTTTTGAACGGGATATAGATGTTACTTCATAGCCAGCACTATTAAGTAATTTAGTAATTGTTTTAGGGTTATAAATTTGAGGGTGTTGCAAGCAAAAGGCTGGCCACTTAGTACCCACCACTTTTCGCAGTAACGATTGTTCGTTGTGAGTCACTAGCAAGAGCTTGGCTCCTGGCTGTAATTTTTGACGTAACTCCACCAAAGTAGCTACCGGATCCAATAGATGGTCAAGGACCTGAATCATCACGGCCACATTGACCGATTCATCTGGCACCTGAGAAAACCCAAACATGGAATCAACAATAGATAACTGAGAATTTTTCATTCGCACCTTTAAAGCGGAATGCACGGCTAAATTGGGCTCAAACAACCAAAAATGATCAAAATTACCTTCTTTTACACAATGCTGAGTAAATAGACCAATATCTGGACCAACTTCAATAAAGCCACCCGTCAGTTTGGCTGAGTGCTTAAGATGATCAAAGTAACTACGTTGTGTATTTTCAAGTGCTGATAAGGGGACTACGTCCATATTGGGTGGCATTTGGGCATATAAAGCTTCTAGTTGATTGCCGTTATAAAAAATTGGTGCATAAAGTAATTGGCATTTTTCGCACGCCTTATAAGAAAAAAAGATCTTGTCTTTAAAAAATCCATTCCAATAGGGTGTTAACTCTTCATAACTTAAATCTTCCGCCCTTTTTTCAGAAAATACCTGTGCATCTGCTTTGATATTAGATCTACAGCAAGGGCACTGTCTCAAGAGGTATTGTTGGGAATGCATCGGCTAGCTTCCTTTTATTTTCTTAAAGGTAATGAAGTTGTGCCAAAAGTAACTTGAAATGATGATGGCAATGGAAAATAGGGTTTGAGAAATGATTGGGTTGATTCCTGCCTTTTCAACCAATACTGGCAAGCATACTAAGTTGAGTGCCAAGTAAAAACCGTGAAATAAAAAAAACTTGGCATACTCTTTTTGAATATTGCCCTTCGTTTTAAACACAAAATACTTATTGCTGATAAAGGAAAAAGTAATGCAAATGACTTGAGCAAGCAAGAGGATTTTGATGTAATCCCACCCCAAAGGCTCCAGCCATAGATACAGCAAAGGGTAGACAGATAATCCCACTAAGGTATTTACCCCGCCAGCGATTAAAAAACGCATCTTCTTATCGTGTCGTGCAATAAAGGTCTGAACTTGCAGCGGAAGTATATGCAATAGCATCACGCTAATTTATCCTTCTTCAGGTGATGCAATCACCATATTTTCAAGCAGTACTTCTCTTGGCAAAAATGGTGATAAGTCCTCTAAAGGAGGTGATGTAATACGCCCATCGGGATGCTGCTTTGCCCCCAACTTTGGCGCAAATACTACGTTTTCGTCAATCATGATTTCGCAAACGCAAGGACCGGGTTCTTGCATTGTTTTGGCAATGGCTGCTTTCATTTGCTCATGATTTTCCACTTTGATGTAGGGCAAATCAAATGCGGCACTCAGTTTTTCAAAATTAGGGAAAGTCACTCCGCTCTTGGGGCCTCCTCCTACTTCGACCCCATTAAAGAAGTTGCGGTGCGTCTGAAAGATTGATACATAACCACTATTATTCAAAATAAAAATTTTGATCGGTAATTCATTGCCCGCAATAGTTTGCAGCTCCTGTAAATTCATCATAATGCTACCATCACCAGCCAAACAAACAATGGATTTTCCTCTGGAAGCCTTATGTACGCCAATGGCTGCAGGTAAATCATATCCCATAGTAGCGCAGCCAGAATTTGTCCATAACCGTTGCTCTGGCTTGATGTGAGCAGCCTGAAAACTGGTAACACAAGCACTACCATTTCCAGTGACCACAATTTGACCTGGTTCTAGCTGCTCGAAAAGAGACTGCATAAAGCAATATGGATTCACTTTTTCGTTATCCCAATATTCTGGTAACACCATAGGGAATCTTCTCTGGCGCTCTTTAGACCATGCCATCCATGCTCTGTGTGCCTCTGTTTCTCCCTGGTATTTGCAAGCTACAAGTGCAGGGATTAGATCCTTTAAATCTGCATGAACAGGCATTTGGGGCGTTACAGTTGGCTTTTTTAACTCCAATTCATCAATATCAATCCAGATTTTATAAGCTTCTCGAGCAAAAGATTTCCAGTTGTAGCTGACCTGGCGAATATTCAAACGACTCCCTAAGACTAAAAGTAAATCAGCATTTTGCGTAACAAAATTACCCGCTCGATCACCCACAGTTCCAGGCCTACCTGCATAGTTGGGATGAGCATCCCAAATAGCATCATGAACATTCCAGGCAGTAACTACTGGGATGTTTAATTTTTCTACTAACTCCAGAAAAGCTTGGTACTCTCCACTCAACCGCACTCCACTACCCACAAATACAACGGGTCTTTTTGCCTCATGAATTTTTTTCAAAATATCATTAGAAATTTTTTCTAAATCAACGTTCTTCCATTTCTCAGTTAATTCAGCTGGATCAAAGCCTACTAATTCCTCGGGATTGATTTGTGCACCCTGAACATCCAAAGGTATATCAAGCCAGCACGGACCAGGTCGGCCAGCTTTGGCTAAATAAAATGCTTTTTCAAGGTGATACTTTATGCTGTTAGGATCAGTCACCATATGGCAATACTTAGTAACTGGCCTCACTAACTCCTCAATATCAAGCTCTTGATCTCCATACTGTCGAAGTGGCAAGCCAGTGCTTCGCACCGTTGTTTCCCATTTAACCTGCCCAGATAAAACCACCATACCAATGGAATCTACAAAAGCACCGTAGACTCCGGTAATAGCATTAGTTCCTCCGGGGCCTGAAGTTACATTAACCACGGGGAGCTCATTATTAACACGATAGTAAGCCTCAGCAGCAATTGCACAAGCCTGCTCGTGATGATTAAAGATGCACTCTAAGTTTTGATGTGTGCCAAGAGAATGATTAAGATGCATTGCGCCGCCTCCAGTGACCATAAATACATGCTTCACCCCTAGTTCAACTACTTTTTGCGCAACATAATCTGATAATTTCATATTTCCTTACCTTTCCATCCATTCCAAATGGCTGTTCTAAGTATCGCTTGCTCAATAGATACGGTTCTTTTTAAATTTAGTTCACGCTCAATCAAATCGGTACTAGGGACATAACGGCCTGGATTCCATCCAAGATCTTTTTCACCCAAAATAATTGGTGGTTGGCCACCCAAAACCAACGCAACCTTTTGAGCCAATTCTCTTATAGAGACCCCTTCGCTAGACCCTACATTGTAAGGCTGTCCTGGACGCCCTTGTAAAAGGAGGTGCCATAGGCATACCGTCAAGTCAGATGCATACAAATATGACCTACAAGGATCTCCATTGCCGTTAATGACAATATCTTGTCCCTTCATTGCATCACGAATAAAGTTTCCAGCAGCAAAATGAATATCTAGAGATAAGTATGGGCCTAGCAAAGCAAATATCCTTGCAATTGAAATTTGCATACCAAATTGCTTTGCATATATCGCGCAGAGCATTTCAGCAGCCCTCTTGGCCTCAGCATAAGTTGCTCTTGCGTCAAGACATTTCGGCGAGCCTAAATAGTCTTCTGGAACATTTAATAAATCCCATGGCTGTTGACCATATATCGCTCCAGAGCTAAGAAAAAGAGTTTTAACTACACTCTTTTCTACGCCAAAATCCATGACTCTCTTCGTACCATCAATAACCGTTCTAAACATCTTTAAGGGATTGTTTTCATTCAGGTCCGCGCTGGCATCTGTCGCCGCATGAATAAGATAAGAATACTTTCCAGGAGGAGAAGGAAAATCAATGACGTCCCCTTCTATAAAATAGAGATACGGCGAGCAAGCGAGATGAGGAGCCTTTTTTCGAAAGGATTCCACGCTTCTTGTCAATACCGTTGCGGTAACATCTAAGTCCAACTTTTTAGCGGAATACACTAGGCTTTCTAACAGCCAGCACCCAATAAATCCAGTACCACCAGTTATAAAAATGCGAGACCCTTCAAGGACTGGCCATATACCCTGTGTCCGCTCACATATCGACTCTAAGTCAGAAGTTAGCGCCCAGTTTTCATTGTCCAAAAGATCGATAGATTTAGAATTCATAAAATTATTCCATTGTCTAACACTAAATCTTTAAGCTCTGCCATTGAATCAATAGATCTAAAAACTTGGTTTATATCTACCCCATCGTTATATCCGCCTGTAAAAAATACAAATGGAATTCCCGAAGAACTTGCTGCACCTAAGTCAATACTGCTATCGCCAACAAAAATAGCACCCTGCTGATCACAATCTAATTCTCTCAAAACTAAATCAACTGGAGCTCTAGATGGCTTTGGTTCAGGGGTAGAACCTCCACCAACTACACTCTTAAAATAAAGATTAAGAGAGGTATCCTTTAGAACTTTATGACAAAGATCAACAGGCTTATTACTGCAAATTGCCATATCAATTCCAGCTATGTGTAAATTATTTAACAAATCATGCACGTGTGGAAAGATTGAGCTCGGAGATGTATCTGAATGTGCATAAAGCCCTCTAAATGCGCTTAAATACGAGTCAATCTCACTATCATCGATCTCCATTGCTTTTGCGATGAGATCCCTAGCCCCCAGACTAATCCAACCTCTATATTTGTCTACATCCCAAGGGGCTAAATTTTTTTCGCCTCTCATTTGATTTAATAATTTCCCTATGGACTGGGCGCTATCGACCAAGGTACCATCTAGGTCAAAAATAATCGTTTTAATTTGCATCATTCTCAAGAGCTAAGTCTAAGAGACCATCGAGAGTTTCCTCTCCGGTGTTAGTGATAACTAAAGCTCCTTTTCTATTAGTGAGCCTCTCAAGTACCGAGAGTACAAATTGACCCCTCCTACTTAAACCCCCTGATACTAAAAAATGTTCTATCTGGCCAATAGGGTCCATCAAATCCATAGCGCTCACATACTGAGTAAGCCAAGCTTTAACAAGACTAGCGACGAACTCCCTGGGTGTAAAGTTATTCTCGATAATATGGGTAATACCACCTCCATCAAGGTATCGCCAGCTCGCTTCAAATACATTTAAATCTATTATTAATGTCGAATTTAAAATTTCGTCCACATCTAGTTCATTAAATAATTTCCAGAAAACAGCACTGCCCCCACCCAGAGATGAGCATTGATCAATGAAATGAGCAAAAACATTTAAGCTGCGCCCTGAAGGAATATGGGTAATGGCAGAAAAAATATCGCCCTGTGAACCTGGGCGTCGCTCTATATTAGATATAGGTGCTGTAGTAACACTAATCACCTGAGAACCAGTGCCAAGATTAACTAGAAACTTACCTTTTTTAGGAAGTCCTGCGCCATGAATCGCCGCTTGGAGGTCTCCCAGACCTCCATAAACAGAAAGATGATGTTCTTTAATCTTGATATTGCCAATTATCTCACCCGTTCTTGCAAGCTGAGAGAACTGATTCTTTGCTAATTTAATCGATGGGTTATTTAGAAGCTGCTCAGACCAATCGCCCTGGTCAATCGAATAAAAACCAGTACCAGCAGCAAGTGAGGCATGAATTTTTGGCGAGTTTTCACCACCTCTTATCAAAATCCAATCCACTAAAGTGCATACTTTAATATCCTGTGAGTGATCTAGCACTGTGCGAAATAAATGGGCTAAGGTTAAATAGGGCAAACCCATCCGTAGATTTTGCCCAGTCTCTAAGAAAAATAATTCTCTAAAACGACTATTATTAAACTGAGAAAAGGTTGAAGGTTCAGCCCCATTTTTTTTGCTTGCTCGCTCATCTCGCCAACTGATATAGGGCGTAAGTGGGGCTTTTGAATTTGCATCAACTAATAGAACCCCATGCATTTCTGCACATATCCACATTTGATTGGTACTAGGGTATTTATCTAAAAGCTCCCCTGCAATCCTCGATAAACAAACCCAAAAATCTTCGGGAATAACTTCCACCTCACCATTAGGTCCAATTTGAGGCTTAGGCGCTTCACATTCAGCTAAATCTAAAATTTTTCCTTTTTGTAATGAACAAATTGCCACCTTCAAACGACTAGCGCCAAAATCAACCAATAAGACGTTGCTCATATCAGATTAGTTATTGATTTAAAGCGTTAAGAACACTCTTTACCGCCATTCTCAACTCATTCTCTCCAGACTGATCTAAGGAGAAATCAATAAACCTCATTTGACCAATTGCCTCAAGAGTAGCTAGCTTAAGAATGGTTCCTTCTGCCTTTTTATCCCGTCTTAGTAACTCAATAATTCCATCTAAATTAGCATTCTTAAATTGATTCATGGCACCCGATGGGATGATTTTGGAACCCAAGTTCAATAACTCATTTCTATCTGCCTCTGATAGTAAGCCGCGTTTATAGGAAATCTCGTTTTCCACCAAAATACCAATCGCAACCCCAATCCCATGGGAGATCTGATAACTAGTTAATGCCTCCAAAGCATGACCAAAGCTATGGCCATAGTTCATAGATCTTCGTAGATCAAGTTCAAACTCATCAAATTCGACGATTGCTTTCTTGGCAGATAGGGAGGTCGCTATTAATCTGCTGGTGGCCTCGATATTCCCATCTAGAAAAGCATCTATTTCTCTTGAAAAAACATTTAAAAAATCTTTTCCCCCTGTGATACATAGGCGAAAGATTTCACCAATGCCAGAAAACCAGTCTTCTTGGGGTAATGTTTTTAAAAACCCTGTATCCGTAATGATTTTTCGAGGGGCAGAAAATAATGCAAGTAAATTTTTGGTGCTTTTATGATTTAAAGCCGTTTTACCGCCAACACTACTATCACCTTGGCCAAGAAGAGTGGTTGGAACATAAATCCAGGGGATTCCACGCTTATAAATATATCCTGAAAATGCCCCTAAATCTTGTAAGATCCCACCACCGACAACATACAGCATTGATGCCTTGGTCGCATTATTGATCTCCAAAAAATCAATAATTTCAAGCACAGTCTCAATGCTCTTCTGATCTTCAATGGCGTTGACAAGAAAAGTAGGGACATTTTGTACTCCATCTACCCTTTTAAGATAAAGCTCATAAATATTTTGATCTATTAATAACAAAGGGGCTTTATGTGAAAGTATTTCATTAGCCAATCTTTGGCCTGCTCCATCTCCAGAAAAAAATACGACCTGATATGGGCGTGGTGAAGACTTCACAACAAAACCTAATCCTGGTATTGGATTTGGATCTGCCTTGAGTACTTGATCCTGAATCTTAAATTGACTCACATCGCTCCCTTTAAATTTAACTCTGAAAGCCGCCGGCTGAAAATCCACCGTCAACAACTATATCTTGACCGTTGATATAACGGTTTTTGGATGAGCATAAAAAAGCGGCAACCTCGGCTATATCAGCAGGATCCCCCATACGCCCAACCGGAATGCCAGCAACCAAGCGGGCAATAGCTTCTTCAGTATTATTTTGATATGTGAGTTTGGTCGCAATATATCCTGGGGATAACGAATTTACAAGCACCCCATAAGATGCCAATTCAATTGCTAATGTTTTAACAGCTCCATTTAGAGCATGTTTTGACATTACATATGGAAGCCGACCTCTTCGAGCCAAAAATCCATAAAGTGATGAAATAACAAGCATTCGCCCATAACCAGCTTGCTTCCAATACGGAAGCAGCCTGCGAACCACGTGCAAGAATCCATGAAGATTGGCATCTAGAGAAGTTCGTATTTCTTGATCAGTTAGCTCTTCAAATATTTTTGGATGATTTAGCCCACCTGAATGAACCAAGATCTCAAATTCTGAGCCATGAACATCAAAATAGTCATCGATTTCGACTGCATTAGTTAAATCAAACTGTGCTCGCCCAACCCCAGTAGCCTGAACTCCATCAGAGCTCAATTTCTGAGTAATAGCACTGCCAATATCTCCTTTACCACCCAGAATAAGCGCTCTCATTTTATTAATTACAGTCCACGATTCAAAATTAATTTTTTGAGACTTTGATTTTCACTGTAAGGGCCATCGATATGATTAATAGTCAAAGGTTCATTTGCCTTAATTCCAGAGATTAACTTTTCTCCATTCATAACCTCCCTGCAAGATAGCTGACCTTTTAGTAATGGGATTGCTAAATAAAAGTCTTTCTCAAAACTGTCTTTAGTTAAGATATAACCAGGCTCCAAATTTTTTCTTGCATAAGCACCTCGAACTAGAGCATCTAAATACTCAATCTCCTTCTTAGATATCACCCTTCGAGAATTACTTTGTCCACCACACATCTCCTTTGCCTTATGAAAAGCCTTGAACCACGCGTCACATTGTTCTGGGAGTGAACAGTAGCTAGATACAGGAACGTCTTCGTAATTTATATCCACATGGCGCTCCCAGGTCCTTACTCCTTTTCCATAAGAAATTAACATGGATGACTGCCAATCATGATATTCATGGGTTGATAAACCGATTACGTGGCTTGGATATCGCCTTTTTAAATAATCGATCTGATCAAGCTCAAGCTCAGAATCCTCTGAAGGATAAAGTGATACGCAGTGATTAATTGAAAGCGGAATATTACGCTTTTCAAAAAAGCGTACCAAATCGTCCAAATCCTTTTCCGATGCGCCCCCAGTGGAAACAATGGTAGGTCTTCGAGTGGAGGCAATCTTTTCGATTAAGACCCAGTCATTCATATCTGAACTTGCAATTTTAATAATGGGCATATCGAATTCAACGCAAAGATCAACGGAGGCCTC
>Ga0187844_10000424_pt1 | contig 32675 bp, 22 predicted proteins | sample SpaLakP09_SKY_50_FD_134517 | JGI IMG/M metagenome (GOLD analysis project Ga0187844, IMG submission 134517) | Oligotrophic lake water microbial communities from Sparkling Lake, Wisconsin, USA - SP09_SKY_50 | ecosystem: Environmental > Aquatic > Freshwater > Lake | place: USA: Sparkling Lake... | reverse complement strand
GCGCAGGCCTGCGCCAGCACCCAGTCGCCGATGCCGGGCATCAGGCCAGCCGCCTCCGCCAGCGGCACGAAGTCCACCGGGCTGACCTCGCCGTACTCGGGGCTGCGCCAGCGGATCAGCGCCTCGAAGCCGCTGATGCGCCAGTCCTGCGTGCTCACCTGCGGCTGGTAGACCAGGCGGAACTCGTGGCGCCCCAGCGCGCCGCGCAGCGCCTGGGTCATCGCCACCCGGCGCCGGCCGGACTCGGCCAGCGCGGGGTTGAAGAAGCAGTACTGCTGCCCGCCGGCGTGCTTGGCCGCGTACATGGCGATGTCTGCATGGTTCATCAGCGTGTCGGCGTCGCAGCCATCGGCGGGCGCCTGTGCCACCCCCAGGCTGGCGCGCAGCACGAACAACTGCCCGTCGACCCGGCAGGGCTCCGCCAGGCTGTTGAGCAACCGCTCCATCAAATGCGCCAGGGCGGCGGCCTCCGGGGCACCCTGCACGACGATGGCGAACTCGTCGCCGCCCAGGCGGGCCACCGCGTCGCTGCGGCGCGCTGTGGCCAGCAGCCGTTGGCCGAACAACTGCAGCAGCTGGTCGCCGGTGGCGTGGCCCTTGCTGTCGTTGACATGCTTGAAGCCGTCCAGGTCCAGCAGGATGAGCGCGAGCGGCTGGGTGGTGGATGGGTCGCCGGTGAGCAGGCCCTCCAGCAGCGAGCGCAGCTGCGTGCGGTTCATCAGCCCGGTCAGCGCGTCGTTGTGGGCCAGCCAGTTCAGGCGTTGCATGGCCTTCTGGCGCTCCGTGATGTCGCTGGCCACGCCGCGCCATCCCTTGGGCTGGCCGTCGTGGTCCACCAGCCGGCGGGCGCTCAGCGACCACCATCGGCTGCCGGCCTTCGTGCGCGTGATCAGTGTCTGGTCGCGAAACGACTCGCGCTGCGGCAGCAGGTCCTTCAGCTCCGCCCAGCGTGCCATGGCCTCTTCGTCATCTTGCGGCACGAGCCGGTCCAGCAGCGGCAAGGCGGGCTCGCTGCGCAGCTGCGCCTCGCTCAGGCCCAACACCATGGCCAGCCGGGGCGAGACGTGGACGAAGCGGTAGTCGCTGTCCAGTTCCCAGAGCAGGTCGGTGGTGTGGTTCTCGAAGTCCCGCAGCAGCAGCGAGATCACGTCGCTTTGGTGGGATGCCTTCGCCTCGGCCACCATGCGCGCGGCCATCATGCGGGCCGACGCCCAGACGGTGTAGATCACGATGGCCGCGTAGCCGGCCAGCTGCGCGGCGAAGACCCACGCCAGCGGGCCGCCACGCAGCGCCAGTGCCGCCGCAGCGCCCGTGCCGACGAGGGCCACGAACAGCGTGCCCGCCACGGGTACCGCCGCGAGCGCGAAGCCGCCCGCGCACACCATGCCCGAGACGAGCACGCCCACCAGGTAGCGGGCGTCCGGGTCGGCGAGGTCGTGGCTCATCAAGGGCAGCAACGCCCACAGCAGGCCCAGCAGCAGCGCATGCAGCACCACACGCCGCAACGAGCGGGCCGACGCCGTCTGGCGCGGCGGGGCCGAGCGCGATTTCCACCAGGCGCGAAAACTCAGCGCCGCCAGCGCGGCAATCGCGCAGGCCCACAGCATCAGCGCCTCGTGCCGCAGCTGGCCCCACAAGGCCAGTGGCACGACCGCCGCGCACACCACCTGGATGGACATCGCCAGCGGCGTCAGCCGCAGCACGGCCTGCTTTTGTTGCGCCCTGAATGCGGCCGCCTGCTCGTCCGGGACGTCGTACAGGCTGGCGCTCAGCCGCAGCCGGCCCAGCCAGCACGCGCCGCGGCCGCCGAGCATCGTCTGTGTCGGCTCAGGGCAGGCGGAATGCGCTGACGGCCTGCGCCAGCTGCTCGGCATGCTGGCGCATGGCGCTTGACGCGGCGGCTGTCTGCTCCACGAGGGCGGCGTTCTGCTGGGTCATCTGGTCGAGCTCGTTGATGGCGCCACCGATCTGGGCAATGCCCTGTGCCTGCTCGCGCGCGCCGTTGGCGATGCCGCTGAGCAGATCGCCCACCTGGCGGGTGCTGTCGACGACGGCGCGGATCGTGGCGCCAGCCTCGGCGACGATCTTCTGGCCGCTGTCCACGCGTTCGCCGCTTTCCTGGATCAGCTGCTTGATCTCGCGGGCCGCCTCGGCGCTGCGCTGCGCCAGCGCGCGCACCTCGCTGGCCACCACGGCAAAGCCGCGACCCTGCTCGCCGGCGCGGGCCGCTTCAACGGCGGCATTCAGGGCCAGGATGTTGGTCTGGAAAGCAATGCTGTCGATGACGCCGATGATCTCGCCGATGCGCCGGCTGGACGTCTCGATGCCGGACATGGTGCCCACCACCCGCTCGATCACCTCGCCGCTGCGGTTGGCCAGCTTCACGTTGCCGGCGGCCGCATCCGCGGCCTGGCTGGCGCCGTCGGTCGTGCTGGACACGGTCGCGCTGATCTCTTCCATCGCGGAGGCGGTCTCCTCCAGGTTGGCCGCGGCCTGCTCGGTGCGTTGGGACAGGTCCATGCTGCCGGCAGCGACTTCCTGGGACGACAGGCTGATGGCGTCCGCCGCCTGTCGCACGTCTCTCACGGTGCCGCGCAGCGAGGTCTGCATCTCGCCCAGCGAGCGCAGCAGGTCTGCGGTTTCGTCCTTGCCTTTGGCGTCCATCGGGTTGGTGAGGTCGCCGGCGGCCATCGCGTTCATGCGCTCGGTCAGCGTGCGCATGCCGGACCGCATGGACAGGTAGAAGCAGTAGAAGAAGTACAGGCCACCCAGCACCAGCAGCGTGACCAAGGTGCCGACGGCGAAGATGCGGTTGTGAAGGCGCGATTCGCGGGCCTGCAGCAGCCCGTCGAGCTCGGTCGCGACGGCGCTCTGCAACTCGTTCAGCTGCTTCAAGGCTGCCGTGCTTTCGGTGACGATGTCGGCCGCAGGCGGCAGCTCGGCGTTCTGGCGCGAAACGCGAGGCTCCATCTGCTGGATGAAGGTCCTGACCGGTTGCAGCGCTTTGCTGTGCTGGGCCACAGGCAGCTCGGGGTTGAATTCGGCCACGCGGCGCAGGTGGGCGTCGATTTGCGCCAGCGACTTCTTGTCGACCGCCAGACTGGCGGCCGCTTTGGCCTTGAGCATGCCGTCCGGCGTCTCGGAAGCAGCCAGGTTGGCCAGCGCGCCGCGCGTGAGGCCAAAGGTCTCGAGCAGGTCCGGCAGATCGACCGTGCCGACCAGCATCAGGTAGTAGGAATCGCCTTCCGGGTCCAGCGCCAGGCCGCTTTCATCGACCAGGTGCTGCACCAGGTTGCCCAACTGCTGGCTGATCTCGACGTAGGGCTTGCGCACCTCGGCGGCGCTGAGCCCGCCGGCCTGCGCGTCGGCTGCCTTGCGGGCCGCCGTCAGCGCGTCCCAATGCTCGGTCCCGGGGTTGGGCAGGCTGTCCAGCAGGGGCTTGCCCTCCTGGGCCAGCTTGTCCATGGTGGCCTTGAAGCGGCTGCGCAACTCGGCGACGTCGGGGCGGTCCACGCCGTTGGCCTGGTCCACGAGGGCACGGCGCAGCAACTGCGTCGCCTCCATCGCTGGCACCGTCAGCTGGATGCCGCTCAGCCCGAGGCGCTCCAGCCGCGTGGCAGCCACTACCGCGAGTCGGTCCGACACCAACGTCCAGAATGTCACGACGATGGGCGCCAGCAGGAACAACAGAATCACCGCCGCCTTGGTCGGGAAGCGCATGTTTCGGAACAGGCTCACGCCGAAACGCGCCCACAACGGGGTGCGGGAGGGCTTTGAGCCACTGGGCCGAGAGTGGGCAGACAGGGTCGACATCGGGTGATCGGGGCTGGGGTCGGACAAGGCACGTCGTCAGTGCCAAACGATTTCAGCGGTGCCGGCCCGCTGGCCCTGAGAGGGCAGCACTGTCAGGGCCGGCAACTGTGAGCGGCGGAGTGTTCTTGGAATCAGATATTCCCGCAATGGGGCGGAAATGTCTTTCCCTACAGCGCGTGCGTTTTTGCCCGGTTCCTGGTGTTGCAGCAGAAGCACGCCTGGCCGCTCGTGGCCGGGCTGCAATCGACGATCAGTGGCGTCAGCGTGCCGAAATCGGCGCGCGCTCAGCGGTCGCTTGTGTTCTCGCGCAACATGCGCTGCATCAGTGTGAAGAAGCGGTCATAGAACTCCCCGGCGGGAATCGTCTCGGACGCGACCTTGACGAGGGAATCGTCGCTTGAGGACATCGGCACCGAGATCGAGCCCAGGGCGCTCACGCCCAGGCTGGCCGCCTGGTTGCTCTTCTTCAGCGCGTAACGATCCTGCACGGCGCTGACATAGGCGGTGGCGATCTGCTGCTTGGGGCCGTCCCCGACGCAGACAACGTTGAAGGCGATCTCCACATGCGCCTCGCCGCCGGGCTGGAAGTGCTTGGCGCCGCGCACCACGCCGGTCTCTGCCTTGCTGATCACATAGCCCTGGCTCAGCAGCGCGCGGCGGGCGGCCTCGCAGGTGGACTCGACATTGGCGTCGAACAGCCGCGAAAAGGTCTCTTCGGCAGCAAAACTCTCGCGCAGATACACCTTGCCGGCTTTGTCAGACGAGGAGCTCATGCTGCCGCAGCCCGTCAGCAGCGCGCCGAGCAGTAACGGCAGGATCGGGACAAAACGAGAACTTCGCATGGGGGGATTATTCCGTCGTCGGTGGTGCCGGGCCGTGGGTGCCTCTTGGGTAACCGCCAACGCACGGCGGGCTGCGGGCGATGACAGGGGCAACCCCGGCGCGGCGTTGGGGGCATCGGCGTTACAGAATGCCGACATGAAATCGCGCCGCCACCTTCTTCTCGCCTGCGTTGCGCTGTCCGCTGGCGCCCGCGCTGCTGAAACAGCGGTCGGCGGCCATGGCATGGCCGTCTTCGGTGGCCGTGAAGGACTTTATGCCTCGCATCTGCCCATGTTCCACGCGCCGCATGACAGCCAGATCCTGCTGCGCTTCCACCTGGCCGACGCGCCGGCTGAGCAGGCGCTGCGCGAGACATTGGCTCGTCAGCCCCGGCTGTGGACCTTAGACCCCGAGACTTTCGACCTGCTGCGCCTGTCGCCCGGCCACGCCCAGCCGCTGCGCGAGTTCAAGGCGCGCTTCTTCGAGGGCCATTTCGAGCGCGGCGGCAAGCCGCAGGCGGGTGAGCAGCGCGTCGTCGTCGACGAGGTGTTGCTGTTCCGGCGCCTGAAGCCCGCGCCGCGAGATGCCGCGACGGGGCGCTACCGGCTCATCGGCAAGGGCGACGAGTGGTTCGCCTTCAAGACCATTGATCGCCGGCCGGACTTCGACCACATCGTGCGCCTGGACACGCCCGCGCTGCGCGGCGAGGTCGACGTCCCGCTGCACGGCCTGGCCCGGCCTGACGCTGCGGTCCAGCGTGCCCTCAAGGCCCGGGGCCTGACCGAGATCTACTTCGAGACAGACGACCTGCGCTGAGAATGGGCCTCAACCCAAGGAGGCTCCATGGACAACCCCAGCGTCACCCTGACCCAGCGTCAGGGCTACCAGTTCGAGCACCACTACGCACCAGGGCAACCGCTGCTGCTGGCCGATGAGCCGCCACCGCTGGGCACCGGCCTAGGCCCCGACCCGGTGCAACTGCTCGCGTCGGCCGTGGGCAACTGCCTGAGCGCGTCGCTGCTGTTTGCCTGCCAGAAGTACAAGGACGACCCGGCACCACTGCGCGCCGAGGTCAAGGCGATGGTCGGCCGCAACGAGCGCAACCGCAACCGCGTGCTGGGCCTGGCCGTGGACCTGCACCTGGGCAGACCGGCCGCCGAGCTGGGGCACCTGCAGCGCGTGCTGGATACCTTCGAGGACTACTGCACCGTGACGCAGAGCGTGGCACCCGCCATTCCGGTCACGCTGCGCGTGCTGGACAGCACAGGCGCCGTGTTGACCGCAGCTGGCACCACCTGACCCCGGGGAATATCGAGGCATTCGTCACCCGCCACCACCCCGCCCCCCCGGTGTCGGGGGCTTGGCAGATGGCGGCGCAACCATAGACTGCGCCCACTTTCAAGTTTGGTTCTAGGGGTGCGACATGTTCAAGAGACTTTTCGGATCGATGGCCGCGCTGGCGATGTTGGCTGCCCTGCCTCAGGCTGCGGGCGCCGGCGCTCTGACGCTCAGCAACACGTACACCTTGGGTGCTGCGCTGTCGGCCAGCTCGTCCAACTACCACCCCCAGGGCATGGGCTTTGACGAAGCGGCCAACGAGTTGATCTTTGCTCAGCAAAGCGGCAACAGCATCGTGCGCACCAACCTGACAGGCACCGTGCTGGGCACGCGGACCATCGGCTCGATTCCGTACACCGCGAGTAGCACAGACAACACCGCAAACCATGTGGTGTCCGTCGCGGCAGATGCCGGCAACTACTACTTCAGCGACTACACGGCCAACACCAGCGGCCGCGACCTCTACAAGCTGGGCAAGGCTTCGGGCGCTGCGACCGTTGTCGGCAGCGAGTCGGCCGCGTACGGCGGCTACCCCATCGACGTGCGCGCCGGTCAGCTCTACCGCACCGAGGCGACCACGAGCTACTCCAACAGCACGCTGCACAAGATCCGCGTGTCGTCGACTGCAGCGCCCGACACCATCACCAAGACGCTGACCCTGGCCGGCGCAGGCATTGGCGATTTCGCGATCGACACCAGCCACAACTCCATCTGGGTGCTGGACTACCTGGCCTCGGCGTCTATCCGTCGCTTCGACCTCGACACGGGCGCGCTGCTGGAGACCTTCGGTCTGGGCCTGGAAGGCCTGGACGCCGGCCTGACCTACGGCAACGGCCAGCTTTTCTATTACGACTGGCGCAGCGGCAGTGGCAGCAGCCTGAAGGTGTTCGACATCAGCGGCATTGCCAGCACGACGCCCGGCGCCTTGCCGGAGCCTGGCGCGCTGGCATTGCTGGCCCTTGCCCTGCCCGCGATGGTCGCAGCGGGCCGGCGTCGCAACCGAGGCGCTCAGGCCCGGTAAGCCGGCAAGACGCTGCTCGACAAGCCGCTGGGGCGACGCCCGCAGCGGCTTTTTTCATTGAGGTCCGCTGCTACGCTGCGCGCCCCGCATGCCACACCTCCTCCCCGCCGATCTCCGCGAAGCCCTTGCCGCGAACCGCGAGTTGCGCGTCGTGCTGCTGACCGACTTCCTCGTGCTGCTTGCGGAGCTGGGCCTGGCGGTCATCCTGCCTTGGTGGCTTGCCAGCCAAGGGGGTGCGCAGGCGATCGCGGCGTTCGCCGTGACGCTGGCCGTCGCAGCCTTCTTCATCGCGCCGGCCGTGTCGCCCTTCGGCGACCGGCTCTGCAAGGGCAGGCAGATCACCTGGGGGCTGGCCGGCCTGTGTGGGGTGGCCGCTGCGCTGGCGTCCTTGTCCTTCACCGGTGTCTTCAGCGTCGCGGCCGTGGCCGCGCTGGGCGTGCTGCAGGTCGTTGCCGCGTCCTTCGTCGACCCCGCCCGCGACGCCGTGCTGACCGAGCTCGTCTCGCCGGCGCAACTGCCCGTTGCCCTGCGCATGCGCAAGACGACACATGCTGCCGCCGGCATCCTCGGCCCGCTGCTGGCCGGCGTTGTGCTGGGGTCGGCGGGCACCACGGCGGCGCTGTGCGGCTGCGTCGCGCTGCTGGCAGGCGCGATGCTCGTGGCCTCGCGCATCCCGCGTGCCAGCGCCAGGCCGCGGCGCGGTGGGCTGGGCGTCTGGTGGAGCGACCTGCGCGCTGGCCTGGCCGCCAAATGGCAGGTGCCGATGGAGCGCGGCTGGACGCTGGTGAACTTCGCCGTCTGGATCTTCCAGGGCCCGGCTGTCGGCATGCTGATCCCGGTCAAGGTGCATGCGCTCGGCCTGCAGGGCCAGTGGCTCGGTCTGTGTCTGGGCGCGCTGTCGGTCGGCGTGCTGCTGGGCAGCGTGTTCGGCTCGCAGCTGCTGGTGGACCGGTTCGGTCGATACCGGGTGCGGGTGGGCCTGGGCTTTTGCGAGGGCCTCGCGCTGGCTGTCGTCGGGCTGGCGGCGTCGCCATGGCTGATGCTGGCCGCCCTCCTGGCAGCGGGCTTTTGCAACGCCGCGATGAGCCTGGTGGGCGCCACGCATCGCGCGCTGGCCATCCCGCAGGAGTACCGCGTCCGCATGTTCGCTGCCGGCGCCATGACCACGCGTGTGGCCGGCGCCATCGGCCCGGCCCTCGTCGGCATGGCGCTGGCAAGCTACAGCGTGACGTGGGTCTACACGGCCTGGGGCCTGCTGATGGCGGTCTGCGTGCTGGGCTTCGTCGCCGTGCCGCGTTTCAAGGAGTTCCTGACGCTCGGGCACGACGAGGTCGCTGACTGGTACCGCCGCCAGTACCCCGCCGTGTTCAGGTAGCGGGCAAGAAGAACGGCAGCCCGCAGGCTGCCGCAATTGCCTTGGGCCGAGCGCCGGGCGGCCCCAAGCCGGCCCGTCTGGCGATGTGCTTGCCGGTCAATCCGGCAAGCATCGCCGTCGCCCAGGGGGCTGAGCCCGGACGCATTGCGCCCAGTGGGCGCGATGTGCCTGGCGAAGCGTTGCGGCGAAAGCCGCAGCGCGGTCCTGGGCGAAGGGCTTCAGGGATACAGACCGCGTTCTTCACGGGCCTGCAGCACCCGCGTGCAGGCCACCGTGAAGGCGGCGGTGCGCAGCGTCGTCTTGTGCAGCTCGCTGGTTTCCCAGATGTGCTTGAAGGCGCCGATCATGATCTTGTCCAGCCGCACGTTGATCTCGTCCTCGGTCCAGAAGAAGGACGAGAAGTCCTGCACCCATTCGAAGTAGGAGACCGTCACGCCGCCCGCGTTGGCGATGACGTCGGGCACCACCACGATGCCGCGGTCGGCCAGCACGGCCTCGCCGTCGGGCGTGGTCGGGCCGTTGGCGCCTTCCAGCACGAGGCGGGTCTTGATGCGCTGGGCGCGCTCGGCGGTGATCTGGCCTTCCAGCGCGGCCGGGATCAGCACGTCGCTGGCGACGTCCCAGAAGTTCTCGTCGGCTATCTTGTCGGCGCCCGCAAAGCCGGCCACGCCCTTGTAGGTGGCCACGTGCGCCAGCAGGCTGGCCATGTCGAAGCCGTTCTCGTTGAGGATGGTGCCGGTGTGGTCCTGCACGCAGACGACCTTGGCGCCATTGGCGGCGAACAGCTTGGCGGCGATGGAGCCGACGTTGCCGAAGCCCTGCACCGCGATGCGCGCGCCTTCCAGCGGCTGGCCCAGGCGGCGCATGGCTTCACGGCCGACGACGAACACGCCGCGGCCGGTGGCGGCCACGCGACCCAGCGAGCCACCCAGCTCGATGGGCTTGCCGGTGACGACGCCGGTCGCCGTGGCGCCGGTGTTCATCGAGTAGGTGTCCATCATCCAGGCCATGATCTGGCCGTTGGTGTTGACGTCCGGCGCCGGGATGTCCTGCTGCGGGCCGATGATGATGCCGATCTCACTGGTGTAACGGCGTGTCATCTTCTCCAGCTCTTTCAGGCTGAGCGCCTTGGGGTCGACGCGGATGCCGCCCTTGGCGCCGCCGTAGGGCAGGTTCACCGCAGCGTTCTTGATCGTCATCCAGGCCGACAAGGCCATCACTTCTTCCAGCGTCACGTCCGGGTGGTAGCGCACGCCGCCCTTGCCGGGGCCGCGCGTCAGGCTGTGCTGCACGCGGTAGCCCTCGAAGTGGGCAATGCTGCCGTTGTCCAGCTCGATGGGGATGTCCACGATCAGCGCGCGCTTGGGCCGGCGCAGGGTCTCGACCCAGCGGGCCAGGTGGCCCAGATAGGGTTCGACGGCGTCGATCTGGGACAGATACGTCCCCCACGGGCTGTTGCGCGTGGGCGAGACGAAGGACAGGTTGGGCATGAAACGCTCCGTAACTTTGAGTGGGGCGAACGGTAGCGCGAAGGTCGGCTTCGCCTCAACAACTTGTCTAGCCAAGTGGGTATGTGCCTATGCAAGCAATGCATGGCCCCGCCGGACATGTGAGGAATTTCACTTCGAGGAGTCTTCCGAGGGAAGCCCTGCGCCGCCCGAATACCATCGCCGGGTGACCTCGCTGGATCTTGCCCTCCTCTACCTCGTGGCCGCCGTCTTCGGGGTCGTCGTGTGCCGCTTGCTGAAGCTGCCGCCCATGCTGGGCTACCTGGCCGTTGGCGTGCTCATCGGCCCGAATGCGCTGGCCTTCGCGCAGGATTCGGCCGGCATCAAGTACCTGGCCGAGTTCGGCGTCGTGTTCCTGATGTTCGCCATTGGGCTGGAGTTCAACCTGCCCAAGCTGCGCACCATGCGCATGGCCGTGTTTGGCCTGGGCCTGGCGCAGGTGGGGTTGACCATCGCCGGCGCCCTGGTCGGCAACGCCATGCTGATGATGGGGCTGGCGCTGCTCAGCCAGGCCTGGGACCTGAGCTGGCAAGGCGCCCTGGTGCTCGGCGCAGCGATGGCGATGAGCTCGACGGCCATCGTCGTCAAGCTGATGGCCGAGCGGCTGGAGCTTGAGAGCCCGCACGGCAGGCTGGTCATGGGCGTGCTGCTGTTTCAGGATCTGGCCGTCGTGCTGCTGCTGGTGCTGATCCCGGCGCTCAACAGCAGCGGCGGCGAGATGGCCGAGGCGCTGGCCTGGGCCGGCTTGAAGGCGGCGGTGCTGCTGGGCCTGCTGTTCTATGGCGGCCAGCGGTTGATGCGCTGGTGGCTGACGCTGGTGGCGCGGCGCAAGAGCGACGAGCTCTTCATGCTCAACCTGCTGCTGGTCACGCTGGGCCTGGCCTGGCTGACCGAGCACGCCGGTCTGAGCCTGGCGCTGGGCGCGTTTGTCGCCGGCATGCTGATCGCCGAGACCGAATACAAGCATCAGGTGGAGACCGACATCCGGCCCTTCCACGACGTGTTGCTGGGCCTGTTCTTCATCACCATCGGCATGAAGCTGGACTGGCGGCCGCTGGTGGACCACTGGTGGCTGGTGCTGCTGCTGACGGCCTTGCCCGTGGTCGCCAAGTTCGCGCTCATCGCCGGGTTGGCGCGGCTGTTCCGCTCGCCGCCGGGCGTGGCGCTGCGCACGGGCCTTTACCTCGCCCAGGCCGGCGAGTTCGGCTTCGTGCTGCTGACGCTGGGCGAGCAGCACAGGCTCATCGCGTCGGAGTGGGTCAGCCCCGTGCTGGCCAGCATGGTGCTGTCCATGCTGCTGACGCCCTTCATCATCATGTACAGCAACCGCATCGTCATGAAGCTGTCCAGCAGCGACTGGCTGATGCAGTCGGTGCAGCTGACCACCATCGCCAAGAAGAGCATCAAGGCCGAGGCTCACGTCATCATTGCCGGCTACGGCCGCTCGGGGCAAAACCTGGCACGGCTGCTGGAGGGCGAGCACATCCCCTACATGGCGCTGGACCTGGACCCCGACCGCGTGCGCCAGGCGGCGGCCGCCGGCCAGAGCGTTGTCTTCGGCGACGCGGCCAAGGTGCAGAGCCTGATGGCCGCCGGCCTGGCGCGGGCCAGCGCCGTGGTCGTCAGCTATCACGACACGCCTTCGGCGCTGAAGATCCTGCACCTCGTGCAGGCCCATGCGCCCCAGGTACCCGTCATCGTGCGCACCATCGACGACACCGACCTCGAAAAGCTCCGCGCGGCCGGCGCCACCGAGGTGGTGCCCGAGGCCATCGAGGGCAGCCTGATGTTGGCCTCGCACGCGCTGGCGCTGGTGGGCGTGCCCATGCGCCGCGTCATCCGCATCACCCGCGACGCGCGCGACAAGCGCTACGGCCTGCTGCGCGGCTATTTCCACGGCGCCGACGACGACACGGGCGACGAAGTCGACCAGGCGCGGCTGAGCACGGTCACGCTGCCGCTGGCCACGCCGCTGGCCGGCGAGCGGCTGGGCGACCTGGCCCTGCATGCCACGGGCGTGCAGGTGGTCTCGTTGCGCCGCGCTTCCGGCCGTGTGCAGGCGGCCGTCGACGACGTCGTGCTGGCCGGCAACGACGTGCTCGTCCTCTCCGGGCTGCCGCCGGCCCTGGCGCTGGCCGAGCAGAAGCTGCTACGAAGCTGAGCCGCTCAGCGGCGCGGGGCTGGTGTCGGGCTCATCCGCCGCGTCCAGGATGCGGTTGCGACCGCCGTGCTTGGCGGCGTAGAGCGCCCGGTCGGCGCGGCCGACCAGCCGGGACAGGCTGTCCCCCGGCCGGTGGCTGGCGCACCCCCCGCTGAGCGTGACCGCCACCGGGCCGTGCGATGTCGCAAAGGGCGTGTCGGCCACTGCCAGCCGAATGCGCTCGGCGACGGCCATGGCCGCGTCGGCATCGCTGTGCAGCAGGGCGATGAACTCCTCGCCGCCCCAGCGCCCCGGCAGATCGGACTTGCGCAGCACCTCGCGCAGGCGCCTCACCATCTCGGCCAGCACCTGGTCACCGACGTTGTGGCCATGCTCGTCATTGATGTTCTTGAAGTGATCCAGGTCCAGCAGCAGCAGGGACAGCGGCTGGCCGCTGCGCTCCACGGCGTGCATGGCGCGCTCGGCCTCGGCGCTGAAATAGCGGCGGTTGGCGATGCCCGTCAGCGCATCCTCCTGTGCCAGCCGGCGCAGTTCGCGCTCGGCCAGCCGCCACTCGGTCACGTAGTGCTGGACTGAGACCACCATCGGGCTGCCATCCACATTGATGCAGCGCCGTTTGACGACGATGCGGTGGCACTCCTCGCCCGTCACCGGCAGCACGCCGGCTTCTTCCTTGACGATCTCCTCGCCGGCCAGCACGCGAGCGTCCTCGCTCATGGACAGTTCGCCCACCTCGGGGCGCGGCGCCAGGTCGCGGCCGTTCAGGCCGATGAGCTGCTCCCGGGTCATGTGGCGTATGCGTGCCGCGGCCGCGTTCACCATCACGAGGCGGCTATTGGCATCCTTGATGTGGATGGCGTCGGGCAGCAGGTCGATGAGGTCCTGCACGAAGCGCTCGGTGCGCACGCGCAGTTCCACCTCGCGTTCCAGCGCCTGTGTCAGTTCGCGCTCGGCGACGCGCCATTTGGTGATGTGGTGGTCTATGCCCACGACGACGGGCTCACCGCTGATGTCCACGCTGCGGTGCTTGCTGATGATGCGGAACACCTCCTCGCCGGTGTGGCGCCGGATGGTGTGCTCCTCCTTCGTCAGCTCGGCACCGGCCAGGATCTGTTCGTCTTCCTGCAACGTCAGCGCGTGGTTGGCGAGATCGCACGAGCGGCCCACGAGCCCCTCGTCCAGCACCTGCTGGCGGCTGACGCCGTGATAGCGGGCAAACGCCTCGTTGACCATCGCATACCGGCCGCCGCGCCGCTTGATGTGGATGGGGTCGGGAATGGCGTCGATGAGCGCCTCGACGAGGTCATTGGAACGCCGGGTCATGGCGGCGCGCTGGCGGTGGCCCAACAGAAACCCGACAGCGGCCGGCAGATACGCTGCCAGGCCGACGGCCACCGCCGTGACGGCGACGGACGCCTGCAGCACCACGCATGCGCAGGCAGCCGCCAATGCCGGCAACGCCAGCAGCAGTGCGCGCGCGAGGGTGGCTGTCATCACGTCAGATCCGCTTTGATCCAGGGCAGCCGGCAAGCGTAGCAGTGCCATGGTCCGGTGAGTCGTGCATGCAGGCATCCGCGCTGCGGTCGGATGCCGCCTGCGTGACAAGCGTCATGGCGAGGCTGGGCCAAACTGCCGACACCCCGCACTGGAAAGCCTCGTCATGAACTTCGACTACAGCCCCAAGGTCGCGCAGATGCGTGAGCGTCTGCTTGCCTTCTTCGACGAGCACATCTACCCCAACGAGCGCCGCTACCTGGAAGAGGTCGAAGCCAACCGCCGCGCCGGCAACCCCTGGGTGCCGACGAAGGTCATCGAGGAGCTCAAGCCCAAGGCCCGCGCGGCGGGGCTGTGGAACCTCTTCCTTCCCAAGTCCAGCCGTGCGCCCGAGGGCCTGTCCAACCTTGAATACGCCCCCATGTGCGAGGTCATGGGCCGCGTGTTCTGGGCGCCCGAGGTCTTCAACTGCTCGGCGCCCGACACCGGCAACATGGAGACGCTGGAGCGCTATGCCAGCGAGGGCCTGAAGGACAAGTGGCTGGAGCCTTTGCTGCGCGGCGAGATCCGCTCGGCCTTCCTGATGACCGAGCCGGCCGTGGCGTCGTCGGATGCGACCAACATCGAATGCGGCATCGAACGCGACGGTGACGACTACGTCATCAATGGCCGCAAGTGGTGGAGCAGCGGTGCCGGCGACCCGCGTTGCGCCGTGTACATCGTCATGGGCAAGACCAACCCCGAGGCGGGCCGCCATGAGCAGCAGTCCATGATCGTCGTGCCGGCCGACACGCCCGGCATCACCGTGCTGCGCCCGCTGTCCGTGTTCGGCTACGACGACGCGCCGCACGGCCACATGGAGGTCGAGCTGAAGAACGTGCGCGTGCCGGCCGCCAACATCCTGCTGGGCGAAGGACGCGGCTTCGAGATCGCGCAAGGCCGCCTTGGCCCCGGCCGCATCCACCACTGCATGCGCTCCATCGGCGCGGCCGAGCGCGCGCTGCAGCTGATGTGCGAACGTGCCATTGCCCGCACGGCCTTCGGCAAGACCATCGCGCAGCAGACCGTCACCCAGGAGCGCATCGCCGAGTCGCGCTGCATGATCGACCAGGCGCGCCTGCTGACGCTGCGCGCCGCGCACATGATGGACACGGTGGGCAACAAGGTCGCCAAGGCCGAGATCGCGATGATCAAGATCGTCGCGCCCAACATGGCGCTGCAGGTCATCGACTGGGCCATCCAGGTGTTTGGCGGCGCGGGCGTGTCGCAGGACACGCCGCTGGCCATGATGTGGGCGCACCAGCGCACGTTGCGCCTGGCGGACGGCCCGGACGAGGTGCACCGCAACTCGCTGGCCAAGCTGGAGCTGGCCAGCCACATGAAGCTGTCGACGGAAAAGTTCGAGATGCCCGTCACGCGAGGCAGTTGAAGCCCCTCGTCCAGTCGAATAGCGCTGAACGCGCATTCGCCTGACCGGTCCCCCGAGGGGACGGCGATGCTTGCGGCATCGAGCCGCGAGCACATCGCCATCGCGGGCCGGCTTGGGAGCGGCCCGGCGCTCGGCCCGAAAAGTGCTGTTGTCGGCCTGGCAACGAGGCAGCCCGGCTAGAGTCCATGCTCCAACGAAGGAGCGCGACCCTGGCCATGGATGTTCACCCGCAGTTCGACCGCCACGTCAGGTATCTGGAGTCGCAGGCCCTGCCGTTTGCCGCCGGCTGGCTGGAGGCCATGCTGCAGGCGATGCGCGATCCGGCCGAGGCCGGCCTGGGCGGCGTGGACCGCAAGCATCTGTCCGGCCTGCTGCTGGCGACCGAGCCTTTGCGCCTGCACATCGGCGAGTGCCTGGCCGGCCATCTGATGCATGGCTTCCAGGGCGCCGAAGCCCGGGCGCTGGGCCGCAGCGCGGTGGCGGCGGCGCTGAGTGGCTTTGACATCGACGAGCTGACCCTGGTCGACGAGGCCCAGGCCGAAAAGGACATCGAGATCTCGCGCGTGGTCCAGCTGGCCGACCTCAAGCTGGAATGGGAGCTGCGCGAGCTGCAGGGTCTGGCTGCGCTGATGCTGCCCGCGGTGCGGGGCGGCGAGGACCCGACCGCCTGCGGGCCGGCCGTGTTTGCGCGCGCCATCAGCCAGACCGTCTACGAGCAGGTGCTGGAGCCCGAACAACAGGCGCTGTGGATGCGCGTGGCGGCGTCGACGCTGGTGGCGCAGCTGCAGCCCTTCCTGGCGAGCGTGACCCAGCAGCTCAAGGCCGCCGGCCTGCAGTCGCCGCGCTACCGCGCCATCCTGGCCCCCAACTCCGGCGCTGCCCCCAGAGACGCACTGGCTGCGCCGGGCATCTCGCACGAGCAGTTGCAGACGCTGCTGCGCAGCATGCCCCTGCTGCAGCGCGCCCTGCCCGTCGGCGCCAAGGCTGCGGCGCCCGCCCTGCCGCTGGCCGAGGGCGAGGCCGAGTTCCAGCTCCAACCCATGGGCGCGGCCAGCGCCGAGGCCACCCAGGCGAGCCATGCGCTGCTGGGCCGGCTCTTCGAGCGGTTGCTGGCCGACCCCCAAGTGGCGCCGGCGCTGCGCGGCTCCATCGCGCGGCTGGAGGCGCCGGTGCGCGAGCTGGCCGCCAGCGACCCCGGCGTCCTCAGCTCGGAGCAGCACCCGGCCTGGGCGCTGATCAACCGGATCGCGGGCCATTCCAGCGCGCTGCCGGCGCATGACGCCGAGCGCGGCGATGCCTTCCAGCGCTTTGTGGACCCGTTGGTCGCGCGGCTTACCCAGGGCGCGCCCGACAAGCCCGAGGCCTATGCCGAGGCCTTGCAGCAGGTGCAGACCTTCATCGCCGAGGAGCAGCAGCAGCAGATCGAACGTACGCGCCCGGCGATGGACGCGCTGGGCCAGATGGAGGCCGAGCGCCGGCTGCTGCCCCTGCTGCGCGACCAGGTGGAGGTGCAGCTTGGCAAGGCAGATGAGGTCAGCCCCACGGTGCAGACCTTCCTGCGCGGCCCGTGGATCGAGGTGCTGGCCAAGGTCATGGCGACCGAGGGCGCGGAGTCGCCCGAGGCGCATGCCCTGGTGGGCACCGTGGACGAGCTGCTGGCCAGCCTGCAAAGGCCCGAGACGCCCGCTCAGCGCGCCGACCTGCGCCGCCGTCTGCCCACGCTGATCGGCCGCGTGCAGCAGGGCATGGAACTCATCGCCCTGCCGCAGCAACACCGCACCCGCGTGTTGGCCGAACTGATGCAGACGCACCGGCGCCACCTGGCCGAGCGCACCGAAGCGCCGCCCCCAGCCGCCGAGCCGGTGACGAAAGCCGCCCCGCCCGCGCCGCCAGAACCTGCGTCCATGGTCGCGCTCGAAAGCAGCGCGCTGGACGATTGGCAAGGCCATGACACCCACATCGGCGCGCTGCCGACCGTGCCGATGAGCCTCGAAGGCGCGGCCGGCGGCGACCCGGCGGGCGCCTGGATCGACGCGCTGCGGCCCGGCCAGCGCTGCAAGCTCAACCTGCAGGGCGCGTGGGCCACGGCGGAGCTGGCCTGGGCCAGCGACAACGGCGCCTTCTTCATGTTCACCAGCAACCTAGCGGGCGGCATGCACTCGCTGACCCGCCGCGCACTCAAGCGCCTGCGCAGCGAAGGCCTGGCCACCGAGATGGCCGAGGCCAGCCCGGTGCAGCGCGCACTGGGCGGGTTGCTGCAGGAACTCGGGACGCCGCGCTAGGCCGTCATCACGGCTGCAATCACGAGGCGGCCATTTCGTCCTTGCTGTCGCGGCGGCTTGCCAGCACGCCCGTCACGCGGTTGAGCACCTCGGGCGACCAGCCCATGCCCATGTGGCTGGCCTGCACCTCGATGTCGCGTGCCAGGGGCCAGCCGCTCGCGTGAACGCAGGCCTGCCAGGCCACGACGCCGTCGCGCCGGCTGTACAGCGACACCGTGGGCACCGGCGGCGGCTCGGCCAGGCGCTCGCGCAACGCCTGGTGCTCCTGGGCGCGGCTGCCGTTGAGCAGGCGGAACAGCCAGCCCACATGCGTGTCGTCCGGCCCGCCATTGAAGGGCGTGCCGATGGTGATGACTTGTGGCACGCGCTCGGGCAGGCGCTTGGCCAGCTCGCGGGCGTAGAACCCGCCCAGGCTCCAGCCCACCAGGCTGGCCTGGGTGGCTGGCGCGATCCGCTCGTGCACGGCTTCGGCCAGGCGGTCCAGCCAGGCGTCGACGTCGCCCTTGGGGCCGGTGTTCATGCCCTGACCCCAGTCCAGCGCGCGAAAGCCGGCGCGTTCGAGGTGGCGGCGCAGCGGCCACATCGTCAGGCCGTCGGTGCCCAGGCCGGGGAAGAGCATCACGGTGCGGCCCTGGCCAACGTCCTTGGGCGCCTTGCGCCATTGGTTCAGCGCTCGGCAGGCGTCCAGCGTGGCGCGGGCGGGCTCGGTGGCCAGCAGCGACAACGAGGGGCGCCGGTGCGGCACGGGGGCGGTCTTGGCGGTCAGGGGCAGGGAAGAGGAGGTCATGGCCGTCGCGGCTGAGCCGAGCGGGGTTTCGGTGCCTTGATGCTGGGGCCGCCGCCCGGGGCCGCTTGCCAGCGCGGCGCCACAGCCGCTGTAGGACGAACGGCGTCCGCCACGGCATGGCGAGGTCGCGGCGATTTCCTACGCGCCGCCTGCCTGCGTCACAGCAGCATGCACACTCCGCCCAACTGCCCGCCCGCCATGAACGCCGCCATCAAGCCCTACTTCGCCGCCCTGATCGTCATGGGCGTGCTGGACGCGCTCTGGCTGGGTTTCATCGCCAAGGACTTCTACCGCGAGCAGATCGGCGCGCAGATGGTCGATCAGATCCGCTGGGCGCCCGCGCTGGTCTTCTACTTCGCCTACCCGGCGGCGCTGGTGGCGCTGGCGCTGTATCCGACCGGCCAGACGTTCGCCGCCCAGGTGGCGCGTGCAGCGCTGGTGGGGCTGATGGCCTACGGCGTCTACGACCTGAGCAATTTCGCCACGTTGCGCCAGTGGTCGCTGAAGCTGACGCTGGTGGACGTGGCCTGGGGCATGTTCGCCAGCACGTTGGCTGGCGCGGCTGCGGCCTGGGTGGCGCGGCGCTGGGGCTGAGCTCCGGCCTGGCCAGCACTACTCGTAGATCAGCCCGCCGCCCACCGCAGAGCCGTCCGGCGCATCGCCGCCGAGGATGAGCACGCGCCCGTCCGGCAGCGCATTGACCGTGTGCCAGGCGCGCGCGGCGGGCATCGCGGCCAGGGCCAGGCCCGTGCCGTCGCGATAGCTGCCTGCCGTGGCGGTGGCGGTGTCGACCGGGCCTTCGCCGCCAAACATCAGCACGCTGCCTTCGGGCCCCGGCAGGCTGCGCACCAGCGAGCGCGGCCGCTCCAGCGCACCCACGGTGGCCAGCGCCTGCGTGGCGGGGTCCAGGCGCAGCACGCTGGCCAGCGGCGTGCGCGAGAGCGCGCCGTCGCGGCGCTCGCCGCCGAGGATCAGCACCTGGCCGTCCGCTAGCCGGTGGGCTTCGTGGAAGTAGCGCAGCGGCGCATCAGCGGGTGTCGCCACCGGCTCGAAGCGCTCGGTGCGCGGGTCGAAGATCTCGGCCGGCACGTCCGCGCCGTCGACATGGTCGCCGCCGACGATGAGCACGCGGCCGTCGGCCAGCAGCGTGGCGCTGGGGAACTCGCGGCTGTGCCGCATCGGTGCGGCCACGAGGCGAAAGCTCAGCGTGGCCGGGTCCCACAGCTCCACGCTGTCACGCCAGAACCCACCCACCACCAGCACGCGGCCATCAGCCAGCGCCACGCCGGCATGGCGGTTGCGCGTCTGCGCCAGTCGCCCGGCCAGCGTGACCGTGCCGCGCACCGGGTCGATCAACTCGGCCTGCACGGCACTGGCCAGCGATACCTGCCCGCCCAGCACGAGGATGCGCCCATCGGGCAGCCGGTGGGCCGTATGCCCGCTGCGCCCGGCCGCCATGCTGGCGATGTGGGTGAACTGGCGCGTGGCAGGGTCGAAACGGTCCACCGCCTCCGACAGCGTGGCCAGGCCGCGCGAGCCGCCGATGACGAGGACGCTGCCGTCCAGCGCAGTCACTGCGGCGTGGTACTGCAGCGGCTGCGGTGTGGCCACGGGCACGTAGCGGTTGCGGAACTGCGGCACCACGTCCAGCGTGCGCCGCGCGGCGGGCTGGCCGGGTGCCTCGACGACCAGCGTGTAGCGGCGTGCGGCGGCCAGCGGCGGCGTTGCCACCGCCACCCCGCTGCGCACCGCGCCGATGTCGGGCTCGATGCGGCCGGCCCCGCCGCTGAAAGTGGCCGTGAGGCGGGCGGGCTCGCCCACCGCGACCGGGTCGGCCGCCAAGCTGTGGATGCCAGGAGACGTCGGCGCTTCGCCACCCCCGCCACCGCCGCAGGCCGACAGGCCCAGCGCGGCGGCGCTCGCCAGGAACTGGCGGCGGGAGGGCAGGTTCAGGGGGCAGTTCGGCGCGGGCATGGCGGGCTTCCAGGGCAACAACGGCGCGCATGCTGGTCCAGGCCGGCGATGGCGTGAATTCCAGAATTGGTGATACCTTTTCGGCATGAACCCGGCCGGCCAGCGCAGCATCGACATCCGCCAGTTGCGCTACTTCCTGGTTGTGGCCGAGGAGCTCAATTTCCGCCGCGCCGCCGAGCGGCTGCACCTGACGCAGCCGCCGCTGTCGCGCCAGATCGCGGCGCTGGAGCAGGCCCTGGGCGTGGCGCTGCTGGACCGCAGCGGGCCGGGCACGCGCCTCACTGCTGCCGGCGAGCGGGCACGGCGCGAGTTCGAGCAGGCTGTGCGGGCGTTCGATGCGGCGCTGGCGCAGGTGGGCACGCTGTCTGAGGCCCCGCGCCAGAGCCTGCGCCTCGGGCTGCCCTGGTGGATGGACATGAGCGCCTTCGTGACGCTCGACCGTGAGTGGCGCGAGGCCACCGGGCGGGTGCCGCTGGAGCCGCTGCAGGAGACCGGCCCCGAGCTGCTGGCCGGCCTGCTGCGCCAGACGCTGGATGCCGCACTGATCGCGCTGCCGCACGACCTGCAGGGCCTGCGCCATGTCGAGGTCGCGCGGCTGCGCCATGTCGCCGTCGTGCCGGCGGACAGCCCGCTGGCCAGGAAGCGGGCGCTGCGCCTGGCCGACCTGCAGGCAGGCCCGGTCTTCCTGCGCTTTGCCAAGCGCGCCAACCCGGCGCTGTGGACGCATTACCAGCGCCAGTACGACGCTGTGGGCTTCAAGCCCGCCCGTGAGGCCGATGCGCCGGGCACCTCCACCACCATCGCGCAGATTGCCGCCGGCCGGGGCTGCACGCTGCTGCCGGCGGCGCTGGCCCGCCAGCGCTACCCGGGCGTGGCCTACCGGCGCCTGCTCGACGAGGTGAGCGTGGAGCTGCACCTCGTCTTCGGCGAGGCGCTGGAGCCCGCGCTCGTGCAGGCCTTGACCGACCAGCGCGCGTTGTTCGCGGCTGCCATTGGTTGAGCGGCGGCGCCACAATCCGGCCATGGCCAAAACCGCACCCCGACTCAGCCCCGAAGACCTCAAGCGCGTCATCGCCACCGCCTGGGACGACCTGCCGCCCTACGGCAAGGTGCTGCGCGAGCACGGCATCGGCCACGGCGAGTTGGTGGCCCTGCTCAAGCGGCAGCTGACGCCCGCCGCCTACAAGATCTGGTCCGCGCGCGGCAAGCAGGCCAAGGGCCCGGCGGCCAAGTCCACCTGGCCGCATGGGCGTTGACGGTTTGCGGCGACGCGCCGTATTGGCGCTGCCGGCGGTGCTCGCCGCCTGCAGCGACCCCGCCTCGCAGGCCCGCAGCCGCATCGATACCGCCTGGCACCGCGCCGACCTGGACCGCCTGCTGGCGCGTTGGCTCCAGCATGCGCCACTGCCGGGCGGCGGCTACCGGACGGCGTTCAGCCGTGCCTGGCAGCCCCAGCCCCAGCCCGAGCTGGAGCTGACCGGCCAGGCCCGCCTCATCTATGCCTTCGCGGCGGGCCACGAGATCACGCAGGACACCCGCTACCTGGACGCCGCGCGGCGCGGGGCGGACTTCCTGCTGGCGCGCTTTGCCGACCCGGTGCATGGCGGGTTCTTCCATACCGTGGCGCTCGACGGCAGCCCGCGAGCCGGCATCAAGCGCGCCTACGGCCACGCTTTTGCGCTGCTGGCGCTGGCCCAGCTCTACCGCACCGGCCAGGACGCGCGCCACCGCGACGCGGCACTCAAGGCCTGGGCGGCCGTGCAGGCGGGCTTTTTCGAGCCGCGCGGCGGGCTCTTCAACGAGTGTCTGCGCGACTTCAAGCCCATCCCCGGCGGCCGCACGCAGAACCCCGTCATGCACATGTTCGAGGCCCTGCTGGCGTTGCACGAGGCCACGGGCGACAAGAGCGTGCAGGCCGGCGCGCGGCAGCTGGGGGATTTCGTCGCCTACCAGCTGCTGCAGGGCCAGGCCGACGGGGGCGCGCGCATCCCCGAGTGGTATGACGAGACCTGGCAGCCGTTGCCTACCCAGGCGGCCGGTGGCTACATCGACCTCGGCCACCAGTTCGAGTGGAGCCATCTGCTGGCTGCGGGCGCGGCGCTCTCGCCGGTCTACAGCCAGGTCGCCGAACGCGTGCTGGCCTATGCGCTGAGCGCGGGTTATGACGACATCAACGGCGGCTGCGGCCGCAAGGCCTTCCCCGACGGCGCCCGCGCCGACACGGCCAAGGCCTGGTGGCAGCAGGCCGAATGCCTGCACGCGTTGCTCGTCGCCGCCTCGGCCACGGGGCGCAGCGACCTATGGCGGCGCTACGAGCAGACCGTGGAACTCGTCAAGGAGCAGCTCGCCGACGCCGAGCATGGCGGCTGGCGCGCCGCCGAGGCCCTGCCCTGCAAGGGCGCCAGCTGCAAGGACGAACAGCCCGACCCGTATCACATGGTGTCGCTGCACCGCGTGGCGCTGCAGCTCGGCGGCCCCGGCCCGAAGGCGGCCTGAGGCGGGCCTGGCGCTGACGCAGCCGCGCCGCACCGACAAGGCAGCGCCCGCAGGACCCCACAAGAGCCGACAAGGTCCGACAGCAGTGGACTGTTGCGTGGGCTCTACATCTGCTGAAACCCACTGTTCCTCCCGCCGCCGCGCGAGGCCCCGAACGCGGCGCAGCCACCCTGGGAGAGCTAGTGGGTAACCCGGACTGCCGATGTGAAAACGGGCATCGAGAAGTCCAAAAATGTGATTAGTCGCGGATCGGTCGGCCCCATAGCATGAATTCAGACCCCAGCCCCACAGGCCCGCTACAGAGGCGCTGAACGGCTGAAGAGGTTGGCCGCTCCCATACAACGATCCCGGAGACAAGATGAAGAAACCAGCCCTGGCGGCGCAGCGTGCGCGCGCCCAATCCACCCGCTTTGCCCTCAGCCTGACCGCCGCCGCCGCGCTGGCCGCGATGTCCACCGGCGCCCTGGCCCAGGAAGCCGCCAAGGGTGAGACGCTGGAAACGGTCGTCGTCACTGGCGTGCGGGCCTCCTTGACCAAGAGTCTGGCGAACAAGCGCACCAACGACCAGGTCGTGGAATCGGTCGTCGCCGAAGACATCGGCAAGCTGCCCGACAACAACGTCGTCGAAGCGCTGCAGCGCGTGACCGGCATCCAGGTCACCAACCGCGCGGGCGGTGAAGTCGGCACCTTGTCCATCCGCGGTCTGCCGGACATTGCGACCACCTGGAACGGCCGCAACATCTTCACCGCGTCCGGCACGCAGGTGGCGCTGCAGGACATCCCGTCGACCCTGGTTCGCCAGATCGACGTCTACAAGACGCGCGACGCCGGTCAGCTGGAAAACGGCATCGCCGGCCAGATCGACGTCAAGTCGCTGCGCCCGTTCGATTTCAAGGGCTCGCAGTTCTCGCTGTTGGCGCGCGAGACTTATCTCGACCCCGCGAAGAAGTGGAACCCGCAGTTGAGCGGCATGGCCAGCAACCGCTGGAAGACCGACGCGGGTGAGTTCGGTGCGTTGGTCAATCTGTCGATGGTCAAGACGGACTACCGCAACGAAAGCGTGACGCCGGGCGCCATGGTGCCGTTCACCAGCCCGAATGCCAGCGAAGTGCCGGCGGGCTACACCCCGCTGCAGCGCATCTTCGACAACAACATCTGGACCCCTGGCACCTACACCGGCCTGCCGCAGAAGGCCGGTTCGACGCTGAATTTCGGCGGCACGCAACGCCCCTTCTACCTGGCGCGTGATGCTGTGTTCATGAGCGACGTGGAAGGCCAGCGCGAGCGCCCGGCCGCCAACCTCGCGTTGCAGTGGAAGCCCAACGACGACGCCGTCTACACGTTCGAGGCGATGTACAACGGTTTCCGCGACAAGGCTTTCAACCGGCTGCTGTTCAGCTTTGTCGACTGGTGGGGCAGCCTGGGCAGCAACCCCGCATCGACGATCACCACGTTCCCCGGAACGAACGTCATCAAGACGCGGAACGTGAATGACGTCTATGGCTTCAACAGCGGCGACTACCTCACCTCCGCCACCGATTCCTATATCTATGCCCTGAACGGCAAGTGGAACCTCGGCGACCGGCTGCGTCTGGACGGTGACATCTCCTACCAGACCAGCAAGTTCCATTCGGAATTCACCGCCACCCGCATCGACCGCGTTGCCCCGTCGATCAGCGTCGACTTCAACTCGGGCGGCGGCAACATGGCCGTCAAGTTCAACAACAACGCCGACCTGGCGGACCCCGCCAAGTGGAACGTGGCGCAGTTCTACGACAACGCCAACCGCAACCAGGGCAGTGCGGGCACGGCCAGCCTGAACGGTGTCTACGAGGCCGACTGGGGCCCGGTGAAGACGCTGCACTTCGGCGTGCGCTTCGACACCCGCAAGGCGTCGGAAGCCAAACGCGAGCAAGCGGGCTTCCTGGGCAAGAACCTGGCCACGCTGGGTGCGAACTACTACCACGTCAACTCGAATTTCGGCACGGACATCTCGGACGTGCCGCGCGCCTGGATGGAGCCCAACGCCTACTACATCCGCGACAACATCGACGCGTGGCGCAAGACGTACAACGCGGCCGACGCGAACTTCCTGACGACCGACAAGCTGTTCCTGCAGAAGACCTTCGACGTCAAGGAAGACACCACCAACATCTTCCTGATGGCGGACAGCGAGCACCAGTTGTTCGGTCGTCCCCTGCGTGCGAATTTCGGTGTGCGCTACGTTCAGGTCGACACCAGCATGACGGCCTACAAGGTCGATGCCACCACCAAGGTGGTGACGCCGACCAACGGCGAGAAGACGGCCAAGAAGTTCCTGCCCAGCCTGACGCTGCGATATGAGGCGGCCAAGGACGTGCTGCTGCGCTTCAACTACGGTGAAACGCTGCGCCGTCCGGGCTTCGGCGATCTGAACCCGGTGCTGCAACTCAGTGACGACGTCTCGCGGGTCGGCTACGGCGGCGGCAGCGGCGGCAACCCCGGTCTGGAGCCGACCCGCTCCAAGAACATCGACCTGACGGCCGAGTGGTATTTCCAGAAGGACAGCGCGCTTTACGGCACCGTGTTCGAACGCAAGATTGAGGGCCTGGTCGTGCCGCTGCGTCGCCGCGTTCGCGTCGACCCCGCCAACGACCCGTTCCGCAACTCGACCTCGGGCCTGAGCCACGCCAACGGCTATGACTACGTCATCAGCTCGCCGGTCAATGCGTCCAACGGCAAGATCAGCGGCCTTGAACTCGGCGCGATCTACTTCCCGAAGGGGCTGCCGAGCTTGCTGGACGGTCTGGGCTTCCAGGGCAGCGTGACGCGCCTGACCTCGTCGCAGAACGTGCCGACCGCCGACAGCGCCGGCAACATCGTTTCCCAGCTGGAGACGCCCTTCTTCGGCGTGTCCAAGCTGTCGTGGAACGCCACGCTGGCCTACGAGAAGGGCCCGGTCAGCGCCCGCCTGTCCTACGTCCGCCGCAACGCCTTCCTGTCCGGCAACGAAGCGGCGCTGTTCGCCAACCCGATCGGCATCTGGCGCCAGCCGGAAAAGAGCATCGATCTGCAGCTCAGCTACAAGCTCAACGACAGCATGTCGGTGGACTTCAGCGGCGTGAACCTGACCAACGAGATGCAGCAGCAGTACTACCACTTCGGCGATGCCGGCAACCCCGAGCTGACCAACTTCGGCACGGTGCAGATCGGTCGTTCGTTCGCGGTCGGCTTCCGCTGGAAGCTGTAAACCTAGAGGCTGAATTCATCCTCGCTTCGGGCGTTGCACGGGCCTTCCCGGGCAACGCCCTTTTTTCTTTCCTGCTGTATGTCCGACCTGATTGAGCCGCTGATCCGCCAGCGCGCCGACCCCCACATCTCCCGTCACAGCGACGGCTACTACTACTTCACCGCCTCGGTGCCGCAGTACGACCGCATCGAGGTGCGCCGCGCGCTGACCCTCGAAGGCCTGGTCGACGCGCCGGTGTTCGACGTCTGGCACAAGCCAGACACGGGGGCGTGGTCCGAACTGATCTGGGCGCCCGAGCTGCATTTCAACGACGGCGCCTGGTATGTCTACTTCGCGGCGGCCCACACTCGCGCGCTGGACGCTCTCGGCATGTTCCAGCACCGGATGGTCGCCATTCGCAACACGGCGAAAGACCCGCTGGGCGGCGAATGGGAGTTCCTCGGCCAGGTCGATTCCGGCATCGACAGCTTCTGCCTGGATGCAACGACGTTCACCCACAAGGGCCAGCTCTACTACCTCTGGGCGCAGAAGGACCCGGCCATTGCCGGCAACTCCAACCTCTACATCGCGCCCATGAAGACGCCCTGGCAGCTGGGCGGCGCGCCGGTCCTGCTCAGCAAGCCCGAATTCGACTGGGAATGCCGCGGCTTCCTCGTCAACGAGGGGCCGTCGGTGCTGATCCGCAAAGGCCGTGTCTTCATCAGCTACTCGGCCAGCGCGACGGACGAGAACTACGCGATGGGCCTGCTGTGGGCCGACGAGGGCGCCGACCTGCTGAACCCGGCCAACTGGCACAAGTCGCCCGAGCCGGTGATGCGCAGCTGCGCCGAGGACAGCGTCTTCGGCCCCGGCCACAACAGCTTCACCGTGGGCGAGAGCCCGGAAGAGGTGCTGCTGGTCTATCACGCCCGCACCTACACCGAGATCGAGGGCGACCCGCTGTGGAACCCCGACCGCCACACCTTCGTCAAGCCGCTGCGCTGGGCTGCCGACGGCATGCCGCTGTTCGGCAAGCCTTCTCGACTCGACTGATATCAAAAACAACATCGGTACACCGTGGAAATTGATTGGATTGCAATTACACGGGCCCCTAGCATCATTTTTATGGGATTGCTCGCTGAAGCGTGCGGGTTCCAGGGCAAGCCATGCCCCAAGCCCCATGCTGCGTGCCGCCAGAACGAAACATCCGAGACAAAGACATGACGACTGAGGACAAGAAGAGCAAGGTCAAGCTGCGCTCGGCCGAATGGTTTGGTACCCAGGACAAGAACGGTTTCATGTACCGCTCCTGGATGAAGAACCAGGGCATCCCCGACCATGAGTTCCAGGGCAAGCCCATCATCGGCATCTGCAACACCTGGAGCGAACTGACGCCCTGCAACGCCCATTTCCGCAAGCTCGCCGAGCACGTCAAGCGCGGCATCATCGAAGCGGGTGGCTGGCCGGTCGAGTTCCCGGTGTTCTCCAATGGCGAGAGCAACCTGCGCCCCACCGCCATGCTCACGCGCAACCTCGCCAGCATGGACGTCGAGGAAAGCATCCGCGGCAACCCGATGGATGCCGTCGTGCTGCTGGTGGGCTGTGACAAGACCACGCCGGCGCTGCTGATGGGCGCGGCCAGCGTCGACGTGCCGGCCATCGTCGTCACCGGCGGGCCGATGCTCAACGGCAAGCTCAAGGGCAAGGACATCGGCTCGGGCACCGCCGTGTGGCAGCTGCACGAGGAGGTCAAGGCCGGCACGCTGTCCATGCACGAGTTCCTGGCCGCCGAGGCCGGCCATTCGCGCTCGGCCGGCACCTGCAACACCATGGGCACCGCCAGCACCATGGCCTGCATCGCCGAGGCGCTGGGCACGTCCCTGCCGCACAACGCCGCCATTCCCGCCGTCGACGCGCGCCGCTATGTGCTGGCCCATATGTCGGGCGTGCGCATCGTCGAGATGGTGTGGGAGCAGCTGACGCTCTCCAAGGTGCTGACCAAGCAGGCCTTCGAGAACGCCATCCGCGTCAACGCGGCCATCGGCGGCTCCACCAACGCCGTCATCCACCTCAAGGCCATCGCCGGCCGCATCGGTGTGGACCTGGAGCTGGAGGACTGGACCCGCATCGGCCGCGGCACGCCCACCATCGTGGACCTGCTGCCCTCGGGCCGCTTCCTGATGGAAGAGTTCTATTACGCCGGTGGCCTGCCCGCCGTGCTGCGCCGCCTGGGCGAGGCCGACCTGCTGCCGCACAAGGACGCGCTGACCGTCAACGGCAAGAGCCTGTGGGCCAACGTCGTCGACGCGCCCATCTACGACGACGAAGTCATCCGCAAGATCGACAACCCGCTCATCAAGGATGGCGGCATCTGCATCCTGCGCGGCAACCTGGCGCCGCGCGGCGCGGTGCTCAAGCCCTCGGCCGCCACGCCGGAGCTGATGAAGCACCGCGGCCGCGCGGTCGTGTTCGAGCACTTCGAGGACTACAAGGCGCGCATCAGCGACCCCGAGCTGGTGGTGGATGCGACGTCCATCCTGGTCATGAAGAACTGCGGCCCCAAGGGGTACCCCGGCATGGCCGAGGTCGGCAACATGGGCCTGCCGCCCAAGCTGCTCGCGGCCGGCGTGAAGGACATGGTGCGCATCTCCGACGCCCGCATGAGCGGCACCGCCTACGGCACCGTCGTGCTGCATGTGGCGCCCGAGGCGCGCGCCGGTGGCCCGCTGGCCGTTGTGCAGGAAGGCGACTTCATCGAGCTGGACTGCGCGGCCGGCCGCCTGCACCTGGACGTGCCTGAGGCCGAGCTGGCACAGCGCCTGGCCGACTGGGCTGCCGCCCAGACCGTCGACCCGATGGACGCCAGCGGCTACCGCAACCTCTACGTGCAGCACGTGCTGCAGGCCGACGAGGGTTGCGACTTCGACTTCCTGCGCGGCAAGCGCGGCTCGGCCGTCCCGCGCCACTCCCACTGATTCCGAGGTTCTCATGAGCAACACCATCCAAGGCCTGGCCCTGATCGGCGGCCAGCCGGTGCGCGGCGCCGGCGCGGCCTTCCAGGCCTTCGACCCGGGCAAGAACGAAGCACTCGGCCCCGACTTCAACGCCGTGGACGCCGCCCAGGTGGCCGAAGCCTGCGCCCTTGCCGGCGCCGCCTTCGACGCTTACCGCGCCACCGGCGACCACGAGCGTGCCGACTTCCTGGAGCTGATCGCGGCGCAGATCCTGGCGCTGGGCGACGACCTCATCGTGCGCGCCATGGCCGAGACCGGCCTGCCGCGCGCCCGCCTGGAAGGCGAGCGCGGCCGCACGATGAACCAGCTCAAGCTGTTCGCCGAGCTGCTGCGCGAAGGCAGCTGGCAGGACGCCCGCATCGACACCGCCCTGCCCACGCGCACGCCGCCCCGGCCCGACCTGCGCCTGCGCTTCGTCGGCGTGGGCCCCGTGGCCGTGTTCGGCGCCAGCAACTTCCCGCTGGCCTTCTCGGTCGCCGGTGGCGACACCGCTGCGGCCCTGGCCGCCGGCTGCCCCGTCGTCGTCAAGGCGCACTCGGCCCACCCGGGCACGTCGGAACTTGTCGGCCGCGCGGTCGTCGAGGCTGTCCGCCTGTCCGGCCTGCCCGCCGGCGTGTTCGCGCTGCTGACCGGCAGCGGCCATGGCATCGGCGACACGCTGGTGCGCCACCCGGCCATCCAGGCCGTCGGCTTCACCGGCTCGCGCAGCGGTGGCATCGCGCTGATGGCGGCGGCCGCCGCGCGCCCGCAACCCATCCCGGTCTACGCCGAGATGAGCAGCATCAACCCCGTCGTCCTGCTGCCCGGCGCACTCGCCAAGCGCGGCGCGGACATTGCGACCGGCTTTGCCGGCTCGCTGGTCATGGGCGTGGGCCAGTTCTGCACCAACCCTGGCCTGGTGCTGGGCCTTGCCGGGGCCGATTTCGACCGCTTCGCCGTCGCCGCCGCCGAGGCGCTCAAGCCCGTGCCTGCGGCCACCATGCTGACGCCCGGTATCGCCGGTGCCTACCAGCGCGGTGAAGACCAGCTCGCCGGCCAGCCCGCTGTCGACTCGCTGCTGCGCGGCACGTCCAGTGGCTGCCAGGGCGCCCCCAGCCTGTTCAAGACGACCGGTGCGGCCTTCCTGGCCAACCATGCCATGCAGGCCGAGATCTTCGGCCCGGCCTCGTTGCTGATCGCCTGCACCGACCTCGCCGAACTGCTCGCCGTCATCGAGGGCCTGGAAGGCCAGCTGACCGCCACGCTGCAGCTGCAGGAAGACGACGAGGCCGACATTGCCGCCGCACGCACGCTGCTGCCCGCACTGGAGCGCAAGGTCGGCCGCATCCTGGCCAATGGCTACCCGACCGGCGTCGAGGTGTCGACGGCCATGGTCCACGGCGGTCCCTTCCCGGCGACGAGCGATGGCCGCAGCAGCTCCGTCGGCACGGCTGCCATCCAGCGCTTCCTGCGCCCGGTCTGCTACCAGAACATGCCGCGGGCGCTGCTGCCGGCGGTGCTGCGTGAACCGAATGAGCGCGGCGTCTGGCGCCGCCGCGATGGCGCGTTGACCCGAAATTGATGTGCAACTGACGCCCGACAGAGGCGTCAGGCCTGACAAAACAACCCCGGAGACAAAACCGATGAAGAAGCAACTGCTGGCCCTCGCGGCCACGCTGGCCGTCAGCGCAAGTGCGCTGGCCGCCGACATCAAGCTGGTCGTCAACCCTGACCAGCCTGGCCCCGTCATCCACCGCAACATCTACGGCCAGTTTGCTGAGCACCTCGGCACGGGCATCTACGAAGGCATGTGGGTCGGCCCCGACTCCAAGATTCCCAATGTGCGCGGCTGGCGCAAGGACGTCGTCGGCGCGCTGAAGGACCTGAAGGTGCCGCTGGTGCGCTGGCCTGGCGGCTGTTTCGCCGACGAGTACCACTGGCGCGAAGGCATCGGCCCGCGCAACAAGCGCCCGGTCAAGGTCAACTACAACTGGGGTGGCGTGCCCGAGAACAACGCCGTCGGCACGCACGAGTTCTTCGACCTGGCCGACCAACTCGGCGCCGAGACCTACGTCAACGGCAACCTCGGCACCGGCACGCCGCAGGAGATGGCCGAGTGGATGGAGTACATGACGTCGGAGGGCAATTCCACGCTTGCGCAGTTGCGCCGCAAGAACGGCCGCGACAAGCCCTTCCGCGTGCACTACTTCGCCATCGGCAACGAGAACTGGGGCTGCGGCGGCAACATGCGGCCGGAGTACTACGTCGACCTCTACAAGCACTGGGCCAGCTTCCTGCGCACGCCGGAAAACAACCGGCCGGTCTTCATCGCCAGCGGCGGCCATGACGCCCGCACCGACTGGACCGAGGCGCTGATCAAGGGCATCAAGGGCGTGCCCTTCAATGCCATCTCGCATCACGGCTACACGCTGCCCACCGGCAAGTGGGAAGGCAAGGGCGCGGCGGTCGGCTTCGGCGAAGACCAGTGGATCTCGACCCTGGCCCACACGCAGAAGATCGACGAGTGGGTGCGCAAGAACACCGCCATCATGGACCAGCACGACCCGTCCAAGAAGGTCGGTTTCTACTTCGACGAATGGGGCAGCTGGTATGACCCGGAGCCCGGCAGCAACCCCGGCTTCCTGGTCCAGCGCAACACCTTGCGCGACGCCCTGCTCGCGGCCTTGCACTTCAACGTCTTCCACGCCAATGCCGAGCGCGTGAAGATGAGCAACGTGGCCCAGATGGTCAACGTGCTGCAGGCCATGATCCTCACCAGCAAGGACAAGTTTGTCCTGACGCCGACCTACCACGCGTTTGCGCTGTACACGCCCTTCCAGGACGCGACCTCGCTGCCCGCCAGCATCGAGAACAACCCGGTCTACAAGGTCGGTGCGACCCAGATGCCGGCCCTGAACGTCACGGCGGCGCGCGGCAAGGACGGCAAGCTCTACGTCGGCCTCGTGAACGCCAACGCCACGCAAGGCGCGGAGCTGACGCTGCAGGTCGGCGCCAAGACGCCCAAGGCTGTGAAGGGCAAGCTGCTGACGGCTGGCGCCATGGACGCGCAGAACGAACTCGGCAAGCCGGCGCAGGTCGTGCCCGTGGCGTTCGAAGCCCAGGCCGTCGATGGCAAGCTCACGCTGAAGCTGCCGGCCAAGTCCATCGTCGTGGTTGCCGTCGAGGGCTGAACAGCCCTCTCGGCCAAGCGCGTCTTCCTGATCCAGAACCCTGGGCCCGCCATGTTGCTTGCCCAGGCTTTGCGCTGTGTTCGTGGCCCGCACGGGGCATATCAAAACCAGCATCAACCGCGTCTGCAATGTCATTGGTGCGCCGCCGCCCAGCCTCATAGGCTGCGCCGGCCCCAACCAACAGACCCGGAGACAACCAGACCATGGCCTTCCAGAATCGACGCAACTTCCTTGCAGGCTCAGCAGCCTTCGCCCTGACCGCCTGCGGTGGCGGCGGAGGCGGCGGCGGCGGTGGCACCACCACCCCGACGCCGGCGGAGCCCACGCCCACACCAACCCCAACCCGGTCCAGACCGCGCTGACCTTCGGCAATGCAGGCGTGCATGACCCGTCCATCATTCGTGACGGCAGCACCTACTACGTGTTCGGTTCCCACCTCGCCGCCGCCAAGACGACGGACCTGATGAGCTGGACCAAGATCGCCGACACGGTCAACGATGCGAACCCGCTGTTCACCAAGGTCACGACCGAGCTATCCGCCGCGCTGACCTGGGCGCAGACGACCACGCTGTGGGCGCCCGACGTCATCAAGCTGGCCGACGGCAAGTTCTACATGTACTACTGCGCCTGCAAGGGCGACTCGCCGCTGTCGGCGCTGGGCATCGCCGTGGCCGACAAGGTCGACGGGCCCTATGTCAACAAGCAGCTGCTGCTGAAGTCCGGCATGGTGGGCACGTCGGAAGACGGCACCAACTACGACGCCACCAAGCACCCCAACGTCGT